>Ga0272443_10006910_pt1 | contig 11036 bp, 8 predicted proteins | sample SSMAcet12_FD_193581 | JGI IMG/M metagenome (GOLD analysis project Ga0272443, IMG submission 193581) | Marine sediment archaeal communities from Little Sippewissett salt marsh, Falmouth, MA, United States - SSM-Acet-12 | ecosystem: Environmental > Aquatic > Marine > Wetlands > Sediment ... | reverse complement strand
GGTACATATTCCCGGGCTTCGAGGTGAACGCCCGATTCGAGGAAACAGATGTACTGATCTCGCTCGCTAAACTGAAACAACACGCCTGTGCCGGCGTAACGGGAGCCGTGAAGAACTTCTTCGGCATCACACCTAGTTCTCTTTATGGCGATGACGGTCCCGGCGAGGACGCAATGTCTCACCGAGCCGGCATGTTCCACGGCGGCCGAGGTAAGCCGCCCGCTGGCGTTCCTCAAGAGGTCGGTCACAATATCCCACCCAAGGGCAATTTCCGCGTACCGAATATCACGGCCGACATTTTCGGAGCCCGGCCCAGCGATTTGAATATCGTCGAAGGAATCCGCAGCATCTCCGGTGGGGAAGGACACTGGAATCGAGGCATCGGCTTGGTGGAACCAAAGCTGGTCCTCGTCGGGCGAAACGGCGTCTGCACCGATGCCGTCTGCACGGCCGTCATGGGATTCGACCCCCAGGCCGCCAGCGGACAATTTCCCTTCCAGGGCGATAACCATCTCCAACTGCTGGCAGACGGCGGGATTGGAACCAATGATCTGGATCGGATCGAGGTACTTGGCCTCTCCGTCAAGGAAGCACTATATCCCTACGCACCCAACCGAACGTAGCGGTGGCATCCTGCCGCCGTCTCAGACAATGTTAATCGCTGTGAGAATACGCTAGGAGACGCAAAATGCTTCGCAAAATGAGTCAGACCGCTCTCGGCCTCGTCCTGGCGCTCGTGGCATCTGCCACGTTCGCAGCCTTGCCCGAGATTGTGGCGCGCGACCCCGGCGGGTGCGGCTTGCTTGGCAAACTCGACGGAAAACGCATTCTCATTGTCTCAGGAACGCCCGAACAGATGGGTGCCGCGCACGGCGTCTTGCTAAAGGCCGAAACACGCGTGACTATGCAGCGAGTCGTCTATCTGGTGGGAGCAGCGTCGACTGCCCAGTCAGGAAAGTGGTTCTTTGACGAAATGGCCGAGATCGAACGCCGAACATCCCCCCATCTGCCCAAGCGATTCCTGGCCGAGTGCGACGCCATGTCTGCCGCAGCCGGAGTGCTCCAGCGGGACGGTCGCTACGGCAACCTCTTCCCGGAGAAGTTCCATTGCTCGGGAGTCGCTGTCCGCAACAAGGCAAGCCTTGACGGACGCGTTGTCCACGCCCGTGTGCTCGACTACATGCGGGATATCGGGTTGCAGGATTCCGCCGTCGTCGGGGTTTTCCTCCCCGACGGGCACAACGCCTGGATCACCCTTGGATACGCTGGGTTCATCGGTACGGTCACCGCCATGAACGAGAAGGGGCTCGCCGTCGGTGAAATGGGTGGCCGTGGTGAAGGTAACTGGGACGGCATGCCAATGAGCTTCCTCCTGCGAGACATCATGGAACGGGCGGACAACGTCGAAGAGGCCCTTGAGATCCTCAAGACCACGCCACGCACCTGCGAGTACTACTACGTTTTCAGTGACCGCTCCAGGAATATCGCAGGCGTCAAGGCCACGCCTGACGAATTTCTCGTCCTTCGCCCCGGCGAACAACACCCGGAACTGCCGCCCGTCCCCGAGGAGATTGTCTTCTTCTCCGGTGGCGATCGTGCAAAGGCACTGAGCCAGCGCCTCCACGACGCTTACGGGAAGATCGACGTCCAGAAGATGATCGAGATCATTAAGCGACCAGTGGCCATGAACAGCAACCTACATAACGCCATCTTCATGCCCGAGTCACTCGACATGTGGGTAGCAGATGCCGGCAAAGACACGGTCGCCTGCGACGAGCCCTATGTGCACGTGAATCTCCGCGAGCTCATGAAGTTCTATAAGAGTCAGCCTACGGCTGACCTGGCCAAAAGCAACCGTGTTGACTGAACTCGCTTGACATTGTGTCTCATAGAAAATGATCCTGAACAACGAACCGGGGAGCTCATGGACGACAAGGTAACTGGAGACTGTGGTTGTTGTGGAAACGGAAATCCTGGTGATGATCCCAAACCGCTGCCGCATTGGAGCTACTCGGGCCCGACCGGACCGGAGTATTGGGGAGACCTCGACCCTGGATTCTCCGTTGCCAAAACCGGGCACCAACAATCGCCCATCGACCTAGCCGGACCGTTTGACTCGGGAGCCGAAAGGATCTTCTTCACCTACCAGGTGACTCCCCTAAACGTGACCAACAACGGTCATTCGATCCAGGTCGACTGCCCACCCGGAAACTCGATCTCCATCGGTGGCCGCCGCTACGAGTTGCTCCAGTACCATTTCCATACGCCAAGCGAACACACCGCAGACGGCAAGTACTATGGAATGGAACTTCACCTCGTCCATCAGAGTGACCAAGGTCAGTTTGCCGTAGTTGGCGTGTTCATGAAAGCGGGAAACACGCATTCCTCACTCGCTGACATCTGGGATCTCATGCCGGACCAGGTTGGGAACTCCGTCTCCAGCGAAGTGATGATCGACCCGACCGACTTCCTCCCAACGGATCGGCGGAATGTACAGTACGACGGTTCCCTGACGACGCCACCGTGCTCGGAAGACGTTGTCTGGACCATGATGCTGGAGCCGATTTCCGTCTCGCCGGAACAGATCGAACAGTTCAAAAAGGTCATTGGCCAGAATAATCGCCCTGTCCAGCCGCTGAACGACCGCGTGTTGCGTTACGGGGCTTAGGAATAGGACAAGCGAGTGCCGCCCGGTCGGGCCTACCATCCGACAGTCCAGTCCGTTATACATAGGGGACGCGACAACCCGTGTCCCTCACGTTCACCGAAAGAAGCAACAATATCGAAAGCCAAACCATGATTCCGCGTCACCGATTCGTCATACTGACCATTCTCGTCACGGCTTGCCTTGCCACATTCGTTCACGTGTCTTCGGCCGCCGATGCGAAACGTCCGAACATCGTCATGCTCCTGGCGGACGACCAACGATGGGATACCCTCGGCTGCATGGGCAACGAAATCATCAAAACGCCCAATGTAGACCGACTGGCATCGCAAGGCGTCGTCTTCGACAACGTCTTCGTCACCACGTCGATTTGCATGACCAATCGAGCGTGCATCTTCACCGGACAGTACGCAGCACGACACGGCGTGATCGACTTCCGCACGAACTTCACGCCCGAGCAACTCTCGGAAACGTATCCCGGCCAGCTAAAGCAGGCGGGCTACCACATGGGCTTCATCGGTAAGTGGGGTGTCGGGAAACCGCCCGAAAATCTCTTCGACTACAACAAGGGGTGGCCCGGCCAGAACAAGTACTTCCCGGAGAAAGACGATCTCTCCGTCCACCTCACCTCGCATATGGGTGATCAGGCGATCGAATTCCTCGACGGAACGCCCGACGACCGACCCTTCTGCTTGGCCTTCAGTTTCAAGGCGCCCCACGTCCAGGACGGTGACCCCAATACGGCCGTGAAGATCTTCACCCCGGAAATACGCGCCCTCTACGACGAGTTTCCTGGAGGCTTCCTTCACGATCCGAAACTCGAACACCTGTATCGCAATGTCGTCTTCCCCGCTCCGGCACTCTCTAATCCCGCCTTCTTTGAAAACCTACCCGAGTACTTCAAGCCAACCGAAACACGCAAGCGCTGGGAATGGCGTTTCAACACACCCGAAATGTACCAGCGATCGATGAAGGCCTACTACAGTCTTATCAGCGGCGTCGACATCGTCGTCGGGCGAATCGTGAAGAAGCTGGAAGAAGAAGGCGTCCTGGACAACACGGTCATCCTCTACCACGGCGACAACGGCTTCTACCTTGGCGAACGCGGCTTTGCCGGCAAGTGGTACGCCCACGAACCCTCACTCCGAGTCCCCCTAGTCATCTACGATCCACGACTCCCCAAAGCCCAGAAGGGCACGCGCCGCGACCAATTCGCCCTGAGCATCGACCTCGCCCCCACGATGCTCGACATGGCCGGGATCAAACGCCCAGAGCGAATGCAGGGCGAGAGCCTTGTACCGATCCTGAACGGCGAAACACCCAAGTGGCGTGACGAGTTCTTCTACGAGCATATGTTCAACATCGGAACGAGGATCCCCAGAAGCATCGCCGTTCGCGGCAAGCAATACAAGTACATCCGCTACCTCGTCGACGACCCGCGAAACGAAGAACTCTACGACTTCAAGGCCGACCCCGATGAAGCCAACAATCTGGTCGACGATCCGAAGTACGCGGATCTCCTGAAAGAGATGCGGGCAAAGCTTGCGGACTGGCAAGAACGGGTCCAGTAACCACCGCCGCTTGCCATCATCCACCACGGAATGCGCGCTCCTGCTCGATGAGCCGAAGTTGCGTTTCGATCCAACCGTATACGCCGTTCCGGGTTGGAAAATGCATTGCCTGGACGGCAATCATGCCACAAGCGACGGCGAGTGCAAACGTCGATTGCGTGATCATGTAGGCAATGATCGCGAAGAAGGTGACACCTTCAATGAGTGCTGCCGCAACGATCGTCTTCGTCTGATGCGCAACCATCAATCTGCCGGCATCGCCTGTTCGCTCGATGACGGACATTAGTTCTGTTTGCTGGGGCCCATCCGGCAGACTCCACTCTCCAGCAATAATCTTCCGCCGTGCCTGGGTCACCATGATGCCAGGCACAATCATTCGTGCCGCAACAGCACCTATCAGAAACATCCCGAGCACGAGATTCATCGCCCAGGCCATCGTGGCGTCGTCTCCCGCATCAAACGCTCCCCGAGAACTCAGCACAACCGCCACGACCAGAAAACCAACCGCACCGGCAATCAAGCTCCCGACGACGATCTTCTGTGTCAACACGAGACGTCCCAACTCCTCCCGCCACGAACGGTCTGACATGACCAGCTCCTTTTGATGGGTTTGCGGAACTTCGTCCCATGAGTGTAGAACTTGTCGGAACTGGCATCAAGGATGCGCACCTGCGTTAGTTCGACTGACGATCTCTCCATCGCGTTAATTGGCTTCTCGGCCACGGGAGTCTTCCGTCCTCCCCATTTGCTGGATAGGATGATGGTTCCTTTCCAGATCCGCTTGGACCCTTGCCAATGTCGCCGTCAGATCCACCGCTCGACCCAACTGTAACGGCCAACGAGTGCCGTCAGTACTTCGAACGTCTCCGGGAAGTATTGGGCCAAGGGCTCATTCTTCCTGCGAGATTGGTTGAACAGGCGTTGATCGGGCTTGTTGGAAGCGGGCATCTGCTCTTCGAGGGCCATCCTGGTCAAGGGAAACACTCCCTTGCCGCGGCGATGGCTCGACTCTCCGGCCTCTCGTTCACCAGCTTGTCGTGCACGCCCGACATGACACCAATCGAAATGACCGGAGCTGAAGAGCTTCGAGAAGACCCAGAAACCCAACGCCGCCGATATCAGTTCGTCTCGGGCCCACTATTTGCTAACGTGGCATACTTGGGTGACATTCATCAGGCACCGTCCAAATGCCTGGCGATGCTCGTCGATTCCATGCGGCGCCGACAAGTGGGTCACGGTCAGAGCGCCCGGGACCTTCCGACACCTTTCTCTTTGGTGGCAACAGCACCTCCTGCCTCCGAAGATTCGGAATGGATGTTGGCCGAGAGCGTGACCGATTGGTTCCTGCTCAAACTGGCGTTCAAGTATCCGGGTGAGCAAGACGAATGGGAGATTGGCCGTCAGGCAAGAGTGGCCCATGACTGGACCACAGAACCGCTAGTCTCGCCTGAGAGGTTACTCGCGTTTCAACGGGCAGCCGTGAACCTTGAGATGCCTGATAACGTTCTTGGTTACGCGTGGGCTCTGGCTCGCGCCACGAGACCGGGGAACGAACTGGCCCCGGATTTCGTCGAAACGTGGCTGCGACTCGGCATCAGCCCTCAGGGGCTCATCGCCTTGATTTCGGCAGCCAAGGCTCGGGCACTGCTGCGTGGGCGAACGAGTTGCACACGAAGGGATGTGTACGAAGTGGCGCCTCCTGTTTTCGAGCATCGTCTGCGCTGCAACGATGAGGCGAGGGCAGCGGGGCTGACAATCGATCGGCTTATCGGCATGCTTGTGGAGCGGATTTCGATGGACGAGGAATACCGCCCCGAGCCAGACCTTTGAGCGTGGCGCGGTAGGCGGTAGGCGTCATTCCCTTGAGTTTCCGAAAACAGCGGTTGAAGTGGGAGAGGTTCTGGAAACCGCAGTCGAAACAGATCTCGACGATCGGCTTCTCCTCGACGGCCAGGAGCCGGCAGGCGTGGCCGATGCGGACCTGATTGACATACTCGGTTACTCGCATGCCGGTCGTCTGCTTGAAGTAGCGACCGAGGGACGACGGGTGAAGCCTGGCGACACGTGCGAGTTCTTCGGCGCGAATGGTGCGTCCGAAGTTCTCGAGAATGAAGCCGTTGACTGCGTTCCAGCGTTCTGCGTCGGTTCCTTTTGAGAACGTGTAGCCGTCACTGGCCAGAAGCGAGTACTCATCGGATTCCGCCATATCGGCCAGGATCTCAAGGATCAACAGCACCTGCCTAGTGCCATCGATATGAAGCAGTCGATGTAGGCTCTGTCCCACCTGGCGACGCAAGTCTCCGTGTAGCAACACGCCGCGGTCGGCTCGGTTCAACAGGTCTTTGACCGGACGCATCTGGGGCATGCTCAGCAAGTCGGGGCTCGGAAAGCCTGGGGCGAATTGCAGGGTGATGGCCTGAACCGATCCTTGCGACTTCTCCGAAGCATCGTCCTTCCAGACGTGGGGGAGTCGAGGGCCGAGCAGGAGCAGGTCGCCGGGAAAGAAGCTGTCGATGTTGTCGCCGACGATACGCGTTCCCTGGCCGGCAACGATCAGTGTCAGTTCGTAGAGATTGTGCATATGCCAGGGCATCACGAACGTGGGCTGCTCGTAGAGCTTCACGCCGTAGCACTGCTCGACCTGCGGGAGATTGTCGACGAGGACTGGATCCACGGGAGCGTCCTTTGCTTTATTGCGCGTTGATCAGCGTATTTTACTATGATTTACGTTGAAATAGTATTACTTGTTGCTGGGATTGTGGTGGTACTCGGGAACGCTGTTGGCGATAACAGCAGGTAATTCGGTTTTCCGGTGATTCTGCCAACAAGGAGATAGCTCATGGGATGCCGCTTCTTTCTGACGTTGGTCGTGATACTCGGTCTTCTGTCGGGGGTTTTGAAGGCCGATGAGGCCTATCGACAATGCTCCGTCGTTGTTTCGGACAAGGCGACTTCCTCGGAGAGGATAGCTGCTGCGGAACTTGCACGGTATCTGGGTAGGCTCTTTCCAAAGACAGGCTTTCCCGTGTCGGAGGCAGCATCGCCGGACACGGCGGCCATCTTCCTGGGAACGCCTGAGTCGGTTCCGGAGTTGGTGGAACATGTCGATGGTAAGGGGCTGGGACAGCCGGAAAGCTATGTCGTCACTTCGGCGACGATCGATGGGCGCCAGTGCGGCCTGATTCTGGGGGCGGATCCGGCAGGCGTGGTCTATGGCGCGTATGGGTTGCTGCGGCAGCTTGGTTGCGGGTTCTATTTGAGCTTCGACACGATGCCCGAGGCTGAGGGCAAGGCGTTTTCGTTTGAGGGGTGGGATCTGGCCGATCGCCCACTGGTGCCGGCGCGGTTGGTGTTCAACTGGCACAACTTCCTCAGCGGCTGCTCCACGTGGAATCTGGAGCAGTGGCAGAAGTGGACCGTGCAGTCTCAGAAGATGGGCTACAACGGGGTAATGGTACATGCTTACGGCAACAATCCTATGGCTGGGTTTTCGTTTCAGGGGATCCAGAAGCCGGTGGGCTATCTGAGTTCCACACAGGTGGGACGTGACTGGTCGACGAATCATGTCAATGATGTGCGACGCTTGTACGGCGGACAGATCTTCGACGGGCCGGTGTTCGGGGCGGATGCTGCGATCGAGGGAACGGACCTGGAAAGGACCGAGGCGGCACAGAAGTTGATGGCCGATGCCTTTGCCTGTGCCGAAAAGCGGGGCGTTGACGTCTACTTCGCGGTGGATATCGACACGACTTCGGCCAATCCGCAGGAACTGATTTGTGCGTTGCCCGAGGCAGCTCGATTCGAGATCGACGTGTCGGGCATTGCGTGGATGGGCCAGGAAGAGGGCAAGGCCTGGTTGGCGAATCCTGATACGCCGCAGGGTTACGCGTTCTACAAGGCCCAGGTCGAGCATCTGCTGCGTGTCTATCCGCAGATCGATTGTCTCGTGGCCTGGCACCGCAAGCATCACACTCCGTGGATGGGGTTCAAGGCCGAGAACATGCCGGAAGCGTGGCAGCGGGAGTATGCGGCGGAGGTCGAGAAGACTCCCGAGGCCAAGGAGTTGTGGCATTCTGTGCACATGTTTGGTCAGGCGAAGATCGTTCGGGCGTTTCGTCGGGCTCTTGATGAGCTTGGTCGAAAGGACGTTAAGGTGGCTTTCGGATCGTGGGATTTCGACTTTCTGCCGGCGGCCGACCGGTTCATGCCGGAGGATGTGGCGTTCATTCCGTTGGACTGGATGGTACTGCGGGATGCTTCGATCTTCGACACGGCGGAGCAGCGGGCGAGCGTTGCCCAAGTGGCTGGTCATCGGGACGTGATTCCGATCGCTTGGGCCCATCATGATGACGGGAACTACGTGGGGCGGCCTTACACGCCTTACTCGAACTTCTACGACCGGCTTGGTGAGATGAAATGCCAGTCGGCCGGTTACGGCATTATCCACTGGACGACGAAGCCACTCGATCTGTACTTCGCCAGCCTGATCGATCAGGTGTGGGCGTCGAGCAGGAACGAGCCGCTCGAAGAAACATGCCAGCGGTTGGCGGCGGACCTGATCGGCAGCGAGGAAGCGGAGGTTTTTGGCGACTATCTGCATGCCTGGGTCACGACGATGCCCAAGATCGGTCGTGAGACGACGGACTTGTTCATCGATCACGAACTGGGCGATCCGGCCGAGATGGAGGTGGAACAGGGCAAGCGTCTCGAACTCCTGGCCAAGGTGGATCGCTCGAAGACGGATTCGCAAGGTCGCGAGTGGCTCGACTACTTCGCGGGGCTCGAGGCTTACGTTCGAGATATCTATCGCACGGAAGACGCGTTCAATCGGGCGAAGAAGGCGTATCGCGTTGGTGACCTGACGGCGGCCCGGGTTGCCATGACGGCGTGTCGGCCGGAGGAGGTCATTGAACGTTACGCCGAGTTCTCGCAGAAGGGCGGGATGACACGAGGGGAAGAAGGTCTCGTGGTCTCCATGAACACGCGGTGGCTGCCGCACTACACGCGGCTTCGTCAGGCGCTTGCGATGGAACCGGTTCGCTATGACCTGGCACCGACGTCGCACGATCTGTTGGCGCAGAGTCGCGGCGTGTTCACGTTCCACTTCGGTCCCGATCGGAGCATCTGGCAATGCCTGGGGGAACACGAGACGCGAGCTGAAGTCTTTGAGGTTTCGCCGAAGGCTCGAATCGAGAACGCTGACGAGTCTGACGCGGTCACGCAGGAGGTCTGCCGCACGGGAATCGAGTGCAGCGAACCGTTCCTCATGGCCATTCGACCGATTTTGACGCGGCGGGGAAAGAAGCAGTTGGAGGCTTTGCCACTCGCGGCGGGCGACTATCGACTTGCACTGCTGATGCTTGAGCCTTCCGATGCTGCGGCCGGAGATCGCGTGTTCGATGTACGCATCTCGGCAGATGGCAGGAAGCTGGTTGAAGACCGCGTTGATGTGTTTCAACAAGCCAAGGGCGGCTACCGGATTTTGCGACTCGAATATCCGCTCGATTTGGAGAAGCCAAGTGACATCAAGCTGGAACTTGTGCCGGTGAAGGGCAGGGCGGTTCTGTGCGGAGTCGTGCTGGAGCCTGTTGAAGACTGAACAAGGAAGAACCTGCTGATGAAGTGGCATCGCGAGCAGTACCTTGATTTGATGACGTTTGGCGATGCGCCGCGGCCGATGTTCAGCGAGTTGTTTGGTCCGCTGGTTGGGCTCGAGGAGGAGTGGCGGGCGCAGGGTGCCAGTCAGGACGAGATCGATATGGTCGGCTTCGACTGGGACTATGTGCCGTATCTCGACAGTGGCGGTGCGTGCGGAGCGTTCAATGCTCCCGAGTCTGTTGTGCTCGAGGAGACTGAGGAGTATCGGATCGAGCGGGACTATCTGGGGCGAACGGTGAAGCTGTGTAAGGGGACGGCGACGATTCCTTTGCCGCTGGATTTCCCGGTCAAGTCGATGGACGACTGGTTGGAACTGAAGCCGTTCTATACGTTCGCTGAAGACCGCATTGACGCGGCCGAAATCGAGCGTGCCAAGGAGGCACAGACGGACGGCGTGATGGTTCGTTGCGAGATCCCGGGTGGGTGGGACACGGTGCGGGAGTTGATGGGGGAGGAGGCCGCGTGTCTGGGGTATTATACGCAGCCGGAGTTGATGCACGACATTCTGGGGACGCTTCGGGAGACTTCTGTGAAGGTGCTGGAGCGTGTTACCGAGGAGTTGACGATCGACCAGTTGTTCGTGCACGAGGACATGGCGGGGAAGAGCGGTCCGCTGATTGGTCCGCAGCAGGTGGTCGAGTTCATCGCTCCTTACTATCAGGCTTGCTGGGATGTGGCCTCGTCGCGTGGAACGCGGTTGTTCAACCAGGACAGCGACGGGAACATGATGCCGGTACTGGAGGCGTTTCTGGATTGCGGGGTGAATGTGATGCATCCGTTCGAACCGGCGGCGGGGATGGACGTGGTGGCGGTTCGCAAGGAATACGGCGAGCGGCTGGCGATGCTTGGGGGGATCGACAAGCATGTGCTGCGTCAGTCGAAGGCCGACATCGATCGGGAGTTGGAGTACAAGATGCAGCCGATGATGCAGTCGGGCGGGATGGTGTTCGGGCTGGATCATCGCATTCCGAACGGGACGCCGCTGGAGAACTATCGGTACTACGTGCGGCGTGGCCGGGAGATTCTGGGGCTGCCGCCGCTCGGTTCCGGTTCGACGGGTTGGGGGCGGATGGCGTTTTGATGGCCTGGGCCGTTCTGAGTTTTCAAAGATCGGTGGTTGATGAGCCCGGTTTCTTGCGGGC
>Ga0272443_10006909_pt1 | contig 11038 bp, 6 predicted proteins | sample SSMAcet12_FD_193581 | JGI IMG/M metagenome (GOLD analysis project Ga0272443, IMG submission 193581) | Marine sediment archaeal communities from Little Sippewissett salt marsh, Falmouth, MA, United States - SSM-Acet-12 | ecosystem: Environmental > Aquatic > Marine > Wetlands > Sediment ... | reverse complement strand
AGGGGACGATTTCGGATCCCCCTGTTCGTATCTACGGATCAGGAGGGGGGCTGGGTTCGCCACATCAAGCTGGAAACATCCCAAACCCCGGGCAACATCGCCCTGGGCGCTTCGGGACTGCCTCAGGATGCTCTGCTGACCGGCTACTACATCGGCAGGGAGCTCAGGAGCCTGGGCATCAACATGAACTTCGCCCCGACCACGGATGTCTACTCCAATCCCTCCGCCGCCGTGATCGGCCCCCGGGCTTTCTCCTCCGATCCGGTGGCCACCGCCACCTTGGCCCTGGCCTACTACCGGGGCATGGCCAAGAGCGGGATTATCTGCACGGCCAAGCACTTCCCCGGCCACGGCCATGCGGACAAAGACTCCCACGGAACCCTGCCGGTGGTACGGATCTCCTTCGAGCAGATGTGGCGGCGGGAGCTGGTTCCCTACAGGATCCTCATTCCGGAGGGCATACCGGCCATCATGAGCGCCCACATCGCCTACCCGGAAATCCTGGGAAACCTGCGACCCGCCTCCCGCTCCGAACATCTCATCGAAGAAGTTCTGCGGGACAAGCTCTGCTTTGAAGGCGTGCTGATCACCGATGACATGGAAATGAACGGGGCCATCAGCGGCGGGCTGGACACGGCCCAGGCAAGTCTGGAAGCCCTGGAGGCGGGTAACGACATGATCCTGGTTTCTCACACCCCGAGCGCCCAGGAGCGTACCTGGCGGAAGCTCCTGGACCGGATGGCCGAGCAACCGGAGTTCAGACAACGGCTCGAACGTTCTGCTCGCCGCATTCTCAGGGTGAAGCTGACCTATTTCAAGTCAGGCGCGTCGGCTGTCTCGAACCCGGAACAAGAATCCGGAGAGCCGATCCCCAGCGCCGGTGCCTCGAGTTTTTTTCAGCAGAGCGCTCTGCGAAGCGTGACCCTGATCCGCGATGGAGCGATTCCCCTGGCACACTCCGGTAAACAGCGGATACTGCTGGTGGGACAGTTCGAAGAGTTCCTCCGGGAGGGCAGACTGCGCTATCCCGAGGCCGATACGCTGATCTTCCCCTACAGCCCCTTCTACTTCGCGCGTGAGGAGGACCTGGAGCGGGTGCCGCGCATCGCCTCCCGCTATGATGTCGTGGTATTCTGCCTGGCCAACTACAACAGCCTGGAGGTCCTGGAGACCCTACGCGGTTTCTCCGGCACTCTGGTGGTGCTCTCCGCCCTGTCCCCGGTTTACCTGCGGGAAACTCCCTGGGTTCAGACCGCCCTGGCGGTATACGGGACGGGAAAAGAATCGTTTCGGGCGGGCTTCGCCGCCCTGGCCGGGGATTTCGAGCCGGAGGGGCAAATCCCGGTCGATTTCATTGACGGTTTTTCCGTGGACGCTCCATGAAATGGCGCCGCGCCGGCAAGCGGGATCTATCCCAGCTTCTGGCCTTTCTCCTGCCCAGCGAGTGGCGGGCCGTTCCCTTTACCTCCCGTCTGCGCAAGCAGGACAGAAAAACCTTTCCGTCGTCGTTGGAGGCCTCGGTTCTGGTGTGCCGGGAGGGCTCGGAAGTGCTGGGAACCATGATGCTCACCTCCGCGGGCCTGCTCCTGCCCGCGTTCTCCTCCACTGCCGGGGATTCCCGTATGCTTCCCCCGGCCCCCTTTCCCGGCTGGAACGACCTGAAGTTTCGACTGTATTCGATAATGGGTCCGAGCGCAGAGGTGAGCTGGCTCAAGCAGCAACTGTCCCTGTCTCCGACGGCCACGGTGGACTACCACCTGATGGTGCAGAGTCGCGAGGTCTTTGCCAGCGCAACCCGCGAGTCCATCCCCAACCCCCCCGGCTTGATCGTCAGAACCGCCTATCTCCGGGATGTCAATGCACTGCTGCCGCTACAGATCCGCTACGAGCTGGAGGAGGTGGTGATCAACAGACAGCGGTACAGCGAACAGATATGCAGGCAGAATCTCAAGCGTTCACTGCGCCAACAGCTGGTGCTGATGGCCGAGCAGAACGGGCAGGTGGTGGCCAAGGCGGGCACCAATGCCAGGGGATTCGCAACGGATCAGATCGGCGGAGTATTCACGGTGGAAAACGAGCGTAACAGTGGAATCGCCTACCGCGTGATGGAGGAGCTTCTACGGCGTATCTTTGCGGAAAAACGCACCGCCTGCCTGTTCGTCAAGAAGGACAACCGCCCGGCCCTTTCCCTGTACCGAAAGCTCGGATTCAGGGCCGCCGACGGGTACCAGATCTGCTATTTCAAGATGTAGAGGCTCGACGTCGGATCTTTTGCAGCAGGCGCCGCCGCCGGTGGTTCAGCTCACCGCGAGTGCGCCGCTGCAGTGGAAGCCGCCACGTCTGGATCGTCTGGACCCATTCCAGGGCAAGCTCCAGATCCCTCTCCCGGTGCTCGAAGTACTTGGCCAGCTCGACAGCTGCGAACAGGCTCCTGCGGCCACCGGCCATCTGCTTCCACAGATCAACGGCCTGCTCCCAGGCACCGGCCCGCTTGTAGTACAGGCTCAGCGCCCTTCCGGCCCCCTCATCCCCGGCGGAGAAGGATTGTTTCAGCAGCTCGACTCCCCACTGTTCTTCCCGGCTCAAAAAGAAGCTGCCCAGAGCCGTCCGGTCCGCCCGCCGGGCCGGGGCGGTAGTAGTGCTTCCGCCCGCGCCGGCCTCAGGCGGCCCTGCGGCCGCCGTTCCGTCCCGGGAGCAGAGGATCGAATTGACAACCACCAGAAGTTCCACCAAGCTGCGCACATCCTGAAGGTTATGCTCCAGCACCGCATCCAGGCGGCCCGGGCGGCCGCTACGCAGGTACTCCAGATATATTCCCGGCACCTCGAAACCGGGCACATCCAACTCACGGCGGATGCCCAGGATTTCCCGTTCAACCGTGCCCAGGGAACAGTCGGGAAGGGTTCGGCGCCACAATCTGCGGGACCAGTACAGCAGGTCGGTCTGCTGCTCCAACTGTATACTCATGCGGTTGAGGAGGAAGCGGGTGCGAAGCAGGTGAGCATCGAAGGCTCTTCCATTGTAGGAGACGAACACCCGATGCCGGTTGAGCCTTTCGGCCAGAAGCGAGAGAAACTCCGCCTCCCCGGGGAAGTCCTTCATGAACACCTGCTCCACTCTCAGGCGCTCGCCCTCGATCCAGGCCATGCCCGTGAGGAAGATCGAGTTTCCGGCTCCTCCGGACAGTCCCGTGGTCTCGGTGTCGAAGAACAGCAGATCCGACCGGCCATACCCCCTCGGCAGCAGATACTCGGATACTCCGCTCTCAGCCAGAGGGCTGGGGAAGTGCAGCTGCCGGCGCAGGGTGTGGCGGCCCGCCTGCTCCCACCCCTGCTTCGGGGCGAACAGCTGCTCCGCGGTGGCCGGTGTGTGCCCTTGCTCCCTGTCCCGCTCCTGAGGCTGCTGATCCGTCTGTTCCGCCGCCCTCTGCTGCCAGGCCCTCTCCAGGTAGCGCAGGCGTTTTTCTAAAGACATAACCCCTTCACTTGCTCTTTCCCCTGTTTGTTCCCAGCCAGGTGCCGAGGAACTCCCGGATCGCCTCCTTGGGGTTGTCCGGGCTATTGCCGTCAGCCTGCCCCGCAGCGGTCGCCCCGGCTCCGATCGGTTCGGGTCCCACCGGACCGATGCAGGAGGGACAGCCATGGGCGCAGGAGCACTCGCCAACCAGCTCCAGAGCACCCTTCAGGATCGCGTCGGCGTTTTCCAGGAAACCCTCGGAAAGCCCCGTGCCGCCGGGGTAGCTGTCGTAGACGTAGAGGGCAGGACAGTGAAACACCGTGTCCTTGAGCCGTTCGGCCACGCCCAGATCCCGGGGGTCGCAGAGCAGGAACACCGGGGCGATGTTGCGGATCAGGGTGCCCAGCCGCTGCATGATGATCGGTTGCTGTATCTCCGCGGCTTGGGCAAAGGATCTCCCGGCATTGCTTCCGTCGGCGAACAGCAACACCACCGAGCGGGTATGCATCTCCTCAGCGGGTAGATCGATCTCCCCATAACCGATGTTCTCGTGGGTACCGAACTTCAGTTTCTTGAACTTGGTGGCCTGGGTCCGCACCAGGATATCCCCGATCACCGTTTCCATGCCCGCCGTGCTCTGCCGGCTGTCCTGCTCCAGCACCTTGATATCGGTCTTGACGATGGAGTCGGTGTAGTAGTTCACATCCGTGTCTTCCACGTAACAGCGTTGGTTCTCCAGATCCAGCTGCTTGACGATGTACTGGTTGCCCTGGTGGATGTAGATCGCCTCGTCGTAGAGCAGCAGCTTGGCCGAGGGCTTGTCCATCTCCCCGATCACCGTCTGCCGGCCCTGGGTGGTGTCCACGATCACGATGTTTCCCGGCGCCGAGCTGCGTAAAGACACCTTCTCCGCCGGGTAGGAACGATCCGACCAGAACCACTTGCCCTCGGTGAAACGAATCACCCCGTGTTCCTCCAGGTAGTCCAGCACCTCCCGATAGTTCTCGGCCAGCGTTTCGCTCTCCTCGAAGGGTAGCTCGAATACCGCGCACTTCAGCTGATCGCTCAGGATGTAGATATTGTCCGCATCCACCCAGCCGGACTCCGGAGAGCCGGCGAAGAAGTACTCGGGATGCCGGAGGATGTACTGATCGATGGGCGAGGCCGAGGCCACCAGGATCGACAGTGAGACACTGGCCCTCCTTCCGGCCCGGCCGGCCTGCTGCCAGGTGGAAGCGATCGTTCCGGGAAAACCGGCCAGGATCGAGGCGTCCAATCCTCCGATGTCGATTCCCAACTCCAGAGCGTTTGTTGAAACCACTCCCTGGATCTCTCCGCTGCGCAGGCCCCGCTCTATGTCGCGCCGCTCGTTGGGCAGGTAGCCGCCGCGGTAGGAAGCCACGGTGATGCGGCTGTCATCGGTGTAGAAGTTCTTTAGGGATCCGCGGATGTAGCCGGCGATCAGCTCGGTCCGCAGCCGGGAACGGGCAAAGACGATCGTTTTAACCTTGGCCTTGAGCAGATTCGCGGCCAGACGCTGCGACTCCTTGACCACCCCGCGGCGAATCCCCTGGATCGGATCCACTAGAGGGGGATTGTAAAACACGAAGTGCCGCTGCCCGGCCGGAGCGCCGTTCTCGTCTATCAGGGTCACCTCCTCCTCGACGATCTTCTCGGCCAAAGCCTTCGGATTGCCGATGGTGGCGGAGCAGCAGATGAACTGGGGTTTGGCCCCGTAGAAGGCGCAGATCCTCTTCAGGCGGCGGATCAGGTTGGTCATGTGGGAGCCGAACACCCCCCGGTAGGTATGGATCTCATCGATCACGATAAATCGAAGGGACTGGAAGAACTTGATCCACTTGGTGTGGTTGGGCAGCACCCCTGTGTGCAGCATGTCCGGATTGGTGATCACCACCCGCCCCTGCTCCCGCACCGAGATGCGGATCGAGCGGGGGGTGTCACCGTCGTAGGTGAAGATGCGTACCGGAATATCCCCGCCCAGCAGGATCTCGTTCAACTCGGACTGCTGATCCTGGGACAGAGCCTTGGTGGGAAACATGTACATGGCCTTGGCCTGGGGCTGCTCGACCAGGGTCTGCAGAACGGGCAGATTGTAGGCCAGGGTCTTACCCGAGGCGGTGGGGGTTACCACCACGATGTTGTTGCCCCTGCGAACTTCGCTATAGGCCTGTGCCTGATGGCTGAACAGACGTTCGATTCCTTTGGAGCGCACCGCGGCCAGAATCCGATCGTCTATCTCGGCCGGAAAATCCTCATATCGCCCCTCCCGGGCGGGGATCACCTCCCAGTGGTCCACCGCGGACATAAAGCGGCGGTCGGCACGCAGGGATTGGATGACCTCTTCTAGCATTTCCCCTCCTCGCAAATAGACTTTTTAGCCTAACATAATCTTGACTGTTTTTTTAGCCAATGAATAGTATAGTTGTATGCCCCGCGTACTCTGTTTGATCCTGGGCGGAGGCCGGGGGGAACGGCTCTTCCCCCTGACCATGGAGAGGGCCAAACCCGCGGTACCCTTCGGGGGCAAATACCGCCTGGTCGACATCCCCATCTCCAGCTGCATCCATTCGGGATTTCGCCAGATCTACATCCTGACTCAGTTCAACTCCGCCTCCCTGCACAACCACATCGCCAACACCTACATCTTCGATAGCTTCTCCCAGGGCTTCATCGAGATTCTGGCGGCGGAGCAGACCTACGAGCATTCCAGCTGGTACATGGGCACCGCCGATGCGGTGCGCAAGAACTTCATCCACTTCCGCACCCAGAATCCGGACTACTACATGATCCTCTCCGGAGATCAGCTGTACCGCATGGACCTGGTTGATTTCTTCAACAACCACGTGCAAAGCGGCGCGGATATCAGCGTGGCCGTCACTCCGGTCAGCGCCGAAAAGTGCCCGGGCTTCGGGATTCTTCAGGTCGACGAGAAGGGGCGAATCGTCCGTTTCGTGGAGAAACCGCAAAGTCCCGAGGAGATCGCCGATCTGAAGATCCCCGACACCCTCAGGGGTCAGCTGGCCGGGATCAGTCCCGATCGGGAGTACCTGGCCTCCATGGGCATCTACATCTTCACTCAGGGGATTCTGAAAGCAGCCCTGGACAACGAGCACACGGATTTCGGCAAAGAGATCATCCCCAGAAGCATCGAATCGTTCACGGTTCAGTCCTATATCTTCACCGGTTTCTGGGAGGATATCGGTACGATCCGTTCGTTCTACGACACCACGATCAACCTCACCAGAATTACCCCGGATTTCGACTTCTACCAGGAGAGCCAGCCGATCTACACCCGGCGCAGGGATCTGCCGGCCTCGAAGATCAACTCCTGCACCATCATCGAGTGCCTGACCGCCGACGGCTGCATCATCACCAACGCCAACATCATGCACTCGGTGATCGGCATTCGTACCATCATCGAATCAGGCGCAACCCTGGACGGCGTGGTTTGCATGGGGGCGGATTGGTACGAAACCGAGGAGGCAAAAAACCAAAACCGGGAGCGGGGAGAACCTGATATCGGCATCGGCAGGGGGACCCTGATCCGCGGGGCCATTATCGACAAAAACGCCAGGATCGGCGAGGTCTGCCGCATCGGCGCCGATCAGCTGGAGCGAAAAGACGGGGACTACGGCAATTACCATATCCGCGATGGCATTATCGTTATCCCGAAGAACGCCGTCATTCCTTCGGGAACCGTGATCTAAGCGAAGCTCGCGCCACACGAACACAGCCCAGCATCTCGATTTCCGCGCAAGGCGCTGCCATGCGCCGCTGCCCGGCGTATCGGGTCTCAAAGCGTTTGCCATCCAGCTGCTAAATTACTATTTTATTACTGTTGTTAGAGACGTACGTAGTGCGGCTCTAACGTGAGACCGCGTAACGGCCTCATATACGACCGACCCCACCGGGGGCCGGCAATAAAAGCTAAAAAAGAGATGAATACGATATGAACTGGTTAAATATCGAGGAGGACATCATGCAGAACAAACGTGCATTTCTCGTTGTATTTTCCCTGCTGACAGTATTCCTGTTTCTCGCATCCTGTTCCCAGGCCTACAGCAGTGGGCAGAGGGAGCCGGAAACCGCGACTCAGGTTATGAGCCAGCCTGTAACATCAGAACCGCTGGTTCCGACGCTGGAGCAGATCCAATACTCATTCCGGGAGGTAGCCCAGGAGTCGCTTCCCGTGGTAGTGGAGATCAACACGATCGACGTGATTACCCAGAGGATTCCCCGTACACAGTCACCGTGGGATTTTTTCTTCGGACCCTCTCCCAGCCCGGGAGACTCCGAGGAACGTGAGTTCCGCCAGCCGGGGCTCGGCTCCGGCGTGATCGTAGCCCGGACAAACGGCAAGGTGTACGTGCTGACCAACAACCACGTGGCCGGCGAAGCCGAGGAAATCAGCATCCGACTGTACGACGACAGGGAGTTCAAAGGCAAGCTGGTTGGATCGGATCCCCGCAGAGATCTGGCAGTGGTCGTATTCGAGACCCGCGAGGAGGTCCCCGTGGCCAAACTCGGCGACTCGAACGCGATGCAGGTCGGTGACCTGGTGCTGGCCGTGGGAAATCCTTTCGGATTCGAATCCACGATCACCATGGGAATCGTCAGTGCATTGGGCAGGCAGGCGGAAGCAGGAGCCTCCGTGGCCAGCCTGACCGACTACATCCAGACCGACGCGTCGATCAACCCGGGGAACTCCGGCGGCGCACTGGTCAACCTGAGGGGAGAGGTCATAGGTATCAACACCTGGATCGCCTCCCGCACCGGTTCGAGCGCAGGATTGGGATTTGCCGTGCCCATCAACACGGCCAAGAAAACGGTGGACGAGATCCTCACCAAAGGGCGAGTGGAGTACGGTTGGTTGGGTGTTCAGATCGTGGATGTGGATCCCCAGAGGTTTCCCGACTACCGGGAGGATTTCAAACTGGGGAAGGCCGACGGATCCTTCGTAGTAAACATCTTCAAGGGATCCCCCGCCTACAAGGCGGGCATCCTTCCCGGCGACTATATCACCAGCATCGGCGGGCGAAACGTGAAAGACACCGGCGAGCTCACCCGGATCGTGGGCAACCTGCCGCCGGGAAACCGCTACGATGTTTCGGTGATCCGGGAGGGCAAGGAACAGAGCTTCGACATCCGCCTGGCTATTCGAGAGGAGGACAAGGAGATCGCCGCCCAGAGCGAGAACCTCTGGCCGGGGATGTACATTGCCTCTCTCAGCTCTGAGCTCAGGGAGCAACTAACCATTCCCGAAGATCTCGAAGGTGTCCTGGTCACCGTAGTGCAGGAGGAATCTCCTGCGGCAACCGCGGGATTCCGCCAGGGTGACGTGGTTCAGGAGATGGACGGCCGCACGATTCGAAATTCCTTTGACTTCTACCAGGCTCTCAACGGTGCAGTCGGGAGACAGATGGACGCCAAGGTATTTCGGCAAAACGAACAGATCGATCTCCAGCTGGAAACGAAGTAAGGGAAACGCAAGTCAGCCCATCCTTTGGGTTGCTGATTAAAGGGGCTGCCTCTGTCGTGTACAGGGGCAGTCTCTATTTTTTGGTGGAAGCCCGATGAAGGATCGGTTCCTTGACGTGCAGATCCAACTGGGGAAAGGGAATTACGATGCCTTCGGACTTGAAGGCGCGCCAGATTTCCAGGTTGTTCCAGGCTACGGCGGCCAGCTTGTTGGTAGCCTCTTCGATCCAGGTCCAGAGTACCAGTTCGATCCCCGAATCCTGGAAAGAGGCCACGCGAGCCCCCGGTGCCGGTGCGGCCAGGCTGTAGGGATTTCCGGCCGCTACTGCCAACACCACCTTCAGAGCCTGATCCAGATCGGTGCTGTAGGACACCTGCACCTTGTTCACGATCACGATGCGCCGATCGTGGTAGGAGTAGTTGTGGATGCTGTTGCTCACCAGCTGGCTGTTCGGCACCACTATCGTCTCGTTGGTCAGGGTGTTGATCACCGTTGAGCGCAGCTTGATCTGCACCACATCCCCTTCCAAACCGTTTACCAGGATGCGATCCCCCTCCTTGACGGGCCGTTCGAAAAAGATCACCAGGCCGGCCACGTAGTTGGCCACCACGTTTTGCAGCCCGAAGCCGATTCCGATACCCAGGGCACCGATCACCACGGCCAGGGAGGAGAGATTGATCCCGATGATCGAAAGACCGATCAGAATAGCCAGCACCAATACACCGTAGCGCACCAGACTGGATATGGTGAAACGGCTGGCGTCGCTGATCGTCAGCTGCTGCAGTACCGTGGCGTCCAGAAAACGCCGGGTCAGCTTGCTGACCCAGGAGGCCAGGTACACGATCGGAATGGCCAACAGCACGGTGATGACCGATATTCGGGATGAGCCGGCGGTGGTGAAGGGAGTGGTCAGCACCGACCATACCCGAGTCAAAAAATTATCGATCTCCGCTCCGAAGAAGCTGAACAGGATGAACAGCAGCACGATCAAGACTAGGATTCGAAGTACCAAACGAACATAGCGGTAGATCTTCTGTTTGTTCTCCTCCGGTATCTTGACCCGTTTGAGGATAACCCGCCGCAGGATCACCAGCAGGACCCTGGCCAACACGAAAAGCAGAACCAGGGGCAGGATGAACCGGAGCAGGGCTTGCAACGGGGAGAAGAAGAAGGAGAATCTCCCGATTTCGAGCGGGGCCAGCAAAAACGATCTGAGGGATGCAATCACATTGTTCTTTTCGGCATCCGGCCAGCCGCCGATTAAGGGGATTTCACGATCTGTGTCCCGAGACAAGTGATGTTTGTTCCTCGACGGCTTGACATGACTAATTCATATTCTAAACTTGTAACTCGATGACGGATTCTGAGTTCCCGGAACCAACCAAGATCAATATCAAGGAGGCAGCCCAACTCATTCGAGATGCCCGGCACCTGGTCGCCTTCACGGGCGCCGGCATCTCCGTGGAAAGCGGAGTCCCGCCGTTCCGAGGACCTGATGGTTTGTGGTCCAGCTACGATCCCAAGTACCTGGAGCTGTCCTACTTCCAGCGTCACCCTGAGAAGTGCTGGCGAATCCTAAAGGAGATCTTCTACGAGCACTTCGCCAGAGCCCAGCCCAATGACGCCCACAGGGTGCTGGCTCGTCTCGAAGCTCGCGGGGTGCTCGGAGCGGTGATCACGCAGAACATCGACAATCTCCATCAGCTCGCCGGATCCCAAACAGTTATCGAGTTCCACGGAAACACCCGTGACCTGCTCTGCCTCAGCTGCGGGCAGATCACGGCGGCGAATCCCAACCTTCTCGAGGTTCTTCCGCCCAGGTGCAGCTGCGGCGGGATCCTCAAACCGGACTGCGTCTTTTTCGGCGAAGCAATCCCTGAGAAAGCCTGGTTCGAATCCAGCAGACAGATCGAGGCTGCCGATACGGTGCTGATCGTCGGATCTACCGGTGAGGTCTACCCCGCCGCTTCCCTGCCCCATCAGGCCGCCGGCAACGGTGCTCGCATCATCGAAATCAATCCTGAGCAGAGCAACTTCACCCGCACCATCACCGACGTGTTTGTCGCCCTGCCTGCGGGCGAG
>Ga0272443_10006908_pt1 | contig 11038 bp, 10 predicted proteins | sample SSMAcet12_FD_193581 | JGI IMG/M metagenome (GOLD analysis project Ga0272443, IMG submission 193581) | Marine sediment archaeal communities from Little Sippewissett salt marsh, Falmouth, MA, United States - SSM-Acet-12 | ecosystem: Environmental > Aquatic > Marine > Wetlands > Sediment ... | reverse complement strand
CGGCGGATCCACAGCGCCGGACCACAGGACGCGAGCAGCGGGGCGCGGATGTCCACGCCGGGAGGAGGAAGCACGCCCGGAGGCCCCCAGTAACCGCTGTTCCCCAGCAGCCAGGTGTCGATGGTGGGGCGATCCACGTTGACGGGCATGAGCACACTTTCCACCGCGCGCAGCAGCAATTCCCTGTAGGCTTTGCGATCGTAAGGGATCTCGCTGTCAATCAGTTCCCATGGACGTGCTTTCTCCGGCCCCGGGACGAGGATGAAGCGCAGCTTTTCGCCGGGGCTAAGGGTGACGCCTTTGCGGGTGAGGGCGGACGCAACGCGCGCGGCGTTGGTGCGTACCGTGAACTCGCCGGGCTGGCGGGAGAGCCGGTGGGTGACCACCAGGTCGCTCAAGGGCACGTCGCCGCGCTGCAATGCGGTGAGGCGGCGTCGGGCGTAGGCCACTGCGTGCGGCAGCGCGGCTCGAAACCCGGCGATGTCCTTGCCTTCTGCGAGGATGTCGAGCATGCCCAACTGGGTCTCTTTGATGTAGGCGGGAGTGTCGCGGCGGCGGGCCTCGATGCCGCGCACCTTGACCGTCCCGTCCTCGAAGGCGCCGAAGTAGCGATTGGCGGCGGCCACGCGCGGTTCGGTGCGGGAAGGCAGGAAGGCTACCCAGCGGTAGACGCCCTCCAGTCCGATCTCGAGTCCGGTGTGTGCGCGGATTTCATCCAGCAGGGCATCGTAATCCGGAGCGGAGCACGCGCCGGGTTTGTGGATCCACAGCCCGTCGACGTACATGTGCAGCACGCGAAAGCCGCGCGCTTCCAACAGCTCTTTGGCTTGCAGCAATACCTCGCGGCCGTAGGCGGTAACGGCTTCATGCGCCTCGATGCGGCCAAAGCGGGCGTTCTTGTAGCCCAGGTAGCCGAAGCAGGTGACCAGCAGCCACTTATGGGCCGAATGGCGACGGCGATAGGGCTCGACGCGCGGATCGTCCGGCGGCAGCTCGCGGATGAGCGCCTTGTAGCGGAAGCGCTTCTCCAGCAGGGGCGCCAGCGTTTCCGGCACCAGGCCCACGCGGTCGCGGAGGATGCGCGTGCCGAGTTCGGGGACCGGCTCGCCGGCGTCGCCGCGGGTGACGACGGTCTCGGGAGAGATGTTGAAGTTGACCATGATGCTGGGATACATCGAGGAGAAATCCAGCCCGGCGACGTGCTCGTGCAGCCCCGGGATGGGGTTGTACACCATCCCCCCTTTGTCGGCATTGAGCAGGTCCACCCCGGACTTCAGGTCTTCGGGATGGCGTTTCTGCCAGGGGACGAGCACACCCCGGCGCAGGGCGGTGGCGACCTGCATGGCGCTGATGCCGGTGCCGGTGGACACGCGCGCGGTGGTCTGCGCCGGAAGGCCGGTGAGGCGGGCGATTTCGAGAATGCCGTCCAGGCCATAGTCGTTGGCGAGGAAGGCGTTCTGACGATCGAGGTGCCACCGGCCGAACAGCAGGTGTTGCTCATTGCGGAACACCACCCTGCCGTAGGAGAAGTAGGAGGAGGCGCGCTTGCGCTGCACCGCGTAGCGGGAATCGCGGTTGAGCGGGAGCGGGATGCCGTAGTGCCGGGCGAGATCGATCAGGCGCGGCAGGATGTAGTTGTCGCCATACGTGCTGATGATCACATCGGGATCGTAATGGTTGAGCAGATATTGCATGCCGCGTACGAGTTCGCGACTGCGCACCCGGGGGAAACAGAACCGACGCTTATCGATGGTGACCAGAAGGTCCCCGCGGTGGCCGCGTGCGGGATCGCGCATCTCGCCGGTGAGGCGCAGGGTCATCAGGCGCAGCGGGGGGATGCGATAGTCGATGGCCCAGGGCGAATCGAGCGACTGGATGTGCGCGATGTCCCCGTCCCGGTGTTTGACTTCGCAGTAGGCGAGGGGGAACACGCCCCGCGAGAGCGCATATCGCTGGGGGATGGAAATATCCCCGTCGTAGTAGGTCAGGTCGGGAAAGGTGCGGGTGATCTGCCGGAACAGCGGCATCAGCGCGCCGGGATTCGTGCGCACCTCGAGCACTTCGACCTTCCGGTCGAGAAAGAGGTCGGTCCGCTCGGCGCGTTGCAGCGACACGCCGCGCTGCGGTTGCAGCCGCAGACACACACTGTGCAAATCCTGGCGCGATCCGCGCACGTAGAAAGCAGGCCGGAATGCGTCGCGCAGCATATGCATCTGCCCCTGCTCGTCGATCAGCCATACGGTCATGCTGTCGCCGGAGGCATATGCGTCAAACAGCCATCCGAAAAAGGAGGACAAGGCTCAGGGCTCCCGGTCGGGCGGTAGAGCGCTTCCGCCGCGCTGCATCTGCGACAGATTGAACTGCAGCGTTTCCACCTGCTGGCGCAGGCGCAGCACCAGCTTGTGTTCCTCGACCAGCATGGCGAGCAGCATGATTTCGAAAGGGAGCAGGTGCGACGCGTAGGCGGCTTCCGCCAGGTGCTGGCGGGCGTCGGCAAGCAGATCGTCCAGCGCGAGCTGGTCTTCGCGGCGCAGCGCGCGCCGGAAGCGCGCCAGTGACTGCTGCTCCTGCAGAAAAGCCTGGGTGATGGATGGCAGTGTACGACCCATAACAAACCCTCTTCCAACGGATAACCGTTCTAAAACAGGGGCAATTGTGCGCCAGCACTTTCCTCCGGTGGACGCAGCATCCAGGTGGCGTCGGCGGCGAGCTGCAGCCGCTCCAGCAGCGGCCAGCGCTCCTGTACGGGTGTGTGCGGCTCCCGCGCGCCGACAATCACCGGCCCGCTGACGGCGAGTTGATGCAGATGCGCCACCGTTCTGTCCAGCAGGTACTCGACCTCGCGCAGCGGGATGCTTTCGTCATAGAAGGTGTTGAGCAGATCCAGGACAAAGAGCGGCTCGGCACTCCCGGCGGTGTTTTCGATGCGCTCGGCAAGTTGAAAGCAGGTGAAGGCGCGAGAGAGACGGATCCGCTCCAGGATCGCCTGTGGTTGTGCGCTGATGCGGCGCGCGAGGCGGGCGATGTAGTAGCCGTCGAACCGGTTGCCGCCATCATACACGCGCGGCCGGCTTCCCTTTGCCGCCAGCGCCGTCACCAGCGTCAGCAGCGCGCGGGTCGGGGTGTGTGCGCCCCAGAACAGCGATAGACGCGGCTGCATGACGGCATCCAGATCGGCGCCGCCCGGCGGGAGAACGGCCGGGAACGAGGGGAGATCGACGGGGTGCTTGAGCATGTGAATCCTCCATGACGGCTCACGGGTCGGCAGATAAGAACATTTGTTCTATTTTCTCATGAGGAGGCGGCGGGCGCAATCCCACGCGCGGAGGATTTTGTGGGAGACGTATCAGGCAGTGGACGCGGCTTCGGCGCGCCCGAAGAAAAGCCAGTAGCAGAGGATGGCGATGGCGTAGCAGGTGATGGTGCCCAGAAACACCGGGCTGAAGCCGTACTGCAACTGGATCCAGCCGCTGATGGAGGGGCTGAAGGCCCAGCCAAGCGTCCAGCTCATGTTCACGAGGCTGGCCACGGTCGCGCGGGAGGGGGATTCGACATGCCCCATGACGAAGGCATCGTACATGGGGATGGCCATGTTCATCAATGCGAGGCGAAAGAGGTAGCCGGCTGCGCTGAAGCCGAACAGCGGGGCGAAGCCCAGCAGAGCGAGGAAAGGAACTGACAGTGCTTGTGTGAGGACGACGAGGCGTATCTTGCCGATGCGGTCGGCGAGGGGTGGTGCAAGCAGCAGGCCGATTCCCATGGCTAGCGAACCCCAGGCGAACAGGCTGCCGATGGTGGCGTCGGACTGGCCGTGCACCGTGCGGAAGAAGATGTTGATGAACGGCATCAGCAGGCCGGCGCCGAGGGAGGTGATGAGCATCGGGGCGATCAATTTGGCGAGCAGTGCCGGCTGCTTGCGGGCGTATGCCAGCGGGGAGAGATTGTCGCCGGCGGCGGGTGGAGCTTTTCGGAGAAGCAGCAGCGGAATGACGCTCAGCAGGGTCCCGCCCGCGACGAAGAGCAGCGTCCAGCCATACGCGCGAGAGCTCGTCGCGGCAACCTGGAAGGTGCTGCCCAGAAAAGACGGTAGGCGACCACCCAGCCAGTTGCCGATGAATCCAGACATGGTCTGCAGCCCCGCGCTGAATGCGAAGAGGTAGCTGCGTTCCTCTTCCTCACTGTTCTCCATGAGAAAGGGCCCTGTCGCCACGCCGGAAAGGCTCTGCGTTGCACCCATCACAATCTGCATGCTGTAGAACACGGGCAGGGACGGAGCAAGTGCGGTAAGGCCGATGCCGAGTGTGTAGCCGAGAGACGAAAGGATGAGCGTGCGTTTCCGGCCGAGTCGGTCACAAAGGATGCCGGCTGGCAGAGCGAGGACAATGGAGGTCAGGCTGCTGAGGGTGAGCAACCTGCCGAGAAGGGCTTCGTCATAACCGAGACTGAGTGCGTAGAAGTTGAAGAGAAGTTGATAAATCCCGAACGCAATCCCGAGGAGGATTGTGCGCAGCAGGTACAGGCGGGCATTGGTGCGGAAATGGGCAATCTTTTCGCGATAACTGCGCAGCCCATGCCGCAGACGGGAGAGACGATACTCAGGAGAGGTCATGCTGCACTGTCAGGCATGTGATGGTCCAGGTGAACTTGGGAATGAAATCCGTGCGCACCAGTGTATCACCAAAGATCAGGCGCTTGACAGGTCCATCGGACGATCCGTCAGCAGTTCCTGCAGCCGGGGGTGGTCGGCATAAACGCCCCGATATGCCTCCGGGAGGAGGGCGGCAATGCGGCACATGATTTCATCGGTATTCTGCTGGAGCATGCGGCTGCGGTCTTCCCGATTAAGCGGAGGCAGCATGTACGGCTCGCCAAAGGTGATGGTGAGGTCGGCTCTCTTGAGGTGCTTGAGCCGGTCCCCCATCTGTTCCGTGCCGGTCAGTGCCACAGGGACGATGGGGGCGCCGGTCAGATTGGCCAGGTAGGCGACGCCGGTCTTGCCCCTCAACAGACTTTTCGTCGGGCTCCGGGTTCCTTCGGGTGCGACGGCGAAGGGTCTACCGGATTTCAGAAGACGGGTCGCCGCTGTCAACGCCCGGCGATCGACTTCCCCGCGTTGAATGAACACCCCGCCGATAGCGCGAACGATGGGTCCGAAGAGCCAGTGCTTCTCGTATTTCTCGGCAGCCCATCCTGTGAGCCCCTGCCCCCCGAGGATGCTGTAGATCAAGGGTGTGTCAAAGTAGCTGAGGTGGTTGGTAGTCAGGATGTACGGCCCTTCATCCGGGGCAAGATCCCGGTTGTTGATGGTTCGCCGCGCCAGCACACAAAGGATAACGTCGAACAGTTTGTAGATGAGGCGAGCTGCCATGGAATCCGCCTTGGTGTATTGGCCATCACCTTCGTATTGGAGATGGCAGTCAATCCCCTAGTTTACCGTAACCCGATTATAAGGAATCCGTTACCCATCAGGCTGTGCAACGAATGGGGATGCCGTGTGTTTCCTACGATGACAGCAATGTGGAGAGCGCAAGCCGGCCGTCGCCTTCTGCGGATATCGGAAGACATCAATACCCATGATTGTTCGACCACGTCTGTAGTGCTAGAATGGCGGCGGTGCTGGAAGGAGGGGCGATGATTGACATCGTAAAGATAGACCCGCGAAGCAAAGCGGATGTGAAACGGTACATCGATCTTCCCTATCCTCTCTATCGTGACAATCCCAACTGGGTTCCGTTCCTGAGGACGGACGTCGCCACCATGCTCAACGCCGACAAGCATCCTTTCTATGAACACTCGGATGCGGAGTTTTTCATTGCACGTCGAAATGGTGAAGATGTCGCCCGGCTGGCCATGCTCGAGAACAAACCGTACAACACATACCATGACAAGCGGCAGGCGCAGTTTTATCATTTCGAATGCGTGGATGATTTCGAGGTCGCTGAAGCCATCTTTGCACGCGGGTATGAATGGGCACGAGCGCGAGGGCTGAACCAGGTCGTTGGACCGAAGGGGTTCGGGCCTTTCGATGGCTACGGGATCCTCGTGGAAGGGTTTGAACATCGCCAGATGATGGTGATGATGAATTACAATCCGCCTCATATCCCGGCATTCATGGAAAAATTGGGCTTCCGGAAGGAGGTCGATTTCGTTTCATGCAACCTCCCTCCGGCGAAGTTCGTCCTGCCGGAGCGCGTCCATCGCATTGCAGAACGCGCCGCCAACCGCAGCGGGCTTCGAGTCCTGAAGTTCAAGAACAAGCGTGAATTGCGCGCGATGGGGATGCGTGTCGGACGGGTCTACAATGACATCTTCATCAACAACTGGGAGTACTATCCCCTAACCGACAATGAGTTAGACTTCCATATCAACGGCATCTTGATGGTCGCGGTACCGAGCATGATTAAGGTCATCATGCACGAGGACGATGTTGTCGGCTTCCTGTTTGCGTTTCCGGATGTTTCGGACGCCATTCAACGCTCCGGGGGGCGCCTCTTTCCCTTCGGGATTGTCGATCTGATGCTGGAACTGCGCCGCTCAAGAACCGTCTCGCTGAACGGTGCCGGCATTCTTCCCGCATTCCAGGGGCGAGGCGGGAATGCGCTTCTCTATGCCGAAATGGAAAAGACGATTAAGGATTACAATTTCCTGCATGCAGAGCTGACTCAGGTTGCTGAGACCGCTGTTCAGATGCGCCACGATCTGGAGAATGTCGGTGGTGTGCCATATAAGAACCACAGGGTGTTTATCCGCGATCTTTAATCGCAGCACTGCCATAATCGCACACTCTTGCCCGCCAGAGTCTTCATCGATGGAGTGGAGGGTGAGAACCTTGAAAAGGAGAATACCATGCAAGAAGGAATGATCGATCGTATTATCCGGGCTATCCGTCTCGACCCGACTCTGTACCGGGAAGTTGCGGACGACGATTCCTACATGAACGAGGGCATCATCATCGTCGCCATTGTGACCCTTCTCTCCGCGTTTGGTTCTGGCCTTGGCGCAGCGATCAGCGATACCGGGCGGGGCTTCTTCGGGGCATTTCTCTGGGATGCCGTAACCCGGGTGCTGCTTGGATGGCTGCTGTGGGCTGTCATTTCCTACTTCGTCGGCAATCTGCTGGGCGGAAAGAGTTCCGTTACCGAGATGGCGCGCACGCTGGCTTATGCTCAGGCACCGGCATTCGTAACGGTGCTGGGCTTCATCCCCTGCATCGGATGGATTTTTGTCCTTGCCGGCTTCGGCTTGAGCATCGCCGCCGGTGTCATCGCAATTCGAGAATCGATGGAATTTGACACCATGAATGCGGTCATTACCGCAGGCATCGGCATTTTGCTCTATGTGATTGCATCGGTCATCATCACGTTCGTCTTTGGCGGGATTGCGCTGGCTGGATCCGCTATTCTACGCTGACCCGTTCAAGTGAAGTCCAACAACTCAGAGGGCAGGATCTCCTGCCCTCTTTGCATTGGAAATCAATCGATGAGAGACAAACTTCTTTGTTGCACTTGTGTGGTTACAATGCATATAATCCCTGATGCACTGCTTTGGATGCAGGGAGGTACCCTTTGATCTATATCGGCATGGATGACACCGACACGCTTCACTCGCGCGGGACAGGGCACCTGGCGCGGGTGGTGGCTGCTGACCTCGCAAGCGACCTCTGCATTGCCGGCGTCACACGGCATCAATTGCTGGAGGATGCGCGCGTACCCTGTACGGCAAAGAACAGTTGCGCGGCGATTCTGGTCGATGATGAGGTCGATCTGGATTCCCTCTTTGCCAGAGTCAAGACCATGATGCTCTCGTCGTTCATCCCGGGCAGTGATCCGGGCCTGTGCATCTGCAAGGATGTTCCTCTGGCTGTGGTAGCGTACGGCGAGCGAGTGAAGCAGACGCTCGTCACGCAGATGGAGGCGCGCGAGCTGGCTCGCCTCCATGACGTACATCTGGAAGGGCTGGGCGGCGACGAAGACGGTGTGATTGGAGCTCTGGCGGCAGTTGGTCTAGCTGCAAGCGGCGATGACGGTCGGTACGTCCAGATTGGAGCCATACGCGACCTCACAGGGATGGCTGTCGTGGCGGATGTGCTGGAGGCTGGCGTTGCGCGCGTGGAAACGCTGGATGGTCAACGGATCGAGACGGGGCTGGTTCTGGCAGATAAGCTTCGCCCTGCCCGGCGGGGTGGAGAACCGGTCATCATAGTAGAACCGATGGCGGATGGCTGGCGACCGTTGAAGTTGAATTGATGATGACCATGATTCGCGCTGATCAGGTTTCGTATCGGTATGTGGACCAGCACGGTGGTCTACCTGAAACATCACTCGCTGTGATGCCGGGGGAGACCTGGCTGGTAAGCGGTTCTTCCGGTTCAGGGAAGAGCACGCTGGCGCGCTGCCTCCAGGGGCTCATCCCGCACCTGTATCGCGGCACGATGACGGGCAGAGTTCTCCTCAATGATTTCCCGACGGACACAACGCCCATGTGGAAACTGGCCGAACAGGCCGGGATGGTTTTTCAGAATCCGAGCGCACAAATCCTTGGTGAGACAGTCGCCCTGGAGATTATCTTTGGCCTCGAACAGCTTGGCTGGGAGACGCGCCACATCGAGGAGCGTCTGGAGGCTGTACTCGCCACCTTCCAGTTAGGTGCGATGCGCGAGCGATCACCGCATACTCTGTCGGATGGAGAAAAGCAGAAACTGGCGCTTGCGGCTGTGATGGCACGACAACCGGCTGCACTCATTCTCGACGAGCCACTTTCGATGCTTGACGTTACTGCGGCGGGCGAGTTAATTCAGGAACTGGAACGAATCCGGCGGGAGGGAACGGCTGTCGTCTTGTTTGAGCATCGCGAGGCCCAGCTACGGATGATCGCCGGTCTACAGCAGCTTGATCTGGAGGGCGCGCCTCATCTCTCCACGCCGGAAGGACTGAATCCGCCATGGGAGTCGGGAGTTCCTTTCCAGGTCCATGTCCGTGATCTCGGCGTGACGCTGGGCGGGCGCCGCATCCTGGACCAACTCAACATCGATCTTCAAGGTGGTGAGCTGGTCGCAATTGTCGGGCGCAATGGCACAGGCAAGACGACACTTCTCCGTTCCATGATTGGACTTCAGAAGCATGATGGTGTTGTTGAATTGAACGGCCATGGCGAAGACCTTGACATGGGACTTGTCTTTCAGAACCCGGATCTCCAATTGTTCAACCCGACGGTGCGGGACGAGCTTCGCTTCCGCATTCCCTTTCCGGACGAGACCCTTTACCGCTGGATTCTGGACGTGCTGGCGCTCTCGCCGTATGAGCATACGCCTCCACTCCTGCTCAGTGAAGGGGAAAAGAAACGGCTGGGCCTTGGTGTGGTTCTCATGCGCCAACCCCGGCACGGCATTTTACTGGATGAACCTTCCCTCGGTCAGGATGCCCGCCATCGAGCCATCCTGATGCGGATGCTGAGGGCGATGAGCGATCAAGGACGGCTGGTCATGCTGACCACCCATGACCTGGACCTGGCGCGGCAGGCAGACCGTGTCATCCTGCTTGGACAGGAGGGCATTGCTGCTGACGGCCCCTCCCGTGATATCTTCTCTCGCCCGGCATTGTGGGAATCGGTGGGATTGAAGATGGGCACGGCGCCCGAGCGAGGATTGGCATCATGATTGGTCTGGGTGGGCGTGGCCGATCGCGTCTCGCCTTCGCGGACGAATCGCCGTTGCGTGATGCTGATCCGCGCACCAAGCTTGTGATGAGCCTGTGGGTATCCCTGGCTATTATGCTTCCATTGAACAAGCTTGCGGTGTTCATGCTGGTGTATGCAGGGCTGCTGCTGTATGGAGGATTGCTGTCTGCGGCGTTGAAACAGATCTGGCGATTGAAGTGGGTGCTGATTGGATTGTTCCTTATCGACTGGTGGGTGGTGAGCCTTGAGCTGGCGGTAAGTGTCGTCTTGCGCCTCATTCTCATGGCAGGCGCGTTTGCTTTCTTCTTTACAACGACGACCACGGCTGAACTTCGCAGAGCCCTGGAGTGGATGCGTGTCCCTGGCAGGTACGCCTTCAGCGTCTCGCTTGCGTTCCAAAGTCTTGGCTATATGGAGGATCAGTGGAAGATGATCCTGGAAGCCCAGCGTTCGCGTGGCGCGTGGTCACAAGACGAAAACGAAAGGAAATGGCTGCAGCGGGTGCGTGACATGATCGCACTGACGGTCCCATCCATCGTGCTGACCACCAAGCGGGCATGGACGGCTACAGAAGCGGCATATGCGCGTGGCTTCGACTCGCCGCATTACAAGCCGTACCAGGAACTACGCTTTTCATGGAAGGATGCCGTTCTTATCATCGTGATGGTTGTCATCAGTATCGCTCTGTATGCATGGAGTGGACGATTGGGTTGAAGGAGGAACGATGAGCGACAAACAACGCATTCTCTTTGGTTTCATCGTACTGCTGATCCTCGCCGGCGGGTTGCTGGGCGTCGAGTTGCTTCGAAGACGGGCTGCACAACCTGTCCTGGCGGACATCGAAGAGGAACTTCCACCGGGGAGCATTCCTGTTAGCTGGAACGGCACAACGTCAGCCTACTTCACCCCCGATGATCTCTCCGAACTTGCATTGGTCAGTTTTGTCGATGACGAAGAGGGCAAAACGCAGGAAGGCTGGCTGCTGCGGGATGTTGTGCTGCTTGTGATGGGGGAGACGGCCCTGGACGATTCATGTACGCTGACCGTGGGCAGCAGCAGCCGGGATAAGGCTGTCGAGTTAAGCTGGGTGGAAGTGCGCGATGAAGCCAATATGGTGATGTTTGATCTCTCTGGCCGCGGCACGCTGAAATTGGTCTCCTTGCTGGAGCGAATGGACATCCGTGATGAATGGGTGCAGGATGTCGATTCCATCGACGTGGTGTGTCCATGAAGGAACGCTATTTCACGACATTTGAACTTATCCTGCTCTCGCTTCTGTCAGCGCTTGTCGTCGTTGCGAAAATTGCACTGCGTTTTCCTATCACGCTTTCTGGCCACTCGGGGTTGTTTTGGATGGCGATCG
>Ga0272443_10006907_pt1 | contig 11039 bp, 8 predicted proteins | sample SSMAcet12_FD_193581 | JGI IMG/M metagenome (GOLD analysis project Ga0272443, IMG submission 193581) | Marine sediment archaeal communities from Little Sippewissett salt marsh, Falmouth, MA, United States - SSM-Acet-12 | ecosystem: Environmental > Aquatic > Marine > Wetlands > Sediment ... | reverse complement strand
TTTGCCGCTGCCGGTTTAATTTTCTTAATATGTGAAACAAAGGCCTCGATATTATCCACAAGCTTTTTGGTATCAAAGCTTTGTTTACCAACGACCACATGAACATTTCCACCACTATCATTTCTGAATTCGACTTTACCTGCTGCAAATTCAGCTACTGCGGTCGCTACATCATTAGTAACAGTGCCGTTTTTAGGTGAAGGCATTTTTCCCTGGGGTCCAAGAACCCTGCCAAGCTTACCTACCTTTCCCATTACCTTCGGCGAAGCAATAGCTACATCGAAATCCATCCAGCCATCCGATACTTTTTTAACTAAATCATCGCTACCGGCTTCAATTGCACCGGCTTTTTTTGCAGTTTCAGCATCCGAATCCTCACAGAAAGCAATAACCTTTTTCTGTTTGCCTATTCCATGAGGCAAAGATATTGAACCACGGACCAACTGATCGGCCTGTTTTGAATCTATACCAAGGTGCAAAACGCATTCTACACTCTGGTCGAACTTTACCGAATTATATGATTTAATTTTTTCCACAGCTCCGGTTATGTCCATAGCTTCTTTACCAGACTGTTCCAATTCTTTCGTATATCTTTTACTTTTTACTCGCATAACCTGCATCTCATTTTGTATTGATTTTATTTGTTCCCGATACTATTCGGTTATTTCTATACCCATACTACGGGCGGTACCCCTGATAATATTTTCAGCATTGTCTAAATCGTATGCGTTCAAATCCTTAAACTTTGTTTCAGCTATTTTTCGTAATTGCTCGGCAGTAACCTTTCCTACTTTTTCTTTATTCGGTATTCCGCTGCCTTTTGCTATTTCAGCAGCTTGCTTTAATAACACAGCAGCAGGAGGACTCTTAACTTCAAAAGTAAAACTTTTATCCCCGTACACAGTTATCACAACCGGAACTGTTGTTCCGTTAAGTTCTTTCGTCCTCTCATTGAATTGTGATACAAACTGTCCTATGTTCACACCATGCTGACCCAAAGCAGGCCCAATCGGTGGTGCGGGAGTCGCCTGTCCACCCGGAGCCTGTAATTTTATCTGTACTGCAACCTCTTTAGCCATTGTTCACCTATATTTCTGATATTTTTTTATACTGAAATTAAAAAATCACCCACTCTATAACTTTTCAATCTGCCAATACTCTATGTCTAACGGAGTGCTTCTTCCGAATATTGTTACAATAACTTTTACAATCCCGCGTTCAGAATCAATCGAATCAACAACACCTTCAAAATTCTCAAAAGCGCCTTCTCGAATCCTTATCATATCACCCTTTGCGAATTCAACCTTAATACTGGGCGCTTCTTCCGGTTTTTCTGCTTCTAAAAGCATCTTTGCCACATCCGTATCCCGCATGGGAGTAGGAATTCCTTCTGTGCCAATAAAATCTCCAACTCCGGCTGTTCCCTTTATCATAAACCAAGCTTTTTCGGGAACTTTGCCTTCTTCGGTTGATTCCATTTCCATAAAAACATAACCGGGATATAATTTTCGTTTATGTACTGTCTGTTTGTTTCCCCTAATCCGTTTAATTCGTTCAACAGGAACTTCAATCCTTCCAATAATACCAGCTAAATCTTCTCTATCGACCTTTTGTACAAGGGCATCTTTTACCTGCATTTCTTTATTCGCCGCAACTCTTAATACATACCATTGCATATTATCACCTTATCTCATAACATTACTGAGATATAATGTCAGTTAAAAAGCCATGTAAAGAAAGTTCTAAAAATAAGATCTGTAACACCAAGAAGTATTGCCATTACAATTACGACTACTATAACAACTTTCGTATTATCAGTTATTTGCTGCTTGCTTGACCAGCTGACTTTCTTCATTTCGCTTTCAGCAGCTATCATAAAATCTGCAACTCGTTGATTGTTAACCAACCAGAAAATTAAAATGGCCAAAACAGCAAATAAACCTGCCGGTATAAAAGTCACTACCCATAATCCTAAATCACTCGCCTGCATTTTGTTATATAACTGAAAGCACCCTAATCCGGCAATTATTGCTATGGCAAAAGCACTACACAGTCTTGTATATTTGCCCTGACCACGTTTATAAATTTCGAATCGCATATTTACTCCATATTTTGTGAAGTATATATCATTTCTACACTACAAAGCAGGCCAGGAGGGAATCGAACCCCCAACCTTCGGTTTTGGAGACCGACGCTCTGCCAGTTGAGCTACTGGCCTGTAGAAACGTTTTCTTTACAATATTATTTTACTTTCGCCTTAACTTATGAGTTGTACGCTTACGCTCCTTCTTACAGAATTTTTGGAGCTCTATTTTTGGCGTGCCTTCTGCTACACTTACACTTGTTCTATAGTTTCTACTGCTGCACTGTGTGCATTCAAGCCAGACAAACTCTCTTTTACTTTTTTTCTTTGCCATATAAATATCCCCACCAAGCAGGCTAACTTACTCGTGTAGTATCTGGTTAATTAATAGATTCAATTCCGGATACGATCCACTAATGTAAGTAACCTCGTTTTTGATGGTTTATAATCCCATTTAGCTATTCAATAACCTTGGTGACTACGCCTGCGCCGACTGTACGACCACCCTCACGAATAGCAAAACGAAGTCCTTCTTCCATAGCAATCGGGGAAATGATTTCCACTTCCATCGCAATATTATCGCCCGGCATACACATTTCTGCACTTTTGCCTTCCCTGCTTCTGAGGGCAAGAACCGAACCTGTAACATCAGTTGTTCTAAAATAGAATTGTGGTTTATAGCCTGCAAAGAACGGCGTATGACGACCACCTTCTTCTTTACCCAGCACATAAACCTCTGCTTCGAATTTAGTATGTGGAGTAATACTTCCAGGCGCTGCAACTACCTGTCCACGCTCCAGGTCTTTCTTTTCGACACCACGTAAAAGCAGTCCGATGTTATCGCCGGCTTGTCCTTCGTTCAGTGTTTTGTTAAACATTTCAACGCCGGTAACAACTGTTTTACGTATTTCCTTTGAAAGACCAACGATTTCGATTTCTTCACCGGTATGAACTATACCTCTGTCAACTCGTCCGGTTCCTACTGTACCACGACCCTTGATGCTGAAAACATCTTCTACAGGCATAAGGAATGGTTTATCAACATCACGCTCAGGCAGTGGAAAATAATCATCTACCGCCTGCATCAATTCATCGATGCTTTTGCATGCTTCATCATCTTTGCCTTCACTTTGCATCGCCTTTAAAGCAGAACCTCTAACGATAGGAATATCATCTCCGGGGAACTCATATTTGTTCAGCAGGTCTCTTACTTCAAGCTCGACCAAATCTAAAAGTTCGGGATCGTCTACTTCGTCTACTTTGTTTAGAAATACAACTATACGAGGCACATTGACCTGTCTGGCAAGAAGAATGTGCTCACGAGTCTGCGGCATAGGGCCGTCTCCAGCCGCTACTACCAGAATAGCTCCGTCCATTTGGGCTGCACCGGTAATCATATTCTTAATATAGTCGGCATGACCTGGACAATCGACATGAGCATAATGGCGATTCGCGGTTTCATACTCGACATGAGCAGTATTAATAGTAACACCGCGTTCCCTTTCCTCAGGTGCATTGTCAATATCTTCAAACTTCTTGACATTCCCGCTACCTGAAGTATGTGCCAATCGCATTGTAATTGCAGCCGTTAATGTTGTTTTACCGTGATCAATATGACCAATTGTTCCAATATTGATATGTGGTTTCGTTCTTTCAAATACAGCCTTAGCCATCTTAACTTAAACCTCCAATGTGCCGGGTTATTATTTATTTTCCTTTACTTGATTTTTAAAAAAATTACTTACAGTTATTTAACAACTCACAACCAGGATTTCCCGTCATAATAGCGGAGTCAATAATCCCGGTTCGATCTACTTACACTTAGCTGCTGATGGGGCTTGAACCCATGACCTCGTCCTTACCAAGGACGCGCTCTACCACTGAGCTACAGCAGCACAATATCCTGCCCACCTTCAAAATATGGTGGTAAATACAATAATTCCCAAAGCAAGTTTACTTACGAAAACTTAGTAATTTATAAAAAATTCAATAAAAGTGCAAACACAAAAAAACAAAAAACAGATTTTTTTTAAGATTAAAAGAAAAAAATTCTTAAAAACTCTTTATTTATGCTACTTTCTCTACTCTTAGCTTCTTCATAATATGTGTTAGAATACATTCGAAACAACTTTTTTTCAATCAAAAATTAACATTTCTATGTTTAAAAAAACTCTGTAAATGAATAGTTAAATATTATTCCGTTAAATCAGATTGAATATTAGTTTCTTCCGGTTTTTGAGCATCCCCATCGATATTTTTCCATTTTTGAAGGTATTTATTCCAATTTTCTTTGTCAAAAACAGAAATACCACCCAAACTAATTAAAAGCTCATCTTTATCCGTTATAACAGAAACATCACTCATGTAATTATCTATTGAGCGTATAACAACATTGTCAGAGCTTATTATCTTCTCTTCTGATAGATTTTCAACCACTAAATCTTTTAAAATCTCAAAATCAGAGCTTCTTAGGCAAGAATCTAATAGTTTTGGGAGAATTTCTTCCTTTTCCTGAGAAGCCTGAGCATTATTATACAATTCATAAAAGTAGCTTGTGGCTTGTTCATACTGTTTCGTATTCAATAGAAGATTAGCTAAAATCTCACGTATTTGTGGCTTATCCTCAACAACAACTTTAGATTCTGCTATTTTCAAAAAAGCTATTTTCTGAGTATCAGATAACCTATTCTGTTCTCCTACCAGTTTTTTTGTCCATTCTTTAAGGATATTGGCGTCAGAATCATTAAATATTCTTATCATTGCCTGCCAGGCCGATTGACTTTCTGAATTCGAGCCGATTTTGTTCCATAACCAACTTAAATCTTCTGTACCACCGATTCTATAAGCAATATCTATCATTCTCTGGCTTATTATAGGACTTGGATCATTGGTGAAATTTTCTCTAAACAGATTTAATGTCATTATTTCATCCATATTAGCAAGACCTGTTACCGCTGTTTCTCTGATAGAAGCAGTTTCACTATTTAATGCTTCTCTGAAAATCGGTTCAAAAAGCTCTCTCGCCAGAGCTTTACAGGCGCTGCTGTCTGCAACCAGGCCAGACATAGCATCAAGTATACCGCTTCGCAGGGATTCATCAATATTATCTGATTGCCGTTTATATCGCTGTTCAATTGAATTGAGTTTCTGGACGATAATATCAGGTTTCAAACCATTGCGTTCCAGAAGTTTTTTCATAACACGAGCGCCAATGAGCGCTTTCTGAACATTATCTTCTGCAAGAAATTTCTCAGCCCAGTTAAGAGTCTCTAATCTTACTTCAGGTGAAACCTTAAAATCCGGAGAAGGCGACAAGGCATAGAAACAAACCCATCCAAGCGTGTCCAGCAACTGTCCTTTAACCTGCTCATCGTTTTCGACATTAAGTCGGGCCAGCAATTCGGAAGCCGAATTTAGACCCCGCATATTTATCAGCAATTCAGCAGTTTTAAGCCGAACATTTCTATCTTGATTGGATATCAGGGTAAGTAAAACTGGATTGATTTCATTCGGTAAATCTATCGGATTGGTACTTCGTTTTTCTATTTCAATCTGTCCCAGTGCCCATCGCTGCACCTCAGGCTTAGGATCTTTTAAATATTCAATAAGAAATTTGCCTTTTTCTGTGTCATCACTAATACCACGATACATTTTTTCTAATAATGTCAGGAAAGATTTTCGAGATGAATCCAATTCAGCTTGAAGTTGACGTATTTGTTCTTCCTTATATATCAACAAATCTCCAAAAACTTCAACTATTTCCTTATTTTGAAGTTCATCAATAATTTTTCTACGCTCTGAACTGCTTGTTCCCACCTGAAAACCTGATGAACGCAGAGCCTTCTCCGCCTCGGCAGCTACCTGTTGCTCCGGATCATCAACAAGCATAATAAGCCTGATAATGGCATTTTTTTCAGGAAATTTCTTTAATGCCCCGATAGTATTGATTCTTGTTTTTATTGGTACTTCAGAACTTGTAACAAGCTCATCAAGCAGGTTACCAACCTCTTCATACCTGTAAATTAAGATTGCATCGGCTGCAACCAGGGCCTCTTCATCAACCTCGGTAGAGAGCATATTCAATAAAGGTTGAATAAAATCATCTTTAACGGATATTTCATCCTGCGATGTTCGGGTTTGAATCAGCGCCCTGCAAACAGCTATACGAGCTGCGCTATTATCTGTTAGACTTAGTGTATCGATTAGAATCTTTCTGGAGTTCGGATTTTTACTCGATAAAAGAACACCTGCTGTTCTTGTGCGAACATCTATGTTTGTATCATTTAAAAGAAGATGCCTGTTAAGTTCCAATTGCTCATCAAGTTCGGTTTCTATCGCTCCCTCAGGCTCTGTTTCATTTGAACTTGTTGTTATCCCGGGATTTCCCTGGTTTTCCTCAACTTGTCCGGCCTTAGCAGGCTCGACCGAGACGTCCTGACACCCTATTACCAGTATTAATAACGATAAAAATAACCTCTTGAGACCCATCAAAACCACCTTTAGCAGATTGTTATAACCCCGTTTCACGGAATTCCGATTCACAAAATCATTAAAAATATTAATGTTAACACTCATCTAAGTCAATTGATTTCCAACATCATACATAAACTGCATAACAAATTTGTTATAAAATCTAATACATAACTATATTCATGGCCGTGGATGAAACTTCCTGTGAATTTCGCGCAGTCTCCCCTGGTCAACATGGGTATATATTTGTGTTGTTGCAATATCCACATGTCCGAGCATCTCCTGAACACTCCTCAAATCTGCTCCGCCGGCTAACAGATGCGTCGCAAAACAATGACGCAATGTATGGACGGTCAGGTTTCTCGGCATCCCTGCCCTGAAAGCATACTTTTTTACCAATCTCCAAATTTCAATACGACTCATGGGCCTTCCGGTTCGTGAAAGAAGTAGAAAATCATCACTAAATGGCTTAGCCAACACCGGTCGCAATTTTGTCAGGTACTCGCTTACTGCTGAAATGGCGATTTTTCCCATGGGTATAATCCGTTCCTTATTTCCTTTGCCAAGACAGCGTAAGTAACCGATATCTAGATTCAGGTTCGATATCCTCATACCTGCTAATTCGCCGGCCCGCGCCCCGGTCGCATACAGAAGCTCAAGCATCGATTTATCTCGAAGATAAAAAGGTTCACTCACATCAGGAGAATTCAATAAATCCAAAACCTGTTGTTCACTGCACACACAGGGCAGTTTCTGCCAGACTTTGGGACTTTCGAGAACCGATGTGAAATCTTTTTCAATCAAGCCGATAAGCTTTGCGTATCTAAGAAACATCCTGATGGCTACAAGACTACGCTTGATAGAACCTTCGCTTTTCTGTTCTTTTGTTAAGACATGAATATAGTCATATATTAACTCAGGCTTTATTTGCTTCAAATGCCTGACTTTCATCGCTTTGCAGTACTCCATAAAGCTCTTCAAATCACGGCCGTAAGCCAGAATCGTGTTATTAGACAAACCCGCTTCGATGCTCATATAATTAAGAAAATTCTTTATCTCCTGTCCCAATGGTAAACAGAGCAGTTTTTTATGAACTGATTGTGTTTGTACTGATGACACGTTTATATATCGGCGTTGATATGAACCTACCTTTAAAACGTAAGCATTTAACTCACTATTAAAGAAGAAGTAATGAAAAATTTCTTTACTTTTGAGACTCATCTCTGGTAGAATCTTTAATTATTGAGAGTTATTTTAGGGAGATTTAAAAATGCAAAAGGCGACTTCAATTTTCCAACGCGTTCTAATAGTAATCACTTTGTTATCAGCGGCTCCTAAAACATCGCAGAATATCTATGCGGCCTCCTTAGACCCAAACGAAAAACCTGCCCTGAACCAATATTACACCCCGTATATTAACCTCGTTGAACCGAATGCTCCGGGGTATACCCTGCCGCTCGATTTAAATAACATTGAAAACTATTCTTCCATGGACTCCCGATTTAATCTTACAAACGCCGCATCACTAATCGAGCAGAACGGCTTTGCCATTATCGAACATGACTTCGGCTCCTTTGACCCCAATCGAGAAGATATTGTCACACCTTATAAATATTTACAAAACAGAAACATTCCCTTATTTGTAACAGCGGACACCCTTCTGCACCTTTATCACATTCAGTTTGATGAGACATTAAAGGATATCGAGGAAAGAGAGTTTTTTTATGATATCAATGATCTGACACAGGCCTTATTAAACGATGCTCTTGTTTCCTACGATATCTACTCTGGAGATTTAAAAGAAGCCGCGAAACGAAATGCGGCGTATCTTGCGGTAGCACAAAAGCTGATTGACCCGAACTTTCAGGTCCCTGAGCTTGTGTCCGATATTGTCGCTCTTGAAATGGCTAAGATTAATGCTCATGAAGGATTTTTTGAAAGCGATATCTTTATTTATAAAGAAGATTATTCCCAGTATTTACCAAGAGGCCATTACACTCGAAGCGAACAGCTCAAATGCTACTTTAGAACATTGATGTGGTATGGACGAATGGCGTTCCTGCTCAAAGGTTCTGATAATTGGGGACCTTCAGGCGAAGCTCTTATCAGTACATACGATGCCAAAATTCAAACTATGCAGGCGGTGTTGTTAGCTTTGTCAATTGATACTGCCCAGGTCGGACAGCGAACCGGACGGGAAATCTGGGACCGTTTGTATGCAGTTACTGCTTTTTATGTCGGCCTGGCCGATGACTTAACACCTTATGAATATCTAAACGCGCTGGATATTGTTTTTGGCGGCAGCTTTATACCCACCGACCTTGAGAACGAAGACAATCTCTTCGCACTTAAATTAGAACTCGCTCTTATGAGATCACCAAAAATATTTGGGGGTACGGGAAATATATTTGTAACGCCGCCTTTAACTGAGGAATCTCTCAATGAAGTTCTCGAAAAGACAAAAGGTATGAGATTCATGGGACAGCGTTTTATTCCCGACTCATATATGTTCCAGAATCTTGTATTTCCCGAAGTACTTTATTACACAGGTGATTGGAATCCGATACCATTTACAGTCGCGCAAACGGGAGACGGCAGCTTTACTCGCGGTTATCCGAGAGGACTGGATGTCATGGCAATTTTAGGTTCAGCAAGAGCTTTGGTTATTTTAATCGAGCAGGAAGAAACGGAATATATCAATTACTGGCAAAAATTCGGTAATCTAAAAGCCGAGTTTGAAGCGCTAAATATTTCAGACTGGAACCGAAATCTTTACTGGGGCTGGTTATATGCATTGCAATCTTTAATAACAGAATTCGGAGAAGGATATCCGAACTTTATGCAAACTCAGGCCTGGGAGAAAAAGGAGCTTAACGCCGCCCTGTCATCGTGGGCAGAACTAAGACATGATACGATTCTTTATGCAAAGCAGAGTTACACTCCGGTCATAACAAGCGGCCCTCCAATACCGCCAGGTTATGTCGAGCCTGTACCGGAATTCTACGGTCGTTTATCGGCTTTAACAAAAATGACAAAAGACGGACTGAGTGATTTGAATGTGCTTTCAGTTGAGGCAGAAGAACGTCTGGAAAATCTTGAGAGTATTTTAGAAAGATTAATAACCATTTCTAATAAAGAACTCACAAATCAGGAATTATCCGCCGATGATGATTGGTATATTAGCAATTTTTCTAAAAACTTACAAAATACCATAACAGGGGTTGACGAACTGGGAATCAAAACTACGCTCGTAGCCGATGTGCATACAAACGCCAATGAACAAAAAGTTCTTGAGGAAGGCGTCGGTTACGTAGATTTGATTATTGTGGCTTGTCCTGATGCAGATGGTTCTGTTTTCTTAGCGGCCGGGCCCGTCTTATCTTATTATGAATTCAAGCACCCCATGGATGACAGGCTTACAGATGAAGCATGGCGGGATATGCTGGCTTCAGAAGAAAAGCCTGAACGACCTCAATGGTTTCAACCGTTAATGCCTTGATAAATTATTACAATTTTAAAATATAAATCATTCTTGAGCCGCAGGCACAGTGCATATATAATCAGCCGCATGATATATGAAAATAATAAAAGTTCAAACTCACACAGATTAAAAGACAGAGTTTCTTTGTGCCTTTACACCTTTGTACCTTTATGCCTTATTTTCTTTACAGGTTGCGGGCAGCAGCAAAAACAAATAACAACGCAAATGCCCGTTCAGGACATGCAAAAAACTCAAACCATGAAGGCCGCCGAGGATGTCTTAACCCAAATGCATTTTACTATCGAGAAGCTCGATTACGAAAATGGCTATATAAGAACAAGGCCGCTGGCCGGCGCGCAATTCTTCGAATTTTGGCGCAGCGATAACGTCGGCACAGAGAACTGGATACAGGCAAATATCCACAGTATCAGAAGAACTGTAGAGCTATATATAAATCAGAATGATGAAAATATAAATATCGATTGCGATGTTCAGACCCAAAGATTATCACTGCCCAGCCGTGAAATTCCCGGCAGCGCACAGGCATATCAATTATTCTCCAGAAGCAGCATGTTTATGCAAACACTGCAGCTTTATCCTGAGCAGCAAAGGAATATGGCATGGATTAACCTTGGTAAAGATTCTAAACTTGAAGCAGAGATATTAAAACGCATCTCCTCAATTATCACTAAAGAAAGTAATAAAGAAAAATCAACGAGGAATGAATTATGAGGGTTCTTATCTGCGGCGGAGCAGGATATATCGGGAGCAACATGACTGCCCTGCTGTCAAAACAGGGACATCAGCCGATAATTTTCGACAACTTCAGTAAAGGCCACAGAGCAGCAATCGGTGACACGGAATTCGTAGAAGGCGATTTGAATAATTATGAACTCCTCGTAGATACACTAAAAAAATTCAACATCGAAGCGGTAATGCACTTCGCGGCTTTTATCGAAGTCGGCGAATCGGTCCAGACGCCGCTCAAATATTATAAAAACAATT
>Ga0272443_10006905_pt1 | contig 11040 bp, 5 predicted proteins | sample SSMAcet12_FD_193581 | JGI IMG/M metagenome (GOLD analysis project Ga0272443, IMG submission 193581) | Marine sediment archaeal communities from Little Sippewissett salt marsh, Falmouth, MA, United States - SSM-Acet-12 | ecosystem: Environmental > Aquatic > Marine > Wetlands > Sediment ... | reverse complement strand
TCCAGTGACTTCCTGGAATGGTGATCGCTCCCAGCACCGCCATCAATCATCTTCTCCCAGGTTCTCGAAGTACTCGCGCACCACCTCGGCATAGCGCTCGGGCACGGGATCACGATCGATGGGGACCAATGCATCGTCCGACTGGAGTTGGGCGAGCCTCTGACTGATCTGGACCCTTAGCTCCGCCAGAGGTTTCATGATTTGAGAGCGGACGAGATCCCATTGCGGCTCCTTGCCGTGGCGGACGAACTCGGCCCGCATGCCTTTCGCCCGGTCGCGGACCCGGGCGATCTCTTCACGCAGCTCCTGTTCAGTCAGCATTTCCTCGACGTCGCGCAGGGAGTCCGACCACTCGCGGTAGTCCTGCCCCGTCAGTGGTCCGCGTTCGCCGACATCCTCCCAGCGGCCCGATTCCACCTGACCTCCGCCGAAGCCTGCGGGATCGCCCTGTTGTCTCCGGCCGCCGGCCCGAGCCGTGCGGGGCTCTCCGTCTTGTTGGGGCTGTCCCCCCGGGTTTGGCTGATTGCCCTGTTCCGTCGGATTGCCACCTTGGGCAGTCCTCATTTCAGCGTCCTGCGGCTGTTCGCCGCGGCCCGGCCGATCGCCCTGTCCTCCCGGCCGGCCGGCCTGGGCCGTACGGGTTTCGTTGTTCTGTGCTCGTCCGCCGTCGCGCGGTGAGCCTTGCTGGCCCGCGCCATTGGGATCTTCGGTCTGCCTTCCGTCTTGTGGCTGGCCCGCTGCCTGTTGGCCTTGACGTGGGTTGCCGGCGCGGGAGGCTTCCTCGTCGACTTGCCTCATCAGTTCATCGATCTGCTGCCGGGCCAGACGCAGCGCTTCCGTCTCATCGCCCAGCACGCTTTCGGCCGCTTCTTCCACGCCTCGCCGGACCGTCTGAATGCCCTCACTTGCCTGCCGTTCGACCTCCTGGGCCTGGGGTAGAAAATTGCGCCGAAGTAGTTCACTCGTTGTTTCCAGGGCCTGATCCACGTTCCCCGTGCTGGCCTGGCGCAGCGTGTCGTAGAGCTTTCGTGACACCAGAGGCTCTGAGGTTTCTGACCGCTCGCTGAGGTCGCGCATCTGGTCGATCATCTCCTCCATGCGTTGCTGCTGCTGGTCGATTTGTTCGGCCAGTTCCGAGCTTCCTTCGGAACCGGTGAGCCTCTTCTGGCGGGAATCGATCTGCTCTCGTATCTCTTCGGCGATGTTCTGCTGGCGTTCGTCGAGCTCTTGCGCCTCGTCGCGCAGATCGCGCATCGCCTCGCCTAATTGGCTGGAGGTACGTTGCCGGAACTCATCGCGCATTTCGTCGAGCTGGCGACCGGCCCGGGTCGTGGAAGTGATGGCCCGTGAGACCATGCCCTGTTCCAACTGCTCGGTCGACTGGCGAATCTGCTCGCGCGAATCGTCGAGGCGTTCTCGCGCGTCGGCCATGCGCTGGCGATTCTCCGGCGTTTCCATCCGCTGCTGGAGTTCGTCCATATCGCGCATCGCTTCCAGTTGCTCGTCACGTAGTCGTCGCAACTCGCGCAGTATTTCCTCCCGCTGCTGTTCGCTCTCGGCCTCCCGCAGCGCCGCCTGGGCTTCGCGCAGCCGCTCAGACATCTCGTTCTGCCGTCGGGCGAGTTCGCGCAGCCGATTGAGGACCTGAAGGTCTTCCCGCTGTGTTTCCTGTTCGCGCGACTGAGCCATGCGCTGTGTTTCGTAGCGATTCTCTTCCTGGGTCAGCTCCAACTGCTGAAGCTGCTGCTGCGAGCGCGAGGAATTGGCGCTGGCGGAGCGGCCGGCATTCTGCCCTCGCGCGACCTGGTGCTCGCGCTGTCTGAGCTTGAGTAATTCCTGGTAAGCCGATTGCTCGGCCCCCAGCGCGGGGGTCAGTTCGGCGCCCGACGACGACGCATTTGCCTGGGCCAGACGGTCCAGGGCCGTTTCCATATGACCGGTGGCTGCTTCCAGGGCGTCGGCCGAGGTCGGGTCTTCGGCTTCGCTCAGGGCAGCCTTGGCTTGCTCCAGGGCTTCGCTCTGGGATTGGCGCACGACGTCCAGGTCACCCTGCGTCTCCTCCGTCCGGCCCGAAAGATCGACCTGCTGTTTGATGTTCCAGGTTGCCGTAATGATCTGTTTCTGCAAACGCGCCAACTCGTCCGCCTGACCGTTCTGTTGTTGCTGGCCCTGATTTTGGCTCTGTTCGTTCGCTTGAGATTGGCTCTCGCGGAAGATCTCCTCAAAGGGCCGGACCTCGGCGAAGTAGATATCGCTGGCCGTGCGGCGCGGCTGACCGTTGGGACCCAGGTCATCGGCCCAGAAGTAGTAGGTCAGCAATTGGTCTGGCTCGGCGCCGAGATTTTCCAGGGCTAGCACATGACGAATCCGAGACTTGGCGACCGCTGTTTCGACCTCTCCCAGGGCGATGCTCTGGCTCTCGCTGCCGGCCAAGGTGTACGTCAGTCCATAGCCGGTCGCTCCGTAGTCATCAGCAACCTCCGCTTCCAGAGTTAGCTCCTCCAGAGGTGAAGCCACGACATCACGATTCGGAAACACGGGCGTGATCTCCGGGGGGAGATTCTTGTGTACATCGAGGGCGAAACGCGGCGGCATCTTATTGGTTCGTCCCTGGGCATCGGACAAATGCAACTGGTAGCGTTCGCTCTCGGCAGCCGTAATCGAAGTGAAAAGCACATTGGGGTGGTCGTCATCGACGCTCAATCCCAAGGCAATCCCGGCGCGCGGCGCGAGTCGTGCCGACGTGACGGGCTTGTTGAGCGTGAACGTCAGCGACACTTCGGAGCCTTCGACCACGCTGACGCGGCGCGTGTCCTCCACGAGCTTCTCGGGCAGTCCGGTGTAAGCGGGATAAACGATGGCCGCATCGATGCGGGTCAGTTCGGGAAGTTCGAAGACCTCGATGGCATAATCGCGCGTGCGTTTTCCTTCATAGCGAATGTGGTAACGCAGATTCGATGTGACATTGCGAATGATCCCGCCGAAGACTGGATCGTCCAGACTTCGCGTCAAACGTTTCTCTTCCGGTTCCTCTCCGGGTGGACCCACCATGAGACTGACCTCGGCCGGCAGGGAGTCGTCGAATCGCGCCAGAACCACGACCGGTGTTCCTGATTCAACGGCGATGTCGCCCGGAGTCACACTGATCTCTTCGCCTCTGGACAGGAATCCACCTGGGGTGGTGCGGCGCGCGAGAGAGATCGGGGGCAGTGTCTGCGACAGCGCGAGAATAAGGAACAGCAGCGCCGCAATCCGAGCGACGTCGGCCAAGACGATTTTGGGAGTGGAGATACTCTGGAGCCAATCGTGGTCGGCTGCGTGCACCAGCGCTTCTCTGAGCACCTGTTTCTGGAGATAGCCCATCTGGCCATCGGGCCCCTGGGGTTTCTGCTCCACCGCGGCCAGCAGGAGGGCACGCAGATCGGGATGGTGCTGTTCGATATTGCGAGCCACCGCTTGATAGTCGGGTTCCAGACGCCGCGACCGAAAGACAACAACCGCGGTGGCGATCAACGTGGCCAGGCCCAAGGCGCCTGTTGCCAGAGACGATCTCCATCCCCACAGCCAGTCGGCGCCAACGAGAGCCAGCACCGCCAGGCCGGCGACCCACCAGCAAAGGGCCAAATGGGTGGCCAAGTGGACACGCTTGCGTCGTTTGATGATCGGTCGGAGTTGTCTGCGAAGGGCATCTTCAATCATGGCTGTTCCCCTTCAGATGCTGCACTGGATCGGACGATCCAGCCGCTCAGTGCCATCTCGACGAGCAGCATGGCCAGCGCGGCCACGATCACCCAGCGCCAGAGTTTCTGCTGGGATTCCATTTCGGAGAACCCGCTTTGGACGCCGGCCTGTTCGGTCCGCGCGACGACAGGATCGGCGGTCGCTCCCACAAAGACGCCGAGTCTCTCCAGCTCCTCGATGGGCATGGGGTCCGTCCGGGATTCGTCGGCCGCCACGTTGATTGCGAACTGCTGGGGGCCGGCTGCAGATTCGGTTTGGTAAATTCCGGGATGATCCGTCTGGGTGAAGGCTTGCTCATCTGCCTCCAGTTCGGCCATGGCTCCGTCTGGTTTGCGGATGCGCCGTTCATCGACGCCGGACATTGTGCGGGCGGGCATCGGTACGGTGTCCCCGATGGCGTACTGGGCCTGGCGATTCGCGAGCGTCCCACCGTATTCGAGAGCCGAGTACAGCAGCGGGGCAAACTTGGACGACAAGGCCAGATCGCTGTCGGCCGGGTGCCAGCCGCACGTCCAGACGAACAAGGCTCCGCGGCCGATTGGGACTTCGAACCAGGCCGGATCGTTGCTGTCAAAGCGAGCCAGGACCTTGGCCGTCGGGATTGGGGTTAGGTCGATACGACGATGCTTCCAGAAGTGAATGCGGGTGAAGTCTGCGAAGCGAGGGTCGGAAAACGATGCCAGCAAGGGATGATCGAATTCGATCCGAGCCAACATGGCGTATCGATCGACGTCAGCCTCCCAGATTTGAAGGTCGTTGATTTCGGTCAAATCGGAGAGGGCCATAACTGCTTCGGCTGACTCCATCACGAGCAGGATCGTGCGGCCCGATTCCGCGTAGCGGCGCAGAGCAGGAACGCTCTGCCGGCTGACCGCGCCGGTCAGGATGACCATCTGCGCTGTCTCGATGTCTGCGAGGTCAAGGGCATCATTGGGCATTCGATGAGAAACCCGCGCGGCCAACGGGCCGTCGATCGCGAAGGCTCGACGCACGTAGAACAGCATGTCTTTCGAATCGTTGGGATCGTCCTCACCCAGGTACAGGATATTGACCGGCTCCTGCACCGAGGGGGCCACGTAGAGCGAGTTGTCGAACTCATGGTCGTCACCGGTCAGGATCAGTCTCTGAGCGGCCGACGATTGTGCCCCGGCCGGAGCCGATACGACAACGCTGCGACCCGGTGGTACATACACGTCCATTGTGGTGTCTGCATCTGCCCAGCTCAGTTGAAATTGTTCACGGGTGGCATCGGCTGAGTTGATGATGCGAACACGGGGCGGCTGATTGGCATCGGAGGAGGCCAGACGACTGCGTTCGGTCATGAGTTGGAGCGTGGCGTTCGTCGTCTCGTGTGGGGATACCGACTTGACAACGAGCTTCGTTTCCTCGGGCCATTCGTAGGCCTTCAGCGCATCGATGTCACTACCTCGCTGCAAATCGCTGATCAGTACGATTTGCCGTTGTCCGCCCACCTGATTGCCCCGACTGACTTCATCGTCCTCAATCGCTTCGGCGGCCGTCACCAGGGCTTGTCCCAGCGCCGTTCGAGCCCAGCTTGGCGACAATTCGGCCACCTGCTGCAACGCGATCGAGGCGCGCCGGTCCGGGGCCAGGCTCGCCCACTGCTCGAATCTCACCAACGTTTGCGTGTCCTGATCGAAACGCATCAGAGACACTCGATCAGTTGGGTCCACCCCTCTCAGCACCGTCCTGGTTTCGTCGAGGACCTCATCCCAAACACCTGTGCGCCTCATCGAAGCGCTGGTGTCAACGAGTACGGCGATGCGCTGGCCCACGCGCACCGGGTCGGCCGTGGTGGACCGGGCGATAAACGGCCGGGCGAAGGCCAATGCGAGCAGGCACAAGACCAGACAGCGCAGGATCAGCAGGGGCAGATGCTCCAGCCGGCGGCGGTTCTTTAGCCGTGGTGCCGTGCTGCGCAGGAACATAAGCGTGCTGAATGGCACCCGGCGACTCGTGTGCCGCCGGATCATGTGCAGTACGATCGGCAGAGTGACTGCCGCGATGCCGGCCAGGAAGAGTGGATAGAGAAACGTCATGTTCGCCCTCCCCTCGTCCCCGGGCTCGCCGTGCGCCGGACCTGTTTGCGCAGGCGCATCCGGTGTTGGAGGAAGTCCAGCAGGGCCAAGTCAAAAGGTCGGTCGGTGGCGAATAGATGATAATCGACACCGCGACTCTGGCAAATGGACCGGGTCCGGGCCAGATGCTCCTCGAGTCGATGCTGGTAACTCTTGCGGGCGGCGGCCGGATCGATGTAGATGTCACGTTCGGACTCCACATCTTGAAACAGTGCCGGCGCCTCGAAGTTGAAGTCCAATTCCGTCGGGTCCAGGATCTGGAACAACACGACGTCGTGCCCGCCCGCCGCGAGGTAGCCCAGATCGGTTTCGAGCCGGTCGATCGATGTCAGCAGATCCGAGATTAACACCACGAGCCCTCGCCTGGTCAGCATTTGCACCAGACGCTGGAGTGGCGGGCCCAGGTCGGTGGCGCGGCCGGCCGGTTGTGCCTCCAGAGCCAGGATCAGGCGACGCAGGTAGCTGGGACGATTGCGCGGGGGCATGTACTGACGAATCTGACTATCAAACGTGGCCAGGCCGACGGCATCGCCCTGGGTGAAAAGGAAGTAGGCGAGTGTCGCGGCCAGCGTGCCGGCATACTGGGCTTTCGTGTAGCTGCCCGAGCCATAGTCCATCGATCGACTGTGATCGATCAGCAGATGGCAGCGCAGGTTGGTCTCGTCCTGAAACTTCTTGATGTAGAATCGATCGCTACGGGCGAAAACGCGCCAATCGATCGTCCGCGGATCATCGCCGTACGTGTACTGACGATATTCGGTGAATTCCGAGGAGAAGCCATGAAAGGGACTGCGGTGGATGCCTTTCCAGAATCCATGGACGATGGCACGGGCGCGCAGCTCCATCGACCTGATCTTCATCAGGGCGGCCGGATCGACCATCCCGGCGCCGCCGTGGCTACCGGGGTGGGGATTGGAAGCTGCGGCTTGTCCCATCATTGGACGTCACCTGCCTTCTTTGGCTGTCTTCACCAGCCGGTCGACGAGAGTGTCCACGAGCACACCCTCGGCCTCGGCGCGGTAATTGATCAGGATGCGATGACGCAAGACCGGATGGGCCAGGGCGCGGATGTCTTCGAAAGTCACGTGCGCGCGGCCTTCCAACAGGGCGCGCGCCTTGCCACCGAGAACCATGTACTGCGAAGCGCGCAGACCGGCACCCCACGTGACCCATTCGTTCACGAAATCCAGCGAGTTGCCCGGAGCCGGCCGGGATGCAGCAGCCAGGCGTACAGCGTAGCGCACTACGTCCTCGGCGATCGGGACTTTGCGCACCACGTCGTGAAAACACAACAGATCGGCCCCGGAAAAGACCGGCTCGATGGATTCGGGTTCCACGGCGGTGGTCTGGCGCACCACCGCGACCTCGTCGTCTTCCTGCAAATAATCGATCGAGACGTTGAACATGAACCGATCGAGTTGCGCTTCGGGCAGGGGGTACGTCCCTTCCATCTCGATCGGGTTTTGGGTGGCGAAGACGAAGAAAGGCTCGGCGAGTGGATAGCTCACGCCGGCCGCCGTGACATGGTGTTCCTGCATTGCCTCCAGCATGGCCGCCTGCGTCTTGGGCGGTGTCCGGTTGATCTCATCGGCGAGAATCATGTTGGCGAAGATCGGGCCTTTGACGAACACCATCCGGCGCTCGTGATCGGTTTCCTGGAGGATTTCCGTCCCGGTGATGTCAGCGGGCATCAGGTCCGGCGTGAATTGGATGCGCTGAAACTTCACGTTGAACACCTGCGCCAGGGATTTGACCAGCAGCGTCTTGGCTAGGCCCGGTGCTCCGGTGATGAGACAATGTCCACCGGAAAGAATCGCGATGAGCATGTGTTCGATCACATCCTCCTGCCCGATGATCACTTTTCCCAATTCGGCGCCGATGCGCTGCCGCGCCCCCTTGATTTGCTCGACCGCCAGCCGCTCGGATTCGTACGTCTCGTCTGCCAAAGTTGTCTCCCTTTTCTGTCTCCGACACGCCGACGCCCTCGCCGGCTCGATCTCAATGCGTCATGGCGTAGAATACGATGTTGATTCCCAGGGGATACGCCTTCTTCTCCGAGAATTCATGAAAATACCACTCGTTTTCTCCCTCGCGCTCCCACCCGTCACCCAGGTCGGTGTTGTGGCAAATGAACGCCATCATCCGGCCCTTGTCGTCGTAAAGGGCTTTGTAATGCACTTCCCGGGCGTCTTCGCGTTCCCAGGTGATGCCGTAGTAGCGTCCCTGGAGGGCATGCCCGATGCTGGGGATCTGGGGCTTCTCTTTGAGATCGAACACGGCGTGAAAGATCGGATGGCTCAGCGGCACTTCGCGCGGCTCACGCTCAGGGAAGACGCGCTTGATCTCATAATAGAAGTTGTACCACTCGTCCTCTCCCCAGAAATCGTCGACCATGAGAAAGCCGCCGTTGAGCAGATAGCTGCGCAGGGCCTGCACTTCCTCTTCGGTGAAGACGAGTCCGCCGGGCTCGACAATGTAGATAAACGGATAGTCAATCAGTTCCGGGTCGGTCAGTCGCAGGACGATGCCGTCTGGGTTGACCTGCATGGAGGTCAACTGGTGCAGCCGGTAGGAGAAGTTCAGGTCGCTGTCAGGGTAGTCCGTCGCCCAGCGCCCACCGCCTCCCCAGCCACCTCGACCGCGACCACCGCGTCGACCGCCGCCCCGGCCCCAGCCGCCCCCATACCCGGAAGAATACTCGATGCGGGCGAAGGTGAAGACATCTTCGGCGAATTCTTCGTCGGGCTCCCAATAGGGTACATCCCGTCGGTCGTAATAGCGCTGAGCCAATGTCACACTGGCCACGACAACCGTCATGGCCAGCAACGCCGCGAGCCATTTCCATGTTGTCATTGTATGTCCTCCGGAACGGGTACTGGTTCATCCTGGCCGGTCTTCGTGGGCCGAGAATCCGTCTCCGTGAGGATGTCCAGCAGTAATCGGTGCCCCTGACGGAACCGCGGGGCGTCAGCTAAGGCCTCCAGGATGTGTCTTTTGGCGGCAGCGATATCATGGGGTCGCAATAAGCTAGCCAGACGGTACCGGACCTCGACCGGGTCGGGGGGTTCCAGTACGAGCAAACGCTGATATGATTCGATAGCCTCTTCGCCTTGCCCCAAGGCCTCGTGCGCCTGTCCGAGCCGCCAGTGGACGGTCCCGAGCATGGGGTAGACAGCCATGTACTTCTGGCCGTTTTCGACCACCTGTTGCCAGTTCTCTCGCTCGGTCCCGATTTCGGTGAGTCGTTTGTAGGCTTCGCTGGCGTTGGCCGAACGCGCCGCCAGTTCCGTGAGCACTTCGACTTCGTGGTCGGTCTCTTCGAGTTGGCGATAGACCTGGGCCAACAGGGCATAGGCATTGCCTTCACCGACGTAATCGGGATACAGAGCGATCAGTTTCTGCAATGGGGCTTTGGCCTGCTCCCATTGCTGTTCCCTCAGCAAACCGATGGCCTGTTGCTGTAGCGCCCAGAAACTGTTCGGATGTTGAGCCAGCCAGTGGTTCAAGGCATCTGCATCGGAAGGGTTGATGGTCTCTCTCTCCGGTTGTTCCCAATCGGCGCTCGGCGCCAGCGCTTCAGCACGGGCGCGGGCGAAGGCCTCGAAGTCCTTCTCGATCTTCTTGATGGGAGCGGCATGTGCCGCAATCGCGGCATTGATTTCGGTGCCCTCCGCCAGGTCGGAGAGAATGTCGCGCAGTGATGCGAAGCCAAACCGTTCGACGAGGAATTCGACGACTAACGCCGATTCGTAATAGGCGAACTGAAGATGCAGCGGAGTGGGCGGACTCATGAAAGCCGAGCTGAGACTGCCAACGGGTGTCAGCTCGCCCCCCAAAATCATCTGCCGGTACTGCGGGTTCATGCGCTGGCCCCAAGTCGGGTCGCGCTGTAACTCCTCATATACCGAGATGCCTTCACTGAGCCAGCGCGGCATCTTGTTGCGCGTCAGGTTGAGCGTCACGACATGGCAGAATTCGTGCCAAAGCGTTGCCCGCCAGTTCGCTGGTCGCTCGATCCGAGGGCTGTTGGCAGTGATCACGTTGCCGAAGCAGACGCCGAGGAAGCCGTCGCCGCCGGGCATGCCAAAGGTGCGGACGGCAAAGTCCTGCTGATTGGCAAACAGGTCCACCGTCACCGGTCGATCCAGCTCCAGGCCGTACTTTGCACACAGTTCTGTTTTCGCACGCTGCAACAATTCAAGCACCTCGTCGCCATAGATATTGGCCTCGCGCGGATCCATGCGGACGATGAAATCATTGGAGGTCAATGTCCTGAACGTGCGGTATTTGTCATGTAGATTGACGAGATTGTAGGCCTCGACGTTGTAAGGGTCTTTGCCATTGACCTGGTCGGCCAAGGCCCAGCCTTGCTGCTCATCCCCGAGTCGGAGCAGGTCCTGGGCCAACTGAATCTTGGCCGGCTGGTATTCGGGGTCGAACTTCAATGCCTGCCGCTGAGAGGCAGCTCCTTCGGCGAAGCGGTACTTCATGGACAGCTTCCGGCCAATCAAATAGTCGACCTCGGGATTGGTCGGCCAGAATTTCAGGGCGTTGTTGCGGCTCTGTTCGACCGCATTGGAGTCGGCCGCTAGATGCCCCAGGACGGCCCGATAGGCCCAGGCTTCAGGACGCCAGGGATTGACGGCCAGCACGCGGTCGAGTGTCTTGTCGGCGGCTTCGTAGCTTTCGCAGTCGATCAAATGCTCAGCCCGCAGAATCAACGATGCGGCATGATTGGGATTCACATGCAGGGCGGCGTCCAGCGCTTGGATCATCGCGCCACGTTCGCTGTGATAGAAGGCTTGAGCCAGTCCGTAGTGAACGTCAGGATCGTCGCCAAATCGCGTCAGGGCCTCCCGGTATTGTTCAGCGGCCAGTTCGTAATCTTGTTTGGCCAGGGCCAGGGCGCCGGATGCCAGGTAGGCACTGCGGCAGTTCGGGTCGCTAGCGAGGGCACGGTTGTAAAAATCATCGAGCACCATGCGCGGCTCGGCGCCGAGCAGTAGCAGGGACTCACCCAGGGCGACCACATCGTCGTCGCTCATGTACTCGGCCCGGCGGCTCGTGGCAATGCGGTAGATGATGGCGAGCATGTGCTCGGCTTCTTCGGCCTGGCCGTCTTGCTGATAGGCCGCGTGGGCCAGTTTCAACAGGCGAATGTTCGGCCGCATTTCCCGCAGGATGGTGTCGACGCGTTCGG
>Ga0272443_10006903_pt1 | contig 11041 bp, 9 predicted proteins | sample SSMAcet12_FD_193581 | JGI IMG/M metagenome (GOLD analysis project Ga0272443, IMG submission 193581) | Marine sediment archaeal communities from Little Sippewissett salt marsh, Falmouth, MA, United States - SSM-Acet-12 | ecosystem: Environmental > Aquatic > Marine > Wetlands > Sediment ... | reverse complement strand
ACCCATTTAACCGAAAAGCAAAAAAGCTTATTTACTGAGTTATCAAAATCATAACCAAATATTATGGAATCAAAGAATATAGATGATTTAATAGCGGTAAATGAATTCTGTGTTAATCATGATATTGAGATTTCATTTATAAACCTTTTGCAGCAGAATGGATTAATTGAAATCAGTAGTGTAGAGTCAAAATACTTTGTTGAAAAGGAGCAGCTCCCTCAACTTGAAAAATTTGTTCATTTCTATTATGACATGGATATTAACCTCGAAGGGATTGAGACGATAACCTATTTATTGCAGCGAATAGAAAACCTGCAGAATGAGATAGTTGTGCTTAAAAACAGGCTTCGGTTTTATGAAGGATAAAAGATGATATGAACAATTCAAAATCTTATAATTTAAAACTTTGATCCACAGGTATTGATTGTCCACTCCATAGAACTTTTTCCGGATTTGCTATTCAATTTTTAAGTTACACCTAATGGCAAGATTTATTAAAGACATATCGGCAACCAAAGGGAAGGCGCCAGGCTCGCTTATTTTTATTGGTGATCAAAAAATAGCAACCCCGATTATTAAAGTAATGGAATATGATGCCGACAGCTTAATTGAAAAAGAACTAACTGGAATTAATGAAGCCGCTATAAATGTCAAAAACCAAGGCGTTACATGGATTAATATTTTTGGGATTCATGATATAGATATGATACAAAAAATGGGTGAGTTATTTGAAATTCATCCTCTTTTATTGGAAGACATATTAAATACAGACCAACGTCCGAAATATTTGGATAAGGAAAATTATAATGCGTTCATTTTAAAAATATTACAATTCAATACCCTTGAAAATGAAATTATTGCCGAACAAATAACAATAATATTAGGTCAGCATTTTGTGCTTACCTTGCAAGAAAGCCAGGGCGATATTTTTGAACCCGTTAGAGAAAGAATACGAAATAAAAAAAGTAAGGCAAGATTAAATGATAATGATTACCTGACCTATGCATTATTGGATACAATTGTGGATAATTACATCATATTAATTGAAACCATCGGTCGCAAAGTAGAAGACCTGGAGGACAGGATATTTTTACAAAAAGACCTCAAAATTGCAGAAGAAATTTACAACTTAAAAACGGAGCTGAATTTTCTGAGAAAATCGATACGTCCTGTTGGTGATTTGATGATCCATCTTTTTAAATCTGAACACTCCCTTTTCAACAAGAAGAATTCTCACTATTTAAAAGACTTAAGCGAGTTGGTAGTTCATGCCATTGATGTTATTGAATTATACAGTAATATGGTTTCAGATCAATTAAGCATTTACAACGCCAACTTAAATAGCAAGATGAATGAAGTAATGAAAGTACTAACAATATTTGCTTCTATTTTTATTCCGTTAACTTTTTTTGCAGGTGTTTACGGAATGAATTTTTCTTATTTCCCTGAGATTGAATTTAAATATTCATATCCATTATTCTGGCTGGTTGCGCTTTCCATTAGCATCGGCCTAATTCTTTTCTTCAGAAAAAAGAAATGGTTTTGAATCTAAAATAATCAGTTATGAACTTAATTTTTATCGACTCTCTATGGTTTACATTTATGTTGTTGCCATTTTTAATTTTTATTGCACGTATTGCTGATGTAACCCTCGATACATTGCGCATTGTATTTATTACAAAAGGAAATAAAATTATTGCGCCAATATTGGGCTTTTTTCAAATCTTAATTTGGTTGGTTGCCATTACCAGGATAATGAAAGACCTTGATAATATTACTTATTACCTGGCCTATGCTGGTGGTTTTGCAACAGGTAATTATATTGGACTTATTTTAGAAGAAAAATTTGCCCTAGGTATTCAAATGATACGAATTGTAACTCAAAAGGATGCCTCATCATTGATATCAAAGTTATACGAAAAAGGATTGCATTCTACCTCTGTTGAAGCAGAAAGCAATCAGGGAAAAGTACATGTTATTTATTTAATTGTGCAGCGCAAAATGATTCGGAATATAATTTCCTTAACAAATCAATATAATCCCAATGCATTTTATTCAGTAGAAGACATAAGATCAGTTGATGTCCACAGCGAAAGGATTAATACCAAACAAAAAAAATATCGGCACATGGGCTCAGAAAAATGAAAATGTGTTTCTATGTGGGTGTTTTATTGGGGTTCCATAAATTTTAACAAGATAAAATCATGAAAACCAATTATGAAAAAGAGATTGAACAAGCAAAGAAAGCTGCACTGGAAGTTTTACTCCATAATGCCCACGGACCATATCACGGTTTGCCCCGAACAGCAGGTTGGGGATACCCCGAACCTTATACCCGGGATTTGATGATTTCTGTTCTTGGGATAGCTGTTTCAGGTAATCAAAAATTGTTGGATGGAATGCGAAAAGTTTTAGAAACACTGGCAAAGAATCAAACCGAACATGGCCACATCACTTCGTTGGTCCACGACAACGATGACCGCGGTGCCAGTGATACTACTCCTTTATTTTTGCTGGCTACCGGTATATTCAGACAAGTAACAGGAGAAGCTGATTTTCTTGCTGAGGCAGTTGAAAAATCATTGGTTTGGATGAGTTATCAAAGTCCATCCGATCGTAATCTGGTCGCACAACAACCCACCAGCGATTGGCGCGACGAACAATGGGTACCTGGATATGGACTTTACGTAAATACGCTGGTTTACAGTTGTCTGAAAATACTTGATAAACATGAATCAGCAGAAAAAATGCGCCTCTCAATGAGTCGGTTTACGATTACAGGAGGAATTATGCACCGCCACGTGCACGAAGGCCTGGTGGTAAAACACAAACCTTATTATGCATTTTGGTCGTACAAAATTTTTAGCAGCGAGCGTTTTGATCTGCTTGGCAACAGTCTTGCTATTCTTTCCGGAATTGCTTCGCCTTCGCGTGCCAACGAAATGATTTCCTGGATTGAAGAAGAATGTGCTGCCATGCGTGAAAAAGGTGAATTAGCGGGCGATCTGCCACCCAACTTTTTCCCTTTTATTAAACCAGATGATTCCGACTGGCTTGATCGATACTCACAATTTAATAATCCAGGAGAGTACCACAACGGCGGCATCTGGCCATTTATTTGTGGATTCTATGTGGCAGCGCTGGTTGCAGCTAAGAGGTTTAAGTTAGCCGAAAAAAAGCTAGTGGCACTTACACAACTCATAAAAATAAACCGTACTGAAAACCTTGCATTTGGGTTTAACGAATGGATTAAAGCGCAGGATGGCTTACCCAAAGGACAAGACTGGCAAACCTGGAGTGCAGCAATGTACCTGTATGCTGCAAAATGCGTGGAAGAAGAAAGAACGCCCTTTTTTGAGGAGATACGAAATGAATCAAATAAATAAAAAACTGAATTACCAAATAATTTAGCGCTATGACGACATTGGAATTTCAAAATAAGTTATTACACCTTCAGAAACATCTGATTATATTCGCTTATCGTCTAACTTCGAACACCGAGAATGCCCACGATCTTTTACAGGAAACCAATTTAAAAGCGCTGAACTATTGTGACAGGTTTGCATCTGATACCAATTTAAAAGCCTGGACATCCACTATAATGAAAAACACATTTATTAATGATTACAGGCGTCGAATTCATTTTAATATCATAAATGGTGACGATGGAGTTTTTCTATTAAATCAAATAAAGTCAAGTATTACACACGATCCGGCTTCAATATTTGAATCAAAAGAGCTTGAAAAAATTGTTGATACTATGGATGAAAAACTTAGAATACCCTTTAAAATGCAACACGAAGGATATAAATACAAGGAAATAGCTGAAATATTGAATATAAAGGTGGGTACAGTAAAAAGCAGGATTTTCATTGCAAGACAGAAATTAATGAAACAACTAAATAAAAATGTTAAAGTTTGAGTATGATAAAGCGGTTGCCGGAAAGTATAAATAAAGAAAATTCTTAAAGTTGACTATCTCCGTGGCAGAGCGAAGGAGTATTTCGCCAACTTTATTTCAGCAATAAAGCTGAAAATCGAATTTTCATTATTTCACCTCTCTGTCAGACTTTTGTCTGACATCTCCCCTAAATCAGGGGAGAAAATAAGGAAACTCCTTAGCAAGCCACGAGGAATTATTTGATTAAAATTGATTGATATTACAGTCCGTAACTGAAGACAAGTGCTTATTCAGTAAGAAAAGATGAGCTACCCCTCCCCTGAATTTCAGCTAAATTTTGCAAAACAACACAAAGGCTATTTATTAAAACCTATATCCAAATACTCCGGGATAATTTCCGTTCCTAATACCCTTAATTATATAGTTGTGAACTGTCGCCGGTTAACAAAATAATGTGTGAAATATGTAATTATTAACCGGAATTGTGTAAAAAAATTTTCAACGATTAGAATTATCTTTAATTGAGAAGCAAATTTCAGAAAATAAAGCAGAAAAAAATGAAAACAAGGGAAGGTAATTTTGACATGGATACTCAGCAAAGGGCAACATTTTCAAAAAAAAATCACGAAAAAGATTCTCCAAACGCGAATAAGGAAAAATCACTGAGAAGTAATCGCGTTCTGAATTATAATAAGGTCAACAAACTCAACACATCTGAAAAGGATGAAAAAACAAGGAATAACTCAAAATATGCGTTTGTTGTTCCTTGGCAAATGCCTGAATGATAGTGAATAATAAACAAACAACAATTGGTAATTCGACAAACTGGAATATATATACAACAGAATATTATTTATTTTTTAAATACCATTAACTATGAATGTATTAATGTTCGGCTGGGAATTTCCACCAAATATTTCTGGCGGATTAGGCACAGCATGTTATGGTATAGTTTCAGGATTATCTGCCTGCCGCGATGTTCATGTCACATTTGTAATCCCGAAAGCTTATGGAAACGAGCAATCAGAAAATGTTCAGTTAATCAGTGCTGAAAATATTCCTGTTGGCAGCGAAATTTTCAGAACTCTAAGTTCCGGAGCCATAAGTTTTGTTGATGTACCTTCAAAACTGGTTCCCTACCTTACCCCGGAAAGTTTTTCAGTAAAATATCAATTTCATACAGAGAAAAAGGATTTATCAGAGGTAGTTAAGAAGGGCACTAAAATTGCTTTTTCGGGAAAATATGGGCCGAATCTGTTCGACGAAATAAACAATTATGCCATTGTTGCAAAAACAATCGCGCAGGAAAATAAATTTGGCCTGATACACGCCCACGACTGGCTTACTTTTCCTGCCGCAATTGCTGCCAAAAAAATCTCAGGGAAACCGCTTGTTATACATTTTCATTCTACTGATTTCGACAGGAGCGGAGGCGCCATTAATCCTGCAATCTTTGCCATTGAAAAACAAGGAATGGACGAAGCTGACAAAATAATTACAGTCAGCAACCTCACAAAAAAAAGGCTTGTTGAAGAGTACCAGATTCCATCAAAAAAAATAACAACGGTTTACAATGCCATTGAACCTGAAACAAACAGTATCTGCAATTTCAAAAAACCAAAACACAAAGAAAAAACAGTGACATTTTTAGGGCGAATTACCATTCAGAAAGGGCCTGAATACTTTGTTGATGTTGCAAGAATGGTTATCGGCCGGATGAAGAATGTACATTTTGTAATGGCAGGAAGCGGCGAACTAAGGGACAAAATCGTTGAATTATGTGCCCGGCACGGAATCAGCAATCGGTTTCATTTCACCGGTTTTTTAAAAGGGCAGGAAGTGACCAAAATGCTCCGGCAAAGTGACCTGTTTATCATGCCTTCGGTTTCAGAACCTTTTGGTATTGTTCCACTTGAAGCCATGCAGGCCAATGTTCCCATCATCATTTCCCGTCAATCTGGCGTTGCCGAGTTAATCAGAAATGCGGTAAAAACAGATTTTTGGGATGTTCATGCCATGGCCGATGCAGTACATGGAATACTGAAATATAAAAAACTGGCAAAAACACTTACCACCGAAGGGAAACAGGAAGTCGGAAAATTAAATTGGGAACATGCAGCAGAAGAAATCAGGCAGGTTTACCTGAATACAATTAATAAACAAGCCTCATGATATGAAAAACATTTGCTTGTATTTTCAGATTCACCATCCCTTTCACTTCAGGACATTTCGATTCTTTGATGTAGGAGAATCGAAGACCTGGTATGATGATTCGAGGAATGAAATGGAAATTCGGGAGGCTGTATCAAACTATTATTTGCCAACCAACAATTATCTCCTCAAACTAATTCGGCAAACAAAAAATAAACTTAAAATTTCTTTTCACATTTCAGGAACTTCGCTCGACCAGTTTCTGATGTATGACCCAAAAATACTGAATAGTTTCAAGCAGTTAGCCGATACAGGGGTGGTTGAATTCACAGGAGGTACAGCATCACATTCCATAGTTTCGCTGGCAGGTAAAATGGGAGAATTCAAACGTCAGATTGCGTTAAATAGGGAACAGATTGAATACTATTTTGGACAAATACCTCAGGTATTCGTAAATTCTGATTTACTCTTTACAAATCAAATTGCTGAAACTATTGCCGAATCGGGATATCAAACGATTTTTACAAACGGGGCAAAAAAGATATTGCAGTGGAGAAGCCCCAACTTTTTGTATTCCGGTAAAGAGCCAAATAAAATCAAAATCCTGTTTCGAAATGAAGTTATCAGCAACGAACTATCTTGTCTGCTAAACAATCCCGGAAATCTTGAAAAACCGGAACAAATGAAACAGTTTTTTGCAATCCTGAATACAATTCGACCAGAGGAACCACTGGTGAACATCTATCTCAACTACAAGGCTATTGGCGGAATTGGCTTGGATATCAAACACCGGTTTTTCAGTTTATTTGTTTCTAAAATAATAAAAGATCAAACATTCGGCTTTGGCTTGCCATCTGAAATTACTGAAAATTTTAGTCCTGTTGCTGAAATCGGATCGGATGAACCTGTCTGCTGGGTTGAACATTTCCATTCATCATGGTATCCGGGCAACGAACTGCAAAAGGAAGCCCTGAAACAATTATTGAAGCTCGAAAAGCAGGTTAATAAATCTCAAAACCCCAATCTGAAAGCCGATTGGCAATACCTGCAAACTTCTGATCATTTTCATATGATGGATGAAAATCATCCGGATTACAGCTTATACCGTTCTGATCTCAGCAATCAAAAATCGAAATACGATGCCTTTATTAATTTCATGAATATTATAGAAGATCTCAGGCAAAAATTAAAGGTTAAAGTGACGATCCAAAAATAAGAAGAAGTATTTCATGAATCCGGATGTACTATCGTAAATCACTAAATTCTTTCTGTAACCTAATTCCACTTGTTATTTTCATTAAAGGGTACCGCTGCAATTTATGTGTGAATGATGTAAATATTCGCTAAAATTTTGTAATGATATCGGCAACCGGTTTCATTAAATTTATACCCCATGTGAAATATATATAACGAAACAGTATCATTAATTCTTTCCGAAATCAAATTCCAGGGAGCAGAAATTCAAATATAATGAAGCAAAAAACTGAGATAAAGAAACCTGTTTATAGTTTATTGCCAAAAAAACAGAAAGAGGTCAATGTCCTTTCCGAATTGGCGCTCGACATGCGATGGTCGTGGGATCATTCCGCAGATGAAATCTGGCGGCAACTTCATCCTGAACTTTGGGATATTACTCATAATCCATGGGCAGTATTACAAACCATTTCCCGGGATCATTTTCAATCAGTTATCGACGACGATGTATTTAGAGAGAAGATTGATTTCCTGGTAAAGTCGATGAGGGATACAAATGCGGCGCCTGCATGGTTCCAAAAACATTATTCAAATTCTGCACTTACCTGTGTAGCCTATTTTAGTATGGAATTTATGTTGAGTGAGGCGCTCCCGATTTATTCGGGCGGTTTGGGTAATGTTGCCGGCGACCAATTGAAAACAGCCAGTGATTTGGGAGTTCCCATTGTGGGCATTGGACTACTTTACCAACAAGGCTATTTTCGACAGGAAATTGACATAAATGGAGAACAACACGCCCTTTATCCGTTTAACGACCCCGGACAACTGCCAATAACACCATTGCGTCAATCCAACGGGGAATGGTTGCGTTTAAAGATCGACCTGCCCGGATACCCTGTTTGGCTGCGGGTTTGGCAGGCTAAGGTTGGCAGAATAAAACTATATCTGCTGGACAGTAATGATGTTGCAAATTTTCCTGTTCACCGTGGTATAACAAGTGAATTATACGGCGGAGGTAACGAGCTTAGGTTTAAACAGGAACTGATCCTCGGAATTGGCGGGTGGCGTTTACTGCAGGAATTGGATATTCACCCCGAAGTATGCCATCTCAACGAAGGTCATGCTGCTTTTGCCATTTTAGAGCGTGCTTACAGCTTTATGAAAGAAACCGGGCAGCCTTTTAATGTTGCCCTTGCCGTTACCCGGGCTGGAAATTTGTTTACTACCCACACTGCTGTACCAGCGGGATTCGACCTTTTCCAGCCGCAGATTATTGAACAATATCTTGGCGAATATGCCGAACAGAAATTGGGAATTACACGTCGGCAATTGCTGGCATTGGGCCGAAAAAATCCCGATGATGAATCCGAAAAGTTTAATATGGCATTTTTGGCCATCCGCGGAAGCGGTGCCGTAAACGGAGTCAGTTGGCTCCACGGAAAAGTCAGCCGTCACATTTTTGAACCGTTATTTCCTAAATGGCCAACATCTGAGGTGCCGGTTGGTCATATTACCAATGGGGTTCACATGCCAACCTGGGATTCTAAAGAAGCAGACGAAATATGGACGGAAGTTTGTGGGAAAGACCGGTGGTTGGGTATGAACAAAACGTTGGAAAAAGATATCCGCCGTGTGTCCGATGAAAGGCTTTGGGAAATGCGTACCAATGCAAATAAAGCCCTGATTAAATTTGCCCGTGAACATTTTGCACGGCAATTAATTGGTTCCGGATACTCGCCCTATACCATTGAACAGGCAAAACAGTTGTTTGATCCCAATATTCTAACGCTTGGTTTTGCCCGTCGCTTTGCCACTTACAAACGGCCCAATTTATTACTGCACGATCCGCAACGGTTGCTACGCTTGTTAACAAATCCAACGTTTCCTGTTCAACTAATCATTGCAGGCAAAGCCCATCCTGCCGATCAGCAAGGTCAGGATTTAATTAGAGAATGGATGCAATTTATAAAACTGAATGGATTACATCCTCCCGTAATATTTCTCAGTGATTATGATATGAATGTTTCTGAAAATCTGGTACAGGGAGTTGATGTTTGGATCAATACACCGCGCCGCCCCTGGGAGGCTTGTGGAACCAGTGGCATGAAAGTGCTTGTAAACGGTGGCATTAACCTTTCGGAACTGGATGGCTGGTGGGCAAAGGCATACAATCCCGAAGTGGGCTGGGCGCTGGGTGATGGAAATGAACACGGTGATGACCCGGATTGGGATGCCAGGGAAGCTGAACAACTTTATAATATACTGGAAAACGAAGTAATCCCGGAATTTTATAATCGCAATAAACACGGAATCCCAACTGCCTGGATAGCGCGAATGCGTGAAAGCATGGCACAATTAACGCCAAAGTTCTCAGCCGACCGGACAGTTAGGGAATATACCGAGAAACACTATTTGCCTGCCGCAGCAACTTATCTTGAACGTGCTGCAGATAATGGTGCAAACGGAAAACAAATGATAAACCAGTTGCAAACCCTTCATGAAAATTGGGATTGGGTGCATTTTGGTGAAGTAAAAATTGCAACTTCAGAAAAGCAGTATGTTTTCGATGTTCAGGTTTATTTCAATGATATTGAACCGGATAAGGTGCAGGTTGAGCTATTTGCCAATGGCTTAAATGGAGAAGGTCCGATGATAACAAAGATGGAACGAGGTGAAAAATCAGAAGGCACAGTCAACGGTTACCATTATTCTGCATCAGTAAATTCATCCCGTCCTGCAACGGATTATACTTCGCGTGTAATACCGCACCTCCCCGGTTTATCAGTTCCGCTGGAAACAGCTTTAATTCTTTGGCAACATTAATTTATCATTTATGGAAAATATAAATTCAAAACAAGCATATGAAATTGGCATGGTTGGCTTAGGTGTCATGGGGCGTAACCTTTTATTAAACATGACTGATCATGGTTTCACCGTATCCGGTTATGACAAGGATTCTACCAAAGTCGAATCACTTAAAAAGGAAGCGGAAAACAGAGATATCCATTGCACTGATAACCTTCAGGATTTTATCTCTAGCCTTCGCTTACCACGTGCGGTAATATTACTTGTTCCTGCAGGAGCTCCAGTAGATGCAGTTATAAATGAATTGTCACCTCATCTTCAGAAGGACGATCTTATAATAGATTCAGGCAATTCCTATTTTAAAGATACCAACCTTCGTACTGCCAAATTAAAAGGAAAAGGAGTACAATTTATGGGTATGGGTATCTCGGGAGGAGAAGAAGGTGCAAGGCGTGGCCCAAGTATGATGCCTGGCGGATCAAAAGAACCTTATGAACGGGTAAAACCAATTTTTGAAGCCGTTGCTGCAAAGGTTAATGGTGAACCTTGCGTGACATATTTGGGACCTTCGTCTGCCGGTCATTTTGTAAAGATGGTGCACAATGGTATTGAATATGGCATTATGCAGCTTATCTCCGAAACGTATGCTTTGATGAAACAGGTACTCGTTTTTTCTGATGATGAACTTCAACACATTTACAGAGCATGGAACGATGGAGAACTGAATAGTTATCTCATTGAAATTACTGCTGACATATTCGGAAAAGTAGATAAGAAAATGGGGAAACGCGTAATCGATGAGATACTTGACGTGGCACGGCAAAAGGGTACCGGGATGTGGACTTCGCAAAGTGCAATGGAATCACAGGTTCCTATTCCAACCATCGATATGGCAGTTGTTATGCGCGATTTATCGGTATTTGAAGAACAACGTGAATTGGCAACCAAAATATTTCAGCTCCAGGAACAAGATTTCACCGGTGACCGGCA
>Ga0272443_10006902_pt1 | contig 11041 bp, 10 predicted proteins | sample SSMAcet12_FD_193581 | JGI IMG/M metagenome (GOLD analysis project Ga0272443, IMG submission 193581) | Marine sediment archaeal communities from Little Sippewissett salt marsh, Falmouth, MA, United States - SSM-Acet-12 | ecosystem: Environmental > Aquatic > Marine > Wetlands > Sediment ... | reverse complement strand
CAAGATCGTTACCCAGAGCAGGCCGTACAATGCGGACAAATTCATCCTTATTAGTGCAGGGTACGACGGCCTGTACGGGACCGCCGACGATATCTGCAATTTCGAGTGGAAGTACCGCGAGTGAGGCCTGTCGCTCGGGCAGCGCAAAAAAACAGGCGAGCGTCGAAACGGACCGCCCACCTTATAACCTATCACCACTCCCATCGCGATAGTTCGTATTCTAGCGGCGACCTGTTAGCTCTCGGTTAAGACCGTGTCAAAACCCGGTTAAAATCGCGCCCGGGGTTCCGGCGCCAGGCGACAATTGACAGTCCCGCGATTCAACGGTCTAATGCCCGGCGGTGGGTTGATTGCACTGAAACGTCAAGACAAGGTCGATAATGCCAGAGAACGAATTTCAGAATGTTTCCATCATTGGCGACGGCGGGATGGGCACCGTCCTGGCCATGCTGCTGTGCGAGAAGGGGATCACCACGCGCATGTGGGGCCACGACGCCGAGCAACTGGCCGAGATGGAGCGTTGCCGCGAAAACAGCAGATTTCTGCCGGGCTATTCCGTGCCCGATTCCCTCATTTTCGATCCGCGCGATGTCCAGGCGATGGTCGGCGCGGCCCTGATCGTCTCAGCCGTGCCTTGCCAGTATATGCAGCCGGTCTGGAAGCGTTTGAAACCCTACGTTCCCGCGGGCATCCCCATTGTCTCGGTGGCCAAAGGCGTCGAGAATGGGACGTTGCGCCGGCCGACGGAAATCCTGGCGGCGGTACTGGGGGCCGAGACACCGCTGGCAACGTTGAGCGGGCCGACCATTGCGGACGAATTGGCCCGGAAACTGCCGGCCACGGCGTGTGCGGCCGCTGAGGATGAAGCCCTGGCGACGCGTCTTCAACACACGTTCACCTGCCCCTGGCTGCGCGTCTACACCAATACGGATCTGGTGGGCGTCGAGCTGGCCGGCGCGATGAAGAACGTCATTGCGATCGCGGCCGGGATTATCGACGGAGTGGGTGCCGGAGACAACGCCAAGGCGGCCCTGCTGGCCCGCGGACTGGCGGAAATCACCCGGCTCGGCCTGGCCATGGGGGCGTGCGAGCAGACTTTTGCCGGCCTGACCGGCCTGGGCGATCTCGTGACCACCTGCATTTCGCCTTCGGGCCGCAACCGCTCCCTCGGCGAGCGCATCGGCCGGGGCCAGAGCCCCGAGGAGGCCCGCAGGGCGACCGAATCCGTGGTCGAGGGCATTGCCACCTGCGAATCCGTCACGGCCCTGGCGACGCGCTATCAGGTCGAGATGCCCATCACCCGGGCCGTCTACGAAGTGCTCTTCGAGGGCAAACCGGTGCAAATGGCGATCGAAGACTTGATGAGCCGCCGGCTCAAAGCCGAGTGAATCGCGCTGCCCCGCAATAGGCAATTCCGGGCTTTCCTTTCCCTCTCAGTAGCACCGCGTCGGATCCCTAGCTCCTCCTGACCGGCCGTCACCGGTCCCGGCGCCGGGTGACTTTGGCCCTGTCGAGGTATCGTCCGAGGTCCGATTCGGCGCCCGCCGGTCCAGCGGCACGGTACCATTATCGGAAGTCCTTTCGGTGCCCCTTTCGCCCAAATCAGTTTGATACGCCAATATCGCCGGTGCGGATTTGTCTGCTTCGGTTCGCTTCATATATTTTAATTGGCGCAAGACGGATGGCCGAAATAGTACTGCCAGGCGACCAGGCTCGGGACGGTATGGAACGACTAGACAGAAAAGAGGGGTATATGGGGTACGGTGAGGGGGACCATCACATTAGACGCCATGATGGGAGCAGGCACGATCTATCCTCATTCTAAGGTGGGCTGAACCAGTATGTTTGGACTAATGAAAAAACGCTCGCATCTCATTGGGGTCGATTTGGGCAATGATTGCCTGAAGCTCGCGCAATTGGCGAACGGCGACGAACAGGCGGTTCTGCTGGCGGGCCAGTATGTCAATCGTCCGGCCGACATCACGGCCGGGACGGCACGCTGGCAACGCTGGGCTGTTGACGTCATGCGCCAGGCGGCGGCCGACGGACACTTCAAGGGCAAAGAGGTCGTGGCGGCCCTGCCGGCCGATACGGTCTTCATCGATCACATGCGCTGGCCCAAGAAGTTCGACGGCAAGATTGAGGACGCCATCTTCGCCAAGATCAAGCAGAAGCTGCCGTTCGAGCCGATCCAGAAGAACACGCTCATCAAGTATGTCACCACCGAGCAGGACAATGTGATGGTGTTGGCGACCGAGCGGACGGCCATCGACCATCACCTGGCCATCTACGAACGCGCCGGGATGACGATCAAATCGATTGGCGTCTGGCCGGTGGCGTTGGCGACGTGCTACGCCCATTTCTTCGGGCGCCGCAAGACGGATCTGGATGCGATTGTCATGCTGTTGGACATTCAGCCGGACTGCACCAACATGGTGATCTGTCGGCACAAGCATCCGCTGTACGCCTGCTCCGTTCCCTTGGGAACCAAGCAACTCAAGGAAGAGCCCATGGTGGGCCGGCTGGTGATGGAACTGACGGCGAATCGCCGCCAGTTTCTGTCCACGTACAAGAATGCCCAGATCGAACGCCTGATCTTTCTCTCGGGGCTGGCGGTGGAGCCGGATGTGTACCGGACGATCGCGCGGCAACTCGAGGTTCAGGCCCAGATGGGCGATTGCATGGCGGCTACCGAGGTGACCGATCCGGACAACTTCGGTCTGGACCGAAGGAACGGCAAAGTGAGTTGGGCTCTGGCTTTCGGTCTGAGCCTGTCTTAGCAACCCCTTGACGAGAATTGAATGCTCCGCGAACGGAGGTAGACAGAGAGATGCCGAACATAAACTTCGTGCCGGATGACTACGTTCAAAGCAACGAATCACGCAGGGCCAACCTCATGTGTCTCGTGCTGTTTTCCGTGGTCATGGCCGCTCTAGGTGGTTCGTTTGTTACCATCAAGATCCGCCAGAAGGCCTGCAATGCCGAGGAGACGTTGGTCAACGCCAAAATGGCGCGGATGCAGGAATCGATCCAGAAGTTCGAGGAATTGCAGACCCGTCGCAAGGAAATGATGAAGACGGCGCTGACCACGGCTGAACTGCTCGAACCCGTGCCGAGAAGTGTCCTGCTCGCTTCGCTGACGAATAACCTGCCGGCGGGCGCTTCTCTGACGAAGCTCAGTGTGGTCCAGAAGGACCCGGAGGGCCAGGGCAACCGCCGCCGAAGGGGCAACGCCAATCGCTATCAGGCGTCCAAGGGGTCGGCGGGAGCCGGGGGCAAGATCTCGTCCGAGCAATCCCTGGAGACGCATATGGAAATCGAGGGGATGGCCCCCAGCGATATCCAGGTGGCTGAATACATCAGAGGCTTGGGGAACTCCATTCTGCTGACCAACGTGGCCCTGGTGGAGTCCGCGGAGAAGATGGTGGACGATACCTCTTTTCGCCATTTCAAGCTCACCGCCATGCTGGCCGGCGAGGTGCATCTGACCAAGGAAGACATCGACGAGATCCGGTCCAAGGCCGAGAACTCCATGTATCAGTTCTAACCTTGTCCGAACTCAAGAGAAGACACGGGCTCCCGATGATCTGAGGGGTGCCTTCCGATAGGAGCAGGACCATGACCAGTAGCTTTAGAAAGGCGATCTTCTTCGCATTGTTGATGGGCGTGACGGCGGCGGGCTATCAATTCATGATCAAGCCGGCCAACCAGAACCTGGCGGAGGCCAGGCAGCGCGTCGACGGCAAGCGCGCCAAATTGGTGGACTTCGAGGAGGCGACCGCCAAGGCCGAAGACCTCACGCGGCAACTCGAACAGCTTCAAGAGGCGATTCGCTTCTTCGAGAGCAAGCTGCCTTCGACCAGTGAAATCCATACGGTTCTGGAGCAGGTCACGGTCATTGCACAGAAGCAAGGGCTTCAGCCCAAGACCATTCGCACGTTGTCACGGAAAGACAACAGCGGGTATGTCGAACAGCCCCTGACGATGAAGCTCGTGGGCAATTTCAACTCCTTCTATTCGTTCTTGCTGGAGATTGAGAAGTTGCCCCGAATCATGAAGTTGAGAGAACTGAAGCTGGAGAAGGATGCCGGCGAGGAAGGGGAAGTGGGCGCTGAGTTCATCGTGAGTATCTTCTTCCAGAACAAGACGGCCTAGACGTCGGAGACCGCCAAGGATCGTTGCTCGTACGCACAGTCGCGATAGGGCTTTGATGGAGTTGGATTATGTTGTCTTTTATGCGTGAACAGGGCGGTGAAAGCTCGCCCGTGGAAGAGAAGGCTGGAGGCGGCCACCCCCAAGACGGTGGTGTGGACAGCGCCGAGAACCAGGAGTTTCTGACCGTTGCCGCCAACAGCAAGAACCTTCGTCGCAGCACCATTCTGGTGGCGGCGTTGGTGGCGATTGGTTTGGCCGGTCTGGGGTATATGATCCGGCAGAGTCAGCCGCAAGTGGCCTCGGGTGAACCGGCCAAAGAGGAAGAGGACAAGATCGCGGTCGCCATCAGTCGACTGACGGGCGTCAGGTCGGAGATGGTCAGCCGCATGGACGAGATTGTCAGTAAGTTCTACGAATTCTCCGACGTCTTTCAGGTGGGGGTCGGGGAATTGGTGAAGAATCCGTTCGAGGTGGGAATGTTCATGGGGGCGATCAAGGAAGAGGGGCCGGCCCCGCAGGATACGGCCGCTCAGGCGGCCCTGCTCCGGCGCGAACGCCTTAAAGAACGCGCTAGCACGCTGACGCTGCTGAGCGTAATGCGTTCTGAAGACGGCAACGCCTGCATGATCAACGATCGGATCCTTCATCCGGGAGATTCCGTTGAGGGGCTGACTATCGCCCAGATTAACGCGGATTCGGTGTTGCTCGCCTGGCCGTCGGAAGAGGGCGGCGCAACGGGGACAACGGACGATTTGACCATTTTGCTTAAGCTGGCGCAATGATGTTACGTTTTCTATCGCATTCCAGACACAGTGCCCCCTCGGAACCTATCCCGAGCGGAGCTTCGCCATCCGACGCCACCGCGGTTTGCTCGGACGTGGGAGAAGTGCGGGGTCTCAGCGACCTGTACTCACCCGAGCCGACCAGCCAGACGCACGTTCGTGATGCGGCCGACGTTCTGTTGGAGATGCACAAGATCACGGACGAGCAGTATGGGCGTTTGCGCCGGGAGTTGATGAATCGCCCGGGCATCGATGCCACCACGTGGCTGCTCAAAGAGGGGCTGGTCAACACCGACGATGTGCTCCAGGCCAAGGCCCAGATGGGGGGCATGGAGTTCCGGCATGTCACGCCGGACGAAGTGAGCAAAGAGGCCTTCGAGAGGCTGGATCTTGCTTTCATTCAGAGGAGCAGCATTGTTCCCATTGCGGTGGAGGACAATGAGCTGGTCGTGGCGACCAGCGAGCCGGCCAACATCTTCGCGATCGAGGACGTCAAACGGCAGACGGGCATGGACGTTCGGGTGATCGTCTGTACGTCGGACGATATCACCGCCGTATGCGATTCGTTCAAGGTCGAAGAAGAGACGGTGGACTACAATCTCGACGAGATCATCAGCGACATGACTGAGGTCGAGGTGGTTCAGGACGAGCAGGACGATTCGGAAGACCTGGAGTCCATGGCCGGGCAGTCCCCCGTCATCAAGTTCGTCAACTATCTCATCAGCAATGCGGTGCGCGAAGGGGCCAGCGATATTCACATCGAGCCCAAGGAAAAACAGACCAAGATTCGCTATCGTATCGACGGGGTCCTGTTCGAAGCGATGCAGGCGCCGAACAAGATGCATCCGGCGATCGTCTCGCGTATCAAGATCATGGCCACCCTGGATATCTCCGAGCGGCGTTTGCCCCAGGACGGCAAAGTGTCGGCCATCATCGGAGGCCGCGCCATCGACCTGCGTATTTCCACGTTGCCGACGAACCGCGGCGAGAAGTGTGTTATTCGTGTGCTGGACAGCAATTCGATCTGTCGCGGCCTCGAGCACGTTGGCATGGAGCCGGACGTCTGCGCGGCGTTCAGCGAGCAGGTCGCGATGCCGCACGGGATTCTGCTGGTGACCGGACCGACCGGTTCCGGCAAGAGTACCACACTGTATTCGGCGCTGGCGGAAATGGACGGCGAGCGACTCAATGTGTCCACGGTCGAAGATCCCGTCGAATACGAGCTGGATTTCTGCAATCAGGTGCAGGTTAAGGATCAAATCGGCATGTCATTCGCCGCGGCGCTGAGAAGCCTGTTGCGCCAGGACCCGGATGTGATCATGGTCGGCGAAATTCGTGACAACGAGACCGCCCGCATTGCGGTTCAGGCCGCTCTGACGGGCCACCTGGTGCTCTCGACATTGCACACGAACGATGCCGCCAGCAGTGTAACGCGTTTGGTCAATATCGGCATCGACCCCTATCTGATTGCCGCCTCCATGAACGCCGCCGTCGCTCAGCGACTGGTCCGGCGCATCTGTCCGAAGTGTACGGAACCCTATAAGGTCCCGGATCGCCTGCGTCGCTACGTGGAGCAGAGCGGCGCGAATCCCGGCGAACTCATTCACGGTGCCGGCTGTGATGCGTGCCGGGGATCGGGGTACTCCGGACGCGTCGGTATCTTCGAGATGCTCGTCGTCGACGACAAATTCCGCGATATTATCAACCGGGATTCGTCTGTGTCCAGCATGCGCCGCGCTTTCCATGAGAGCGGACGTGATTCGCTGTTTGATGACGGCATGAAGAAGGTCCAAAAGGGATTGACGACGGTTGAAGAAGTGCTACGCGTCACCGAAGTTTACGGACAGAGCGCCGACGAGGTGTTCGTCGAGAATCTGGATTAAATCTCAAAGAAGCTTGGAGTTCTCGGTTAGGATACAGTCATGATGGACATCAAGGCGATTCTGGCTCAGACCATCGACAATCGCGCCAGTGACGTGCACGTCAACGTGGGGATGCCGCCGGTATTGCGGCGGGATACCGAACTGATCGACATGGATTTTCCGCCGGTGACCGAGCAGGATGCCCGCGGCATGGTGCTGGCCATGGTGGGGCCGGAGAAGATGAAGAAGTTCGAGGAGCAGCGCGATCTCGACTTCTCGACGGAGATCACGGGGGGCCATCGCTTTCGTGTCAACGCGCATTTCCAGCGCGGGACCATCGCGATCTCCTTCCGTGTCATTCCTAACCAGGTACACAACATCGACGACTTGCACGTGGCACCGATCATCAAGGAGTTGACCGATTTGCCGCGCGGATTGGTGCTGGTCACCGGACACACCGGTTCCGGCAAGAGTACCACGCTGGCGGCTATGGTTGGCCTGATCAACTCCCGCTACAGCAAGCGTATCATCACGTTGGAGGATCCCGTCGAGTACTTGCTGGAGAACGACAAGTGCATGATCGAACAGCGAGAGATCGGCTCGGACTGTCCGAATTTCGCCTCGGGACTACGGCATGCGCTGCGTCAGGACCCGGATATCATCATGGTGGGTGAAATGCGGGACCTGGAAACGACCAGTTACACGATCACGGCCGCGGAGACCGGCCACCTCGTGTTCAGCACGTTGCATACGATCAATGCCGCGCAGAGTATCGAGCGTATCGTCGATATCTACCCAGCCGGCCAGCAGAACCAGATTCGAACCATGTTGGCCAACACGCTTCAGGCGGTCATTTCTCAGACGCTGTTCCGCCGGATCGATGAGCCGGGCATGGTGCCGTGTACGGAAATCCTGCTCTGCACCTCGGCGACGCGCAACTGCATTCGTGAAAACCGAATCTATGAGATTCCCAACATCATCGAAACCTCGCGACGCCTGGGCATGCAGAGCATGGACAACAGCATCGCGGATATGTATTTCAAGGGATTCATCGATAGGGAAGAGGCGATCGTCCGCTCGGGCAACCCCGGGAAGATGGAGAGGATGTTGGCGGCGGCCGGAAAGCTGGACACGACGCCCCAGACCGTGGCCGCCGGCACCGATGATTGAGTGAGGGTGATATGACTACACAAGCCGTCCAGGAATACGAGAGCCCAACCACGACCTCCGAAAGTTGGCGAGGCACGGGGGGAGGGAGTTCCGGTGAGAGTTCCACCCCGGCCAATGTCCTGAACAAGATGAAGGGCTTTCGGGTCGAATTCGGACCCAGCCGGAAGGACATCCTGCATTTCACCAGCCAGTTGGCGGTGATGGTGCGCGCCGGTATCAGCTTGCAGGATACCCTCGAGGCGATTGCCGACCAATCCGACAACGAGAAGTTCCGTCGCGTACTGAGGGACCTGAAGCTGCGTATCGAGGAGGGCAACAGCTTCTCCCAGGCGCTGGCTGAGCATCCGCAGATCTTCAGCAACCTGTATGTGAACATGGTCGCGGCCGCCGAGGTGTCCGGTTCGCTCAGTGACATGCTCCAGAAGCTGGCCGAGTATCTGGACCAGGAGGCGGACACGCGTTCGCAGGTCAAGAGCGCGATGGTCTATCCGATCATCATCGCGACCATGGCGGTCAGTGTCACGGCCTTTCTGCTGTGCTTCGTGTTGCCACGTTTCACCGCCATCTTCGCCGGGAAAGAACATCTGCTGCCGATGCCGACGAAGATCCTCATGGCCACCAGCGCGTTTCTGCGTTCCTGGTGGTATGCGATCATCCCGGCGATCGGTGCGGCGTTCTGGGCGTTCCACTACTTCATTGGAACGACCACGGGCCGGCTCTGGTGGGACAAGGCCAAGCTCCGGTTGCCGCTGATCAGCACGCTGTGCCGCAGTCTCTATATCACGCGCAGCCTGCACACGATGGGCGTGCTGACACGCGCCGGCGTGCCCATCCTGAATACGCTGTCCATTACCGCCCACATCTCCGGCAACGTGTTGTACAAGCGCATGTGGCTGGGGATTCACGAAGAGGTGCGCCAGGGTAAGAAGATCGCGCAGAGCCTCGCCCGCTACACCCTGATGCCCAGTAGCGTCGTGCAGATGATTCGAAGTGGTGAGGATTCCGGTAACATGGCCGAAGTCCTCCGCGACATCGCCAGTTTCTACGCGCGCGAACTGAAGGCCGTGATCAAGACGGTGACATCGATGATTGAGCCGATCATGATCGTGCTCATGGGTCTCATGGTCGGTTTCATTGCCATGAGTATCATCCTGCCGATCTTCAAGATGTCGAGTCTGGTTTCGGGCAAGTAGGTTTGCCGGACGTCCACGAGGGGGGTATACCATGCGTGTCTCGAGACACGAACGCGGGTTTTCGTTTGTCGAAATCCTGATCTCGATCATCTTGGTGGGATTGTCCATCACCGCCCTGGTCTTTGCCAGCAACAGCTTCACCATGGCCAACGGCGCCGGGGCGGACCTCTCGACCGCCGAGTTTCTCGTCGAGCAGATCCGTGAACTGACCACACTGCTGCCCGTCATGGACCCGGCGATTACCGCCGACGCCTGGACTTCGTTGGGGCCCGGCGGCGATGAGTCGACCGTGGGCAGCTACGATGATGTGGATGACTTTGATGGTTTCGACAGTGCCACGCTTGGGGCGCCTATCGATGCGGGCCGCAATCTCCTGAATGAACTATCCGCTTTCAGCCAAGTCGTCACCGTCGAGCGGGTCAGCCAGTCGAACTTCGACCAGGTCGTCGCCGACTCCAATGCGAGTCCCTTTATTCGCGTGACGGTTCGGGTCGAACTCAACGATAGGGAAATCACTTCGGCCAGTTGGATTCGAGCCAACTACTAATCAGGGCCGGGCCCATGAGGAGGCCAATGAAGGCCTTCGGAGGCAAGGGAACGATGAAACACTCAGGACAACGCCGCCAGAACAGCCGGGCAGCCAACGGCTTCACCATGGTCGAATGCCTCATCGGTCTGGCGATTTCGGCCGTGCTGATGGTGGCTCTGGCAGTGGTCTTCAACGCCTCGATCACGAATTTCAAAGAGAACGAAGAGCTCTTTGAGTCCGTCAACAACGCTCGCCAGGCGCTGGCCCGGATGACCACCGAACTGCGTACCGCCGATGGTGTTTCCTCGGCCGCCCCGAGCAATCAGTGCGTCTTTTTTGGCGCGGCTGATCCGACTTTGCTCCTCACCTATGAATATCGCGATGCCAGCCATGCGACTGATCCCAATACTCTGGTATTGATCAGAGACGGAGACGCCACCCCCTACACCTTGTGCGACAACGTCACGGCCGCCAGTTTCACGAAGACCCCGGCCGACGCCAATGCCGTTGACTCCAAGAGCGTCCTGATCTCGATGACGGTCAAGACGGGGGACCGGGAGCGAACGCTCTCAGCCGCCGCCGTGGTCCGCCGGGCCCTGACCTACTAGTCGAGAAAGCCTGCCGTCAGCTTGGATCGTAGCAGCGGGGCGGCTGCCCCCTCAATCCCTCCCACATTTCACAGAAGTTCTGCAAAAATCCTTGCTTTTCCTGAGCGGCTCGGTCATACTAGGCCCGTACCGTGATACCGGGGCGGTTAGCTCAGTCGGCTAGAGCGCCTGCTCGACACGCAGGAGGTCACTGGTTCAAGTCCAGTACCGCCCATTCCCGGGTCTTGTTGTCACCCTTTGGCCGTGCCGCTTTCCGGGCATGCAAACCTCTCCTTTCCCTCCATTTAGATTCTCTCGTTCCGGCCTTGCGCTTCGTGTTTTCGTGAAAAGCCGGCGCAAAAACGCATTGCGTTTTGGCATCGAAATCGGTACCCTCGTCGTGAAGCCCAGCTTCCAGTATGCTGGGCTTGTTTTTTCCGGGCATTGGCCGCACCGAATCGCGAACCGCAGCGCAGTGGAAGGCCTGAATGAGAAGAGCAATTGCAGGGTCACATATCATTCATTTCATGCTTTCGGCTCTGCCATTGCTTACGATTTCGCCCGTTTGTTGGGCCCACGATGACCCGAATGCCACCGTCCCCTCGATCCGGGCCCTGCGGGTCGACGCGCCCCTGACCGTCGATGGCGTTCTGGACGAGCCGTTCTGGCAGGATGCCGAGGTGGGAGGGGACTTCATCGACACGCGATCCGGCCAGCCGGCCGCCCAGCAGACCCAGTTTCGCGTCGCCTATACCCGGACGCA
>Ga0272443_10006900_pt1 | contig 11042 bp, 15 predicted proteins | sample SSMAcet12_FD_193581 | JGI IMG/M metagenome (GOLD analysis project Ga0272443, IMG submission 193581) | Marine sediment archaeal communities from Little Sippewissett salt marsh, Falmouth, MA, United States - SSM-Acet-12 | ecosystem: Environmental > Aquatic > Marine > Wetlands > Sediment ... | reverse complement strand
CCAATTTCATATCCAAAAATAAAAACTTACAAACCAACTATTTCGCCAAGACCTTCTCCTAAAAGAAAACCATCAACCACAACATATTTTTCCAAATCCATAACAAGTCCGAGAATACCAAATTTTTATTCCAAACCTTCAATGACTAAACGACAACGGCCACTTAAACTTAATTATAAACCAATCCGTTCAAAACAACCAAGACAAAGTGCAGTTGTCTTCGGTAAACGTTTTGGTCAATGGAAACCAATTGGACGTGCCTCAAACACATTAAAAGCATTCGACATTGGTAAACGTTGGGCGTCTTCGACGTTAGGTGCGTCGTTCAAAGTCAAAGGCATTGGTTCACTTCCAAAGACACCGAAAGGTTTTAGAAAGTCAAAGAAAGAGAAAGGTGTGTTTATTGAATTGAAATCGAAGAGATTGAGTATGGCGCCAGAGAAAGTGGAGATTGGACTTTATAGGAAATCACGGAAGAGGAAGCCGTTGTTTTAATCGCTACACTTTGGACACAGCAACATCTCATCTAAATCCGCCCACATATCGACGACCAAATCGGTATCGTTGTATTTGTCAAGTGTCGGCTCAAAGTCGAACACCGACGAACATCCGTCGCATTTTGCGGTTATCATTTTGTTTTTAATGGTTTTAGTTGGTTAATAATGTTTTGGATTTGTTGTTGAATGTTGCCGATTTCTTTTGTGGTGTTTTGATTGTGTTGTTTGAATTTGGTTTTGAGGTGGTCGATTTCTTGTTCTAACTTGTGCCGTTTCTCTGGTGGTAGGTCTTCGGTCTTGTAGATTGTTTTACTGACCGCTTCCTTAACATCTTGATTTGATAAATGAGTATAAACATCCGCCATCGATTTACTATGTCCTAAAAATTTCTGTGCTGTCTTGTCTGGGATGTTTGCGTTTGTGTATAATTCTGTTGCTCGGCTATGTCTCAAAATGTAAGGATATACTTGGCGACCTAAAACTTTTTTGCTAATCCTCGCTAACCAAACCGCAGGAAGTTCTTTTGATAATGGTTTGTTTTTATCTCGTGGTGATGGGAATACTAACTCATTTTTGGATTGTTCTTTTAATTTCTTTAAATAAAAAGTTGCTTCCTTAACATAAACACTTCGGGCTTTTGATGTTTTGGTTGCATAAACATTTATTTCGCTTATCCCTTCTTTGTCGATGTCAAACTTTATATTTTTCCAAAAGAGTGTTCGGAGTTCGATTGGTCTTAACCCTGATTCGTAGAGAGTTAAAAAAAATGTCTTCCAAAAGAGTTTAGGTTCTGCTTTGACTATTGCTTCAACATCTTCTTTTTTTAGTAGTGTGTCGGCGTTTATTTTTTCCTCATTAATCCTCATAACTAATTTTATATCTTGTAGGTTGTCGAACCTTTCCGACCAATCCTTAAACTTCCATTTCAAAAATCTTTTAATTGTGTGCTTTAGTTCGTTCTTGCTTGATTGTGTTCTGGTTGAGTTGTTGAGTATTGCGAGAAAGTCCCGAAGGTCTTTTAGTGTTGTCTTCCCAAGTGGTTTCTTAATCTCTTTTCTTAACGTCAATAAACTTCTTCTGTTATTCTCTAAACGTTTATTGCTCTTCGACGTTATTGATACATAATTGATAAAATCGTTTATTTCTTGACGTTCTTTAGATGGAAGTTTTTTGTGGAATTTTTGTGATTCTCCACGTCGGAAGTTCTTTAATTCGTTCATATAAACACTAAATTTATAACACTATATAAAGTTAACTTTTATCTAAACTCTATACTATTGAGGCGTATGTTTTGTTAACTTTCTATTGAGTTAACTTTGTGGAGATTACGGAGTTCCCGTTGTTCTGGTGTTCCCAGTCCTCCACAGCAAAACAATCTTAATTTTAATATTTAAAGTTTACTACCCCCACCACATCCAACTATACCCACTTCCAAAATCAATCGGGAAGAAATATCTTAACACCGCGGCGGCGGAGACGCCGACGATTACTGCGAACAGGACGGAGAGCCACCATTTCATTTTGAATTTAAAAAATGCTTATTTATCAAACTCCCACCGCAACTTGTTGAATAAAAATCGTTAAATATTTTTTTGCCTAATTGAGTAATTGCAACAAACTTCACTTTATGATTCGGTTCGGTTCTCCCGAGAGTAATTAATTCAAAAGATATAAGTCGGTTTAAATGTATTAACAAACCTTTGTGTGAGAAATTGAGAGATTTTTTTAAATCACTTAAATTCATAAACACGCACTTCGAAAGATTATAGAGAATTATAAAATCATCTTCATCAATCAAAACATTAGAACGAGCATTTCTCTTTTTATCCACAACTATTCTGTCTGTTCTTTTCATAATAAAATACAAGGCACAAGGCTTTATATATTTTACTATGACATACAAATAACCCTAACCGAAAAGTATTTAAAGTTTGTTTTTCTTATTTAACCATAAAAGTTAAGTGATTAAAGATGATAAAAAAACAATTTCCAGTTTCATTAAACCCTAATGAAAAAGAATTATTAATTGAGGCGTCGCAAATAGAAGCGATTAATCTTGCCTCTTTTATTCGGCGTTCGGCAATCATTCGGGCAAGAGAAACTATAAAATTAAATTTAAAAAAACAAAAAAGCGAGTGATTATGAAAGACAGAACAGGACAGAAAATTAGATTAATTCTTTTAGGGGATAGATTTTATTCAGGTATAATTCTATCAGAAGATGAACACACTTTAACGATTAAGGATAAATTTGGGGAGGAAGTTATTATTGGGAAGGGCGCATTAATTTCTATGGAGGTGGGATGAACAATGGTTGATATAAAATTTCAAATAAAACAATTCACAGAGTTTTATGATTTATTAATGTCGAATGCACCCGAAGGATATAAGCCATGGCTATTTCCCGTCAAAACAAATGGGAAAGACCCCGACCCACAAGCAATAATAAAAATAGACCCAAGCAGTAAAGGAAGTTGGCATCATCCTTCGGCACAACTTTCAAAAGAACAATGTATTGAAAGATTAAAAGCGGGCGGGAACATTGGAATTTCAGCGAGAGAAGGCGACGCCTTAATTATTGGCGATATTGATTCTTTAAAATATTTGAACCAATCACCAAAAACTTTAACAACGACAAGCCGAAAACGTGACGGGGTACATTTCTTTGGATGGAATAAGGATGGGACAGCGAAAATAAACCAACCAACAGACTTCGGGGAAATGCGTTCTAAAAATCAGTATGTTGTTGCGTGTGGTTCTTATGTCCCGTTGGATGAAAAAGCACTTAATAATTTATCAGCGTCGGCGAAAGAAGATGAGTATTTGGGATATTATACATTAAGGGAGAATGTGCAACCGCAACCATTAACTTTTGCCGACCTTCCAGAATTTTTTAAAAAAAAGAAAGCGGTTGATGATGTTTCGGATAGTGAAGTTTTACAACGAGAAGAAAAAAAATCTTATGTTAATAAGGGTGGAAAATATTCTGAACTTTTAAAATTAAAGATGTCGGATATTGTTAATGACGCTGGAAGTAATAAAAGAACAGGCCACCCATTACACGAATCAACCACCGATGCTAACTTCTCATTAAGTAAGGATGGAAATCTTTGCCATTGCTGGAGACATATGGTTAGTTTAAATCCCGTTCAATATCTTTGTGTCCAAGCGGGGTATTCTGATTGTTTGTCGGCGGGGACACCGCATAACTCAAAGAACGAAGGATTTGAGGGACGAAAATTTTCTAAATTAAAAGGAGATAAAAAATCGTTGGAGGTTGCATATAAAGAAGCGGTAAAGGGTGGATTGATTGATGAATATGTAAAAGAAAAAAAAGAAAAAGAAACAACAAGTAAAATTATCGACGAGAAAAATAAAATTATTGTAGAGCAAGTTTGGGATGAAGAAAATGGAAGTCGTTTTTGTATTTATGACCACAATAAAAAATCAATCTCTTATGCTAATTCATATCTATACAGAAAAATAAAATACTTTCCTCACGAAGGAGAAGAAATAAAAAAACACGCCATATTATTGCCATCAGAGGCAATTGAATATATCGACGACAAAATATTAGATGAAGAAATTTTAACATTCGCAAATAAGTGGTTAGATGCCCCTGAAGAAATAATGCGATTCGGGTTGTGGAATATAAAAGTTAGTTTCGTTTTTGAAAAATTCCAAACATTAAATTACCTTCGGGTGTTGGGTGATACAGGCACAGGAAAAACGAGATTTTTAGATGTGTGGGGGAATCTCCATTACAAACCTATCTTTACGAGCGGAGCAACAACTGCCGCGCCTTTGTTTAGAATTATAGAAAAGTGGCGTGGGACTTTGGTTATGGACGAAGCAGATTTACGAAATTCAGATGAAAGTGAACAAGTTATAAAAATTTTAAATCAAGGTTTTGAAAAAGAAAAATTCATAATGCGATGTGAACAATTCAATGCTGAAAACATTTCTTTCTTTGACCCGTTTTGCCCAAAAATTCTATCAACAAGAAAAAGTTTTACTGATAAAGCGACAGAGAGTAGATGTATAACTTATGTAAGTTCAATGACTGAAAGAAAAGATATTTTGTTAAACATAAATAATCAATTTAGAAATGATAGTTTGGTTTTACGAAATAAACTTTTAATGTGGAGATTTAGAAATTATTTTGAAATTGATAATAATATTGTTTTTGATTTAGGAAATATAGAACCAAGAGTGAAACAGATTGTTGGGAGTTATGTTGCTTTGTTTAGTAAGAACAAAGAACAAATGGAAAATTTCAAAAAATATATTCAGAAATACCAAGAGGATTTAATTGAAGAGCGACGGGATAGTTTTGATGGGCATATTGTTGTAACCATTCATAAAATGTTAGAGAAGGGAATTGTTGATTTTGATGCCAGTGATATTATAAACGAAGGCAATATTACAAACAAACAAGGCACCTTAATAAAACCCCGGGGGCTATCTTCATCATTAAAAAGTTTGGGTTTTGGCAAGTCGATTCAAAAAAGAGTGGGTGATAAAAATAAAAGATGTATCCCGATTAACGAAAAACATATATCTAAATTGAGGCGGAGATATGGAATTATTTTGTAACACATGTAGCGGTTGTAACGATGCTAACGGACGGAGTGTCAATCGTTACAAAAATCTTGAGTTTAGCACATTTGCTCTTTTTTTTATAAAATCAAAGTCACCGTTACAATCGCTACAACCGCTACACCGCTACAAATTCGGGAGATGTCAAAATGCAGTATAAATGTGAAAAATGTAATAAAAGTTTGGAGTTTTTTTTATATCAAAACGCTTATTGTAAAGAAATAATTGCCGAACCACACTTTGAAGTAGTGTGTAAAGAATGTGGTTGGGGTTTTGTTGTTATTGATTTAAAAAAGCCGGAGCCAACAAAATGAAACAATACTTAATCCATTGTTCTATTTGCAAAAAACAACAACCCCATTATGCTTATTTAATTTCAAAGAAGCGCGGACTTAAACTTTCTTGTATGCGATGTGGGCATAAAAAAACACAATATCACAAACTCCATACACTCCACGAGTATCAAACGCACACTCAACTAAATAGCGAAAGCGGGAGGACTTTAGAAAATGGTAGAAGTAAGGATGGCAATAGATTTCGAGAATCAAGAAAAAAAGATTGTTCAAGAAATAAAAACATTCATTGATAATGTATGTAAAAATTTTGGAATGAAATTAATTGATGATGCAGAATTAGTTGGTGAACCCCAATATAATTTAACTTGGAAACATTGTGCTGACGAAGAAGTTATTTCTAAATTTAAAAAACAAAGAAATAAAATAAGCCGTCAAATTTCAACATTAAAGAAAGAAGTAATCATACGTAATCTTTGTGATATGGATTGTTGTGATAGGTGTGGAGAAATATTATGTAGACCCAGCAATTTCACGAAGGGGGCTGTTTTGATTTGCTCAAAATGTGGAACTAAATACGGAGAACCTCAATAAATTACCAATTACACCCCACACTTATTTTTTTTGGAGGGGTTTATACTCAACTCACGCGGAGACTAAACGCAGGAAAATAAAATGGAGAAAAAACAAAATGAATGACATTTATTGGGAATGTTTCAAATCATGGCTTAAAAGAGAAAAAAATATGTTGGAGATAAAAGAAGAATTGCGCGAAAAACAATACAACACCAATGAAGTTCTCCAAAATGAATTTAGAAATCATGCAAATTCTTTTTTTAAATTTGATAAGATGAGTGAAGATGATATAAAAGCAGAATGGAACCGAATGAGGTTTGATACCTCGCTAAAAAAAGAAGTTAGTAGTCAAATCAACGAAGGGTTTTGGAATGATTATATTTTATTGTGGCTTTTGGAGAAAGGTTTTAGTTGGGACAATTCTGTAAAATTTATCCTTAAAATCCGAAAGCGAAAATTAAAAATTCATTACAAGATCCCAGAAAAAAAACTCTCTCAAGTATTCACGGTTCGAGTAAGCCCGGCAATTTCAAAAGAGTTGTCTGGTATGGAAGGAAAAAAGTCTCAATACATAAGAAAACTAATTAAAAAAGACCTCGAGAAGGGGGACATATGATGAAATTGTCGTCCGCCGGCGCGAAAAATTTATTATCCTATAGGATTATTCATTTGTATTACATAGTTGTAAAGAAATATACTATATTAAAATATACTATATTAAAATATAATCATTGTAATATATATATTGGAGGCCATATATTATAATGACTAACGAACTCACACCCCCAACAGAACCCGAGCCACTATATAGTCCGCCCGAGTTCAAACAAATCCAATGCCCTAACACAAACTGCATGGGACTACACCAGCAACTACTCACGATTAATTACGAGGAGGGCGTCCTTCAACTCCTGTGTTATGATTGCAACCTTCTCTGGTTTCTACCGCTGGGTGAATCCTTCACAGCCGAAGAACCAATCACAACTAAACCCGCACCCGGCTACACAAGATGAAAGCGTCATATCATAATTCAAAACTTAAAAAAATAGAAAAAAATATGGCGACAATTGAAATAATATTACCAGAGGGAAAGACAACAACTGAGGGGGAATATCCAAAACTTAAAGACGATAACTCTTGTATTTTTCCTGAAAGAGCAAGTTGTAATTATGGTTTATTTTTTGAGAGATGTCCATTTATGAAATATGATAATTCGTTAAATTGTTGGAGGTGTATATGTGGTAACAAACAAACCGAAACAAAATAAGAAGAGATTTTTTTATCCACCTGAATTTGAACACATGAGAGATTTTCTTAATAAGAATGGAAAGTTTACCGCAGACTTAATGATACAAACAGGTGCGAGGATTAATGAGTGTAGAGGATTACAACAATCCCCCGTATTTGATAGTGCAAATGGTCGGCACAACATTACATTGATTCACACAAAAGTCCGTGCAAAGTTAAAAGAAAAAGTCCCGCAAGCAAGAACAATCCCAATAAATAAAAATTACTTCTATAAATTAAAAAGAGATATTTTGACACATCGCATTTTATCAACCAATGCTTTTAATTTACAACTAAAAGAAGCGTGTGAGAAGGCGGGTATACCAAACCCCGAACAATTCTCAAGTCATAATATCAGAAAGACTTTTGCAACTTGGATATTAAGTCTTGGTATACCACCTTCAAAAGTTGCTCAACATTTAGGACATACCGAGAAAGTTTTATTTTCTGATTATGCAACTAATGATGTTTTCTCTCATAAAGACAAAATGATGATGAGAAGTTTATGGGGCGATTTGCCTTCAAGACTTCTTCCTGATATGAGGTATATTCGATGAAAACAATGTTAAAGTTTATTTTAAAAATTAACACTCAACACATAAGGGTTATTCCAATTAAATCCAATATGTTAATTTTAACTATATTCAAATGAAAAAAATGCACCTATCCAGTTTAAGAATTGATGACCGAACCAATTCCCACATCCGCCGAGCACTCGAAAAACTAAATGAAGAAAGCGTTGTGACAATTTCACTTCAAGAATTTCGGCGGATTTGTTTGGAATACACCTCCCAACAGATTTTACAAGGCATCCAAATAAAACTATCACAAACGTAACAACTTGTAACAATCTGCTTATAAGTATACGATGGTATACTCTAACATGAAAAAACAAACAATAATCAAAATCCCGCGCTCCCGAATCTTTTTGTTTGATTCGGAAGATGATGTTTTGGAAAGAATAAAAAAATGCAAACAAAAATCGGAGAAAAAGAAAAAATGAAACCAACATACAAAAAAACATACAAAAAACTCCTCTTTGGAAAAGAACTTGCGTCATGTTGGTTTTGTCAATCCCCAACACAGCACGCCGCTTATGAATCGGATGGGAGTGAGATTTGGTGTTGTATCGGTTGTCTTTGGAATGAGGAAAAATTAAAACAATTTAACCCTAAGACAAGGAAATATTCAACTTTTCAAAAAAAGTTGAAAAATGACCTACTTTTATGTGTGGGAAAACGGAAAGTTGGTGTTTCTACGGAGGATCTGAACCCATGAAAACCAAGAAATACTTCCTGCAATTCAATTTAGTCATTGAAACACCGCGAGAAGCCGAACGCGTCCTTAATTTCATAAAGTCGTATGGAAAGGTTTCTGATCCAACTTTATTCTTTGAAATTAATGAGAATGGGGAAATTGTAGGATGAAAATTAAATGGTTGGTTGTTTTAGGCATTTTAGTCGCTGGTTTTTGTTGGGTGTTTTATATTTCGCCAGCGACTTCTCCCATTTCAACAAACGACAATCAAGAACAACCCGCACTATATCAAGGTCCTGTCCCACTTGGTTATGATGAAGATTATTTCAGACAAACTGGTATAACTAAACTTTTGGAGAATGACGAATAATGGGAATCATATCAAGAATAAAATCTATTGTTAGAAAACCAAAACCAACTTATAATGTTTATATTCCAAGCCCATCCGAACAACAAAAAGGAAAAACAAACCCAAAATCATATCCAACAAATTTCTATGGCCCTATTGAAAAGACAGCGGTCAAGGTTGATAGTCCACAAGTAACAACAGATGTTCAATATGGTGGCTATCGAGGAGGAGGTGGCGGAAGTCGCGGAAGTTCAGGCACAACACCAACCCCAACAACAGCCCCACCCGGAAGTTCACAATTCATAATTGACCAGCAACGACAAGAGGCACTTAAACAAATTGAACGCCAAAGAGAAGTCGAACAATCAAGACAACAGCAACAGCAACAAGACCTTCTCGTAACGAAAGCACGCATATCTGCAAGTGGAAGAGTAACTATTGGAAATCGAACATACTCCGGGACAGCGAACCTTCCAGCAAAGTTTGGAGGTGGAACAGCTAATGAGTTTGTTAGACGGCAACGGGAACGTGCAATAGAAGAGAAAATAATTTCTCAATCGCAATATGGCAAGGCGGATTTAGAAGTAAAATATGTTGAAGAAAGACCGAAACAAACAATAACCGACTTCTCACTTGCCGACGAAGAAACCAAACAACGACCTACTCCAAAGAAACAAACACTTTACCAAAATCTTGCTAACATAAAAAATTTCCCATCACTATCCCAACAGGGATTAATTAATCTCGCGATGAAAGAAGTTCGTATACCATTATTTACCATCGGGGGTTATGTCCCACCCAGAAAGTCAATAACCACAGGAGAAATTGCAACCGAATTAAAAACAAAAGGAACGGGGGGAGAAATAGCGAGTGTTTTTATTCCGAGAACGTGGGGAGAAGTTGGATTAATAACAGCGACGGCAGGGGTTTATAGTTGGGGTTCTCCAGCGGTTCGTGTTGGAATAAGTGCAGGGACTACTTATCTTGGAACAAAGGGAGCATTAAATAAGGACTTGACTAAAGGCGAGAGAATTGGTTCGGGGATAATTGGCGGTCTTGGATTGGCGGGTGGAGTGTTTGAAGTATCTCCGTATGTAAAAGGCGGTCTCGCTAAACTTTCACCGAAATATAAACCCGTAACAACCGAACAAAGTTTTAGTGTTGTCAAAAACATTAAAGGACAAAAAGGAACATTCGACATTGGATTAATTAAGCCCGGCGACAAACCAACCGGAAACATCCCAGCATTTGAATCAACCGCTTATGGTTTTAGTCGCAGTTATCAGAAATCATATATCGGAACAAAAGGAACACTAACAACTTCTGCGAGAAATTTAGTGGGACTTAAAAATATTTATCTTAAGAAACCAATTAAGATTACTTCAAAAGAAACTGGAATTGGATTTAGTGGAAAGCCAGAACAATTTGGTGTATTTTTTACTCCGTATGATATAAAGACAGGAGTGCCTCAAACCCGAGTAAGCCGACTTGGTTCTACACAATCGGTTAAGGATTTCTTTTTTGGGTTTAATAAGGATTCAAAATTAAGTTTTAAATTTACACCAGATAATACTCAATTTGTCGTCGTGGAAGGTGGGAAAATAACAACGACAGGCAAAGGCGGAACGTTTAAGTTTGGAGGGAAATTGTCAAGTGAATTAGAAGCGACATTAATTCCAGGTTCAAAGTTATACTCACCGAAGAAGATTGGTGTTACTACAATCTCAGGGAAGAAAGTTGATATTTATTCTGCGACTACTGGGGTATCGGGATTACCTTCAACTCAAACACCGACGATACCGAAGGGGACAACCTCTTCTTCCGCAACATCAACACAAGTTTCAGCGTCTGGTTTGTTTGGTTCAGTTAGTGCGACGGGCTTAAGTAAAGGGTCGGTAAAAACCGAAACTTCATCCGCTACAACTTCAACTCCAACATCAAGCATATCCTTATCACCACCGAGAATAACATCAATAAGTTCTCCGCCAACAAGAAGAAGTAGTGGTGGAATTTCATCGCCAAGACAAAGACCTTCTTTAACAACACCAATTTCATATCTAAAAATAAAAACTTACAAACCAACTATTTCGCCAAGACCTTCTCCTAAAAGAAAACCATCAACCACAACATATTTTTCCAAATCCATAACAAGTCCGAGAATACCAAATTTTTATTCCAAACCTTC
>Ga0272443_10006899_pt1 | contig 11043 bp, 10 predicted proteins | sample SSMAcet12_FD_193581 | JGI IMG/M metagenome (GOLD analysis project Ga0272443, IMG submission 193581) | Marine sediment archaeal communities from Little Sippewissett salt marsh, Falmouth, MA, United States - SSM-Acet-12 | ecosystem: Environmental > Aquatic > Marine > Wetlands > Sediment ... | reverse complement strand
CTACTTTTTAGCTCCTGATGGTACTGTAAAAAATATTGAAGCGCTGAAAATTGCAAAAAACAGGAATAGTATTTTTAACAAGTATGAAAACTTTGAAGCACACCGACAGGAATTAAATGAATTGGATCTTGCAATAATTAAAGCAACGTATCAACCGGATTACAAAGAAAAACTGAAAATGGCCAGGAAACAGTTTGAAGTTAATCCATGGTGGTTAAAAGTAAATCCTTCAATTATGTTATTATTGCCTTTTGGTATATTGTTCCTGGTTTTTTCTTTTGTTGCATTATCGGCCTTTGGTTGGTTGTCAGAGAAGGTTGCCAATCACTTTCTTAGTTTTAACCTAAAAGTATTCGTATCCTTATTTCTTATTATTTTTCTCCTGACCAACTACAGCTATTTCAATGAATACTGGTATAATTTGGCTCAGGGCAAATTCCCGATCTTTCCTGATGTATTTGCTAAAAGGTTTATTTTTAATTTTATCTATACAGCAGTATTCTTTTTCCCGGTAGTAAATCTTATCGCATTCATGGAAAATACAATCCAAAAAAGTATATCCAATCAAGTACTACAGTTTGGTTTAGTTTTCTCGTTCACTTTCTTAATTCCGTTATTAATCCTTACTTTTTTGAATATAATCTCCATAAAAAAATATGATGAGTTTACGGAGAATGATGCAATCAGTCAGGTATCTACAGCCTTTATTATATTTCTGATTATTGCAGGTATTAGGGTAATTATTAGTTATTTTTTAACGAAAGAAAGAGATCTGATAAGACAAAAAGAAGAACAACTTTCATCGCTTCGGGAATTAAAAACCAAAGCAGAATTAAACGCATTGCATTCCCGTATAAATCCTCATTTTTTATATAACTCTTTAAACTCCATTGCCGGTCTGGCACACGAAAATGCTGATAAAACAGAGCATATGGCACTCTCATTGTCAAAACTCTTTCGTTATTCAATAAATAAAGAAAAGTCTGATTGGACAACTTTTAAAGAGGAGTTGGAAATGATACAGATTTATCTTGAAGTGGAAAAGATAAGATTTGATGATCGGTTAACTTATTCAATTCATATTCCAAAAGAACTGGAAGAGCAGAAAATACCAAGGTTTATTATTCAGCCACTGGTGGAGAATGCAATTAAACATGGAATATCTAAAAACATTGGAGGTGGGAAAGTATTAGTTAACATAGACAAAAAGAAAAAATGGCTTGTGATTAATGTGACTGATACCGGCGAATCGTTTCCAGATGACTTTACTCCGGGATTTGGAATACAAAGTATTTACGATAAACTTGAGATTTTATATAAAGACAGGTTCGAAATATATTTTACCAACACACCTATTAAGCATGTAACCCTTAAATTAGACTCAAATGTTACCATATAAAACATTAATAATAGATGATGAGAAAATAGCCCGGAACAGGTTAAGACGTTTGCTTGGTGGATTTGAAGATATTTTTCAAATCATAGGGGAAGCACAAAATGGCGACGAAGGGTTGCAGATAATTCAAAAATTGAAGCCCGATTTAATCTTCCTTGATATTCAAATGCCTGGGAAAACAGGTTTTGAAATGTTACAGGAGTTATCTGATTATCCGATTGTAATTTTTTGCACGGCTTATGAAGAGTTTGCGTTAAAAGCATTTGATACTTTGGCCATGGATTATTTGGTTAAACCGGTTGAACAGGAACGATTGGAATTAACAATTGAAAAGTTGAAGAGCTTAGGAGAGAAGAATACAAAATCTCAGATAGAGGAACTACTGCAAATTGTTCAAAACCGTGCAGAAAGAAAAAAATTACACGCTATTCCATACAAAATTGGGGATAGAGTAATTTTAGTCAAACCTGAAAAAATCACCCACTTTCTGGCCAATGAAAAGTATGTTGACTTTTTTACCATCGAAGGGAAAAAATACATAACAGAACTGAGTCTAAAAAAACTGGAGCAAAGATTACCTGAAAACTTTAAAAGAGTTCATCGGGCCTCAATTGTAAATACTGATTATATAAAAGAATTCAGAAAATATTTCCGCGGAAAATTTGTACTAATTCTTAATGATACAAAAAATACAAAAATTGAAACTGGTCGTTCTTATTCAGAAAGGATTAGAAAGTGGATGCAGTTTGAATAAAAAAATCGCTCAACAAATCTGTTGAGCGATAATTTCTATTGGTCTAATTGTTCACCGTATCTAAGACGGGATCAAGTATTCTTTTATATCTTGTTCTTTCTAAAATTAGCTCTTCAACATATTCTGCAATTGCCATGCTAGACGTCAGACCGGGAGATTCTATACCAATTAGATTTATGAAATTTGTAAATCCTTTATCTTCTTCATTTCTAATAACAAAATCTTTGGTGTAACTGCCTGGTGCCTGTATCTTAGGTCTGATACCAGCCATTTCAGGACCTAAATCTTCTGGTTCAAGAAACGGAAGAAATTTTTTGGCAGATTTATAAAAATCGAAGCTGTTGTCAGAATTAATGGAATAGTCATAAGTATTTTCATCCAGATAAAAAGCACTTGGGCCAAGTTTTAATCCACCATTAAGGTCAATTGTTGAATGAATGCCCAATCCAACTAGTTTGCGACCGGGAACGGGATATACAAGCCTGTTTACCAATCTGTTTTTAGGAGGATTAATTTTGAAGTACTCCCCTTTACAAAAATATATCTTATAGTCGTCATTGTTTATACCAACCATGTTCGAAACCAGATCTGATTCTAACCCTGCACAATTTATTACAACTGAGGTTGTAAAAGAAAAAGGATCACCGTCAGCATCATTTAACGCCACAACGTATCCATCATCTTGCTTTGTAATATCCTGAACCTTTGAATGGTAAGCAAAATTAACTCCATTAATTATGCTTGTTTTTTCAAAATGTTTCATTAATCCATGTGTATCAATAATACCGGTTGAAGGAGAAAATAATGCTTTAATAGCAGAAATGTGTGGTTCCATTTCAACTATTTGATCACGATCTATCAGCTGAAGGTTATGTACATCATTTTCAATTGCTTTTTGCTGAAGTGCTGTTAATGCATCCAATTCATCTTCTTCAGTTGCAACAATGAGTTTTCCACAGTTGTTATATGGTATGTTTTCTTCTTCACATGTTTTGTATAATAGTTCCCGTCCCCGAACACATAATTTTGCCTTAAGTGATCCTGTTGGATAATAAATTCCTGAATGAATTACTTCACTGTTTCGGCTACTTGTTTCTTGACCGAACTGTTTGTGTTTTTCAATTACAAAAATATTATCATACTTTGAGGAGAGATGGCTGGCAACTGCAAGTCCGACAACCCCTGCACCAATAATGGTAATGTTAACATCCATGATTTTTTATTTAGTGGGATTAAACATAAATTTTAAAAATATAAGCAAATATGAGAAATTTCTTGAAAATCGTTTATATTGTTTGTAATTAAAGTTCAATTTTAGGTTGTGAAACATAATTATTTTATTATTCATTAAAGGAAATATTATTCGAATAATACTGCAAATTTTTTTTGTTCGAAAGTTTACCAAGATTAATTAGTATTATACATCCTTTGTTAATTTCGGTTCATATAATTTTCCTAATGAATGAACTTGGAGGAAGTAATATGTTAAATGATTATAGTTAACCATAAAATTACACGTTATGAATAAATTATTTATAATAATCGTTGTCTTGATTGTAACAGCTTGCAGTACTTCACCGGAATATAAAATTCCGTGTTATGCCTGGCTTGGTGGGCCCGGTGATGCTACCGATGCAGAGATTCTTAAGAATTTTGCTGAACTGAAAGATAAAGGTATCGATGGCCTGATGTATAATGGAGGTCACAATACGGAGACATACAGCCGTGTTGGGAAACTTGCTAAACAGGTTGATCTTGAGTTTCATACTTGGATTCCAACAATGATCCAGCATCCAGGCCCGAAGTTAAAATCTGAATGGTTTGCAGTTAATGGTAATGGTGAATCTGCTTTTGATAAACCGGCTTATGTTTCGCATTATACTTTTTTATGTCCCAATAGGGATGAAGTGTATGAGTTCCTGGCAGAACTCTACGGTAAAGTAGCTGATGTTCCGGAAGTTGATGCTGTTCATCTTGATTTTATTCGTTTCCCGGATGTAATACTTGCTCGCGGACTATGGGAAAAATACGGATTGGTGATGGATAAAGAATATCCAGAATTTGACTACTGCTATTGTGATAAGTGTGTTAATGATTTTAAAGAACAGTCAGGGATCGATATTACTCAGGTAAAAGATCCTTCTCAGGTGAAAGAATGGAAGCAGTTCAGGTATGATTTAATTACTAATATGGTATCCCGATTGGCAGTTGTAGCTCATGATAAAAATAAAAAAATCAATGCTGCTGTGTTCCCTGGTCCTTATTCACACGCCAAAACAATTGCGCGACAGGAGTGGGAAAAGTGGGATCTGGATGCGGTTTATCCAATGCTTTACAATGATTTTTACCTTGAAGGAACAGAATGGATTGGTAAAATGTGTAAAGAAGGCGTTGAGGCTGTGAATAATTCGATACCGTTATATAGCGGATTGTTTATTTGTCCAAAACCCGAAAATAAGGCCAATGAACCGGATCCTGAAAACCATGGCTTGCTTCCTGAAGAATTGGAAGATGCTATCCGTCAATCGATGCAAAACGGAGCTGCAGGTATCTGCCTGTTTACTCCCGGTCGGATGACCGATTTACATTGGGAGGTATTTGAAAAAGCAATTTATACGAATTATACTAAGGAATAAGCTCATCTCCTAATCTTAGAACTGACTGCTTTCTGATTATTTTAGACCACGTTTTATTACATGATTTGAAAATTTATTGTAAAGGAGCCTGCTTAAAGATATAAAACTGTTATTGGAAATTGATCTGCAAACGAGGGATTTATGATAGTATTTGGTATAGTTAAGGCCAAAAAAATCCCGCCAGTGGCAGGATTTGTTTTGTATGCAATATATAACTATGCTAGTTTTACATTGACGGCATTAAGACCTTTACGACCTTCTTCCAGGTCATAAGTAACTTCGTCATTTTCCTGGATTTCATCCTTACATCCATTAATGTGTACGAAATACTCTTTGGTTGAATCTGCATCTTTAATGAAACCAAATCCCTTGGAATTGTTAAAGAATTTTACTGTTCCTTTGTTCATATTATTTATAAAAAATTAATGGCTGCAATCTACTACTATTATTTGAAATATGATGTAATGCATTACTTATAATTCCATAGAAAAGGTAATAACATTACATACAAACTTTAATAACCGGTCGTTCATGAAATCCAAAGGCAGAAAAATTGAAATTTATATCTTTCAGCCTTTGGCTGAGAAACGAGGTACAAATTCGTTCCAGCGAACGGATTGTTTCAAAAAATGAAATTATTTTTTAAGAAAGAACCTCATTTATATAATCTGCCAATTTCAAGATATCTTCCCGGGATTTAAATTTAATCTTGTTAGATTTGATGTAATCTTTAGTAAAAGGTAGGATTGCGATTATATTTGTCCTGTTGAAAAGAACAAAATCCTCTTTTTCAGTGGAAAAATAAAAAACTTCGGTTTTTTGAAGTACCATATCATAATCAGTCACCAAATCATACGATAAGGGACCGTATAATAAATAATCGTATGATTCTGATGCAGCGGATCGGTTTACTGTACCCATAGCACCTTTTTTAAGAATATCTTTAATTTTCACATATTGTTTAGAATATACTTTTAACTTACCACTTCTGATTTTTTGCAGATAACCACTGCTGTAGTAAAATGTATCTTTTTCTACAATAACTGAAATGAGATCCTTTTTGTCTGCAATAGCTAAGGTGTCGTTTGTTTTGATAAATTCCATTTCTCCGGTAAGAAAATTATAGTTAAACAAAGTGGAGTAGATTCGGTCATTTGTGAAAATTGCTTTTCCCATCATGAAATCATCATAAAGATATCTTTCTTCTAAAGGAAAATAATCAGTTATTCTGGTACCGGCCTTCACAGTTATTGACTCGTTTATTTGCGCTACTAGACAGCTGTTTATAAACAGCAAAAAGGAAATAGAAGAGATTAGTCTTTTCATTTTATGGGAATTATTAATATCTATTGTTAAAAAGTAATGAACAGCAGAACTCTGGCATCAATAACTATACCAAATTCTTTACTGCTTATGCATCTTCAGTTATTTTGAGCAGAAGTGTAGGTTGCTGTCGATTTAGTTGATAAATAAATGAATTAAAAATTCAAAGCCAACAAATCTTTTGTTCGGAAACGAAGGGAAGAAAAAAGCCATCCGTCAATCGACTGATGGCTTCGAATTATATAAATTCTAAGATTTTGTTTCTATTTAAGATCCAAAGTCATCAAATGCTACATTTTCATCCGGAACTCCCAGATCATAAAGCATTTTTTGTACGGCATCGTTCATCATTGGGGGGCCACAAAGATAGTAATCGATTTCTTCGGGTTCTTCGTGTTTGCTCAAATAGTTGTCGTAAATTACCTGGTGAATAAATCCTACAGGTCCTTCCCATTTGTCTTCAGGAAGCGGTTCGGAAAGCGCAAGTTCAAACCTGAAGTTCGGAAAGTTCTTTTCAATATCGCGAAACTGGTCATAATAGAATACTTCTTTCCAGGAACGAGCTCCGTACCAAAATGTAATGTTTTTGTTGGTTTCTTTCACTGTATGGAACAGGTGGAACAGATGGGAACGCATTGGAGCCATTCCGGCACCGCCACCAATAAACATCATTTCATTATCGTTTTCTTTTAAGAAAAACTCTCCGTAAGGACCTGAAATAGTCACTTTATCACCTGGTTTCAGATTAAAAATATATGAAGAACAAACTCCCGGATTTACTTTTTTGAATCCGTTGTTGGCGCGATCCCATGGTGGAGTAGCAATACGAATATTCAACATTACAATATTACCTTCTGCGGGATGATTAGCCATAGAGTATGCACGGAATGTAGGTTCCGGGTTTTTCATTTTCAAGTCAAACATTCCAAATTTTTCCCATTCTTCACGATATTTTTCGTTAATATCCATATCTTTAAAATCGACATCTATTTTTGGAACATCTATCTGAATATAACCACCCGATTTGAAATCCAGGGTTTCGCCTTCAGGTAACTTCACTACAAATTCTTTAATAAATGTGGCAACGTTGTTATTTGAAACCACTTCGCATTCCCATTTCTTAACACCCAAAACTTCCTGAGGAATTTTAATCTTCATATCCTCTTTTACCTTTACCTGACATGCCAGACGCCAGTTTTGGTTTTGCTCCTTACGTGTAAAGAATCCTGTTTCTGTAGGAAGGATTGAACCTCCGCCTTCTTCAATCTGACAACGGCACATGGCACAGGTACCACCACCTCCACAGGCAGAAGGAAGTAAAATTTTGTTGTTACTGAGTGTTGTTAAAAGTGTATCTCCCGGCTCGGTATCCATTTCAAGGTCACCTTCATTTACGCTTACCTTAACGATGCCTGAAGGCATAAGTTTTTTCTTGGCATAAAGTAAAATGGCCACCAATAACAGTATTACGAACAAGAATACGATGACGCTGACTATAATAACCAAAGTTTGTGTTGATAACAATATCATCTTTAATAGATTTTTGTTTTTATAGTTTAATTCCCATGAATCCCATGAAAGCCAATCCCATCAAACCGGTTACAATAAATGTAATTCCAAGTCCGCGCAACGGAGCAGGTACATGTGAATATTCGATTTTTTCTCTGATGGCTGCAATACCTACAATAGCAAGTAACCAACCCACTCCTGATCCTAAGCCATATATTGTTGCTTCACCTACATGAATAAACGCTTTTTGTTGAAGAAAAAGTGAACCTCCAAGAATTGCACAGTTAACTGCAATAAGGGGAAGGAAAATACCCAGTTGGTTGTAAAGTACTGGAGCAAATTTTTCAACAATCATCTCAACCAGTTGCACCATTGATGCAATAATAGCAATAAACATAATAAAACGCAGGAAGCTTAAATCAACGGTTGCAAAGTCTTCACTTATCCACACCAAGGCTCCTTCATTTAAAATGTATTTTTCAAGCAGGTAGTTTACCGGTACAGTAATTCCAAGAACAAAAATTACGGCAATTCCAAGTCCCATTGCAGTGCTAACCTTTTTCGATACGGCCAGGTAGGAGCACATACCAAAAAAGTACGCAAAAACCATGTTCTCGATAAATATTGACTTAACAAAAATATTAATCAGATTTTCCATTTTTATCCTGTTTTTGCGTTACTACTAATTTTCAATTAATGAACGATTACGGTTGCGTTGTACCCAAATAATAATTCCAACAACGATCAATGCCATTGGTGATAGTACCATTAAACCATTGTTTTCGTAAAAACCTCCATTTGCAATGTACCAGCTATCCGGAATAATTTTGTAACCATACAAAGTGCCGGCGCCAAATAATTCGCGGAAGAATCCAACAATAATAAGGATTACACCATAACCTGCCGAGTTGCCAATTCCATCCAGAAATGATTGCCAGGGACGGTTACCCAGGGCAAAAGCTTCCAGCCGACCCATAATGATACAGTTAGTTATAATCAATCCTACAAATACTGAAAGCTGCCGACTTACATCAAATACATATGCCTTTAGAATTTGGTCAACCAGGATTACTAAAGCAGCAATTACAACCAGTTGAACAATGATTCTAATCCGGTTTGGTATTGTATTTCTTAATAATGAAATAATCACGTTTGCCAAAGCAAGTACAGCTGTTACAGAAATAGCCATCACAACTGATGGTTTAAGCTGCGCTGTAACTGCCAGTGCCGAACAAATACCCAGTACCTGTACCGTAATCGGGTTGCTGTTATCCAACGGGTCCGACAGCAGTTTTATATTCTTTTTGGAAAATAAAGGTTCGCTCATGTCTTTTTATTTTTTCATCTTTAAGAATTCCTGATAACTGGTAAAGTCGTCGAGAAGCATATTCTCCAAACCTTTACTTGTAATAGTTCCGCCTGAAATACCATCAACTTTATGTTCTTCAGGAGCAACTTCTCCAACTTTTGCAACCAATATTGAAACCAGTTTCCCGGTATTGTCAAATAATTTTTTACCTATGAATTGTTCTTCAAAAGCAGTAGTAGAAATTTCTGCACCTAATCCGGGAGTTTCTCCTTCATGATCGAAATTGGCGCCGAAAATCGTATTCATATCCTCATTTAACGAAACATAACCCCAAATTGGTCCCCAAAGACCTGCACCGCGCAAAGGTAAAACGTATTTAATTCCATCATCGGTTTGACATTCAAAAATCGGAAGTAACATTTCGTTGGCTTCTTTAGCACGTTCTTTTTTCAGGTCAGTATTAAATGCATCACCTTCAACCTGCTCTCCATTAACGTTTACCACATACTCATTAAGGATTTTCTCAGAGTATATTTTTTCGGCATTTGTGGCATCGCTTTCAATGTTTACCGAAGCCAGAATATTTTTTTTCTTCTCAATCTCGAAATTTCTTTTCTGCCTTGGCTTTAGCGCCATTGAAACAGAGGCAAGAATAGCTGCAACCAATATCACCATGATTGCCGCATATAAAAATGTATAAATATTACCGTTTCTGTCCATCACTATAATTATTTTGCAGAAAGTTGAGCTCTTTTCAGTCTTTTTTTGATGTTACTCTGAACCACATAATGATCGATAAGTGGAGCAAAAGTGTTCATCAGTAATATTGCCAGCATCATTCCTTCGGGGAAGGCTGGGTTTAACACACGTATAATTATGGCAAGAATACCAATTAAGAATCCGTAAATCCACTTTCCCTTTTCAGTTTGTGCGGCTGAAACCGGATCGGTTGCCATAAATACTGCACCAAATGCAAATCCACCCAAAACCAGGTGATGCCAGAAAGGCATTGAGAAATATGTTGCCACCTCAGGGGATAAACCTGAACTCCCGGCAAAAATATTTAGCAGAAGTCCCATTACCATGCCGCCGGCAACTGTTGAAGTCATAATCTTCCAGCTTCCGATTCCAGTTATAATTAATATAGCTGCACCAATTAATATAGCCAGAGTTGACGTTTCTCCAATTGAACCAGGTATAAATCCAAAGAAAGCATCGGTTACGCTATAATCCAGGTTACCTGCAGCTGCTTTCGCCATTGGTGTTGCACCAGAGAAGGTGTCAATAACCTTATCAGTATCTTTTAATGATACCCACACTGATTCGCCTGACATTTGTGCCGGATAAGCAAAGAAAAGGAATGCACGTGCTAATAATGCAGGATTCCAAATGTTCATTCCGGTACCTCCAAAAACTTCTTTACCAATAATGACTGCAAATGCTGTCGCAACAGCCACCATCCAGAGAGGAGTTTCAATTGGCATTACCAAAGGAATTAAAATACCCGAAACAAGGAATCCTTCGTGAATACCATGACCACGTTTTTGTGCGAACACAAATTCAATTCCTAAACCAACAATATATGATACCGCGATTACAGGAATTACTTTAATTAAACCGTACAGGAATATTTGGAAGAAACTTGCTTCTTCTCCAATAGCAAGGAAATGTTGCAAACCAGTATTGTACATACCAAATAATATGGCAGGTACAAGGGCAAAAACAACAAGTGCCATGGTTCGCTTCAAGTCCATGTAATCGTGAACATGTGTCCCCGATTTTGAAGTATCTTTCGATACAAATAAAAAGGTAAAGAAACCTTCGTGTAAAGAGTATAACCAATGGTATTTTCCACCCTTCTGCACAAGAGGTTCAGTCCTTTCAAAAAAGTTTTTTATAAATTTCATCTTGTAAAGACTAATTAAATTTCACGATATATTATCCAAGCTCTTTAATCATGGTGTTAATTCCACTACGTAAAATATCCTGTACATTTATTTTGGAGGTACAGGCATATTCACAGAGTGCCAGGTCTTCTTCAATTACTTCATAAATTCCCAACTGTTCCATTTTATCAATATCATTCACCAAAATTGCTTTTAACAACTGAACAGGT
>Ga0272443_10006898_pt1 | contig 11044 bp, 10 predicted proteins | sample SSMAcet12_FD_193581 | JGI IMG/M metagenome (GOLD analysis project Ga0272443, IMG submission 193581) | Marine sediment archaeal communities from Little Sippewissett salt marsh, Falmouth, MA, United States - SSM-Acet-12 | ecosystem: Environmental > Aquatic > Marine > Wetlands > Sediment ... | reverse complement strand
ACGAACCCTGGCTGCTCCTCCCGTTCCGTCCGTCGCAGTAGCCACGCTCCCACGAAGAGCGCCACGACGGGAAGTAGGGCTCTGATGAAATTGCCGTTGAGAAAGATCGCATAGGTACTCTTGTGGACAGCCGCGAAGGCGCTCACCGTACCCAGCGAACCTATCAGCGCGATGACCATCGCCAGCCCCGAACAAAGCTGTCCGCGCGGACAGATGGGACGCGCCACCAGCAAGAGCAAGAACCCGGGGAAGACCAGCGTGATGTTCCGGGTGAAGAACAGACGGTCGGGATCTAGAGGAAGATTCAGATCGCCGTGATACCACACTTCCTGAATCACAGCCGCCATCAGGAGCAACAAACCGGCCGCATACAGCCCTTCGACGATGGGAGACTTCTGCAGGTGACTGTCTGGTGGATTCAGGCGGTGCAGCACATGACAGACCAGCATGACCGCGGCGACCAGGCACCACGTGCCAAACGCGGGATTGAGGACCGCCCTGAACGCAGCGCTGTGCATGGGCCACTCCTGCACCAGCCACACAACCGCCAGGACGAGAACAAGCAGCCCAGCAACCTGAATCAGCAGACTGCGATAGCGCAGCCCGATCACCGTCAAGACCACTGCCTCGACGGCCCAGGTGATGGCGATCGCGTACATCTTCAGATACAGCGGGACCGCGATGGTCATTAGGACAAGGCCGATGGCCAGCAGAGTTTGTTGCAGATTCACGTCAGACCTGCACCGGACGGTAGCGACCCCCATCAGCCCAAGATGGGCCGTGCCCAGACTCAGACTGCACAGCGCCAGCCAGGGCCGATATTCATCAGCGAGCAGCATCCACAGGTAGTAGAAGACCACGGCGGCGTTCGCCAGCAGCAGCAAGACATCGGCCGTCTGTGACATGACACGCCGAACCAGCCCATGGAGAATCGGCAGGATCAGATAGACGACGAAGAACAGCGTCACCCAGAACAAGGCGACGCCCAACTGATCGGGCGAGCGGCCGGCATGGACCACGGGGCGGTAGAACTTCTCAAACCAGCCCGTGTACAAGATATACGTGCCGACGAAGGCCAGGACATTCACCGCCGGCCATCGGCGCCAATAGGCACACAGCATTGCGCCGGCGCCGAGAATCAGAACGTAGGTGAACAGGGGCATTGGCAGATTCTGTCCCGTTGAAACCACAACCGGCGTGACGTACCCGCCAATCAGCGCGAGTAGCGCCGCGATGACTTCATTCAAGGCCACGGCGTACAACATTGCAGCGGCCGTCACGGCAATGGCAAGGGCAAAGGCCGGCACCGAGTCGATGAGACCATACCACCGATGAGCGGCGAACACCGTCGCATACAGGATGGCAAAGCCCAATGCCGTGACGCCCTTGGACACAATTTCGTATCCGCGCCGGCGCGTCACCTCGCCGAGGCCCAGCGCCAGCACCCCTGCGACGCCGGCAATGATCACCCGCGTCTGCGGCCGAATCCAGTCGTTGTCGTACGCGTACTTGAGGAAGAACCCTACCGCGAAGATGACCGTCACCACACCCGCCACCAGGACCCAGCGCGTCCCGATTCGCTGTTCGAGACTGAGTTCTGCCCGCAGTGACGCGGCTTTCCGATCCGCCTGGGCAGGCTGTGGAATCATGTCAGGGCCGGGCCAAGCCGACGGCTCTGACGGCGTTTTGGGCGTGGGCTTGGGTTCCTCCGTTACGGTTGCAGGCTTGGGCACCGCCGTCGCTGCGGTAGTGACAGGTCGAGGTGGCAGAGGAGCCGACATGGGCCGCGACTGCTCGCGCTGGAGTTGCTTGATCCGGCTCAGCGCGATCAAGGCCACGATCAACGCCAACGGACCACTGAGCACGCAGGCGATGCCCAACAGAATCAACAAAGGAAACAATTCTTCCATGGCCAGGCTCCCAGCCCTTTCACCGCCCGTCTCGCCCGGAACGTCCTGATCGCGGCCGCACGTGGCCATGCGGCCGAGTCGTGGCACACAATCACGATGCCATTTAGGCATCTCCGAAGAAGATTGTCAATTCCCCTCTGCGCTCATCACGGTTCGGGGCCTCGTGCTTCGAGGGTCCCAGCACCTCAGGCCGGGACACCGACTACGGACATGTAGATCGCGGTCTCCTCGACTCCGTCCACATCGAGGATCTTGTTGACCTCGTCGTCGAACAACGCGCCGATCTGGCATGTGCCCAGACCCAGACTGATTGCCGCCAGCGCCAGGTTCTCGGCCATGTGCCCGGCGTCGAGATAGATATATCGATACGCCCGCTGGCGGTACTTCCACTTCGACCGCTCGACGATCGCCGTCCAGACGAAAACCACCGGCGCCGTCGCACACATCGCCTGGCCCAGAGCCGCCAGGGCGGTCGGTCGCCTCAGGTCGGCGGTGCGGAGTTGTTCCAGTTCGTGACGTTGGATCGCGTAGTGGTACAGGCCCGCTTCGAGTTTACGCACATTGTGTGCTACGACATAGGTCTCGATCGGATACAGTGCCCCGGCCGACGGTGCCGTGCGAAACGCGTAGCCCTCTTCGGTCCGTCCGATCCCCGTCGAGGCCCAGAGCAGATAGCCGAGCTGACCCAGACTCAGCGGCTCGCCCTGGAATTCGCGCACGCTGCGGCGCTGCCTGAGCACCTTATCCAGTGTCATCAACCGACTCGGCGCAAAGGCCGGCAGGGCAATGCTCCTCCTGTCGGGATACGTCTTGTACAACTCGGGCTTGCGGCTCCAGTCGAGCCCAGCGCCCGCCATCGCGTCCAGTGCGTACTTCGTCTCCTGCTGAAATCGATCACCGACGTCACTTGTCTCCATTGTCGTACTCCAGCAATCTGCGCCACGAGGATCTGAGCGATTTCCTGGTTCACACACTCCCATGATGACGCGACGACGGCGCGACGCAAGCGCAAAGTGGGCCCACGTGCTCTGCCCTGCTGTCCACAATCACAGCCTCTCATTCGCACTTGCGGTCGCCCGCCCAGAAACGTTATCATGATGTCACTGTGGTCGAGAACATGCCAATACAACCTCCGATCCGGGAGGACAGACAGGTGCACACATCGAACAGAAGACCAGGCCTTCGCTCACGGATGCAGGTGACACTGGGGCTCTTGATGCTGGGATGGCTGCTGGCTCCCTTCTGCGAGGCCGCCCAGGAGACGTTGGAACCGCTGGCCGACCATTTGGCTCCGCCACCGTTCACCGAGGACCACGAGGCATGGCTGACGACCGTCGTCGCCCAGTCGGCCGTGTTGACGAGGCAAGTCCAAGCGCTGCCGCCCGAGGCTGAGCCTTCGAAAGTGGACGCCCTGAAGATGCGCTTGGCCACGTTGCGCGCCGAATGGCAGGATCTCGAAGCCCATCAGGAACTATGGGAGGCATACCGTCAGCGTATTGCGTCGAGCCAGGCCGCCATCGTGCAGGGAGGCAGGCCTACCCCCGCCTTGAATCGGGCGGCCCTGATAGATCTGTTCAAGCAGTACCATGTCGCCAAGGCCTTCCGAGATGAAGCGATGGCGGCGCCTTTGGGAGTCACCGACGCCCAGCGACCCTCGGCCCGACAATGGGAACAGCTCGCCGAGAAGTTCGAGCGGCTCCTGCGTTCGGCCCAGACGGCGACAGGGGACGACGGCGCCCTGGCCCTGCACGGGCGACTTCTCCAGGGGGCCTGCTATCTCTTCGCTTCGGTCGAGCATTTCCAGGCCAACGCCCGTAAGATGCAGATGCAGCAATACGTGCGGGGCATTCGTGTGGTCGATTGGGTTATCCAGCACGACGGCGCTGCGCCGCCCATGCCTGGCGTCGACGACGTCGCAGGCTATAACCTGCCGCGCTGGCCTGCCGCGCATCCCAGCCTTCAGCCCGAGCCAACCATCACCCAGGCCCGGGAATTGCTGTCGGACTTCTGTCCCTGGGGTGCGCAGACCTACCGCATCTTGGCCGCCAGCGGTCTGATGGCCGGCTTCGATTGGCGGGCGCTGTCTCCTTACGGCTCCGAGAAGATCTCGGTAGCCCCGGTGCCGGTTCGGTGGCTGCCTCAGGACGTCGAGCAGGACATGGCACCGATCATCACCGGCGCATTTGCCGCGCAGGGAGGTGTGCAGAACTTCCGCTGGCGCATCGAGCCGCAGCCAACCTACACGGTCTGGTTCGTTTCCCCCCGCGCCCATGGCCTGCAGGCCTCCACCGTCTTCGCCTACGCATTGAAAGTCAACAAGCTGATCTTCGCCGGCCCCGAAGCCCTACTCATCGACGAACTGAAAGGCCTGGCCATTGATCGCATGGGCGGTTGGTTCGGCCAAGGCAGTGGCATCCATTGGGCTTCCGGCCATGCGGGCAATCTGCTCGGCATCAGCATGGTCACGACGCATTGGCTCGATCCCGAGGCGGGTTGGACCTTCCTGGTGAAACCCGAAAACGGCCCGGCCCGGTTCAAACCCTCCGGGGCCTTTGCCCCCGACTGGGGTGATCTGTTCAAAGGCGCCTTGATGGACGTGCTCAAATCGCTGGAAAAGGCCGAGATGAACCTGCTCTTCGAATGTGTTCAGCCGAACAACGCGGCGATCAGCGCCGCGTTCGGCAATCCGAAGACGTACAACGGCGCCCCCATGCCCGGCGTGATCATTCGCGGCGATACACTCGGCTGGCAGGATATGCCCGAGGATCGCTACCGCCGGCTCTTGCACATCGTGCGCTACTATCGTTTCGATCCGCGCGTCTTCGTCGGCATGGTCGGATTGTCCGAGACACCCGCCGAGCGTGCCGCCCGCAACGCCGCCCAATGGGAAGGCACCCTGACCGGCCCCACGCAGTTCTGGCGCCGCCTGCCCGAGGAACCGCAACCGCTGGGCACGCGCATCCATCTCAACGACTTCTCGCCCCGGGCCCAGGTCATTCGCCTCCAGTTCCCCCAGGACAAACTCAAGGCGTTCCGCAAGAAGGCCGAGCAGGAAGGCAAGACACTTCGCGCCGAGCTCGTCCTGCCGGGCGAACTGGCCCAGCTCGGACCGGTCAAGGCCAGTCTCCAGCCCGTCAACGAAGATCTGCACGTCGCCGGCGTCAACGACTGGTTCGACGGAGAGGAATTGAACCTGCGCGAAGGCCTCAGGCGTGCCGAGCAAATCGCCCAGCCGGCCCAGGACCCAAATCTCGGGGGCGAGGCCACGTTCATCCTGATGAACGCCCCGATGTTGGACGGCCCGGAGGGATGGGTGGATCTGTACAGCGCGAAGTTCCGCCTGTTCAACGTCCATCGCCGCCGCGCAAAGGAATTCCTGGACCGCCAGGGCGTCAAGCCCCCGCCCCTGCTGCCGCATCTGCTGACCGAATACACCGTCCGAATTCTGCTTGAATCGGCTGGTCAGGACGCGGGCACAGCCCCGGAGGAATTGGCCACGTGTACCGTGCGACTGCTGCCTCGCCCGGGCAAGCCGCGTACGGGCCAAGCCGGTGACTTCGGTTCGGGTTACCTGATGTTCAAGCAGCGTTACGATGGTCCGGCCCCCGAAATCGAAGACCAGGCACCGGCCCTGCCGCTGCGCCGTTGCACGATCGAACTCCAGGTGCCCGTAGAGATCAAGAAAGTACACACCTACAGCGCCGAAGCCAAGCGCGCGCACAAAGAACGCCCCCACTCCGTCGGAACGCGGGCCGGCACTGAACTGGAAGACTGGGAAGGGTGGGAGCGTGGCGGCAAGAAATTCATCTGTCGGGCCACCGGGACGTTTTCGGGGAACACCTTCAAGGGCACCTGGAAGAACGAAAAGCGCCAGGGCAAGTTCCACGAGGTGCAGACCGGCACCCTGACCGTCACTCTGGGCGGCCCGCGCAAACCGTTCCCGCCGGGCGCTCCGCCAGACCGGGCCGTCATGATCCCGACCCAGGTCACGTCGTTCCAGGCCACACTGACCACGACCGCGACCAATACCAGCGACAGCGGGAACAACTCGGCCGTGACGAAGCTGACCATGAGCGGCGCGGGCCTGGACCTGCACGAACGCGGCTCAACGATGCTCCAGCAGATGGGCGTCAACTTGCGCAGCCTCTTCGAGATCGAACGGATGCAGCACCGTTACGGTTATGCCACGCTCCAGTATTTCAAACAGGGCCCGCAGGTCGGCTCCGCCGTCAACGTCAGCTGGAGCAAACAACTGACCTATCCGCAGTCGGCCGAACAGCAGACCTTGACCAAGACCGAGGGACAGGGCACGTGCCGTATCGCCTTCCAATTCCATTGATTGGAATGGACAATCACTTGAGGTGTTTGGCGAAGAACTCGGCGACAAGGCGATTGACGTTGGGGTCCTGAAAGCCTCCGTGTCCGCCGCCTTTGACCGTGTAGAGCCTGGCCTCCACCTCCACCTTCTGTAGCGCACTGAGCAACAGCTCGCTCTGGTTGTGGGGTACGAGCGGGTCCTTGTCACCGTGAACGATCAGGAACGGCGGATCGTCTTTCGTCACATACGTGATCGGATTGGCCCGCTGGACCTTCTCCTCGTTCTCCTGTACGGCCCCGCCGATGACCTTGGATTCCGGTGAATCGGCCGCATCGTGGTCCATGGCGCTGGGAAAATCCCTCATCTTCGTGAAATCCGTCGGCCCGAAAAAGTCGCACACCGCCTGCACGCGACTCGATACATCCGGGTTCTCGCCCACGTCGAAATCGTCTACATTGCCGGCCGTGCCCAGCAGTGCCACCAGGTGCCCCCCCGCCGATGCGCCCCAGACCCCAAACCGCTGCGGATCGAGGTTGTACCGGCTCGCATGGGCCCGCAATCAGCGCACCGCTGCTTTGCAATCCTGGATCTGAGCCGGAAAGGTCGCGTGCTGACTGAGCCGGTAGTTGATACTGGCCACGGCGTAGCCGGCATCGACGAAACGCTGAGCCGGGCAACGATCCTTGCTGCCCGCCAGCCAGGCCCCGCCGTGCACCCAGATGATCACAGGAACCGGCGCCGCCGTACCGTCAGCAGGCAGGTAGAGGTCCAGCTTCTGTCGCTCGTGTCCATTCGGCACATAAGCCAGATCGCGGAGTATCGAACGCTGTGCCGCCCCCGCCACCGTACCGAACAATATGAGCACGAGCCCTGCCCATACGACGCATGGCTGCCACTTCTCCACCATGTCCTGCCTTTCTCTCGACATCGCTGTACTCCTCAGAAAAGCGACATTGCGATATGCCCAACTCGTGGGTCTCATGCCTTCCGTTCAGATCCTGCTATGTAATTTTCTGTTTTTTTTTGATGCTATCATTGTCGGCCCTAAATCCCTGTCTCACAAGCGCTAACAAAGAGAACGCTTTCGCAAACGCAAGAGAAGTTCGTGGTTTTGCAAACAAAGAGTTGACAGTCCTTGTGGTTTATGGTTAATTGACCATATGGCTAATTTGGAAGCAAGCTATGAGATGGCCGCCCCGGCCCGGCCGGCCCTTCAGGGGCCAAGTGAGAGGATGATGACCGGCACGATTTCCAACAGCACCGGCCCGCAGGCCGAGACGAACCTGTCCAGCCGTGATTTCACTGAAACGCTCACCCAGCGCATGGCCCTACTGACCGGCGAGGATCGCGTCCTGATCGGGCTGTACCTGGAGGACGGCCACAGTTTCGGACAGATCGCCCGCCTGCTGGGCGCCAACCCCACGACCATCGCCCGGCGGGTGCGCCGCATCGTGCGCCAACTCGCCGACGAAACCTATCCGCTGTGCCTGGCCCACAAAGCCGAATTCAGCCGGTTGGAACTGGCCATCATTCGCGACCACTTTGTGCGCGGCCGAACCCTCGGACACATCAGCCACCGTCGGGGCGTCACCTACTATCGCGTGCGAACCACCATCCTGAAGGCTCGCGCATTCGTCGACTCCACCATCGACCCCCCGTTACAGAATCCCCCAGAGGAGAAGAGCGCATGACCACGTACAACCTATCGAAGCGTTTTCCGTGGCAAGGCCCACTCAGTGACAAAGGCGTACAGCTCTGCCGCATGTTCGGTTTGACGATCGACCGCCTGACCGAGCGCGCCATCACCCATCGATGCCAGCTGGAGATCGTCCCGGGCAACGTCGTCTATCTGACCGGACCGTCCGGCGCCGGCAAGAGCGTCCTGTTGCGCGAACTGGAAACGGCCGTGCCCAGCGCCGATCGAATCAACCTGGCTGCGATCGCGCTGCCGAGAGGTCGGATGGTGATCGACTGCTTCGAATCCGACATCGTGGCCTCGCTCAAAACGCTCAGCGTGGTCGGGCTCAGCGAAGTCTTCGCCGTTCTGAAAAGGCCCTGCCACCTCAGTGAGGGACAGAAATACCGCTTTCGTCTGGCGCAGGCGCTGGCGATGGGCAAGAACTTCATTTTCGCCGATGAATTCTGCTCGGAACTGGACCGCATCACGGCCGCGACGGTTGCCTTCAACATTCACAAATTCGCCAAGCGAACCGGCACCACATTCGTCCTGGCCTCCAGCCGTGAGGACATTCTGATGGACCTCGCGCCCGACGTACTCGTCGTCAAAGACTTCACCGGCCCGGCTGAAGTTATCTACAAAGGAGGGAAGTGACCGTGTCCGTCTGCTCTCTGCACAAGAAGCTTGAAATTGTCGAAGGTGAGATGGCTGACTACAAAGCGCTTGCGGCCTATCACTATCGCGAGGAGATGCCTGTCGCAGTCAAAGCGGTGTTCGCGCTCAGGTCCAAGACCGCCCGCGGGATGCTGGGATCGCGTCCGGCCGGCGTGATTGTCTACTGTGCGCCCAATCCCCGCGTTGAATTGCGTACCGTCGCGACAGATGGGGCCTTTGCCGAACTGGACAAGCAGACCCAACTGGCTTTGATCAACCGCAACATTCGCTGCATCGCCAGGCTGATCATCGAGCCGCGTTTTCGCGGAATCGGTCTGGCCACACGCCTGGCACGTGAGACCATGACCAGGATAGCGGTGCCCATCATCGAGGCGCTGGGCGTGATGCCTCAGGCTAATCCGTTCCTGGAACGCGCGGGCATGCAGGCCTTTGCCCCGCGGACCCCTCTGGCTCACGTCGAACTGGTGGAAGCCTTCAGCACCGTCGGGATCGAGGCCGATCGGCTCATCGATCCGGAGGCCGTGCAAAGGACGATTGATGCACTGAACTGGCCCGCCGTTGATTTCCTGGAAATGCGCATCGCCCAGTTCCTCAAGAGCCATGGCACGCGGCGTACTATGCCACCTGGCCTGGAGCGGACGCGCTACATCCTCAACAAGCTGACCCAGCGCCCGACCTACTACATTTGGTTTCATCCCGATCTGGAGGTGACCATGCCATGAAATCGAAGATCCGACACATCCCTTTGGACAAGCTGATCCCGCATCCCGACAACCCGAACCGCATGAGTCGAGCGAACTTCGGCAAGCTGATGCGCCACCTCAAACGAACGGAATGCTATGAACCCCTGGTGGTGCGGCCGCATCCGCAAAGGCGAGGATGCTTTCAAATCATCAACGGTCATCACCGTTGTGCGGCCCTGAAGAAGCTCGGACACACCACCGCGCAGGCAGTCGTCTGGAACGTCAGCGACGAGCAGACCGATATTCTCTTGGCCACGCTCAATCGCCTGGGAGGTCGTGACATCCTCGACCGCAAGCTGGCGATCCTGCGCCGGCTCACCTCCCAACGCTCAGCACGCGAGCTGGCCAGACTCTTACCTCAAACCAAAGGTCAGTTGGAGCGTCTGACCGGCCGGGTGCCACTGGCACAGATGCAGAAGCACAAGGTCAAGCCCTTCGCGGTTCCAATGGTCTTCTTCGTCAGCCCAGGCCAGCAGCACATCATCGAAGAGGCGGTGACTCAGGCCTCAGCCGAACCGTCCGCCTCAACGCGCGCGGCCCAGCGAGCGGCCGCATTGACCGATATCGCGACACGCTATGTCACACAGGCAACAAACGGGACAGGCGCATGAAAGACGATCTTCACATCCCCGGCGGCTATATCCTGTATGCGCGAGACTTTCTCGGCCTGCTCGAAGAAGCGCCCCTGCTGGACCGAGTCCTTTGGACCTGGCTGAACTGCCGAGCCAACCACAAAGACAGTGACATCACTCACGGCCGACTGCGACGGGGCCAACTCCTCGCTACAATCCCCCAGATGCGGCAGGCCCTGTCGTATCGCGCGGGCCGGTCCTTACGCGCCCCCAGCAAGGCCGCGGTGTGGCGTGCCCTTGAGCGCTACCGTCGGCGGAACATGATCGAGACGCGCCGCACGACGCGCGGACTGGTTATAACCATATGTCAATACGAGTGTTACCAAAACTCCACCTATTACAGCCGTCACTCGAAGGAGACGGACCGAAGCGGCCAAACGAAACACGGTAGACAAGAAGAGATAAATGCGAAGAAGGGAAATGTCCGCCCTTCTCTTTCGACTTCGCGCTATACCAAGACGTTCGCCGAGATGGACCGCGAGCGGGCGGCGGCTGCGCTGGCCCGGGCCCAGGAGGAGTTTCTCGCCGATGAACAAGCGTAAGTTCCTTCAGTGGTTCCGTGAACAGGTCCAAACCCGCTGGCCCACGTGGGAGGTCAACCGCTGCATTCTGGGCGACTGGTTTGCGGCGCTGAGCGGCTACGATGTCACGACCTTGACCGAGGCAGTTCGCCGGCACCATATCCGCGACGATCCGGCCCGGCCCCGGATCGGCAGGGTGCAGGCCATGGCCCGCGAGCTGCGCCTGATGACCCGGCGCAGAGCGCCCGGGCCGGAACACTCGATCACCGCCGTGACGTCCGAGCAGTTCTGGGAAATCGTACGGACGCGCTTCCCGCGCCGACGACGCATCGCGCTGATGGCCCAGCAAGTCAAGTTCGACCCGCACGCCCGCGACCGCGACCCTGAAGCCTACGCCTGGCTCATGCAAGAGCAAAGTGCCGAGGCCAGGCCGCCACCTCGCTCACCGCCAGCGTGACCCTCGCCCTGCTCTTTGACAACTTCATTAGAGTGTTTCTTCTGTCCCGCGCCGGAGACGGAAATAGCACGGCAGCATCCGACGCTTCTCTCTTGTGAGACGCCAGAAGA
>Ga0272443_10006897_pt1 | contig 11044 bp, 6 predicted proteins | sample SSMAcet12_FD_193581 | JGI IMG/M metagenome (GOLD analysis project Ga0272443, IMG submission 193581) | Marine sediment archaeal communities from Little Sippewissett salt marsh, Falmouth, MA, United States - SSM-Acet-12 | ecosystem: Environmental > Aquatic > Marine > Wetlands > Sediment ... | reverse complement strand
ACGACGGTTTAGCAAACCGTTGCCTTAAGCCACTCGGCCACCTCTCCAAACCGTCAGAGTCCATGAGTGTACTCGCCGGAAGCTGACTTTGCAAGCAGATAAAATCTGGCTTTTGTGTTTTTGCCCACCGCCGCGCCGCGCGTGCCTGCAAAAAAAGTGAGCGTCCCAAAAAATAAGTAGTCACCACACTTGACAGGCGGTTTTCAGGTGTCATAATGTCGATTCAGTAGGGACGCTGGAATGGGGAGAAATCCTCCCATCACGGCCTGTTGCAATGGCGAGGATCGCCTTCACCCACCTCGACGTCTTCTGATGCGACCCGGATTGGTCCAGGTTGAGTTGTGCGCTGCCACCAGGGCAACTCGCTGTCTGGTCCACGGCTAGAGGTCTGCGGTTCTCGCTTGACCTCTCTAGCATGGGAGAGGCCAAGCGCCGAAGGATCGACGCAGGTCCGGGTCAGGTCTCAGAGACGGCCGTTCCGAAGAGAGAGATCGTAGCGAATGGACCGTCGTGTCTTGTGCTGCGCACGGGAGACATTCCGCAGCATCACAGCGGCGCCGGCAGTGCTTCAGGTGCGCGCAGAACCGGTCCATGAGCGGGCGAAAAAAGCACGAATTCACGGGGAAGATCGTGCATGAGTCCATGGAAACGGCGGTTCACAAGGAGGTGCAGCATGAAGAAGTTCGCAGTGTTGTTGTTGCTCGTATTCACCACGACGAGCTGGGGCTGGGGAATTGACAACGTGTGGTGCACGGACTTCGGCCACGACTGGGTCTGGTCTCACTACGAGCGGCCGTTGCCCTACGCCACGTATCCGGACTGTCACTGCCCGTGTTGGAAGCCCCCCTGTTGGGAACCTGATGACGGGGGCTGTCCGGACACCTGCAACGTGGTCCCGGCGCCGGGCGCGCTGCTGCTGGGCGGCCTGGGGACGGGCCTCGTTGGCCTGCTCCGCAGACGTCGAGCCCTGTAAGCACGATCAAAAAGATGTTGAGACTTGGGGCTGCGATTGTCTCATCGCAGCCCTTGTTTTCTGGCCTGACCTGCGCTACCGGCCTGCCCCTCTCACCGCTTCAGACCTCGGCACAACCGTTCAATGTCACGTGCCACGATATCGGCAACAATCTGCTGCAATTGTGCCACTTCATCCGAGGGGGCTTCGACCGGCTCTGTCACCTCCAATAGCGACTCCTGTTCGTTGAAATCATCCGACACAGGCGGTGCCCCACCGGGCGCTCGCCGCGTCCGAGCCGTAGCGCGACGCTGCTCGGCCAGGATCTTCTCGCCCAGATCCAAAGTCGGGATGGCCTCTGCCCCTTCGTCGGTCGCGGACAGAACATCATCCGAGAACACGACCACAGGCGTCTCATCGTGGCGGCCCTGCTCCGGCCGAGCCACCGTCGATCGACGCACAGCGTGTGTTCGCTCGGCTGCGCCGCTTCGTGATTCGCAATGACTTTCGAACGGGGGAATCACATCCATCGCACGAAGGACTCGTTCCATGTTGGCTCTCATTCTGTTGCTCATCTCATCCATCGCTCAAGCGCTCACCCGGCTCATGCCGATCAGTAGCAGACATCCATTTCTTCAGGGCAACACCACCTTGGGCCGTCTATGCCGTCCGACGTAGCCTCACCGCTTTGACATCGCAGGCCTGCCCGTTGGGAATCTCCAGGGCCCGCAAGACCAGACGCGTCGTCGCCGGGGTCAAAGCCACCGTGCCCAACGTCAGCTCGGCCCACACTTTTTCATACACCTCACCGCGCGGCACGCGATCGGGACTGGGAATCGGTTTCGGATCGTGCGCTTGCTCCACCACGGCTTCGGCGCTGCGACCCGCGACTTCGACCTTCAGACGCGTTCTCAGATGCGCCGCCGCACAGGTATAGAGAACCGCCACCTCGAACCGTCCCGACTCGATGACCTTCAGCGGCCACCACGCATACGCCAGCGTGTCCGTCCAGTTCGTGATCCAATCGTTGGCCCAGCCGGAGGCTCCCACGTAGCTGATACCCTGCCCCGAGCCAGGCTCCAGGAACGCCTCGTGCCCAGGCAACGTCACCACGGGCCAATCGGGATACCCCACGTGGGTGGCAATCGTGTCGAACCCGGCGCTCGTCACCTCCCGGACTTTGTCTTCATAGGCCTGGCGCAACGAGGCCAACGTCTCGGACTCGGCCTTCGCCAGATCACGCGTCTGCCCCGGATCGGAGTTCATGTCGTACAGCCGCCACCCTCGACGCCCTTTGACAGCGCGCCAACGCTGGGTACGAACCGCACCGAGCATGCTTTCCGTGTTGCCGCCGGGCGAGCGGAACGTAAACAGCCTGCGATCGGGCCACGCTTGCGCCTCCCGCTTCAGCAGCGGTGCCAGACTGATGCCATCCCGGGGCAGCGGCGTCGGGCCCGGAACGCCGCACAAGTCCAGAATCGTGGCGAACAAATCGACATGGGCGGCGATCTGCGGAATTTCCGTCCCCGGTTCGATCTGCCCGGGCCAGCGGACGAACAGAGGTACGCGCACGCCGCCCTCATCCACACTGCCTTTGCGGCCCTTCATGCCGCCGTTGAAGCGATCGGAGTTCGGCCCGTTGTCCGTCAGGAACAGGACGATCGTGTTGTCACGCAGTTTCAGTCGATCCAAGAGCCGCAGCAACCGGCCCACGTTGTCATCAACGTTCTCGCACATCCCGTAGATGCAGGCCAGCTTGTCATCCAGACCTTGCGCTTTGTATTTGTCAAAATATTTGTCAGGCACCTGGAACGGCCCATGCGGTGCGTTATACGGCACGTAACAGAAGAAGGGCCGATGCTGATTCGTCGTCATGAACTGACAGGCCGCGTCGGTCAGCACATCCGTGATGTAGCCTTCGGTCTTCACCGGCGCGCCGTTGTGGTCGAGCGTGGTATCGAAGTAATTGTTCCAATGCCCGGCGCAGAAGCCCAGGAACTCATCGAACCCCTGCCCCTTCGGATGGTGAGGATAGTGGGCGCCGTTATGCCATTTGCCGAAGCACCCGGTCGCATAGCCGGCCTGCTGCAAGACCTCGGCCACCGTCACCTCTTCGCTCCGCATGGTTTCGTAGCCACGTGTCACGCCGTGCGTTCCGGCCCGCAGATGATACCGCCCGGTCAGCAGGCTGGCCCGGGTCGGGGCGCACACCGGACAAACGAAGAACCGCTCGAACCGCGCGCCTTCGCGCGCCAACCGGTCCGCCACGGGCGTATCGATCTGCGCGTTGCCGTGTGAGCGGATGTCTCCCCAGCCCTGGTCGTCCGTCATGATCAACAGCACGTTAGGCGGTGTGCTTGCCCCCGCCTCGCCTTGCGCCAGCGAGCGACAGGCCGAGATCGGCGCCAAGACCGCTGCCGAGGCGCCGGCCATAGCCGTCGATTTCAAGAACTGTCTGCGCGTCTTTTGCTGCGGCATCATCGATCCTTCGGGGTGCCGGAGTGGACTGAACGTCGCTCGGCGACCGCTACGCCGGTCCCAGAGTGAACTGCGTGAAGGCCCCTGGGCCCAACGTGCCAATCAACGCATTGACCTCATCCACCGTCACCGCCTTGACCGCTTGCACATCCTCTTCCACCGGGCGATACTGCCCGAGATACATCCAGTTGAAGCCCAGATCCACCAAACGCCCCATCGACAACTCGTTCTTAATCACCAGGGCGCTGAGTACCTTGTTCTTGGCCTTGTTCAGTTCGTCTTCGGCGATTCCGTCGCGGGCCAGATCCTGGAAGATGGCCCCGACGGTTTCCATCACGCGCCCGGCCTTGTCACTGCTGCACCGCAGGTAGCTGTAGAAGATGCCGGTGCCGTCCATGGGCCCGAAGTGCATCGACGCGGCTTCGGCCAGCGCTTTGTCCACCAGTTCCCAGTAGAAGCGCGAGCCGTAATCATCCCCAACGATCATGCCCAACAACGAGGCGGCGAATCGTTTCGGATCCTGCGCCGAGACGCCCGTATGGACGAGGCAGATGTGCTCGCGTTTCAGATTCGGCTTGCCCAGGCGTTCGACCTTCTTCGTGCCCTCGAAATGCGTCAACGTCCGGTCCACGGTCTGTGCCTGCCAGGCTCCGCAACCCGCCTCGACGGTCTGGCAGAAGCGATCCCAATCGAAATTGCCCGCGCAGGCCACGACGATGTTGTTCGGTGCGTAGCGCCGGCTGAAATACTCTCGCATCTGCTGCGCCGAGAGCCCGTCGATACTCTCGTTGGTCCCGAGGACACTGTTGCCACACGGATGGGTATCGAAGTGCAGCGTCCGGCACCGGTCGATCACATCGAACGTGGGCGTATCCTCATACATCGCGATCTCTTCTTTGATCACGTTCTTTTCCATGTCGAAATCATCGTCGCGCAACGCCGGCCGCATCAGCTCCGACCACAGCCCGGCGATGTCCAACAAATACTCGGGCAATACCGCGGCGTAGAACACGGTGTTCTCTTCACTGGTGAACGCGTTGAACTGCGCCCCGCGCCGATCGAACGCCTCGTTCACCTCCAGCGCACTCAAGCGGTTCGTGCCCTTGAAGAGCATATGTTCGAGGAAGTGCGAGACCCCATTGACTTCGGCCGTTTCGTCGCGCGAGCCCGTCCGTACGAAGAACCCTACCGCGGCGGACTTGGCCGCGGGGTTCCGCTCGCCAATCAGGACCAAACCGTTTGCCAGTTGCTTTTGCTGAAATTCCATAGGCTTATTCGAAACGAACCTCCCGGGGGCCGATGGTCACGACGGTGAACTCCTCGAAGGCACGACGCTTGAGAAAATCCACGATCGACTCGACGCTGGTGGCCTCGATTCTCTCTTTGATCTCATCCAGGCTGCGGACCCGCCCCAGCATGTAGTAGTCGCTGCCGATCGCCCCGGCCCGACTGCCCGACGACTCACTCTGCATGATCAGGGACGATTCCAACCCGACCTTGGCCCGCTTCAGTTCTTCCTCGCTCATCCCTTCGGCCAGGCGTCTGAATTCGGCCACGATCACGTCCAGCGTCTCCTGCGCCTTCTCCGGCGTGGTTCCGGCGTAGCACATGATCCCTGCCGCGTCCTTGAGGCTATGGTACCGTGCCCCGATGGCATAGCACAAGCCACGCTTCTCCCGCACCTCGGTGAACAACCGGGCACTCATCCCGCCCGAGAGGACCGAGGTCGCCACCCGCGCGTTGTAGTAGTCATCGTCCGGGAACCGGGCCGTGTCCGTCATCATGCCGATATGAACCTGGGCGCCGTTGTTGGGGATATGCGTGTAGTGCCCCGCCCGCGCGCCGAGTTCGACGCCGTTCGGTTCGGTCCCCTGGCAACCGCCGAACGCCTCGGCGATCTGCTCACACACGGCGGCAAAATCGTACTTGCCCGCCACGGTGAAGATGGCCTGCGGAACGTTGAAGCCGGTCTTGATGACCTGCCGGGCCCGCTCGGCGGTGAGTCGCTCCAACTCCTCGATCTGGCCCACGGTACTGCGTCCCAGCGGACTCGGATAGAACCGCTGACGCAGCTCCAGCATGACCATGTGTCGCGGCTCGTCCGCCAATGCCAGAACCCCCTCCAGCGCCAGTTGGCGGGCGGGGGCAAACTGTTCGTCACTCAGGTGGGGCTTGAGAATCACATCGCTGTAGAGCGCCAGCGCCTCAGCCAGGTTGCTCGACTCCAGCGAAGCGCCGATAGACAGATGCGCGCTGCCGACCGCGTCGGCCCGATGCAGGCCCAGCCCGTCGAGGGCATCACCCAGCGCTCGGCTGTCGCGCGCGCCGGCACCGCGAAAGATCCAGTCGGACGCAATGTTCGCTACGCCGCAGACCCCGTCCGGCAAGACCGCCGCCCCGGCCGGCAGCATGAAATCGAACGCCACCGATTCCACCCCGGCCATCGGCTCACCCAGCAGGACCATTCCGTTGTCCAATACGTGTTTATCTGTCTGTTGCACCATTCACTTACCTCTATTCGCCCAGCGATCTCCACGGATTCGAACGACCACGCCACCTTGGCTCGGCCTGTCGCTGTCGAGAAAAAGCGTGGCAAGGCCCCTCTCCGTATCACTGCATGCGCCCGGCTCCTGAGGCCGGCGACTGCTCCGCGGGACTCTAGGCCGCCGCGGGCTCTTCGTATTCGTCGAAACGCACGCTGATCTTCTTGCTGACGCCCTGCGTTTGCATGGTGATACCGAACAGCACGTCGGCAATACTCATCGTGCGCTTGGTGTGGGTCACGACGATGAACTGGCTCTCCTTCTGGAACTCGCGCAACAGCAGGTTGAAGCGCTCGTTGTTCGCTTCGTCCAGCGCCGCGTCGACCTCATCGAGGAAACAGAACGGCGACGGCTTCGCCCGGAACACCGAGAACAGCAACGCCAGCGCCGTCATGGATTTCTCACCACCGCTGAGCAGCGAGATGCTGCGCGTCTCCTTGCCCGGCGGCTTCGCGATCACTTCGATCCCGGCATCGAGCACGTCGTCGGAATCTTCCAGCACGATATCGGCCTTGCCCCCGCCGAACAGCTTGCGGAAGACCTGCTGGAAATTGCCCCGAATCAGTTCGAACGTCTCGACGAACTTCTCCCGGCTCTTCTTGTTCAGGCGGTTGATCAACTGCTGCAATTGGGCCTTGCTCTCGTTGAGGTCCTTGACCTGATTGGCCAGGAAATCGTGCCGCTCCTCGAGGTTGGCCTGTTCGTCGATCGCATCGAGATTCACATTGCCCAGGCGGTCGATCTTGGCCCGCAGTTCGTTGATCTCGGTCTTGACCTGCTCCCAGTTCACGTCGTCGGTGGTCTGTTCCTCGTAGGCCTCGGCCAACTCGATCTGCAATTCGTCGCGCACGCGCTCGACCAGGTCCTGCTGACGCACCTCCAACTGGCCCAACAGGACGCGCATTTCGCCGATGGCCCGTTCGACTTCTTCCTTCTCGGCGCGCTTCGTGCGAACCTGCTCTTCGCGCTGTTTCTGATCGGCCGACAACTGCGACAGGGCCTCCTGCAGCGTGCGATTCTCCTGCTGTTGCTGCTCTTTCTCGACGAACAATTCCGAGACCCGTGCTTCGCCGGTCAGGATGTCCCGCTGGGCCTCGTCGATCTGCGCGCCGCAGGAGCGGACATCCTGTTCGGCCGTGGTCAACGTCCGCAGGCTCGTCTCGATCTGGTTCTCCAGGCTGCTGATGATCTGCTTGAGCCCCTTCTGCTGCTCGACGACCTGCCCCAACTGCACCTTCAACTCGGTCAGTTCGCTCAGGCGGCTCTGCTGTTGCTCGCGGAGTTCGTCTACCATCGCTTCCAGTTCGCGGATGTGCGCGGACCGCTGGTTGTTTACCGCCTCCAGTTCCTCGAGCCGCTGCTTCGAATCGTACTCCTTCTGCACCGACGCATCGATCTCCCCTTCCAACGATCCCAGCTCGCTGGCGATCAGGGGTTCCTCCTCTTTCAATCGCTTGATGTCCTGCTCGAACAAAGCCAGCTTCGAGTTGATCTGTGTCTTCTCGGTACTCGCTTCATAGATGGCCGTGCGCAGGTCCTTGCACAACTTGTCGAGGTGCGCCTTGTTCTGGGTGTTCCGCTGGATCTCGCCTTCCAACTGGGCGATCTCGGCATTGATGGCGTCGATCATCTCCTCCAGTTGGTTGATCCGGCTGCGCCGCGAGATGAGCCCGGACGCCTTGCCCAGCGGACCGAGGCGAAGCACGCCGTCGGCACTGAGGCACTCGCCCTGCAGCGTCACGAAGGTGTAGCCGGCCCGCAGGTGATGCGTCAGCTCCATCGCTACGTCCAGTGAGTCGACGACCAGCGTCTTGCCCAACAGTTTCCAGGCCAAGGGCGCGTACCGTGGTTTGTACGAGACAAACTCCACCAGGCGACCGCGCACGCCGGCCTGTTGCGAGAAGTCGACGTCGTCAACGAACGGATCGATCTGGTCGAGACAGCAGAAATGCAGCCGGCCTTTGAGCTGGGCGAGCGTCTCGCCGTCTTCCAGTAATCGCGCTCGACTCTTGACCAGCAGCACGTCCGTCATCCCTTCCAACGCGGCTTCGACCGCCACGGCGTACTCGACATCCGTCGTAATCTTCTCGGCCAGGATGCCGTCGATGTAATCCAGCTTGCGCCGCTCATCGGCCTGGGCCTGCAAGACCTGCATGACCGCCTGGTCCAGTCCTTCATGCCGCCGTTCCATGTCGGTCAGGACCGTCAGTTCGCTGCTCAGAGCGCTGCGTGACTCCTTGTTCTGCGCCAGGCGCTGACCATCCTCGGCGATGTGCGCTTCGGCCTCCTCGATCTTCTCTCGCTTCGACTGGAGGTTCTGCTCCAACTCCTCCAGGACGCGCACGATGTCACTGAGGCGGGCGTTGTGTTGCGCTTTGTCGGTCAGCAGCCGCTCCAGCTCGGCTTTGGCCGTCTCGGCCCGTCCGGCCAGCCGCTTGCGCTGATTCGACAGGCTGTCCCGGTAGCTGGAAATGCTCTGGATCTCGTTGTGCAACTGCGCCGTCCGCCGGACGATATCGATGATGCCCGATTTCTCGTCTTCCAGCTCCGCTTCCAGGGACGCTAATTGCGCGTCGCCCTCTTCCGCGATCGCCTGCAAACTGGTAATTGCAGCGCTGCGCTGCTGGACGATTCCATCGCAGCCGTTCAATTCCTCGCGGTGCCGGGCCAGGTCGCGCTTGACCAGGTCGCCCTGCTCGCGCATCCGCTCGATCTCCTGGCTGGCCGTATCTTTGCGCGTGCCCAGCTCAGCCATGCGCGACCGCAGGAAATCGATCCGTTGGAGGCTCTGGTCGATCTTGCTCTGGATGGCCACCAGGTGGTTGCCGCTTTCGCTGAGTTTGTGCTCGGTCTCGATGATGGCGTTGCCCAGGCGGCTCGTCTCGGCCTCGGCGCCGGCCTCTTCGGCTGCCACAGTGGAGAACTGCTCGCTCGCCTCCTGGAGGGCCTGCCGGCGTTCGTCGATCTGGTCGCGGTTTTTGCCGTACTCGACCAGCGAGAAGTTGACCTGCAATTCCTTGAGCCGCTTGCTGTGCTCGAGGTAGTTGCGCGCCTTGCCCGCCTGGAGCTTGACACTGCGCAGTCGCTTGGCGACCTCTTCCAGGATGTCCGCCAGTCGCAGCAGGTTCTGCTCGGTGCGATCGAGCTTGCGCAGCGCTTCCTTCTTGTGGGCCTTGTACTTGCTGATCCCGGCCGCTTCTTCGAACACGATGCGCCGGTCGGTCTTCGAGGCTCCGACCAATTGCTCGATCTGACCCTGCTCGATAATGGAATAGCCCCGGTTGCCGACCCCCGTGTCCATGAACAGCTCGCGGATGTCTTTGAGCCGGCAGACCTTGTTGTTGATACGATACTCGCTCTCGCCGGAGCGGTAGATCCGCCGCGTGATCTGCACCTGGTCGGTCTCGACCGGGAGCCGCCCGCTGGCGGTGCCCTCCGGGTTGGAGATGACCAGCGTGACCTCGGCCGAGCCCATAGGCTTGCGGCTGCCGCTGCCACCGAAAATCACGTCGGCCATGTGCTCGCTCCGCAGGCTCTTGAGCTTCTGCTCGCCCAGCACCCATTTGACCGCGTCGACCACGTTGCTCTTGCCGCAGCCGTTGGGTCCGACAATACCCGTAATGGAGGCATTGAAAAGGAACTCGGTGCGGTCCGCAAAGCTCTTGAATCCGTCTAGGATGATCTTCTCAAGTCGCATTCTTTACCTGGTTTAGGTCCTTCACTCCAGAGATACAGTGTCCCTGCCCGGCTGGTTATGGGACAACATGTTTCAGTATTATCGGCCCGAAGCGGGTCATTTCTTGACTAGAAGGCCGATTTTTGGGAGGGGGCCGGCCCAAAACTCCGCCGCCACGCCTTCCTTGGCGGTCAGTCGCTCCAGGACGGCTGTCACATCCGTATAGGAGACCCCCAGCCCCACCGGGGCCGTGCTGCCGGCCCGCGGGCGTTCGGCCCCGAGTCGGCGGACGATCTCGCTCACTGTCGACCCGCTGCGCAGCGGCCCGACCACCCCGGTTCGCCCGGGAATCCGGCGCGTCAGCGAGGAAAAATCCTGCCCCACGCGCGAGTCAATCATCACCACCCCGTCCGGCGATTCCACAAACAGACTGTCGCGACATACCAACGGACCTCCGAAGACCACCACCCGCGGATCGCCACTTCGCGCGACGAAGATGGCCTTCCGGTCGGTCGCCAGCACCTGCTCGAGGTAGAAGCTGCGTCCCACGAACTCCTGGCGAATGGCCGTATCCTCCAGCGTGCGGAGATGCTCGTAAGCCGCCAGCACGACGCGCGTGTCACTGTCACGCAGCAGACGCCGGGCCAGTGCCGCCGCGTCATTGCGTTGCGCTCCGGCCACGATCGCGTCCAAGGCCTCCAGCCGATGCGCCGAGGTCTGGTCCAGAACCACCGTCCGCAACGCCGCCCAACCGGCATCGTCGCCCAGATAGAGCATGCAGCGAGCGACCCGGACCCGGACCGCTTCGTCGGGAGACTCCAGCAAAGTCGCCAGCTTGGGCACACAACGCGGGCCCAGCGCTTCCAGAGCGATCTCGCTCCGTTCGGCCTGGGCAGCAACGCTGAGCCGAGACAGGAACGTATCGATGCGTTTCTCCAGCAGCTCCGGCGTCTCGCTCACGTAGGTCGCCGCGACCATCGAGACGAAGCGTGCCCGGCGTCGCTGGTACGCCTCCGGGATTCTGAACGCAATCTCCTCGGACGAGACCGCCTGGGCCGTCCGTAACCCGTAGCGCTCGTTGAGACGGTTACGCACGGTGCTGGCCAGCGGATAGTCGGCCCGGTTCAGTCGCAGCCCGCCGGCGTAGCCGAGCTTGGCCACCCCCCCGCCCAGAACGTGACCATCGATCAGGCTCGGTTCGTTCGCGTCGATCAGGTTGAGGAAGACGGGACCCTCGGCCGTCGCCAGCACGCGACTCCGCACCTGCGACGCACCCAGCGGCCGAAGTTCCGCTCGGTAGAGCCAGCCGTCCCGCAGCGACGTCGCATCCGAGCCGTCCACCAGCCGGACACGGACGTCGAAGCTCTCACCCTCGGCCACCACCGCCGGCATGAC
>Ga0272443_10006894_pt1 | contig 11046 bp, 15 predicted proteins | sample SSMAcet12_FD_193581 | JGI IMG/M metagenome (GOLD analysis project Ga0272443, IMG submission 193581) | Marine sediment archaeal communities from Little Sippewissett salt marsh, Falmouth, MA, United States - SSM-Acet-12 | ecosystem: Environmental > Aquatic > Marine > Wetlands > Sediment ... | reverse complement strand
TAATCACAGACATCAAGTTCAAGACATTTGGATGCGGATCTGCGATTGCTACAAGTAGCATGGTAACTGAACTTGCAAAAGGGAAGAATGTTGATGAGGCAATCAAGATAACCCGTAATGATGTAGCAACCGAGCTTGACGGTCTTCCACCACAGAAGATGCATTGTTCAAATCTTGCAGCAGATGCACTTCATGCAGCCATTAAAGATTATAAAGAGAAAAATAAAAAATAAAAAATTGGAGGTAAAATATTATGACAAAACTAAGACAGATATACAAATGTAATGTTTGTGGAAATATTGTAGAGGTACTTCATGAGGGTGTTGGAGAGCTCGTCTGTTGTGATGAGCCAATGCAACTTCAGGAAGAAAAAAATGAGGATTCCTCTGTTGAGAAGCATGTACCATATATCGAAAAGACATCAGATGGCATATTAGTTAAAGTAGGACAGAACCAGGATCATCCCATGGAAGAGAAACACTACATAGAATGGATTCAGGTTATCGCAGATGGAGAAGCTTACAGGAAGTTCCTTAAACCTGGTGATAAACCTCAGGCTATCTTCAAGATAGACGCTGATAAGGTTTCAGCCAGGGAGTACTGCAATATCCATGGTCTTTGGAAATCCTAATTCTATTTTTTTATTTATTTAATTTTGCAATATAACAATTAGTGATACTGGTAAAAAGAATGATATAAAAATGTAAAGTATGTTTGGAGGAAAATATGGATAAAATATGTTTTAAGGCAGGGGAAAAGGCACCTGATTTTTCACTTCTTGATCAGAATGAAAATGAGTTCAAACTATCTAGCCATAAAGGAAAAAGGATTTTACTTTCATTTCATCCACTTGCTTGGACTGGTGTTTGTAATCAACAGGTCATGGATCTTGACAATCATTTTGATGATTTTGAAAGTTTAAACACGGTTGTCTTAAGTATAAGTGTTGATTCCATTCCTACTAAAAAAGCATGGGCAGAAAGCCTTGGGTTGAGCAATACAAAATTGTTATCTGATTTCTGGCCTCATGGAAAAATTGCCAAATTATATCATCTTTTTAGAGAGAAACAAGGTACTTCTGAAAGAGCTAACATAATCATAAATGAAAAACAGATAATTGAATTCATAAGAATATATGAAATTCCTGAAATTCCTGATATTGATGAGATTCTTACCATTTTAAGGGAAATGGATGAGCATTAATTGAAAAATGTGTTTAAGATGAACAACTATGGTGATGATTTCCAGCAAAAATCAAAGTACTCAAGATATGATCTAGGTGGTGGTCTGGACTGGGATAATAAACCAGATATTTACAAAAAGATACCAGATTGTAAGAAGATAAAATTACCTGAACCCAAGGAAAATGGAAAAACTGCCTTGGATTTTTGTATTAAAAAACGTAAGAGCATAAGGGATTTTTCAGAGGAGCCGATTGATCTAATTCAATTATCATATCTTCTATGGGTCTCAACAGGTATACAAAGAAAAGAACATGGTTATGAGTTTCGTACTGCGCCATCTGCCGGAGCATTATATCCAATTGAGACATATATTGTTGTAAATAATGTCCTAAAATTGGAAAGGGGTGTCTATCATTATTCTATCAAGGACCACACGCTTGAGGAGATGAAATTAGGTGATTTTTCAATTAAAACAGCAAACGGGGCGCTTGGGCAGGAAATGTGTGCAAGAGCAGCCGTGGTATTCATCTGGACCTCTATTTTTCAGCGCTCCAAATGGAAATATGGTCAGCGTGCCTATAGGTATATATATTTAGATGCAGGACACATTGCAGAGAACCTCGCACTCGCATCAACAGGTTTGGGTCTTGGCAGCTGCCAGATCGGTGCTTTGTTTGATGATGAGATAAATGAAATTGTAGATGTTGATGGAAAAAATGAAAGCACAATATACATGAGTGTTATTGGAAAAATAAATTAAGGAGTCATTTTTTGAACAAATCTAAGAATCATCTTGAAAACGAAAAAAGCCCTTATCTACTTCAGCATGTAGACAATCCAGTTGATTGGCATCCATGGAACGATACAGCATTTGAATTGGCAAAAGAAGAAAACAAGCCCATTTTTCTTTCAATTGGTTATTCAACCTGTCATTGGTGTCATGTGATGGCACGTGAATCTTTTGAGGACCCTGAGGTCGCCAAACTGCTAAATGAAAATTTTATATGTGTAAAGGTTGACCGGGAAGAAAGACCTGATATTGACAATATCTACATGACGGTTTGCCAATTGATGACAGGTGGTGGCGGTTGGCCTTTAACAATTATTATGACACCTGATAAAAGACCCTTTTTTGCTGCAACCTACATCCCAAAGAATAATAGGTTTGGTAGAGCTGGGCTTCTGGAATTGATTCCTCAGATTAGAGATTTGTGGAATAACAAAAAGCTTGAAGTAAATAATCTGGCAAATCAATTGAATGTTGCTCTTGAGAATTTTTCTCAACAATCATCTGGGGATATGTTGGGCGAGGAAATCATTAAACAGGCATATGAACAGTTGAAGAGGTCTTTTGATAAATCATTTGGTGGATTTGGAAACCCTCCAAAATTCCCAATGCCACATAATCTATTATTTCTTTTGAGATATTGGAAAAAATACAAAGATAAAATTGCTTTAGAGATGGTTAAAAAGACACTTGATTCTCTTAGATACGGTGGTATATATGATCACATTGGATTTGGTTTTCATAGATATTCAACCGATAATAAATGGTTTATACCTCATTTTGAAAAGATGCTCTATGACCAAGCTTTACTTGCTATTGCCTATATTGAAACATTTCAAGAAACTGGTGCTAACCTTTATGCGACAACAGCACGGGAAATTCTTGATTATGTTTTAAGGGAGATGACCTCGCCTGAAGGAGGTTTTTATTCTGCAGAGGATGCAGATAGCGAAGGACAAGAGGGAAAATTTTACACTTGGAGCCATGAAGAACTAATTGAGATTTTAAATGATGATGAATTTAATCTGATAAAAGAAATATTTAACATTGACAAACAAGGCAATTTTTGTGATGAGGCAATCACCACAAAGACAGGTCAAAACATCCTTTTTCAAACAGTCTCTTTGGATTATTTTTCAAAAACTAAAAATGTTGACAGCAATAAGATAAAAGAGTTGTTAGAAAACTCTAGAAAAAAGCTTTATGATCACCGCGAAAAAAGGATACACCCACATAAAGATGACAAGATACTTGTGGACTGGAACGGTTTGATGATTGTAGCTTTTGCAAAGGCGTCTCAGGCATTTAACGATGATAGGTACTCAAAGGCTGCGGAAAAAGCTGCGAACTTCATTCTAGAAAAGATGACCCTTGATGATGGTGGCCTATATCATAGATACAGGGATAAAGAATCGGCAATTAAGGGAAATCTAAATGATTATGTTTTTTTTATTTTTGGGCTGATAAACCTATATCAATCAACATTCAATGTGAGATATCTTAAACATGCATTGATACTAAATTGTTACATGTTTGATCATTTTTGGGATAAATCAAATGGAGGTTTTTACTTTTCATCTGATGAGGCAAAGGACCTATTGGTCAGAACAAAAGAGATCTACGATGGTGCAATACCTAGTGGAAATTCAATTGCCCTATTGAACTTATTGCAGTTATCAAAAATAACTGCTGATGCAGATTTGGAGAAAAAGGCCGATGATCTAGTAAGGGCATTTTCATCTACCATAAAAAGAATACCTTCTTCCTTTTCACAATTTATGTCAGGTCTCCTTTACTCTATTAACACATCCTATGAGATAATTGTTGCTGGAAAAACATCTGATGCTTATGTAATATTAGATGAGATAAACCAGCACTTTATCCCAAACAAGATTGTTTTATTTAGGTCAACTGATCGTAAATCTCCAGACATAATTGAAATTGCAAAATATACCGAAAACTATAATGAAATTGATGGTAAACCTGCCATTTATATTTGTAGTAATTATACCTGTAAATCACCTATTACAGACGTAAAAAAGGCAATATTTTTATTAAAAGAAAAATAATAAATCAAATAATCTAATACCTTATTTGTAAGGCGGAGGTTGTTATGAGTTCGGAAAATATTTTTTATCTTGATGATAAAAATTGGGAAAAAACAGTTGAGAAGGGTGATAAACCTGTTGTAGTGATGTTTTCAAGCCCAACTTGTCCTTATTGTAAACAGATGGAACCTTATTTCAATGAATATGGGGATGAATATAAGGATAGGATTATTTTTGCAAAGGTTGATATAACCAAAAGTCCAAACATTGCATCAAGATATGGTGTAATGGGAACACCGACCTTAAAGTTCTATTGCAAAGGTAAACCTGTTCACAGTTTGGTTGGCGCCATGTATCCAACACTTATAAAAAAGGCAGTGGAAGAGGCATTGGAGCATGGTGAGAATTGTGTTAATAATGCAACTTGGAAGGCACCTGAGATTACAGGTTACGGTTAGGAGTTTTTCATTAATGGATGTAATTGAAGCGATTAATAAGAGAAGGGCTTTTAGGTCCTTTAAACCTGTCAATATCACAAAAGAACTTATTGAGGACCTTGCCTCATGTGCCCAGATTGCCGCATCATGTTTCAACAATCAACCCTGGAGATATATTTTTGTTCATGATAAGGATATGCTTGAGAAAATGCATTCTGTATTGTCTGAGGGAAATAAATGGGCATATAAGGCATCTATGATAATTGTAGTACTTGGAAAGAAGGATGATGATTGTGTTATATATGATAGGATTTATTACAGGTTTGACATTGGAATGGCAACAGCCCATATCATATTAAGGGCTACAGAGCTTGGTCTTGTTGCTCACCCCATTGCAGGTTATAGTCCAAAAAAGGCCCGAGAGATACTTGGGATCCCTGATGATATCGATGTTATCTCACTTGTGATTGTTGGAAAACATTCTGACGAAATTGACCCAGTTCTTTCTGAAAAGCAGATAAAAGATGAAAAAGAGAGGCCAAAAAGAAAATCCATAGATGAATTTGTATATCTAAATAGATATATTAAAAATAAGTGATAGAATGAAAATCGAACATGTTAATGGAGAAAATAAAGGAAAAATCATGCTCTATGCTCTGAGTACATGCGGATGGTGTAGAAAGACAAAGGATTTCCTGAAAAAGCTTGGAGTTGAATACAGCTTTGTATATGTTGATTTACTAGAAGGAGATGATAGAGCTGAAGCAATAGAACAAGTGGCCAAATGGAATTCTAGAAGGTCCTATCCAACAATTGTTATAAATGATAAGTTATGTGTCTCTGGTTATAAGGAAGATGAGATAAAAGAAGCGTTGGGATTATGAATAAAGTAGATAAAAATGAAATAGATGCTTTATATCAAAAATTGAAAAAGCAGGCAGAGGCTGCCGGATATAATCTTAATCCAGATGTAGAATTTACAAAGGAACTGCTCAAGGGCATTTTGATTAATGAAAAGAGATACGGATATTGGGCCTGTCCATGCAGGTTGGCATCTGGGGATAAAAAGCAAGATCTGGATATAATATGTCCATGTGATTACAGGGATGCAGATCTGAATGATTTCGGAGCATGCTATTGTGCACTCTATGTTTCAAAAGATGTTTTAGATGGCAAAATTGATCTTAAGCAGGTTCCTGAGAGAAGACCCACAGAGAAAGAGAAACAAAAAACTAAGAAAAGGCCAATCAAAAAAGGGGGAATGGAACTAGACAAACCAGTATGGCGATGCAAGGTTTGTGGTTATCTATGTGGAAGGGATGAACCACCAGGTGTCTGTCCGATATGTAAGGCAAAAAAGGAAAGATTCGAAAGATTTATGTGAGAGCCTAGCCTGCTCTTCCATCATCACAAGCATCCTCGCTTTCCATAGGTCTTGCATGTTCTGCATGAGCAGGTTGAGTACATAAATCCAATGGGATCTTTTTCATTGCCCTGCCACAACATTGTGGAACAGTTCCATTTGTTATTTTAACCTCTTTTCCACATTTTTCACATTTATAGCTCTCTTCCATTTTATCAAATCCTATTTTTGGGTTATTTCATTGATCTTTGTTATGATCTGTTTTTTTTCTTTTTCAGGAAGGGATTGATCCAGATTTGGGTATACCTTTTCCTCTTCAAAATCTTTATGTTTGGTTAAAAAAATCTTAAAACTGTTGAAATCTGATAGTATTCTCTTCTTCCTGATGTCCTCTCTCCAGTTGTTAAGTCTGTTTACAATATAATTATGCTGTTTTGTAAGCTCTGGGAGCATTTTATATCCCTCAATAACATCATCTGGGTTATAGGATGTAAAAATTGCTTTTTCCTCTGTAAACACATGTTTTTCAAGCTCCCATTCAAACTTTATAAAGGCCTTTTCCATAGACTCAAAGTCATTCTTTGTTTCTTCCTCTAATTTTTCTAATAGTTCTTGGATCTTTTTATGGTCCTTCACCATGAGATCAAGAATACTCAAAGATTTGGTTAACATACACAAAAACCTCCACTGACATTAAAAACTGTATAATCTTCTATTTTTTATAAATTACCTCTTCGTCTTAACTCAGTTTTTTAATAATACTATTATATGAATTGCGATATTGGGAGAAGAAGAAAAAAAAGAATTGGAAAAATGAGCAAGTCTGGAATTGAAATAAGGATTGTTGATGAATGGCCGAAGAATGAAATTGTGGAGCTTTTCAAAGCCGGAGGTTGGTGGAAGGATAACTACGATGCTTCATCAATAAAGGACCTTATCAAGGGAAGTTTTGCCTTTGTAGTGGCAATAGAAAGCAACTCAAAAAAAGCCATTGGGATGGGGAGATTGATATCTGATGGGATATCTGATGCATATATTCAGGACCTTATAGTAAAACCTGCATTTAGAAAAAATGGGATTGGAAAACAGATTGCTCAGAAACTTATAAATCATTGTAAAAAAAGAAAAATCACATGGCTAGGACTGATATCTGAACCCAACCAGGAAGGATTCTATAAAAAATTGGGTTTTAAAATAATGGAAAAACATACACCTATGCTTTATGATGAGGATAAATAGAATGCTATCATTAGATGATTTTCAACCTGTTACATTTGATGATAAGATAGTTTTTGATAAACATTATGAGAAATATCCTCCACTACACAGTGACAATGTATTTACAACAATTATTAGCTGGATGGAGTATGCTGATTATCATTATACCTATGTTGATGAAAACCTGATAATCTATTCAAACATTGACAATAAGATAAGATTTCGTCCACCCTCAGGTGGTTTCAAAAAGCATATATTTGATCAGGTCTTAAAACTCGCAAAAAGACAGGATTCGGTTTATCCCTTTGGAGTCATTGATGAAAATATTAAAACCAATATGTCTAAGAATTATCCTGAAATCAAATTGGATGAACATAGAGATTATTTTGACTATGTATACCTTACAAAAGACTTGGTGGAATTATCCGGATCATCTTATTCAAAGATACGAAACCGGCTTAACAAATTTAAAAAGAGTTATCAATACTCGGTCGAAAAAATTACTGAAGAGAATGTCGGTGAGGTAAAAGAGTTCCTAAAAAGATGGTGCCTCTGGAGGGATTGCGAGTCAGACACAATTTTGGAGAACGAGAAAAAAGCCATAATTCTGTCTATTAATAATCATTTTGAACTTGGGTTATCTGGCATTATAATAAGGATAGATGATGCCATTGAATCAATTGCTGTTTTTCAGGGTATGAACAAGGATACGGCACTTGTACATTATGAGAAAGGTTCACCTGATTTTGATGGGATCTACAAAGCAATAAATCAAGAAACTGCAAAGATATTACAAGATGATTTTATGTTTGTAAACAGAGAATCTGATATGGGAATCAAAGGTTTAAGAAAGGCAAAGAAATCATACAGGCCTCATCATATGATTAAACTTTATCATGTGCAAAAGGACAATATTTTGATATAATCTAGTCTACTCTTCATCACATCCTGGACAGAAGAGATCGAACTCACCACTGCTTCTGAGGAGTTTACATATCCTACAAGTTTCAGGAATTACTGAATCTCCACCTTGGTCAATTATATTTTGTGCTGATAATTTGATTTCTCCTAAAAGATTTGAATCTGATATTTCTATCCTTCCTCGCTTTTTTGAAATATACTGACAAACAGCAGCTGGAGTTATGCCTAATTTCTCTGCTGTTTCCTTTTGACTTAAGCCATAATCATTGATCATGCTTACTGCGATTTCTTTTCTTATGACTGGCAACCCATTCCACATCATATATTCACAGGTAGTGCGTCTCATAATAGTGAATATTCATTTGTATACTTATAATTAACGATTGTTTATATTTTTTACAAACGATACATTTGTACCATTTATAGTTTAGAAACTCGAATATTTTTAGTTATTACTTTTTTCGTATTCCTTTAATTTGACAAAATGTTAACTAATTTTACTGAATATCGCCATTTTCACCAAAAGATTTAAATACTCAATTGTATATTAACAATCGTTAATTTGGGGTTAATTGGTATAACAATTAGATAATAGAGGTGGTTTAAAAAAAGATTAGAATTAAGTGATTTTCAGGGGGTGCAAAATAGGGTTATCCCATCATTAAATATCCCATCCTTTCCTCCTCTCTTCAATTTTTTTAAAAAAGAGACCCATCCCTAATTTTGCCCCCTCCCATCCTTTTTTTAAAATAAAATGATTATATATTGATAAAAATATATGGTGGTTATGGAAGAGCTCATAAATAAGGTTCAAAACTTAAAAAAAACCAATATCAATAATGTTGTAAAACAAAGAATTTATGAATTTAAATCTATAGACAAAGAGTCAAATGATGAGCTTTTCAAAGAGATGTGTTTTTGTTTATTAACAGCAAACTACAATGCAGAAAAATCAATAAAAATTCAAAAAGAAATTGGTGATTGTTTTATAACAGATAACCAGGATATACTTTGTAGTAAATTAAAGGATTATGGTCACAGGTTTCCAAATGCAAGGGCTGGATATATATGCGGATCAATAAAGTTTAAGGAAGAACTTAAAAAAATTGTTAAGTTCCATGATAAAAAAGCAATAAGAGATTGGTTTGTAGACAATATTAAAGGGCTTGGTTATAAAGAGGCAAGCCATTTTTTAAGAAACATAGGTTTTGATGATTATGCAATAATTGATTTTCATATTGTTGACATTTTAGTTGATAATAAAATAATAAAAAAGCCAAAGACGCTTACTAAGAAAAAATACATTGAAATAGAGAACACACTGAAAAATATTGCAAAAAAAACTGATTTGACATTAGCTGAACTTGATCTATATCTTTGGTATATGGAAACCGGAAAAGTATTAAAATAAATATCACACCTAAAGATTTTTAGAGGGTAATTGCATCACAGGGATGGTGATTTGATTGGATTTCAATTTAACTGAAGAACATCGACTATTTCAAAAGGTCATAAGAGAATTTTGTGAAAAAGAAATTAAACCAATTGCTGCAAAAATTGATCAGGAAGAATATTTTCCCTTTGATCTTTATAAAAAAATGGGAAAAATGGGTTTAATGGGTATGACTGTTCCACAGGAATTTGGTGGAGCCGGAATAGATAGGGTCAGCTATATGATTGCACTTGAGGAAATTTCTCGTTATTGTGGTTCAACTGGTTTAACTGTTGAGGCGCATAATTCACTTGGTATTGGTCATATTTATGAACATGGCAATGAAAAACAACGTAAAAAATATCTTCCAAAACTTTGTAGTGGAGAAGGCTTTGCTGCTTGGGCTTTATCAGAACCAAATGCAGGTTCTGACGCAGCTTCTACTCAAACAACAGCTGTTCTTGAAAAAGATGAATGGGTCATAAATGGAACAAAACAGTTCATCACCTCAGGAGATATTGCTGATGTGGTGGTTTTAATGACAAAAACAGACAAGGAAAAGGGGGCTAAAGGAATTAGTGCAATTGTTGTTGAAAAGGATACAAAGGGTTTTAGTGTTGGACAATTAGAGGATAAATTAGGTTTACGTGGTAGCCATACTGCAGAACTGATTTTTGAGGATTGCAGAGTCCCAAAGGAAAATCTTTTGGGTGAAAAGAACATGGGATTCATAGGGGCGATGAATATTCTTGACCGAGGTCGCACTGCAGTTGGTGCTTTATCTGTTGGTATTGCTCGAGGCGCCTTGGAGGATTGTTTGGAATATTCAAAACAAAGGGAACAATTTGGTCGGCCTATTAGTAAATTCCAGGCTATTCAGTGGATGATATCAGATATGGCAACAAATATAGATGCTGCTCGTTTGCTTGTTTATCGGGCCGCGTTTCTAGAGGATAAAGGCCTGCCATTTAGCATTGAAGCTTCCATGGCAAAATTATTTTCATCTGAAATGGCGATGAAGGCTGCTAGAGATGCTATTCAGGTTTTTGGAGGATATGGTTATACTCGAGAGTATCCAGTTGAAAGATATTTCAGAGATGTTAAGTTATGTGAAATTGGTGAGGGGACCTCAGAGGTTCAAAGAATAGTCATAGCAAAAAGATTAGGATTATAAAAATAAAATTGGGTAATTAATATGAGTAAAACTACAACACTTCAAAAGAAGGATAGATATGACATAATGTATAAAAATTTCAAATGGCATATTCCTGAACATTATAATTTTGGTTTTGATGTTGTTGATCAATGGGGAGAGGATAGAACAAAGCTAGCTCTGATCTCAATTGATAGGACTGGAAAACATGATAGATATCATACGTTTTATGATCTCAGCGTTGCATCAAATAAATATGCAAACGTCCTATTGAAAATGGGAATCAAAAAAGGCGATAGGATATTGGTTATACTTCAGAGCATTCCTGAGTGGTACATTGCTCTAATCGGAATGTTCAAAATTGGTGTTGTCCCTATGCCTGGCACCGTTCTTTTAACTGCTAAGGATATCGAGTACAGGATTAACCGTGCAGAGGCCTGCATGGTCTTAACTGATATGGACCATGCTGATAACGTTGATGCTGTAAAGGCTAAATGCCCTAC
>Ga0272443_10006893_pt1 | contig 11046 bp, 12 predicted proteins | sample SSMAcet12_FD_193581 | JGI IMG/M metagenome (GOLD analysis project Ga0272443, IMG submission 193581) | Marine sediment archaeal communities from Little Sippewissett salt marsh, Falmouth, MA, United States - SSM-Acet-12 | ecosystem: Environmental > Aquatic > Marine > Wetlands > Sediment ... | reverse complement strand
TCGTCTTGATGCTCGTCACCAACCCGATCGCTACCCACAGCATTGCCAAGAGCGCCTTCGTGCAGCGGTACACGGGAGAGGATCGGACGTGATCTCAAGGACCGTCCTCCTTCTTCTTCTGCCGGTCATCGCCGCGGTCTCGCTCTTCCAACGGCGGCGACTGTCCGCAGTCATCGGCATGGGGCTCTTCAGTCTCGTGCTTGCGGCGACGTATCTGCTGCATAGCTCACCGGACGTTGCGGTCACCGAAGCGGCCATCGGCGCCGCCCTCGTCACCATCATCTACGTTCTGGCCATCCGCCGCACCGGGCGCTTGCTCGTGGTCGGCGATGAGGTCCCCGGACTGCTCGCGCTCGAAGGTGGCGAGTTCGTCGGTCTCGAGGTCGACATCCTCGCCGGGTTTGCACGGCGTCTCGGACTCGACCTCTCCATCCAGATTGCTCCACTGTGCGATGTCGAGACGATCCTCCTGCGCGGTGACGCCGATCTCGGCGCAGGTGGGCTGTCGGCGGTGCCGGCGATACGGCTACATCGCAGCCGCGATCATCTGCCTACGGCCCTCGTGCGTCTGCGGCCAGAGGCCGACGATCGTCTTCCGCCCGAGGAGTCTCCGGCCACCGATCGTTGCGAGTATCCTGGTACTTCTCCGATCTCGTCGAGGCGTTCCAGCGCCGTGAACCGATTGAAGCGACGCTCGACATGGCGCGCTTTCTCACGGTTTCGCGGACCGACATCTCGTCATGGAGAGTCGACCGACTCTCCATGCCCAGGGGCTTCGCGTTCGTCGCCGCCCCCAGGAGGAAGGACCTGCGTGATCAGCTCAGCGCGTACATCGCCGAGCTCGAGCGCAGCGGGAGCTTGGACGACATGATACGGAGGCACCTGCCGTGAGACGCATCGTTCGCACGACCCTCGCGGTAGCGCTCTCACTCGCCGCCTGTGGGATCGTGATCTTCAATCACCCGATCGCCGAGGGGGGGAGCCGCTCGAACGACACAATCCAACTGGCTACGGAGACCGGGGCGACCAATCTTGTCTCCGCCATCTATCTCGGGGCTCGCTTGTACGACACGCTGTTCGAGGTGCTTGTGTTCACCGTTGCGGTGATCGGCGTACGCTTCTACCTGTTGCGGCGACCGTCCTCCGCCCGAGCGGCTCCGATCCCGGAATCGCACGTGCTGCAGGCCTCGGCGCAAATCCTCTATCCGCTGACCCTCATTCTCGGCCTCTACTTGGCCCTGTTCGGACATCTCTCCCCAGGCGGGGGCTTCAGCGGCGGCGTGGTCGCAGCGAGCGGGCTGCTGCTGTGCGTGATGTCGATCGGCGTCGAGACGGTCTATCGTCGATTGAGCGGTGCGGGCATCGAGCGGCTGGAATGGGCCCTGCCGATGGTGATTGTGGTAGTCTGCGTTCTGCCCGTTCTATTCGGTCGCCCGATCCTCTCAAGTCTCCTGCCGGTCGGCCGGGCCGGACGTTTCTTCGGAAGCTCATCGATCCTTCTGCTCAATGTCCTCATCGGACTGAAGGTCTTGATCGGCTCATGGATGGTGCTGTACGCGTTCATCCGTCATCGGGGGGAGATCTGATGGGCTGGCTCAGTGGCACGACCGTTGCCATGGTCTTGTTCGCGGTCGGGACGACGGTGCTCATCGTCCGCAAGGACCTGGTCATCAAGCTCCTCGCCCTGGGCCTGGTCAACTCGAGCGGCATCCTCTTCCTTATCTCGATCCGATTCCAGCCGCAGATGGAGGCGCCGATTCTGCCCGCGAAGGTCGGGAGCGCGATCGCCGACCCGTTTCCTCAAGCGCTGGTGCTCTCCGCCATCGTCATCAACTTCGCGATTCTCGCCCTCTCGCTGGTCTTCGTCATGCTGCTCGTCGAACGCTATCACAGCACGGACTGCGAACGGATCGAGCACGCGGTCGAAACGGAGAAGGCGATGCTCGGAAGGCGGGATCGAACCGTCAATCCTTCGGAGGGCGATACGCGGGAGGAGACCCGATGATCCTGCCGCTCTTCCCTCTCTCGCACATCTTCCTCGGACTCGCGGCGATCGCTTGGAGGGCTTCCGCTCGAGCCACACTGATCATCGGGTTGATCGTCGACATCGCCCTTGTGGCGATTGCGTTCTCGCCGGCCGCGCACTGCCTCTCCTCCACGGTCGCCGGAGGATGGACGGATGTGATCGGGATCCGGCTCGCCCTCGACTCGCTGGCGCTCGATCTGCTGCTTCTCACGGTCCTGCTCGAGCTGGCCGTCATCATTTACCTGTGGCGCCAGCGCCTTCGCCCCAGCTTCGTCATCCTGCTGCAGTTCCTCGTAGGGGCCGTGATGGCGCTCGTGCTGAGCCAGGATCTGTTCAACGTCTATGTTATCCTCGAGCTTCTGACCCTGGTCAGCTTCCTTCTCGTCGCCTACGATCGCCGGACGATTCAAATCTGGGCGAGTCTCAAGTACCTGATCCTGGCCTCGGTCGGCATGTCGATCTTCCTTCTCGGCGTCGCTGTGACGTACGCAAACGTCGGGAGCCTAGGCCTCGCAGCCATCCAACAGGCCGTCGCCGCGAATCCGCAGGCGGGCTGGATCCCCCTGGCAGCGGCCCTCTTGGTCGCCGGCGTATCCGTCAAGGCCGGGATCCTCACCTTCTCCCTTTGGCTCCCAGACGCTCACTCCGCGGCCCCGGCCGCGATTTCGGCGTTCCTTTCGGGATTGGTCATCAAGATGGGCATCGTCGTGTTGATTCGTCTCGCCGGCGTCTTTCCGCTCGCCCTGGTCCTCCAGATCCTCGGCGCCATCACCGGGATCGGCGGAGCGATCTATGCCATGTCGAGCACGGATCTCAAGCGGATGCTCGCCTTCCACACCCTGTCGCAGATTGGGTATCTGCTGATCGGCATGGGGGTGGCGAACGAGACCGCCGCCAGGGGCGTTCTTGCCTACGCGTTGGCACACGGCTCGTTCAAGGCGCTGCTGTTCCTTGCTGCCGGCGCAGCCTACGATGCTGTCGGCTCCACCGAGATCGCCGAACTCATCTCCTCTCGGCACCGCATTCCTCTGCGAACGCGCGCCGCACTCCTGCTGGGGACCCTGGCCATCGTCGGGCTCCCTCCGTTCGACGGTTACATCGCCAAGGCTCCGCTTCTCGATGCGGCCCATGGATGGACGAATCAGATCCTGCTTCTCCTCCTAGGCATCGGCACAGCCGCTTCGTTCGCCAAGCTCCTCCCGCTCTTCAAGGGGCCGTACCGACGGGTCGGCAACGATCCCGTATGGGAATCCTACGTCGTGTTGGCCCTTCCGATCGTCCTGTTTCTCCCAATCGAGCGCGCCCTCTTCGGACCAGCGATCATTCTCCCGGCGATGAACTGGGTCATCGCGCTCGAATCGATTGCCGTGGTGGCGACAGGCTGGTTGATGCACCGTGTGTACCGCCGGCTCTCGGTCCGTCCATCCGAGAGCCTCTTCCGACTGGAGCCGGGGATGTTCGCCATCCTTCTCGGCTTCGTGGCGATCTACTTGCTCCTCCGGCTCGGCTGATCGATGCGGCAGGCGCCGTTTTGCGGTACCGTTCCCCACATGGCAAGCCGACTTCTTGACGCCTACGATGCGTTCCTGCTAGACGTTGACGGCGTCCTTGTCCGGGAGTCCGAACCGATCGCCGGATCCGTGTCGGCGGTGGCGCGGCTGAGCAGTGCCGGGCGGGTTCTCCTGTTCACGAACAACTCCTCCCGATCCCGCCGACAGCACGCGGATCGACTGGCGAGTGCGGGGTTCGACATCCCGCCGGAGTGGATCCTGCCAACCTCGTATCTGGCAGCTCGATACCTGCTCGACAGGCGCGGCGCGGTCTCGGTGTGGGTGCTCGGAGAGGAAGGGCTGCGGATGGAGTTGGTCGAGGCGGGGCACCGGATCGCCGAACGGCCGGAGGATGCCGATGCGCTCGTCGCGGGCATGGATCGTAGCGTCGACTACGCGCGCCTGACGGCGGCGTATCGTGCACTGGAGTGCGGCGCACAGTTCATCGCGACCAACGAGGATGGAACCTATCCCGTCTCCGGCGGCTTCGTCCCCGGTGCCGGGGCGATGGTCGGTGCGCTTCGCGGGATGGGCTTCGTACCAGACGTCGTCATCGGGAAGCCGTCGAAGGCAGGGTTCGAGATGGCGCTGCGCGAACTCGATCCATCTGCGCGGCGCGTCGTCATGATCGGAGACCGTCTCGAGACCGATATCCTCGGAGGTCGGAACGCGGGACTCGACACGGCGCTCGTGCTGACCGGCGTCTCGACGCGAGAGAAGATCGCTGCCTCCGGAATCGACCCTACGTGGATCTTCGCCGATCTAGCGGCGGCCGCCGACCTGGAACGACCGGAGTAGCCGCCGCCGTTTGGCGAACCTCGCTGTGTTGGTTACGATCTCGGCGATTCGGGGTGGTTCTATGACTGACGAGGTCCTGCTGCGTGTGTTCGATCTGGTCAAGCACTACGGCGACGTTCGCGCCGTCGATGGAATCTCGTTCGACGTCCTTGTGGCATCCGTGTTCACCCTCCTCGGGCCGAACGGCGCCGGCAAGACGACGACACTCGAGATCCTCGAGGGCATTCGGGAGCCGGACGGCGGCGAGATCGGGATCTTCGGCGAGCGCGTGAAGCGCATCACCCGGCCGATCAAGCAGAGGATCGGTGTCCTCCTCCAGGACGGGGGCTTCGAGCCCTACCTGAAGGTACATGAGATCCTGCGTCTCTTCGCATCGTTCTTCGATCGCCCGCTCGTCGTCGAGGACGTCCTGCGGCATGTCGCGCTCGTGGACAAGGCGGGCGCCCTCGTCCGGACCCTCTCCGGCGGGCAAATGCAGCGCCTCGCACTCGGCGCAGCGCTGATCAACGATCCTGAGCTGATCTTCCTCGACGAGCCGACAACCGGGTTGGACCCGCAGGCACGAAGGAACATGTGGTCGGTCGTCACCGACCTCCGCGAGAGCGGGAAGACCATCATCCTCACAACGCATTACATGGAGGAAGCCGAAGCGCTCTCGGACTCGGTTTGCATCCTGGATCACGGGACGATCATCGCCGAAGGCACGCCGCGCGAACTGACCCAGGCGTTCGGTGAAGAGACGATGGTCGAGTTCCGCATGGACGACCTTGCGGACGCCCGGCTCGGCGGCCTCGACGCGTGTTGCAGGGAGTACCGCGTCGACGGTGGCTCCGTGACCGTCGAGACGGAGGACCTCCCAGCCACGATGGAAGGGCTCTTCGCGTGGTCGCGCCGGGAGAACGTGCCCCTCGACAGCTTGATCGTCCGGCAGCCGAACCTGGAAGACGTCTTCCTCTCGCTCACCGGGCGGAGGCTCCGCGAATGATCGGTGTTCTCCGCATCGCGTTCACGCACGTCGTGACCGCCATCCGCGAGCGCGTAACGCTCTTCTGGTTCCTCGTCTTCCCGGTCTTCCTGCTCGTCCTGCTGGCATTGATCTTCGGCAACATCGGGGAGGAGCGGGAGATCAGGTTCGAAGTCGGGTTGGTCAACCGTGACACGTCCGGCTCAACGCCGGTCGACTTCGCAGCAGTCGTCGAGGAGACGTTCGAGGGGCTCGCCGAACCGGCCGATGAGGGTACGCCGTCTCTGTTCACCCTCTATCGACCAAGTGGAGCAACCGATGTCGGCGCCTTCCTCGAGGCCGAGCTGACGGCGCTTCGCCGCGGCCGACGCGCGGCGGTCATCGTCATTCCGGAAGGGTTCGGCGCAGCCGTCCTCGGTACGATGTCATCGGGGGCGGGGGGCTCCTCCGAACTCACCGTCTACATGACGACATCGGACGTCGCCTCGCAGATGGCGACGGAGATCATCGGACAGGTACTCTCCGCGATCGACCGGGAGATCCTCGTTCGCGGGGGGCGATTCGATCCGGAGATGGCCATCGATAGCCGGGCGGTTTGGCTGGGGACTACCGGGGAGGAGACGCCCTACGTTGACTTCGTCCTTCCGGGGATCGTGCTGATGGGCTTCTTCGTCAACGGCCTGTTCGGGGTGCCTGGGGCGATCCTGTTCAATAGGGATCGTAGGGTGCTGCGCCGGTATTGGGTCACGCCGCTCTCCGTTCCGCGGTACCTCGCGGGTTTCTCGATCGGTCATCTCGCCCTCTGTGCGCTGCAGTTCGCGCTGCTGTATGTCTTGGGACGATACGCACTCGGTGCCAGCGTCTCCTTCGCCAGCGCCCCGGCATGCCTGCTGCTGGTCCTGTCCGCGGTGACCTTCCTGGCGTTCGGCTTCCTGATCGCGTCGTTGGCGAAGACGGCGAACGCGGGAATGGCGACGGCGAACATCCTGAACATGCCGATGATGTTCCTGAGCGGCCTGTTCTTCCCGATCGCGGGATTGCCCCTCTTCCTCCGGCTGATCGTCTACGCCAATCCGCTGAGCTACCTCGCGCAGGGGCTCCGCTCGACGCTCGGGGTGGAAACGAGTGCGTTCTCGTGGCCGCTGATCCTCGGCGTGCCGCTCGGGTGGATCGCGCTGTCGATCCTGGTTGCGTCGATGCGGCTGAAATGGGATGTGGAACGATGAGCGCGTTTCGGAACCTGCTCGCCTGCGAGTTCAGGGTCCTCGCGAGGGACCGCATGGCGATCTTCTTCACGTTCCTCTTCCCGCTCGTCTTCATTCTCGTCTTCGGCTTCCTGATGGGGGACATCGGCGACGTCTCCCGCGCAAGGATGGGCCTGTTCACGTCAAGCGATCTTGACCGCGAGTCCCTCGACGCAGCGATCGCCGCGGCCGGCACGATGGAGATCGTCCCGTTCTCCGCGCGAAGCGAGATCGAAGACGCGGTCACGGGTCGTGATGTCGATTTCGGCCTCGTCTGGGACGGCACACGGCTCGACTTCCTGTATGACGCCGCCCGCGTGCAGGAAAACGTCGCGTTTCAGCAGGTCGCGGACGGAATCGTCACCGACTTCGATCTTCGCCGGCAGGGAGCCGAAGCCCCGATCCGGATCGACGCGATCGACGTCGGCAAGACGTCGTCGGCGAGCTGGTTCAGTCTCGTCCTCCCGGGGATCCTCGCCTTCTCCGTTCTCTCCGCAGGCCTGAACGCCGTCTCCGGCCACGTCACGGCGATGAAGGAACGCCGGATCCTCGATCGACTCGTGGTCACACCGATGCGCCCGGTGCTCTTGCTCCTGGCGATCGCTTCGCTGCGACTCGTCATCGTCTACGTCTCGACGCTGATCACGCTGTTCGTGGGCGTCGGGCTGTTCGGTCTGCGCTACGATGTCAGTTGGCTCCGCTATACGATCTCGATCCTGTGCGGAACGATCGGTACGATGGGGCTCGGGACGATCATCGCCCTTCTCGTGCGCCGCCCGTCCAGTGCCAGCAACATCGCGCACGCGGCCTCGATGTTGATGCTCTTCCTTGCGGGTGTCTACTTCCCGGTCGAGTTCATGCCCGGCTTCCTTCGCGGCCTGAGCGTGGCGATGCCGCTGACGCACATGGCGAATGCGTTACGTTACGCGATGGGCGTGATCGACATGTCGGAGACCGAGTTCTGGGCGATCAACGTCTCGCTTCTCGGGGTCGCCGGTATCCTTCTGCCGATCCTGGCCCGATACGTCGTTCGGCCGATGCGTCGCTAGCCGATCCCGATCAGGCGGAACGCGCCGAGGCTCGCCGCGAGCACGACACCCCCCGCGATCAGCACGCCGAGAACGATCGGCGGCAGGGCCCTGCGGAATGGGACGCCGAAGAGACGTGCTGCGATCGCCCCCGTCCACGCCCCCGTCCCCGGAAGCGGGATCGCAACCAACAGGACCAGCGCGATCGGGCCGGCTCGCTCGATTAGTCTACCCTTCCTGCGTGTGCGAGCGAAGACCGCCTCGAGCAACACGCGAGTCGGGCGCCAGCGGAGCAACAGCCGTTCGCCGTAGGAGAACCCGAGGAGCAGCACGGGCACGATCGCCAGGTTGCCGAGGACGGCCAGCAGGAACGCCGCCGCAGGGGAGAACCCCTGCGAGAGAGCCAGGGGGATCCCTCCACGCAGCTCCGCGACCGGAGCCGCGGAGAGGCCGATGACAAGAAGTGCCGTCCCCGGATTCATGTGCTCAGTCTACCGCCTCGGCGGCCGTCGCGGTAGCGACACGAGTGCCTCCTGCCTCGCGCCGCACTGCGTAGGAGGAGCGAGTCGCATTCCGAGCCATGGCGGTTGCGGGTCTGAACGCGTCTCGCGCCTCGCGTGGTGATTGCGAGGAACGGTTCCTATAATCCGAGCCAAGGAGGTGGGGACGGATGAAGCTCTACAACACCCTCACACGAGAGACCGAGCCGTTCGAGCCGATGCATGACGACACCGTGGGGCTGTACGTCTGTGGCCCCACCGTCTACGATCACATCCACATCGGGAATGTCCGGCCGATCCTCGTCTTCGATACGCTCCGGCGGTACTTGGAGCGATTCAAGGGATGGACCGTGATTCACGTCCAGAACGTCACCGACGTCGACGACAAGCTGATCCAACGGTCGATCGACACCGGGGAGCCGGTCGAGTCGATCGCACGTACGTACACCGATGCGTACTTCGAACTCCTCGATCGACTCCACGTCCTGCCGCCGACGCACAGCCCACTAGCGACCGAACACATCCAAGAGATGATCGACCTCGTCGTCGAGCTGATGGACAAGGGGTACGCGTACGAGCGAGGCGGCGACGTCTACTTCCGGGTCGAGGCGTTCGCAGGGTACGGCAAGCTGTCCGGTCGGCGGCTCGACGATCAGGAGGCAGGCGCTCGCATCGAGGCCTCGGACCGGAAGGACAACCCGCTCGACTTCACGCTCTGGAAGGCCGCCAAGCCTGGCGAGCCGACCTGGCCGACGCCGTGGGGCGCAGGCCGGCCGGGCTGGCATACCGAGTGCGTCGTGATGTCACGGAAGTACCTCGGAAGACACCTCGACATCCATGCCGGTGGCAATGACCTGATCTTCCCGCACCACGAGAACGAGATCGCGCAGGCCGAGGCCGTCACCGGCGAGCCGTTCTTCCGGTTCTGGCTCCACAACGGCATGCTGGCGTTCCAGGATGACAAGATGTCGAAGTCGATCGGCAACGTTGCCCAGGCGTACAAGATCCTCGAGGCATTCGACGCCGAGACCGTCCGGTACTTCTTCCTGTCGCGGCACTACCGTAAGCCGATGGACTACTCCGAGGAGGGGCTTCGCGCCGCCGAGACGGCGCTCGCGAGGATCCAGACCCTCGTTCGAGACGTCGAGGCGGAGCTGCGCGATGCCGCCGGCGAGCCGAACGATGCAGGGCGCGCGTTCGTCGCATCGTTGGGGACGTTCCGAGACCGCTACGCTGCGGCGATGGATGACGATCTCAACACCGTCGATGCCATCGGGATCCTCCAGGAGTTGGTGGCTGCGTCGAACCGATTCCGGGCCGATGCGGCTGACGCGGATCGCATTGCGCTTCGCGCCGCCGTCGAACTGATTCGCGGACTCGCCTATCCGCTCGGACTGTTCGCGGAGACGGTGGGGTTTTCGACGGCTTCACTCGACGGCGATTTGATCGATCTGTTGATCGAGTTGCGGGCCGAGCTGCGCGCCAAGAAGGAGTTCAAGCTCTCGGACCGGATTCGGGATCGCCTGCAGGAACTCGGCATCGTGTTGAAGGACGGGCCGACCGGGACGATCTGGACCGCCGACTAGCCTTCGACGACGGTCAGCAGCCGCTCGACGATCTCGCGGACCTCGAACAGGTCGCTCGCTGCCCGGTATTCGATGTCGGGGGGGATGTGCTGCCGCATCCGAGGTGGCGTCGCGACGAGGACGATCTCCCGGATTTCCGCACGATGAGCGGCGATCAGGTCGAGGTGGGCATCGCCGATGGCGATCGCTTCCGACGGTTCGGCGTCGAACGTCGCCAGCGCACGTCGGAACGATGTCGGCTCGGGCTTGGTCGGCACCTCGTCCCGCGTCAGCACCAGGTCGAACGGGAGGTCGTAGCGTGCGAGAACCGTCTCCGCGCTTCGGCGTGAGTTGTTCGTGATCAGCGCGCAGTGCACCCCGCGGCTCTGAAGGCAGCTCAGCAGTTCATGCGTTCCCGGGATCAACTCGCCGTTCTCGGCGCCGTCCCGCTCCGCCCCGTGGAGCAGCGCCAGACCCTGTTTGCGTACGTCGGGCGGCGCCTCGGCCAGCTGCGCGAGAATCGCGCGGCCATCCCACGGGATCTCGATCCGCTCGCGGAGCGAAACCCAGTCGATTCGAGAATCGAAGACCGTTCCGTCCATATCGAGTAACGCGGCCCGAATGCGCATGGTCGGCAGTGTACACCACCCGTTTCGACGAGTCCGCTCTCGCGGCCACTGGGAGCTTGTGCACACTCGCAATCAGAGGGTCAGCCTCTCAAACGCGGAGGCCCTGTCAGCCTCCAAGGTGCTGCTTCGCTGGGCTCACGAAGAACACGACCAGCGCGCGCGTCTCTCCTGAGAGAGCCGTTGCGTCATGGATCTCACCTGCTGGGATGCAGGCCGATTCACTCGGACCCAGAAGGATGTGTTGTCCAGCGATGCAGACGAGCACACTCCCCTCAACGACAAGGATCCATTCATCCGCCTCGTGCGTATGCGGAAGGATCGGCCTTCCGCGTCGGTCCCTTGCGACGGCGTGGAGTACCTCGCACGACATGTCTTCCGTCTGCCCGATGCGACGGATCAACCAAGACCCCGCAATCCGATCCGTCTCCGACACCCAGTTCATTGCGCAGTCGCCGGTGGTAGCGGCTGCGCTCAGTTCGTGGGCCGCTGCGCGCGCTAGATCCACGTGCTCCTCTTCACTGAGCCGCCCCATCTGCTTGAGCCTATCGACGACGACATCGGAGACGGCCGGGGCGGCGGACAGAACGGATCGGAGAATCACGTTACCGATGTTCCGTAACGGGATCCCCGTCTGGCGTTTGCGTTTGCCCAGCTTCGCGTGGACGTCGTAGTCCAATACCAAGTGTTTCTTCGGCACGTTGCAGGACCTTAACTCAGGCACATCCAGTTAACGGGCATCCCT
>Ga0272443_10006892_pt1 | contig 11046 bp, 11 predicted proteins | sample SSMAcet12_FD_193581 | JGI IMG/M metagenome (GOLD analysis project Ga0272443, IMG submission 193581) | Marine sediment archaeal communities from Little Sippewissett salt marsh, Falmouth, MA, United States - SSM-Acet-12 | ecosystem: Environmental > Aquatic > Marine > Wetlands > Sediment ... | reverse complement strand
GATGCGGCTCGATACGCCTCCCGACTTCGCTGCCAGGATGGTGGAGGCGTGTCTCGGTCAGCGGATGGTGGCCGAGAGCGCGGTGACGTTCGTCTGGGTCGCCGAGCGGACGCGAATGGCGTGGCGCTACGGCGAGCGCGGGACTCGCTACCTCTTTCTCGATGCCGGGCATGTCTGCCAGAACCTGTACCTCGCAGCACAGGCGATCGGTGCCGGGGCGTGTGCGATCGCCGCGTTCGACGACGAACGGCTCAACGAGCTGCTTGGGTTCGACGGTGTGGATCGGTTTGCCGTGTACGTCGCGACGGTCGGAAAGCGGGTGTCGGCGTAGCGATGCGGCGATTCGGGAGGTCCTTCGACGCTAGACGAGGCCGAGGCAGACGCTCCCGCCGCCACAACCTCCGCCGCCTCCGCCGGAGTGGACGGTGAACGTGTGGGTGATCGACGCGGTTGCGCCGGCGTCGTCCACGATCGTCAGACGGACGGTGTATCCGCCGATCTCCTCGTAGGCGTGGCCGACCCGCGTGCCGCGGGTCGACGTCCCGTCACCGAAGTCCCACGTGAAGTCGACGAGCCGGCCGTCAGGATCGTAGGACGCGGAGGCATCGAACAAGATCCACTCGCCGACGGCGGGGGAGTCGCTCGAGAATCGGCAGCTGGCGAGAGGGGGCGTGTTCTCGACGGTAATGAGGATCTCCGCGGTGCCGACGAGACCGTCGTCGTCGACCACCTGGAGGCGGACGGTGTGCGCGCCGCACGTCTCGAAGGTCCGTTCGGCATCGACCGAGTCGGCTGTATCGCCCTCGCCGAAGCTCCACGCGTACCGAACGATCGCTCCATCATCGTACGATGCACCGGCGTCGAACCGGACGCGAAGCGGCGCCCGCCCCGATGTCGGATCGGCGTTGAGGACGGCGGTCGGCGGCTCGCTCGATTGGAGCCCGCCGAAGAACGTGCAGCCGCTCAAGGCGGCGATGGTGAGGACGAGAAGCGGTGCAAGGAAGCGTCGCATGAGGACCTCGCTTCGGACGTGGTATTCCTAGGATGCCGCGCGGCTCACGGAAACGCGGTCCCGGCCGCCCGGCGGGAGAGGGACGACGGCACCGATCGGCGACGGGACAGCGGCACCGCCTGTGGGTGCGCGGCGTCCGTGCGGTCGGTTTGGATGCCGGACGCCGCCACGTTCGGTAGGATCGAAGCCGTCATGGAGACGTCGAGGATGGACGCAGGCCTGTTTGCATGCTACGCGGGATCGTACCTCGACCGCTGGCGGCAGCTGATCGGCCGGGAGGTCGAGCACGTCGATGGGCGTTGGGGCTCGGGCACCGTCGAGGATGTCCGATGGGGAAGCCCGAACGAGCACGTCGCTTCCTACGCCCAGATTCGGGTTCGGTACGTGAACCACGGCGTCACGATGTACCGTGCTTGCACGTTTCACGTGCATCACCGGGCCGTCACGGTCTCGACCGACATCGCGCGGCTGCTGCGTCGCTGCTATCGGAACGGTATGGACGAGACGGAGCGCGACGCGCTGCTCGAGCGACACGATCGAGCCCTTCGGGAAGCCGAGGATCGCCGCCGATTGCATCGCGCCGACGAACTCAGGCGTCGGGCCGTCGATCGACGGTCGCCAGGTGGCTGAGCGTCCTCGTCGCCGGAGCGCGGGCGTCCAGGATCAACGCGCCGGCGATACGTGCCGCCTCGGCGCAGACCGCGGCGCACGCGATCGGGCCGCCGACGGCGATCCACTTCTCCGTGAGGCTCGGATCGTCGCAGCACCATCCGATCGTCGCCTTCTGAACGGCGTAGCACCGAGTGCCGTCGTATCGCTCGGTGAACCGCTCGACGAACGCGGCCGCCAGTTGGCGCGACTCGCCGGGGCTCTCGGTCGATAACCCGAGTGCCATCAGCGCCCCGAGGACCGCTCCGCACGTCTCGCCGGTGCCGGCGATCCCTCCGGCGAGAGCCGTGGTGGCCCGCAGAGCCCCATCGCCCTGGAGATCGAGGTGTGTCTGGAGTGCCCACAGCGTCGAACGGCAGCAGTTCGAGTAGGCGCGTAGGTTGTTGAATGCCGCTTTGGCGGCGGCGTCGAGGCGCTTCGCGCGGAGCTCCGCGGCGTCGGTCCGTCCGTCATACGCCGCCCATTCGTGGGGACCTCGAATGTCGGTGATATGTCGTTCGATATCGGGCATGGGATCTCCTCGGGCGGGAGGCTACCCGATCTCTGCGTGTGGCTCCACCGGCTCCTCGGCAGGTGAAGCCCTATCCGAACAGCGCGAACGCTCCGCGGCCGAGCAGCGCGACGACGAGGGCGATCACGGTGGTCGCGCCGAGGACGAGGCCGGTCTGCGCGTTCCCGAGTTCACGACGGAGCACGGCGATCGTCGCGATGCACGGAACGTAGAACAGCACGAACAACGTGAACGTCATCATCTGGCCTGGCGTGAGAACCGATGCGACCTGGGCGGTTCCGAGGGCCTGGAACAGCATGACGAGGGACAGCTCCTTGCGGAAGATGCCGAAGATCAGCGGGACGCCGAGGACAAGCGGGAGGCCGAGGGCCCAGGTGAACGGCAGCACCGCGTAGTTGAGATACCGGCTCACGTCGGCGTACTCGAGCAGGTTCATGACAATGGTCCCGAGGACGAGAAGCGGGACGGCATACCGGAGGAAGCCGCGGATGTTCAGCCAAACCTTTGCGGCAATCACACGGGCCGAGGGCAGCTTGTACGATGGGATCTCGAGGATCAACCCGGGCGTGACGCGAGGAAAGAGGACGGTGAGGAGCTTGCCGGCAGCGGCGATGACGATGATGTTCACGACGTACAGCAGAAATGCCAGGTGCGGACCGAGGAAGTACCCGATCAGCCCGAAAATGATCGTCGTCCGCGCGACGCACGGGATCATCACGGCGAGCAGCGCGGTTGCGAACCGGTCCCGGCGCGAGTCGAGGATGCGAGTCGCCATCACCGCGGGGACCGAGCATCCGTACCCGAGGATGAATGGGATCACCGACTTGCCGTGGAGCCCGATTCGGTGCATCAAGCCGTCTGCGAGATATCCTGCACGCGGCAGGTAGCCGACATCCTCCAGCAGGGCGAGACCGATCAGGAACGGGACGAGGTACGGCAAGACGATGCCGACGGCGCCGCCGAAACCTTGGATCAGCCCTTGGATGGCGAAGAACGCGATGTGATCTGACGGGATCGCCCCGGCGAGGAGCTCGATCGACCGGTCGAACCAACCGACGATCGGACCTTCGATCAGCGATCCGACGGTGAAGACGAGGTAGAACAGGCCATACAGGACTGCGCCGAGGGCGATCACGCCGAGAACGGGGTGCATCAGGATGCCGTCGATTCGATCGCGTAGGGTCGTGATCGGCGAACCGACCGTCGCAACCTGCTCGAACAACTCCATCCCCGCGTTGTGACGCTCGGCCGACAGCACGCCTTCGCCGCTTCGACCTCGCCGATCGGTGATCTCATCCCGAAGCGAAGAGGCCATATCGAGGAGATCGGGGGCGTCCGCCTCGGTGCGGGTGAGGAAGAAGGAATCCGCTTCAAGCAGCTTGATCGCGGTCAGCCGAGGGTTCGCGGGCGATTGGCCGAGCGGTGCCTCGGCGATGGCGCCGGCGAGGGTGCCGATCGCACGCTCCACGTCCTGACTGTACGAGACGGGCGGTGCGACGGCTCGCGCCTTCGCGACGCGAACCGCTGCGACCGCCGCCTCCATCACGCCGGTCCCTCGTACGGCGACGGTCGGCACGACCGGGATGCCGAGGTGCTCACCGAGCGCGTCGGCATCGATGTCGACCCCTTTGCGCCGAGCCTCGTCGATCATGTTGAGGCAGAGGACGATCGGAAGGCCGAGCTCGAGGAGCTGGAGAGTCAACTCGAGGCTTCGGGAGAGGAGCGATGCGTCGGCGACGTTCACGACGGCATCGATCGCCTCTCCGATCAGGAAGTTGCGCGTCTCGGCCTCCGCCCGGTCGAGCGACGTCAGCGAGTAGGTGCCGGGAAGGTCGATCACCTCGACGCGGCGGCCGGCGATCAGTGCCTCGCTCTTCAGGTACTCGACAGTCGTCCCCGGGAGGTTCGACGTATTCGCCTTGTACCCGACGAGGTGATTGAAGATCGTGCTCTTCCCACAGTTCGGCTGCCCGATGAGGGCGATGCGCAGGCTACGCGATCGGGACTCGCCGGACACTACGCCTCCTCACGGCGTGCGGCGCAGTCGGCGCACCGTCCGATCAGCTCGAGGCGGTACCGGTCGACCTGAAAGCCGTGGGCCTCGGCCCGTGCACGAAGCCCCTTCGGTGCCGGCACATCGACGACCCGGCCGCATTCGGAGCAGACCAGATGGATGTGCTCGGCCCCGCGAACCTCGTAGTGCCGATGGGTTTCGCCGAACTCGCTGGCCCGAATGACGCCGAGGTCCTTGAGCAGGTTGAGTGTCCGGTAGACCGTCGCGAGGCCGATGCGCGGTTGTGTCTCTTGGGCGAGCCGATAGATCTCGGTTGCGTCGAGGTGCGGATTGCGATCGATGATTCGTACGAGCAGGTCGCGCTCCGGCGTGATTCGTCGTCCGGCCGCGCGGAGTGATTCGAGTGCCGACGATCGAGCGCTCATCGTAGCGGCCCCCGGCGGCGGCCGTGCCGCCGGCCGAACCGCCGACCCGGCACGGGAACGGTGGAAGAGGCACGGCCCAGCGGCTCGACGAGGACGTGGCGCGCGATCCCCCGGCCGATGGCCACCTGCATCCCATGGACGTTGACGAGGAGCGGCCCGTGGAACGCACCGCGGCCGGACATGCGGACCGTATCGCCCGCGTGAAGACCGAGGTGGTTCAGCCGCTGACAGAGACCCCGCCCACCGCGGATATCGACTACGCGAGCATCGTCGCCGGGAAGGAGCTGATCGAGGGTCATGTGTAAATGATAACGATTCTCATTATCGAATCAAGGGGAACGAGACTTGGGCAGCGTGGCGCGGAAGGGTATGCTCGGACCCCACGATGAGAACCGATCGTTTGCGAGACCTCTACGACCGACTCCATGCGGCCTACGGCCCGCAGCTGTGGTGGCCCGCCACGGAGCGATTCGAGATGATCGCCGGGGCGATCCTCACCCAGCGGACGGCGTGGCGCAACGCCGAACAGGCGATCGACCGGCTGAAGGTCGGCGAACTCCTGTCGGTGGCGGCGGTCCACGACGCCACGATCGATCGGGTGGCCGAGGCGATCCGGCCGGCCGGTTTCTACAACGGGAAGGCGAGGAAGTTGAAGGCGTTTGCGGCCTACGTTGTCGAGCACCACGGCGGCGATCTCGATCGCTTGCTTTCAGCGGAAGGCGCTGCGCTGCGCCGAGAGCTGCTTGGCGTCCATGGGATCGGGGAGGAGACGGCGGACGCGATCCTCATCTATGCCGCGGAGGTTCCGACGTTCGTGATCGATGCGTACGCGCGCCGACTGCTCTCGCGACTCGGTTGGATCGGCGGCGGCGAGCCGTACGAGCGGCTGCGTCGGATGTTCCTCGATCGACTTCCGCACGATGCCCGGATGCTCGGCGAGTATCACGCGCTGATTGTCGCGCACGGGAAAGCGCACTGCCGAGCGGAGCCGGTTTGCACCGGGTGCCCGCTCCGGGCGATCTGCGCCGGTTCTGTCGGCGATTCGTTCGAAGATCGTGTGCGACGGATGGCGATGCGGGCCGTCTAGACGACGATTCGTTTCCAGGTGCCCGCGCGGAACTTCCAGACGACCGCCGCGGAGAGAAGGAACCAGTAGATGTACTCCCCGGTCCAAGCACCGACCAGTCCGAGGTTCGTTCGAAGGCCGAGGACGTAGACCGTCGGCAGATAGCAGGCGACGCAAGCGAACTCGACGAGCATGACGTAGCGCGTATTGCCGGCACCCTGCAGCGCTTGGGTGAGGACCAGTGCGACCCCGGCGAACCCTTGAACCAGTCCGAGGAGCCTCAGCGCCGATCGCCCGGCATCGATCACGGTCACATCGCTCGTGTAGATCCGGAATACGAGGTTCGGGCCGAACAGGAAGAGCAGTCCGAGGATCGCCATCGACCACGCGGCGAGGCGCACCGCCTCCCATCCCAGCGCCTCGGCCCGGTCCGGCTCCTTCGCTCCGAGGTTCTGGCCGACCAGGGCCGCCGCAGCCGTTCCCAGGCCGACCCCGACCATGACCGTGAGATGGTAGATCGAGCGGATTACGTTCGACGCCGCCAGCTCCACCGTCCCGATCCGTGCGACGATCAGGAAGAAGACCGACCACGCCCCGTTCGAAGTCAGCCGCTGCAGCACGACGGGAGTCGAGAGCCGGACGATCGGCTTGAGCCATTCGCGGGAGAACCACGGTCGGCGCAGCACGGCGAATCGGTGGCGGTAGTCCGCTCCGATCGTGAGGACGGAGATGTAGTAGGCCGCGCCGACGCCGAGCGCAATGGTCGATGCGATCGCGGCCCCCTGAATCCCGAGCCGCGGGAATCCCGCGTGCCCGAAGATCAGGAGGTAGTCAAACAGGATGTTTGCCGCGGTGGTCAGTACGGCGCCGACGAACTGGTGCCCCGTGCGGCCGATCCCCGCGAAGAAGCCTCGCGCGGTGAAGTTGATCATCATGAAGACGGCGCCGAGGAACCGGTAGTGGAGGTAGACGTCGCTGGCGGCGAGGACCTCTGGATCGTTCGAGGAGAGAGACGCGAATAGCCGGGCGATCCACGGCGCTCCGAGCACGAGCGGCAGACCGAGGGCAATCGCGAGGAGAGCCCCGGTGTTGAAGACCTCTCCGCAGCGGGTGTCGTGTCCCTCGCCGAACCGGCGAGCCACGAGCGCTTGTACGCCGATGCTGACGCCGGAGATCGGGAATGTCATGGCGAAGAAGAGGACGCCGGCGACACCGGATGCCGCCAGCGGGACGGCGCCGAGCCGACCGAGCATCGCGGTATCGACGACCGTCAGAAGCGTGAACGTCAGCGTCCCGAGCGTTACGGGCGCTGCGAGACGCAGGACGTCGCGTGACAGTGCAGCACTCGGCAGGAGCTTGGCGATCCACCTCGTCTGCTTGTGCATCGAACCTCCGAATCGCCCTCGCGCTGCCTGTCGCGGCGGAGCCCCATTCTCGAACGTGGGGCGCTCCGGCGCAATGCTTCGGCTAGCCCTTGGCGATCGAGCCCGTGACGTCGGGACCGGGCGGCGCTTCGGAGCCGGAGCGCCACTGAGTCAGCAGGACACCGGTGAGGGTGACCGCGGTGCCGACGCCCTTGATCGCGGTCAGCGGGACTCCGAGGAGCGTCGCCTCGGCGATCAACGTGATCGGCGGGATGACGTTGGCGGAGACGGCGACGCGCGTCGCCGTCAGGTGTGCGAGCGCGTAGTGCATTGCCAGAAACGCGCCGGCGGAACAGAAGACGCCGAGGAAGAGGACCTCGAGAATCGCCGTCGTCGTCAGGTTACTCACCCAACCGAGGCCGTCGGTCGCCGCGAGCGGACCGAAGACGAGCAGCGAGAACGCGAACTGGTAGAGCGTCAGCTGTAGGGGCGTCACGCGGCGGAGGGCGTCCTTGATCAGCGTCGTGCGAGACGCGGCGCAGGCGACGGCGCCGACGACAAGCAGGTCGCCGAGGAGAGTGGCGCCCGCCTCGCCTCGACCGAACCCGATGATCAACAGGACGCCGACGTAGGCGGTGGCGATTCCGGCGGTTTTCCGCCAGCTTGCGTGTTCCTGCCGCCGCGCGAACGCGATCAGATAGACGGCGATCGGGATGGTCGCGATGATGACGGCCACATGGCTCGGCTGCGTGTTCGCGACGCCGTACGTCTCGAACAGGAAGTAGCCGACCGGGCTGAGCGCGGACAGCCCCGCCAGGGTGAGAAGGTCCCTTCGTGCGATGCGGTGTGCGCCGCGCGGGACGGCGACGATCCCGAGGAGGATCGTCGCAAGCAGGAACCGGATGAACAACAGCGAGAAGACGGGGACGACGGCGAGAGCGTCCTTGATCGCGAGAAACGACAATCCCCATACGAGCATCGAGAAGGAGAGGGCACCGTAGACGCGGATCGCGGCGGACGGACTCAACGGGGACTCCTTCGGTGCGGAGGATGGCGCCGATTGTGCGATGGACGCACCGGTCGACGCAACCGCCGGCTCGCCGAGAGGTGAGGTATCATCAACCGAACACCGCATCCGCGAATCGAGAGGAGGGCCGTTCGATGGCCTCGGCGATCGCCAACGAGAAGACGCTGCGCGACCTGGAGTTCGGCCGCTTGAAGGCGGTCGTCGCCGAGCATGCGTCATCCTCGCTCGGCGAGGAGAGGATCGCCGGTCTGGTACCGACGATCGACCGCGAGGCGATCGAGCGCGGCATCGCCGAGGTGAACGAGGCGGTCGGATTCCTTGGCGAGCGCGGTCGGTTCTCTCTCGGTGGGGTCCGCGATCTGGCGCCGACGCTCGCGCGGGCGAAGGAGACCGCGTACCTCGACGGGGAGGAATTCCTCGAGGTTCTCGGGACGGTCGATGGTACGCTCCTCGTGCGCGTGACGCTCGGCGATCAGGAGGAGTGGCCGCTCTTGCGCGGCATGGCGGAACGTCTGACCGCAGGTGGCGACGCGCTTGGCCGCCGTATCCGGCAGACGATCGACGAGCGCGGCGCGGTCCGAGAGGACGCGTCGAAGAGGCTGTCGGAGCTGTCGAACCGACGGCGGACGCTCGAACGGCGGGTCGAACAGCGCCTCCAGTCGTTGATCGACCGAAACCCCGAACTCATCAGCGAACCGGTGATCACCCGCCGGCGCGGCCGGCTCGTCGTGCCGATCCGCTCCGGCGCGATCGGATCGATGGAGTTCGTCGTCCACGATCGGTCGGGCACCGGGCAGACGCTGTACGCGGAGCCGACCGGGCTGGTGTCGGAGAACAACGCGTTGTCGGGGCTCGATGAGGAGATCCGTGCCGAGGTCCGCCGGATCCTCCGCGAGCTGACCGAAGCGTTCATCGACGCCGAGCCGGCGTTCCTGCGGGACCGGGCGATTCTCGGGCACGTCGACTCGCTGTTCGCCCGCGCGTCGTACGCCGCCGCATGCCGGTGTGCGTTCCCGCAGATCGGACGGCGGATCGTTTTGCGCCACGCGAGACACCCGTTGCTGCCGACGGGTGGGGCCGTCCCGATCTCCCTTTCGCTCGGGTGGGATGCCAGAATGGTCGTCATCACCGGCCCGAACACCGGCGGGAAGACCGTCACGCTGAAGACGATCGGTCTGCTGACGCTGATGCTGCAATCGGCGATTCCGATCCCCGCGTCCCCGGACAGCGAGCTCCGAATCGTGTCGCGGATCCGGAGCGACATCGGCGACGAGCAGTCGATCTCGCAGAACCTGTCGACGTTCTCGGCTCACATGCGCAACATCGTGGGCCTGCTCGCCGAGGCGGACGCGGACACGATCGTCCTGCTCGACGAACTTGGAGCAGGGACCGATCCACAGGAGGGCGCCGCACTCGGGCTGGCGGTGATCGAATCGCTGCTCGAGAGCGAGGCGCTCGTCGCGATCTCAACCCACCTGACGCCGCTGAAGTACTTCGCGATCCGTCATCCCGAGGTGAAGACCGCGTCGATGGAGTTCGATGTCGAGTCGCTGTCGCCGACCTACCGGGTGATCGAGGGGATTCCGGGACGCAGCAACGCGTTCATCATCGCGCGGCAGCTCGGCCTCGCGGCCGATCGGATCGATCGGGCGCGGTCGTTCCTGTCGCAGGGGGAGATTCGCGCGGATGACATCCTGGACGAACTGGAGCGCGAGCGGCAGACGATGCATCGCCATCGCGAGGCGGCGGAACGGGACCGCGCCGAGGCGCGGCAGCTGCGGGAGACGTACGAGAGAAAGCTCGCCGACTTCGAGCGTGGCAAGCGGGATGCGCTGTCGGAGCGGTTCAAGGCATTCGATCGATTCCTCCGCGACGGTCAGTGCCGGTTGGAGGGGATCCTCGCCGAGGCGAACGCCGGGTCTCCGGTGGAGGAGACGCGCGCCGGACTGCGGGACGTCGCGGCGCTGCGCGAGGCGTCCGACACGAAGCGGACCGATGCACAGCGGTTCATGCATGGCGAGACGCTGGCTCCCGAGGCCATCGAGACGGGGGCGCTCGTCCACGTTCGGAGTGTCGATGGCGATGGGCGCATCGTCCAGATCGCGGGGCAGGGGCGGGTGATGGTCGACCTCGACGGTGTGCGGGTCACGACCGGGATCGACGATCTCGCTCCGCCGCGCGGCGCGGTGCCCACGGCATCGCCGAAGCGTACGCGTACCCGGCCGCCTCGTCCGGGGCGCGTTCCACTGCAGCTGAACGTGCGGGGAAGGACCGTCAGCGAGGCACTGCGGGAGATCGATGAGTACCTCGACCGACTCCTCCGAGCCGACATCCGACGCGCAAGCATTCTTCACGGCAAGGGGACCGGCGCTCTGCGGGATGCGGTCGGAGCGTACCTCGGCTCGTGCAGCTTCGTTTCGTCGATTCGATTCGCGCCGCCGAACCAGGGCGGAGATGGGGTCACCGAATTCGAGCTAGCTGCGGAGGGAAGCGGCGATTGAACGCTCGGACCCGTTCCGCTATGATGTGCCACACCTGACTCGACGGGATGGGAGAGGTTTCGAGGGTGAAGATCACCAAAGTCGAGATTCGTCCCATGCGCAGCGAGGGAAACCTGAAGGCCTTCTGCTCGGTCGTCTTCGATGACGTCTTCATCGTCCACAGCGTCAAGATCATCCAGGGCAAAGAGGATCTCTTCGTCGCGATGCCGAGTCGGGAAGGGAAGAACGGGGAGTTCCGCGATACGGCACACCCGATCGACAACCGGTTCCGTATCGAGCTGGAGCGATCGGTGCTCGCGAAGTACCGAGAGGTCATCGCCGCGTCGAACGACGGCCGGCGCGAGAGCATCCCGACCGAGGACGTAACGTTCTAGGGCGTAGCCAAGTGGCAAGGCAGCGGCCTTTGGAGCCGTGATCGGAGGTTCGAATCCTCCCGCCCTAAGAGGAAGCCCAGGGG
>Ga0272443_10006891_pt1 | contig 11048 bp, 12 predicted proteins | sample SSMAcet12_FD_193581 | JGI IMG/M metagenome (GOLD analysis project Ga0272443, IMG submission 193581) | Marine sediment archaeal communities from Little Sippewissett salt marsh, Falmouth, MA, United States - SSM-Acet-12 | ecosystem: Environmental > Aquatic > Marine > Wetlands > Sediment ... | reverse complement strand
GCGAATCTGCCCTTTTTATCGAAGACGGATTTTACCTTCCTGCATTCCAGGCCTGAAACACAGTCCTGCCCGTCGAGCATGACGCGGTGCGGGCCCCAGCCTGTATGGAATTCAATTCCCTCTTCTTCGGCTTCTTCTATCTCTTCTTTGGATGCGGGAAGTTCCTCACCGCTCTCAAGGCATACGATTTTTGTGACGGTGTTCTGACCGGGATGCTGCATATGCTGAAGCCGAACACTTTCCCGTGCCACATCCATGGCAACGTTTCCGCCGCCTATAACGATTACTTCTTTTCCAATGGCACGGGCGTTGCCGATTTTATTGTCTTTCAGAAAATCAAGGGCGAGGCTGCATTTTTCTGCGTTTGGTACTCTGGTGGAGAAGCTCTGTGTAGCGCCGGGCGCTATAAAAACGGCGTCATACTGTTTCATCAGATTGCCGAATTTTTTGTCTTTCCCGATCTCTGTGTTAAACGTAAAATTCACGCCCAGTGATGCTATGTACTCAACATCGCGGTCAATAACATCAACTGGCAGGCGGTACGCGGGCGGCCCGGTACGCAGGGTCCCTCCGCCGCCGTCGAGCCTGTCGTACACATGTACTTCATGGCCCTGAAGACGCAGGAAATAACCCAGGGAAAGCCCGCCGGGGCCGGCTCCTATGACGGCAACTTTTTTCCCTGTTGCAGCGCCCGGTTCCTGCTCCAGGGCTTTCTGGTACTGTTTGACAGTGTCAGCGGCAAAACGCTTGAGCCAGCGTATGGCCAGGGCATCGCCCCGTATACGCAGCGAGCAGGCGTCTTCACAGTGCTTCATACAGATCCTTCCGCATATGGCGGGAAGGGGATTGTCTTGGTAAATGACCCGCAGCGACTCTTCTGGCAGGCCGTCAGCAATGGCGGTTATATAGTCGGATATCTTCAGGTGGGCCGGACACGCCTCCTCACACAGTCTGCACCCCAGGCAGCGGGACGCCTCTTCAACGGCCTCTTCCCGGCTGTACCCCAGAACCTGTTCAATAAAAGAGAGTACGCGTTTTTCAGCCGGCACCTGCCGCATCTCTGCACGCCCGGGCTGGAACAGTGCATATTCAAGGTCCGGAGCGAATCCCTGAAAGTCCTGTTTGCGGTGTGTAAGGCTTGCTTTTAGCACTGAATATTCATCAGCCTTTTTGAAATGTTCGCTGTCAGATGCTTCATTTTTGGGAAAAAATGTAAATGTGCCGGTATCAAAGTGAATATGAAAATAGTCCCGGGTAAGAGACAAAGATCCCGGAGGGCATATATCCACACACAAGCCGCAGAAACAGCACCTGCCGTAATCGAGCAATGGACGTTCGTTTTTTAAGCCCTGTTCGGGGTGTGAAATCAGTTCAGCAATTTCCTTCATTTCAATGGCCTGATTAGGGCAGATATCCGCGCAATTTCCGCACCCGGTGCAGGTATCCCAGTCATTGGTATGGAATCCTCTGTAGCGCAGGGCCGGTTCCTTGAGAGTAAATGGATAGCACAGGGTTTTGGGCTTGATAAACAGGTTTTTTACAGCCTTGAACGGATTGATATAACTTGTGTGTGCCATAATTATGCTGCCTCTTTTATCGGTCAATTTCCGGGGCAACAACGTACAGACTTATCATGATGTTGCCCACATCGGCAATATTTTCTCCCTGAAGAGCGTGTTCCAGAATGGTGAGTCCGTGGGAATAGGAGGGAGTCCTGAAATGGACTCTGTACGGTTTGTCTCCTCCGTCGCTGACAATATAAAGCCCCAGTTCACCTCTGGAAGATTCACACCGGACATAGGCTTCGCCGGCGGGGATGTTCCATTTGAACGGATTGGGCGTTTTGGTGCAGACGCTGCCTTTGGCCGGCATGGTGTCCAGCAGTTTAAAGATCATGTGAACGCTTTCAATCATTTCGTCACGGATTGCCAGAAGGCGGGACCATGCATCACCGCCGGTATACACAGGGACATCCCAGTCAACCCGGTCATAGGCGGCATAGGGCTCAATTTTTCTGATATCATACTTCATTCCTGTAGCCTTGAGTGTGTGTCCCACACCACCCATGTTCATAGCCTCTTCTCTGGTCAGTGTTCCCACGCCTTTTGCCCGTTTTTTGAACAGCCGGTTTTCAAAAAAGAGGCTGTTGTAATCGGGCACTTTGCCGCCTATAGCATGCAGGGTCGATACGATCTTCTGCTCGAATCCCCGGGGGAAGTCACGGCGTACGCCGCCGGGCCTGATGTAGATATGGTAGACCCGGGCACCGGTAAGCTCCTCGAACAGATCGAGGAGCAGGTCACGGTGGTACATGGCCCACTGGGCTGCTGTATCGAATCCCAGCATATTGGCGTATGCCCAGAGTCCGAACAGATGTGATGCCACTCTGGCCAGTTCACAGTAAATACTCCTGATAAATTTTGCCCGCTCAGGCACTTCTATACCTGCCAGGCGCTCAACGCCCATGGCATAGACCAGCTCAATATGGTCGGGCTCTACTACATTGATCCTGCATACAAGGGGGAAATTCTGCATCCATGTACGCAGTTCCATGAGTTTTTCGAAACCACGGTGCAAATATCCGGGGTTGGCGTCTGCTTTGACAATGCGGTCGCCCTGAACCTTCAGTGTTATACTGAAGTTTCCCACCATGCCCAGGTGCTGGGGGCCGTAATAGAGTTCAAGTTCTCTCATGAATCATCCTCTTGATCAACAAAGGGAACAGTGTCGAATACCTCCTCTACATAGGCGCGGGAATCGAAATCTTTACGCATGGGGGGTATGGGATACTCACGTTCAAGCAGCAGCGGTGTAAGCCGCGGATGCCCTTCAAATACAATACCGTACAGCTCATGCAGTTCGCGCTCGTAGGGCTCAGCATTGATGAATACGGGGATGCATGTAATAAACCGCGGATCTTTCCTGGAGACGAACGTGCTGACAACAAAGGTTGCTTTCATGGAATCGTCAACGTCTTCTTCAACATAGGCTGATACAATATAGACAAGTTCGAATTTATTGTCAGCGATTCTGTCAACACAGGATATCAGCCCCAGGTGGGCGTATCCGCTGTTTTTCAGGAAGATGAGCACAGACATGAGGCTGTCTTTGGGTACATTCAGCATAATGCGGCGCTCATCCTGCTGTTTGACGGCTATCGGTTTAAACATCGATTTGAGGTTTTTTACCATAGGATGGGTCATAATCTGTTTTCCTGTTACTTTAATAGTATGTGTGATACGCTACTCTGTTTCCCTGCTGCTGAATAACGGGGGCCAGGGCAGCGGGCCAAGCACCTGTTCCTGATTCGCACGGAATGCGCTGTAGTGTTTTTCATACCGCTTGTATCCGTCAGCCATGTCTTTGTCTATCAATGTCCACAAATGGGTTACAGCGACGAATATTGCCTCTGGCCTGGGCATACACCCCGCAATCCATCCGTCTATGGGTATATATTTATCGAGGTGTTTGATCGTATTATAGGAATCCCAGTACATACCCCCGTTAATAGGGCAGGAACCGAATCCCACTGAGTACTTGGGAGACGGCATCTGTTCATAGGTGCGGATTATGGCTTTCAGGGTTTTTACCGATACATACCCCGTTATCAGAAAAAGGTTGGCCTGCCTTGGTGTGGCAGCCGGCACAACACCGAACCGTTCCGCATCCCAGCGGGCAGTGATTGAGGGGGGAACTTCGATGATACCGCAGCCGGTACAGAAATAGACGGCGTGCAGTGAGTATTTATGAGACATTTTGGCCGGTGTCTTAAGCCATTTTATAAGTTGATTTCGATCCATAGGTCACCTGTTTCTCCTGATTAGATAGTCAGCGCCATATCATGACAGTGATAAGGCCTGTCAGCGCAAGCAGGGCCGGCCAGCGCCACAGCCAGGAAACAGCCTGGTCTGTTCGCAGACGGGGGAACACTGCGTTGATGCTGAGCCCGGCAAGCAGTATAATGATCATCTTAACGAAAAACAGCAGTATATTCTGTGCTCCGCCCATGAAAAGATTGACAAATAGCGCAATATTGATAACAAGAGTAAGCCCGTGTTCAAGATGTACCAGGCCCAGATAGGGGCCGCTGTATTCTACCAGCGGGCCCGATGAGATTTCCTGGGCGGCCTGCACAACTTCAAAGGGGCGTATGCCCAGAACAGCCGGAAGAATGAGTATGTATGCAATCCCCGAGATAAAGAGAGGTACAGTGACCAGGGCCCATTGTGTCTCCTGCTGGGCGTGAACAATATCGTAGATTGAGAGAGTTCCGTAGCGGGTCATAAGCGTCAGGAGAATGAGAAGCAGCGGCACTTCGTATCCCAGGGACAGCATGAGTTTTCGGGAGATGCCGATACTGGCATTGGGGTTTGCGCCTTCACCGCTGCTGAGGGCCAGACCCAGAGGCGCTACCAGCAGAAGGTAGAGGATGACCAGAAGGCCTCCCGATCCGCTGAGGGGCGGGATGTTTCCAAATGGGATAAAGAGCAGTACAGCCAGGGCGCCGGCCAGGGAAAGGATAACGCCCCCATGGAACATAGTGCCGTGACTGACAGGTCTCTGGCTGAACATTCTCATAATATCGATGAGAGGCTGCGTAATGGGCGGCCCGTAGCGCCAGTGAATGCGGGCCGTGAACTTCCGGGTTACTCCCATAAAGAACAGACCGGCCAGCAGAGCTGCAATGGGAGTCAGTACTATTACAATGAGAGGATGCATGTTTAGAAGCTCCATGCTAGTTGTACGATTACGAGCGCTGCAAGGAAGAAGATGATGTACATCACATAGGTGCCTACATATCCCGTGTATACCTTTCGGATCATTGAGCACACCTTGACGATTCCGGCAGCTGTTTTTGTATAAAATGTATCTATTATGTCTTTACAAAAGGGCGCGATAGTTTTGGAAATGGGGCTGTAAAAATCGACCGTAAAATTATATTTATCCTCGGGAATCGCTGCACCGGCAGCATAGGTGTCTTCCTGGGCAATACGAATAGGTTTTTTACCCAGGCTGAGGAGCAGCAGAGCTACGATTACTCCGCCCAGTACTGCTGCTGCGATATATATCATGTGAACGCTGCCTGTGGAGGATGCTATTCCCCACAGAGTGATTTTTATAGATTTAAAACCAAGACTGACGATGACCGAGTTGAGCCATCGAAGCACAATACCAGGCATAATGCCGAACAGTACTACAGGCAGGGCCAGCAGAACCATGGGAATTCTCATGGATAGAGGCGCTTTTTCTACATCTTTGTACTCCCGGGGCAGCTGCCCGAGAAACATGTTGTGTATCAGTTTGTAAGAGTAGAGCACCGTTCCCCAGGTTCCGATGAGAGCAGCAAAGGCCAGCAGCGGCGAACCGCCCATGATCAGGCTTTTGTAGAGCATCCATTTGGAGACGAAGCCATTGAACAGAGGTACGCCGATGAGTCCGCATACACCGATCAGCACAGCGGAAAAGGTCAGGGGCATTCGTTTGATAAGGCCGCCGAGGCGGTTGAGATCCCTGACACCGTTGGTCCGGTATTCGACTGCACCGACAGCAAGGAAGAGCAGGGCTTTGAACGCAGCGTGGTTGACAAAATGGAAGAGGCCTCCCAGAACGCTCAATCCTGTTGAAAATACAATGCCTGCCATAATATATCCGGCCTGGGCCACTGTTGACCATGCAAGGAGACGCTTGGCGTCGTCCTGGCGAAGGGCAATGAATGTTGGTACAATAATGGTCATGGCGGCCAGCACGTGCAGGATGTATCTGAATCCGGCAAACAGGAGAAATGTTTTGAGGCCTATAACAATGTAAATAATTACCACAAAGCCATAGGTTCCCATCTTGATGAGAATGCCTGATAAAATTGAACTAAAGGGAGAGACTGCCTCTGAATGGGCAGGCGGCAGCCAGGAATGAAATGGTATAACCGCGTGTTTGATACCGAACCCGATGAAGAAAAGAATCAGTATTGCAGCTGTGCTGCCCGGCTGATATGTGCCGGCAAATGCCGACAGTTTGGAAAATACAAGGGTATGATGGAGAGAATATATATACAGAATACCGCCGAGCATGGCCATGGATCCGAATACAGACATGATGATATATTTCATGCCTGCTTCCAGGGCCTTGCCTTTTTTGAGGCTGATGAGCAGGAAGGTTGCCCAGCTCATTATTTCCCAGAAGATAAACAGAGTAAGAAAGTCGCCGGAAAAAACAATACCAAGCATGGCTGTGTTGACCAGAAGAAGCATAAAGTAGTATAGGCCGTTGTTTTCTTTACCGTGCATGTATGAGTAAGAAAAGATGACAGCACAAAGGGTCACTGCGGAAATTGTGAGGGCAAAAATCCAGGAAAGGCTGTTCATCTGCATAACCAGGGGGAATCCCATGAATGTACCGATGGAGAATGAACAGGAGTAGCCATGGGATAAAGAAATCATGAGAACAAGGATAACCGATGTCATTCCGGCAAGGATGTCACGTAAGCGTGAGTATATGTAACCGCTCAGCCAGGATAGTACCGCACCGGTCAACGCTGTTAATACAATTATTTGAGGATTCATCCTAAAACGCTCCTGATGTAATCGATTTTGTTTGCAATGTCTCCGGCTGCATTGTGCAGCAGATCCGTGAGTATTCCGGGAAATATGCCGATTATGATAATAACTGCCATGAGTAAAAGTATAGGTGCAAGGGAGGATGCCGGCACTTTAAGGGCTAAACCAGGTTTTTCATTGTTATGAAAGTAAATAACCTGAATGACCCTGAAAAAATACGATGCTTCAATGACCGTTGCTGTAAGCACGAATCCCGTCATAATGTAGACCCATGTGTTGCCCAGGGAGAGTGCCGCACGAATAATGGAAAATTTGCTGGCAAACCCCATGAAGGGCGGCAGCCCCACAAGCGAGAACACTCCTGCGGTGAATCCCAGGCTGATGAGCGGCATGCGGCGGCCTATACCGCGGAACGATTCAATATCGTGTGATCCGGTATTCAGAATCATATAACCGGCTGTTAGAAAGAGAAGCGCTTTGCCTGCAGTGTGGCTCAGCATTTGAAATATACCCCCTGCCACAGCCTGGGATGTGGCCAGAGAAACAGCAAAAAGAATAAGCCCAATCTGGCCGATGCTGGAGAATGCAAGCATACGTTTGAGATTCTGCTGGGTAAAGGCGCACATCTCACCGATGACCAGAGTTGTCACGCCGAGAACCATAAAAACCGGGAACAGTTCTGTCACGCCGAAAATAGTAAACAGCATTCGTATAACCGCGTACAGGCCCACTTCAATGGCTATGCCCGACAGCACTGCACTTATGGATGCCGGCGCTGATGAATGGGCGTCGGGAAGCCATGCATTCAGCGGGAAAACAGCTGCTTCGATTCCCAGTCCTGTAATAATGAAGAAAAGGGGTATGAGCATTTCCCCGGGAGAAGTGTTCTGTATAAACAGAGCAATACCTGCCATGTTCAGAGTGCCGGTCCGGCCGTAAAGAAAACCGATTCCCAGGAGCAGCAGACTCGAGCCTACCGATCCCTGAATAAGATATTTAACCGAAGCTTCGATACCGGCCTTATGGCCGAAAAAGGCTACAAGGGCATAGGAGGAAATGCACAGTATTTCAAAGAAAACAAAAAGATTAAAAATGTCTCCAGTCAGGACAACACCTGTGGCTCCTGTAAGAAGAAGCAGATAGAGCACATGATATTTCTCTTCACCATCCTGATTTATATATCTGAGACTGTACAGAGCTACAAGAAATCCGGTAACAGCGATGAGAAAAGAAAGAAGTATGCCCGCGGGCCCGGCGACTAAATTTATACAGAAGGGCGGCGGGAATCCGCCTATACGGACAACAATGGTTTGTTCTATGGCCCGGGGTATCAGTGATACGGCTATACCTGTATTTGCGAGAAAACCGGCCACAGGAAGATATTTTACCGATTTTTTTGAGATAAGCCCTAAAAGAGGAGATAAAAATGCCAGGGCAAGGGGCACTGCAATGAGAAGTACTGGATTGAAATATATGATTTCGTTCATGGCATAGTCCTATTTACAGGATGCAGATGTGTTTTGATTACCATTTCTGATCTTTGATTTTCATAAGGTTCAATGTCCCGAAGTATCTATATGCGCGTATGGCCAGGGTCAGTGCCAGTGCCAGTACAGCCAGGCCAATGACAATGGCTGTTAGTACAAGCGCCTGTGGAACAGGGTCCGTCATGCGGTTGGCTGAAAGGCCGATACGGGAAAATATCGGCGCCGTTCCATTTTCCTGATATCCAAGAGAGATCAGGAAAACGTTGACTCCTGTCTCCAGAATGCTGATGCCGAGGATAACCTTGATAAGGTTTTTCTTGACCATAATGATATACAGTCCTGTGAGCACCAGGCCGAAAGAGGCAATATAATAGATATAATTTTGCAAGAATGTCATCAGGTGTCCTCCATCATCCGGTCAATGATGCCGGTAAGTTCAGCGCCTACTTTTATTCCAACGCCGATGTAGATAACAGGGATAATGCCGGCGCTTAAAAGCGTGTTGAATTCTCCTGCAGGCAGGAAATTGGATAGAAAAAACCGGGAGCCCACATACAGGCCGGCCAGGCCGATGCCGACAAACAGGAGTCCGCCTGCCGATTCAAATACTTTTGAAGCCGGCCTGGAAATCCGCCGTCCGTGACACCCCAGATACACCAGAAGAAATCCCGAGGCGATGACAGCGCCTCCCTGAAAACCGCCGCCGGGCGTAAGATGTCCGTGGAGGAAAATATAGGCGCCGAAAAGAAGTGTGAGGGGGAAAAGGAACCGGCATGCAGCAGTCAGTATCAGGCTGGCTTTCTCAATGCTCCGCTTTTCCCTGTTCTGCAGAGTAGCCAGGACCGCTCCAACGCCCATAGCGGTCAGGAAAAGGACAGTAACCTCACCCAGGGTATCAAAACCGCGGTATCCCACCACCACGGCAGTCACAGCATTGGAAGCGCCTGTATCAGACCGGGTATTGGCAAGGTAGTGGGTGCCGGTTTCTGAAGGCCCTGTTCCAAAAGGGATATGCACGAGCACGGAATAAATACCGAGACAGGTCACTGCCAGAAGCAGTATTACAATGAAAGTTCTCACTCTTCATACCTCTCAGTTCGTTTTATTGCGATAATAAAGACAGCTGTTACCAGGGCCGCGCCAATGGATGCTTCTGCCATGGCAACATCTGGCGCATGCAGCAGATAAAAGAGAACCGCGGCAATAAGGCTTACCAGGCAGCCTGATATGACTGCACTGATCAGATCTTTGAAAACTGCTGCGCAGATTGCTGCAGCCAGCATCAGGACCACCAGCAGTGTGACGATTAGTATCATGTTGACTCCATGTACTCATCAAAATCTTTTGACTTGTCAATAACGCTCCTGTCACAGAGTTTTACACCGGCCTTTTTTGAAGCCCGGGCAATAGCATGGCTGGAAACAGGATTGGTAATGAGGATAAACAGGGCAATGAGGAGGCATTTCCAGAACCACATGGGCTGGATCATGCCCACTCCCATAATTGTGAAGAACGCCCCGAAGGTAGTGCATTTTGTCCCGGCCTGAATACGGTTGTATACATCGGGCAGGCGGAGTACGCCGAAATTGCCAAGCATGAGAAAAAAGGCACCGATACCTGTGACGATGAGTCCGGCAGTGTTCATCTTACATACCCCTTTCAAAATACCGTGCCAATGCTACAAGCCCCACAAAGGCGAGGAGTGAATATACCAAGGAAACGTCGAGATACACGTACCGGTTGAACAGGTATGCCAGCAGAACAAGAAAGGCTGATACGGTTGTGGTGATAGTATCGACAGCTACGGCTCTGTCGGGGGCAGTAGGCCCCATGGCCATCCTCAGCATGCTGAAAAGAATACCCAGGCCGGCAAAGGCTGAAAAAATTATGATTGCTGTGTTGTTCATGTGAATATCACCTTGAGATATTTTTCGAATCGTTCACCTATCATGCGGGTCGCTTCCTCTGTGTCGGAAGAACGTACGTATATCCAGTGTATGAGAAGGCGGTCCTCTTTAATGTCAAGAGTGAATGTACCGGGGGTGAGTGTTATGGAGTTTGCCAGGATCAGCTTGGCTATGTCCTGCTTCAATTGGGTTTTGATGACTACAATACCCGGTTTGATGGGCATTTTCGGATGCAGGACACGGTATGCGACATCGAAATTTGCGGCTACTATTTCTTTTAACAGGACGGCAATATAGAGCAAGCTGTATATTGCTTTCTTAATGCTGAGGTGTGGAAATCCAAGTGTAGAATACTGTTTGCTGAAAGTCAGTGTAAGAATGGCGCTGAGGGTCAGGCCTGGGATCAGTTCCTTAAGAGACAGGTTCCGGGTAAGTGAGAGCCAGATCAGGATGAGAACAGAAAACAGATAGAATGCCGACTTCCATAGAGAAGTACCTTTTACGATCTGTTGTTTCATCTGGGCTGTCCTTATATTAAATTATTTCTTGCTTATGGTTCATCCTCCGATGAGTAGTAGATGAGACGCGCCATTTCTGTACTCAGATCAACACAGGTGACTTTGATGGAACTGGGCATGGCCAGCTGGCAGGGCGCGAATGAGAGTATTGCCCGGATTCCTGCTTTTTCCAGTCTCCGCGCGATTTTTGGCGCAACTTGTTCAGGGACTGCGAGAATGGCAAGCTGTATGTTTTCTGCTGCCACATATTTTTCCATTTGTGATATGTCCAGAACCGGTATGCCGCGGACTGCTGTACCGATTTTATTTTTATCATTGTCAAAAGCAATGCCTATAGTAAAACCTTCCAGGGCAAATCCCTGGTATGAAAGCAGTGCCCTTCCTATGTTTCCTACGCCGACAAGAGCCACTGTTTTAGCCGGCTTAAGATTAAGGATTTCCCTGATGGCGACTTTCAGTTTTTTGACATCATAGCCGACGCCCCGGGTGCCGAATTCACCGAAATAGGAGAGGTCTTTCCTTATAACCGCGGGATTAATATGGCATATGTCTGCTAGCCGTGAAGACGGTACAACAGCTGTT
>Ga0272443_10006890_pt1 | contig 11048 bp, 7 predicted proteins | sample SSMAcet12_FD_193581 | JGI IMG/M metagenome (GOLD analysis project Ga0272443, IMG submission 193581) | Marine sediment archaeal communities from Little Sippewissett salt marsh, Falmouth, MA, United States - SSM-Acet-12 | ecosystem: Environmental > Aquatic > Marine > Wetlands > Sediment ... | reverse complement strand
GTCTGTCTGCCACAATTCATTGACTCGTTTAGTCGGATGTTTGAATTTATCATCGGCCGACATTACAATGTAATTCGGCGAAGTTATTAAATCATGAGACTTCAATATCCGGTAAACCGATGATTCCGAGATGAAATAACTCATAGGGTTTACAAAACTATCAACATTTTCATTATCATTCTGAATACTGCGTATAAACTGGCAAACTACACTACCCTTAGTGAACCACATCGTGGCACCAGCTGCATTGGCTCGATAAAACACTCGGTCATCCCACTGACCCTTATTTTCAGTGAAAGCTAATGGCATAGATGTAAGATTTCGCAGCATTTGAACGTTCGTATTCGCTAAAGCGGGGGCAAACAACATTAATACCAATGTTATTACAAGCCTGCTACCACCAATAATTTCAAAAGATTTTCGCATAGTGTTCTTGATATAAACTATATTAATTTCCCAATTAGCGTTTTCATCCTCACTCACACCCCACCTTCGGCTCGGGGCCGTCAAGGTATAAGTATGCTATCAAATACGTTATGTCGAATATGTTAATTACACAATCGCCGTTTACATCGCCCATAATTAATTGTCCCAGGGCAGGGCCATCCAGATACAAGTAAGTAATAATGAAGGTTATATCAAAAATATTGACCTGCCAGTCACCGTTAGCATCGCCGAGTTTCCATGTTTTGAAAGTCAGGATATTTGAGGAATAGGTAAATCTGCCCGTATTATCAGTGGCTTTTACTTTCCACCAGTATTGAGTAGCAAATTCAAGACTGTCGGTTAGAGTGTGCCATGGATTCCAGATGCTGTCGATTGAAAAGACAAATTGGAGATTACTGTCGATCGCGACCTGCAATGTATAGTGAAGCGAATCGAGCGGATCGGGATCGTACGATTTTTCCCAGAGGAAATTGCTTAACATATCAAAAACATACCAACCCGAAGTATCCGGCGGGTATTGAACATGAAATGCTGTCGGCGGCTCTGGCGTGCCGTCTATAAAGAATCTTTGTGTTGGCGATCCATCAGAGTATTCGTAGCCGTCATAAGCCCTTGCACTCCACCAGTATATACAATTTTCTCCTAATAGACCTATGACCTGCCCGCCGGTAGAATCTGTTCCTTCTGATACACCCTGAAGATCAATAATTGGCGCTACGCAATCGGTATCATGAAAACCTGAAAAATCATAAGTAAGAGTATCCCCTTCGGCATCAAACGAATTCTCAACCCATAATATCGGGGTATTTCCCGTAACCTCATCCCATAGCGGATATAACGGCACCGGCGCTGTCGGTGCTGTGTTCATTCGGAATGAAGTTTTATACCAGCCATACCAATTTATACCATCGCTTAACCGCAGTCTTAAATAATATGTTTCTCCGTCTATTAGTGATGCGCCACCGTAGACAACAAATGTGTCAGAACTTTCAAATATTGGCGGATTCCACATTTCAGCATCGGACCACTCATCGTCAGTGCCGATATCAATTTCATATGCAATTTGATTAAAACCATTATACGATTCGTATTGCCAATAAAAGACAGGCATATGGTTAGTTATGTTGGTGAGATTTATCTCTTCCATAATTCCGAATTCAGTTATTAGGCTGCCATCCCAAGTGTTGCGCATTATTGAAATATTATCTGAGTTATAATTGGCTACAGCAATATCAATGTCACCTTCTAAATCAAAATCAGCGCAAAACAGAGACATTGGTCCATCGCCGACGAGATAATCAGATCTGGCTGAAAATTCTCCGTATCCATTGTTAAGAAGAATTGTAATATCATCGGGATAAGTATCTCTGTTATTTACTGTAGCCAAATCTATATCGCCATCGGAATCGAAATCAGCGCCAAATATTTCTTGTGGATTTCCCCCAACTTCATAATCTACATGATTCGAATACGTTCCGTCGCCATTATTCTTCAGTATCGACACGCTTGCAATCTGGGAAGAATTCGGATAGTCTCTATTCGAGGTGGCTATGTCTAAATCACCGTCTCCATCAAAATCAAAGGCAATGATTGAGGAAGGCTGCTTTCCGACGGTATAAGTTGAATCATATAAAAATACGCCATTACCGATGTTTGAAAGTATTATTACCGTCCAGTTCGGATAGTGGTCTGATATTGCCAAATCTAGATCCCCATCTGAATCAAAATCACCGGCAAAAACATCAGTTGGCGTTCCATTTATCGGGTAGTCAATACGTGGTAGAAACGTCCCATCTCCTGAGTTTAATAAAATTGAAATACTGTGATAGTTACCATTTGCCGATATTATATCTATGTCACCATCATTATCAATATCAGCAGAAAAGATTGATTTAATTGTACAATCGGTCGAATAGGTTGATTGCGGCGCAAATGAGGCATCGCCATTATTTAATAAGACGGAGATGTTACAATTACCATTATTTGCTGTGGAGATATCAAGATAGCCATCCGCATTAAAATCGGCAACAGTTATTGAAATAGGATTGTCTCCTACTGGCGCGGTAATATGTTGACTAAAGACGCCATATCCATCATTTAGAAAAACCTCCACATCGTATGATGAGCCTACATTTGCACATGCAAGATCATTGTCGCCATCATTGTCTAGGTCCGCTGCATAAATGGAAACTGGCATTTCGCCCGTGTTATATGTAGAATCTAGTGTAAATTCTGCATTTCCCCCTCTTGCTTCTACAACAAAAGACCACGTATATCCGCAAAATACTAGGGTGCCATTTTTTGCCGTAATATCGTGTGTTAAACCAACAGTTATTACATCTCCTAAAGTAAATTCGTCATATGGATCATAATTTAGCGAAATAGTTCCACTATCGTATGCATAAGTGCCTAAATGTCTTCCGCCTGTTCGACTCCAAACGAAAAACGAAGAATCGTTAATAGTATTTACATCTATATTTTGATCAAATGCTATTTCAATGTTCGTTGTTCGCAAAATATTCAATTCATTTTGAATTGGATTAGTGGTAATAATTTGAGGTGTTTGATTTAGCAGGACTGATACATTATTTGAATTGAGATTTACAACAGCTAAATCAAGGTCGCCATCATTATCGAAATCTGTTGAAAACACTGATGATGGATTATAGCCAGTTTCGAAATTAACGGGCGTTTGAAATGTTCCGGTTGAATCATTTAATATAACTGATACACAATTCGAGAAATGATTCGCAGTTGCGAGATCAATGTGTCCATCATCATTAAAATCTCCCGAGCATATTGAAAATGGTCCGTCACCTGTGGCAATATTTTCAGTCGGCTGGAATGTGCCATCGCCGTTATTAATCAAAATGGATATACTGTCTACGCCAAAGGGATCGGCGAGTTCGCTTGCCACCGCAAGATCCTTATGCCCGTCTCCGTTGATATCAGATGCTGTAACTGAATATGGGGCATTACCCGTTAAATAATAGGTCGATGGTTGGAAAGATGCATCACCATTATTAATTAAAATAGAAATGTTGTCTTCATTATCATTGGCGACGGCTAGATCAAGGTCATCATCATTATCCAAATCAGATGCGGCAATAGAAATTGATCCATCTCCAGTGATATAATTGCCTGTTTGTTGAAACGAACCGGTTCCATCATTTAAAAAGATGAGAACGTTTGCAGACTCATAGTTCGCTACTGCCAAATCATAGTCTAGGTCTCCGTCAAAATCTTCTGCAACAACTGATGCTGGTTCTAGGCCTGCACTATAATTGATTGAATCCTGAAAAGTGCCATCACCATTGTTAAATAAAATTGAAATGTTATCGGATGATACATTCGCAACAGCGATGTCATAATTCCCATCACCGTCCAAATCATTGGAGTAAACCGATCGAGGGTGAACTCCAACGCTATATTCTTTATCGGGGTCAAAAATACCATCACTATTATTTACGAGTATAGAGACGGAATTTGCCCCCCAATTGGCAGTAACGATATCATATTTTGAATCATTGTTAAAATCGGCAGAAAATATTGAATAAGGCCCAGCGCCTACCGGATAATTAATTGGCGGATAAAATAGTGAATCCTGCGCAAAGCCATTCTGCGATAAAACATATGCAGCAGCTATGAGAAGAAGCACAAATGTTCTGTTCACATCCGGCCCTCCAGAAATGTAGTTTTCACAAGGTTGCAGGTCGAGCTGTCAAGTCCCTTTCTATCATCTTAATATAGGCCACGAAGACTATAAAGGCAAGTTGGATTCATTAAAATTTCATTTAAAAACGATAATTTCCTGAAAAATATGCCGAATGTTAGCTGAATTTTGACAGTGACTGTCATCGAAGATAGTTGTTTTCAATTTAAGCCCAATTATTACAATTTAATGGATTTATTGCAGGCGGCTTGTAGTATTATCTCTTCTATTAATATTCTTAAGACTTCTTGTTCGCTTGGATTTAGGCTTTTTGCTAGGTTGTCGATTTTGATGAAGATTTGTGTTTCTTTTTTGGTTATCCATATTTGGGTGTTGGTGTTGTTGAATGTGTGGTAGAAGCTGGTGTTATCTATTTTTCCGTTTATGACTCTGATTATGTCGGCTGCTTCGGTGTCTTTTATTTTGGCATTGTTCCATTGCCATTGGTTGTTTTCGTTTTTTTTGCCAATGCCAATGTAGATGCTGTTGTTTTCTTGGTTGTATTGTATTTTTAGTGCTGTTTTTTGTCCGAAGAAACATTTGTCAATTGCTATGCATTGACCCTTGTTCCTTTCAGATTCTGCCTTCAATTGGGTTGAGTTTTCCATTTTTTTACCTCCATTTATTTTTGTCTGATTGTCGCAAGGATGATTTTTTGTCTGGTTGTTTCAGCTTTTGGATTTGATTTTTCCGTTATCTGTATAGCTTCTAACAATGGATCTATATGGTTTTCGATGAGATATACTATTTCCTGTGTTTGGTATTCTCCCGCGATTTTTAATAGTTCGGTTCTTATTAGACGGAATTCTTTTGGATTGAATTTGCTGATTAATCCATGTTGGTCAAGGATGCTTTGGGTGTTTTCTTTGACGTCTTGGCAGTCGAACTTGATTCCGGATCGTTTGATGTATTCGATGATGTTGTGGATTTGTTGTTTTCTTTTTTGATTCATTTTTTGTGTACCTCGTGAATTCCATCAGTGGCGTGGAATTTCTTTTTCTCACTCGGTTTGAAAAAGAAATTCTGCGACACGTCGGATATTCAGACGGTAGAATGAATTAGAAAACTGAATCCATTTACGGTATCATGTATTCGATACTTGAATCATTGCCATCTGCTATTATTTTAGCGATTAATTGATTGTTGGCATGGATATAGGTTGTTTTGATACTAAGTGGATCAGGATTATTGAGAGCCTCTGAATCCTTTGGCGTGTTGTTTGATATGTTTTCCGGGGGGCTGCATCCTGTCAGTATGGCTATAATTACACAAATAGCTGTAATAAGAAAAATCCTGTCAATTTTCATTTTTATTAGATTATTGGCCATTGGTTGATTTCGTTTTGAACGAGAATTATGGCTTCGCGTATTGATTCTTTTTCTTCATCACTATTTGCCTTTTTGAGTTGTTCTTCAAGGTTCAAAACTTCTGTTCTTCGTTGTTTTTGTCGGACGATGTCCGTCCAGGCAACTTTATTTTTTATAAGGAAGCTTCGTTGCCCATTGCAGCAATAATTTTTTAGATATTTCATTTGCGTCTTTTCCCCTTTTTTACCGTTGTTATCCTGGTGGTAAATTTTCTTTGGCAATTGTTGCAGTGGCGTAATCGGATTTTGTCTTTGGCTCTGGTTCTGTATCCTTTCCAGTGGGTACTGGTCGATTTGCAGTATGGACATTTGTAGGGTCGTCCCATGTTGTATCACCTCATAGACCGTTGAATTGTTTTGCTGGTTTATAAGTCTTTCGATTCCGTCCCGGTTTTATACCTATACGGTATCGGTGGAACCGATAATTATTTATATCAATAGAGCCTTCGATTCCATCAATGATCGAAATTTGCAAAAAAATTGACTGTTTGGAACAAACCATCAAGATTTATAAGGAATCTGCAAAAGATTTTTATTTTAAAGTATTATTTGGCAAATATAGGTGCCCTCGATGTGGTGGAGAATTGCGGATTATCGGTCCTTCTATGACCGCATGCAAATGTGGACTAATGATTGATCCCACAATTGAATTTCAGAAGAGTAATTGCTGCAATAAGTGCTTAGTAAAGAATATTTGCCATTATGCTTGCTCCAGATGCGGCAAATCGATTCGTTCCTTGTTTCTTTTTAATGAGCGCCTATTTGACCGGGCGTATTTTCGTGAAATGGTTGCCAAAAGCCGGCAGCAAAAACGTTACAAGGAGGAGTTGCGAAAAGCCCAAAATAGATTTCGATCCAGTGAATTGCTGCTTCTAAACCTACCAATTCTTGACCGGATTGATAGTTTTGAAGTTGACCTAAATGAATTCGTTTCTGGCCCTATAAAGCCCTCTGACAGCGATGTTTTTGATACGGGTAAGGATTTTGACCTTTTCCAATATTGGCGTCATATAGGGCTTAAAATTGGCTTTGATGAGATGTTTTTTAGTGAAATTGTTCCGTTGTTTGATGATTCGCGGCAGGATAGAGCTCGTTGTTTTACGGCTTTGGTCTTTATGGAGCATGAAAGGCAGGTTTGGATGACTGAATACGGTGATGATATTTTGGTGGAAAGGTATGAAACTCACTTTGAAGGATAAGGAGTTTTTGGAAAAACTCAAAGGTTTGTATGATCGCGAGGATCTTCAAATCCGATTTGTATATGGGCCACCCTCCTATTTAAAGCTCTGCGGAAACTACGGCGCCCAAATCGAGAACGAGTTTGGTATGTCTCGCCAGGGAGTTCGCTGGCGGTTTCACAGGCTATTTAATGATATTTATGTGTCGGCCTATGAGGCGATTTATTGGGTGGAATCAAACTTCGGCACATCGCTCAGAAAGGACGTCATGTCTATTGTAAAGGAGCGCGTCGGAATCCGTAAAAAATACTCAAATCTATCAAAACATGATTTTATCGACAATAAAATGTCAAGAGCATAGACTATTCGTAATGTCCTAAATTGTAAAGGGATTTGCCCTCCTAACAAATCCCCCGAAATCCAGCCGAATCGCGGTAAAATTGGCTTACTTGATATCATTCGTTCGTCAATCTGACCCAATGAGCACAGCAATTACGGATTCGCACACTTTTTGGTGCAAAGCAGTCTTCGCAAAGGCAGCTGTTTAGCACACCACAGTATTTTAACATTTGCATTACCGAGGCTACCGCAATAAATCAGCATACATCGGCCATATAGGCCGCCTTTAATGGAAAAATGTGGACAAAGATTGAATTTGGATTTAACAAAATCAGCAGAACTGAAGATTTAGCTGATTTGGCAGAGTTACTCTTTCCTCATAATAAACGCCATCAGAAGGTCTTTCTGGCCATTTTCATTGAATTAAAATACGCCGAAAATCAATTCTTGCCGAGCTTGAGTTGGATATGCGACAAGTATCATTTATCCTGCAGGCTGATGGAAATAGTCCGCTCGAAGATGAGGCGTCTTGGCCTAATAGACCATGTTTCCAGGTTCAATGTAAAATATGGTTATCGTGAAGGATGGGTATTCTCAACTCGTTTTAGGAAGTCCGTTTCTGATTTAGATAAAAGCATCAGACTATTTAAAGCCAATACTGATTCTAAACAGGAAATTAAGGACAGGGATTCGTTCAAATATCTCTGAAATTATCATCACCACTGTTTACAATTCTCATCTCATCTGCGTCTTGATATATCCTTGAATCCTTTTCTCGCAACCTGAATAATATATGGTCCAATTTTAGGTTTATATCTCGAAATTTAATTTCCAGCCATTTCCATAATTTCTCAATAGCTGTTTTGTTTTTCGCCTTCATACATGCAGAAAAGTATTACTACTATATAAAGGTTACTATTAGTCACTACTTCCGGATACTCAATCATCTAGGTTAAGTATTTCGAAATTCGTATCAGCGGATTTAAAGCATAATACTTCTGAGCTTGATTATATAGTTTTCCTATGTGAGGTTTAAATAGGCCAATACCGGAATATTGCCACCTTATATGTACGCTTACAACCGAATAACTTTAAGTTCCCCGATATCTTTGAAAGCAATACTTATATCACACCCACCCACATTTCTATGGACATGTGGGTTCCGGACCTTCCAAATACAGATTTGATATTAAATAAGTTATGTCAAAGATATTCACGGTTCCATCATTGTTGACATCGGCTGATTCAGTTGGATTCGGAAGGGGACCGGAGAGGTAGAGATAGCTAATGACATATGTGATATCAAAAATATTAACTGTTTCATCACTGTTGGCATCACCACATACAAATCCTGGCGTAAACCAGCTATTCATTATAATGGCTTCCAGATTAGCCTCTTTATTAAATACTGTATTATTTTGACTGACTCCATCTGCGATCACTTCAATTAACAATTCACTTGAATCTGATACAGTTGGAAATATCATGGCATTGTATTTCCCGTCCGACGGCACCTCATCAGGATAAATGCCACTATCCTCCAGAACGATTTGTTGAATGAATCCTACAGAATCGGAATAAATATTTGCATTGACATTTGCCCCAAGGACTGCATTATCAAGACCGTCTTTCAAATTCGTGGATATAATTATGCTGTCGCCTGAACTTATAACCGGAGACGATAATGAAGCGGACATTTGTATATCGTCTACCCATTGCCATCCAAATAGTATAGGCCATATATCTCCGGGTGCACTTTGGCATGTTACCTCCATACCCCAATTGCCAGAATCTGGTGAATTAATCGTATAAGCTATCATATCATTACTTTTATCATACAATATCAATGAATCTGGTGTTTCAGACAGAGAATCATATACTGTTCCATTTGGTGAACGTAAACTGAAAACAATATCAGCACCATATCCGCAAACAGCAAATATTACTGACTCTGTAGTTGGAATTTCAACAGTATCGGCTGAAAACGAAGGCGGGGATATTGATAACATATTAGTCCCAGATACATTTGCAAATGTAGAGTCATCCAAACGATCCGATCTTGAGTTATTTCCCGCAATGAATCGAGCCGGTAGTGAGCTTTTATAGTCCTTTAGTGTTCCCGCTACGGCAATGGCAAGATTTTCATTTTGTACAAGCTCAGCATGTTTTAAAGCTCGACTTTCGCCAACATATGAGTTAACGATAGGCAAATTTCCATCCAGTGGGAGATACGGAATTCCCCTGTACGCACTGACCTCCCCGACTACTCCATCATTAGGGCATCCTTCAAATAATCCCACGCCGGATAATATTTGATCAAAAAGGCAATTATCATAGTAAGTTCCGGCTACTACACGGTAATCGGTGAATAGATTATCGCCATATTTTCCATTAAATAATAGCATACTGGTCGATGCCATTTCTGAAGTTGCAGGACCTGTGCAGCTTGATTTAAAATAAGTCCAGGCATCCGCCAATGGACCACCAACATATCCAGCCTTAAAAAACCACTTTTTCGTCACGTTTGCAATGTTTACGCCCGAGTTTGGCGTTCCCAACATTATCAAATGCTCCACCATTCTGCCCCTTGAAAGCATAGACCAGCTATCTTCAAATGATCCAGAGCTTGAATATCGTCTGGAAACAAGTCCACCCATCGAATGGGCGACGATATTAACATTATCTATAGGTATACTCGTTTGGGTTGAGAGCAATACCAAATTTACTTCAATATAATCTGATAGAGTCTCAGCGTTTATGTCGAAATCATGTTCCCCTTCCGGACCACAGGGGTCCAGATCAACTTTCCATATATGATTCAAACCACTGTTTTTTAGCCATTGCTCAAAATCGCTCCAAACGGTAGAATTACTTGTCCAGCCATGCACGAGGACTACGGGGATAGTAGGCATAATTGGACCGAAAGTTGTTTGCTCGCCCCATTGATCCGAGCCTAAATCATATGGTCTCACCCTAACATAATAAGGCGTATAACTATTAAGCTCATCAATTATATAGCTACATTGGGATATGGGTAATAATCCGCTGCTATTGGAATAGTCATCGGGTGTAATTCCCCAATCAACGGCGAAATTGGTATATTCTTCAGTATTATCGAACGTCCAGTTTACTAATAAGTCGCTCCCGGAGCCAGCGTCGATGACTTCAAGATCATTTATTATATCCTTTTTGGTCCACTCAGCAATATATGCGGATACTTTGTCACCAGCAGTAGTGAATAAACCTCCGGCGATCAAATTATTATCATAGACATTCAAGGCATAGACATCGTCGTTCATTCCCGAGCCCAGCGCGGACCATTCGGACCCATCCCAGGCTGCAATATTATTGACACTCACGCCGCCAGCCGTGGTAAAACGATGCCCCGCAATCAGCTTGTTGTCATATACGGTTAAACGGATTTGGGGATAATAATTTCCTCCAATCCCCGATCCCAGCGCTGACCAGGTGGCTCCATTCCAGGCGGCAATATGATTGGCGCTCACGCCTCCGGCCGTGTAGAAATATCCCCCCGCAATCAGCTTGCTATCATAAATGGTCAGACCCGTGACCCATGCACCCACACCTTCTCCCACTCCCAGACCCAATGCCGACCAGGTGGCTCCGTCCCAGGTGGCAATACGATTGGCGCTCATACCTCCAGCCGTGGTAAACGCTCCTCCCGCAATCAGCTCATCCTCATAGACATTCAAGGCATAGACCCCGTAGTTCATTCCCGAACCCAGCGCAGACCAGGTGGTCCCGTTCCAGGCGGCGATATTATTTGCAAAAATTCCTCCGGCCGTGGTAAACTCTCCTCCCGCAATCAGCTTATTGTCATAAACCGTCAGGGCCTTGACATAGGGATATGATCCTCCTCCCATTCCGGATCCAAGCGCCGACCAGGCAATCCCGTTCCAAGCGGCGATATAATTGGCGCTCACGCCACCGGCAGTGGTGAAATCCCCTCCCGCAATCAGTTTATTGTCATAGACCGTCAGGGACC
>Ga0272443_10006889_pt1 | contig 11049 bp, 10 predicted proteins | sample SSMAcet12_FD_193581 | JGI IMG/M metagenome (GOLD analysis project Ga0272443, IMG submission 193581) | Marine sediment archaeal communities from Little Sippewissett salt marsh, Falmouth, MA, United States - SSM-Acet-12 | ecosystem: Environmental > Aquatic > Marine > Wetlands > Sediment ... | reverse complement strand
CAGCCTGGAGTAAAATACTCCCAAAAGCTCAGAAGAGTCTTGATAGTCTCGGAGGACGCATGGTTATGGTCAAGGACAGCACGATCCACCGCGGAATTACCGGAATCATAGCGGCCAGGCTTGTCCAATATTTCGGTGTACCGGCTGTTGTCCTGGCGAAACTTGAATCTCACCTGGTAGGAAGCATGCGGAGCGTGAAGGGTTTTCACCTGAAGGAATTCCTCTGCGAATTTGAAGAGATTTTTATTGACTACGGCGGGCATGATTACGCGGCCGGATTCAGTTTGAAGCATGAAAGGTTTGATGAATTTGAGAGGCTGTTCCAGGGGACAGTCTTGAAACTGTCCCCTCAGCAACAGGAAGAGGAGACCCTCGACATAGATGCCGAGCTTCCCGTATCCTATCTTGCTCCCAGCCTTCATCAGATAGTGGAACAGTTTGAACCCTTTGGTGAGGAGAATCCCCCGATTGTCTTTCTCGTCAGGAAACTGGGTATTGTAAATCTGGATCTGGTGGGAAAGGGGGAGCAGCTGCATGTTAAATTGTTGCTTGATTCCGGCAGTTTCAAGTGGCCTGCCATTTATTGGAGGGCCGGAGACAAGGTAAATCAGGATTTTTCCCTGGGTGATACCGTTGATGTCGTTTTTCGCCTGGGAAGAAATTATTTCCAGAATACCGAAACATCACAGTTGACGGTACTCGATCTGAAGAGAAGCTGATGAGACGATTCGCCGGTTTTTCATTGCTGTGGCGGGTGCAGCTGTTTTTTACTTTTCTTACTCTCGCTGTCATGGGTGTATCCGGCCAGCAGTATCCGGATTTCCCCGGGGAAGGTGAACCGGGAGAAGTATTGATTATTCCTGTTGAAGGCGGGGAGCAAACAATACAATCTATTTCTCTGCTGGACGGGAATGATAAAGCTGTCTCCACGGGACAATCCTTTGATCTTCACGGCACGGAAACGGTTCTACTCGCACTGCCCTCGACTATTGCTCCCGGCGACTATCTCCTGCGGGCAAGTACTTCCGGTGAGGGGCCCGGCATCCTGTCATCGTTTCAGGTGCTCCCCAGGGACTTCAGACAGGAGAACATAGAACTCAACGGTGATCTGACCATCATGCGTACATCGGAGGAGGAGAAGAAGCGGCTTGAGGCCCTGGAGATACAGGCCCTGTATGCTCTGTTCAATCCTCAATCAGAATACAGCGGGCTTTCATTCAATTCTCCCATAGATTTTACGGAGCTGGAATATTTCAGGATATCTTCCGAGTACGGGGAACGGAGGATTTTTCATTACTCTGATGACCGGAAAACAAGGGCCGTACATACAGGTATTGACATGGCCGCGGAACGCGGCGTCGAGGTCCGGGCTGCTGCTGATGGCAGGATTGTTTTGGCCAAAGAGAGATTTATATCCGGTCTGAGTATTGTGATTGAACATCTTCCAGGTGTATACAGCATATATTTCCACTTGGACAGTATATATGTCCGCCCGGGCGATCTTGTAAAACAGGACCAGACCATTGGTGAGGTAGGCATGAGCGGCCTTGCTACAGGACCTCATCTTCACTGGGAGATAAGGGTAAATGGTATAGCCGTAGACCCTAGACCATTGACACAAAACAATATACCTGACACAATACAGCCCACCAGTATTGGTGAGTGAGATTTATTTTCTGAAAGGGGGTGATGAAAATCGCCTATATTCGTGTAGATGACAGTGAACCACTGGAAAAAGCGCTCAAACGTTTCAAACGTATTGTTGAAAAAGAGGGTATTATCCGTGAGTGGAAAAAACGGGAATATTTTGAAAAACCCTCTACCATCAAGAACCGTAAGAAAAAGGCTCTCGAGCGTAAGCAGATGAAGAAGCTGCGAAAAATTCAATCCATGAAAAACTACTAGGTCCAATGTAATTAAAAGCCGGCTTTTGCCGGCTTTAATGTAAATTTCTTCACCAATTCTTATATATAAATATTCGTATAAGCAACCTTTATAAACCTAAAAACTTGTCAAAAACTCATTTATTGTTAAAAAAATTGCTGAAAAGTTAAATAACACCGTTTGACACCCTTATCTGTATTAAGTAGTATAAAACCTGATTATTAATTGGGAGGTATTATGCTAATACTCATCTCTGACCCGTTTGATACATCATTACCTGATAAGTTATCAAATTTGGGGACGGTAACCAGTGATAAAAACCGTATTGCGGAAGCGCATGTAGTATTGGTCCGGAGCAAGACGATCTGCGGCAGGGAATTCCTGGACCAGGCATCGCAGTTGAAGCTCATCATTCGAGGCGGAGTAGGGATTGACAACATTGATGTGGAATACGCGAAGCAAAAGGGGATTATCGTAAGAAATACTCCAAAAGCTTCGGCGGTATCAGTAGCTGAACTGACTTTTTCCATGATGCTCAGTATACCGAACCACATTGTAACTGCCCATAGCGGGATGAAGAATGGACAATGGCTGAAGAACAAGATCAAGCGCAGCGAGTTGTTCGGTAAAACCCTGTGTCTCGTCGGTATCGGCAACATCGCCACCGAAGTAGCCAAACGGGCTGCTGCCTTTGGTATGAATGTCATTGCCTATGATAAATATGTGAAAAAAAGCAAGTGGGCGGAAATCAAACCCAGCCTCGAAGAAGCCGTGCAGGATGCCGACTATATTTCCCTCCACCTGCCGCTCACAGATGAGACTGAGTACCTCATGAACAGCAAAATCATTGAGTCCTGTAAAAAGAACCCGATAGTAATCAACACAGGGCGCGGTAATACCGTGAACGCCCATGATATGAAAAAAGCCCTGGAACAGGGTAAAGTGAGGTGGTATGCCACCGATGTCTGGCCTACTGATCCCCCTGCTCCGAATTACCCGATCCTGAGCGCTCCACATACACTTATGACACCTCACATCGGAGCAGGCAGTCAGGAAAATTTAATGAGGATAGGTCAGGAAGCATATAATATTATTGAAAATGTCTTTTATGGAGGATCTAAATGAATCGTAAATTGAATTTTTACGCCGGACCTGCGGTACTTCCTGAAGAGGTGCTTAATGAACTGCAGGCCAATATGGCGGATTATCATGAAAACGGCTTTTCTCTCATCGAGGCAAGTCATCGCGGAGCCGTCTATGACGGTCTGCACAATGAGACCGTGCAGTTATTCAAAGAATTACTGCAGGTACCGGATGACTATTCCGTTCTCTTTCTTGGAGGTGGGGCGACCCTTCAGTTTTCGATGGTGCCCATGAATCTTTTGAAAGAAGACAAAACGGCTGATTATGTAAAAAGCGGCGCCTGGGCTGGAAAAGCCGTCAAGGACGCGGAGAAAGTGGGGAATGTGAATCTTCTCTATGATGGCAGGGACAATAATTACACAAGCCTTCCGTCACCGAAGGAACTGCGTCCATCCGCAAACTCGGCTTATGTTCACATCACATCAAACGAAACAATCGGCGGAGTTCAGTGGAAAGAATGGCCTGATACCGGAAATATACCTCTTGTGGCGGATATGTCTAGTGACATCCTCAGCCGCCCGGTGCCGGTAGAGGATTTTGCTTTGATCTATGCCGGAGCGCAAAAAAACCTCGGTCCTGCGGGAACGACAGTCGTCATAATCCGGAATGATCTCTGGAAGGATTCTCCCGAACAGCTTACCGCCTATCTGAGTTATAAAACCCACGCGGAGAAAAACTCCCTGTACAATACCCCTCCGGTATTTTCGATCTGGGCGATTAACCTGGTCCTGAAGTGGGTAAAGAAAATGGGAGGTGTCGCGGAGATGGAAAAACGGTCTGTTGAAAAATCCCGGATGCTCTATGAGGTGATTGAAGAAAGCGGAGGATTCTATACATGCCCGGTTGACCGGAATTACCGTTCCACGATGAATGTAGTATTCCGTCTGCGGAATGAAGAGCTGGAAGGGCAGTTCCTCAAGGAGTCGGATGAGCTTGGAATGCTTGGTCTGAAGGGACATCGGAGTGTAGGTGGCTGCCGCGCGTCCATTTACAACAGTCAGCCGATTGATTCTGTTGCAGTATTAGCGAAATTTATGAAAAACTTTGCCAAATCTCATCATAAAGGGTAGGATAGGATAGAAAGAATTTTATGAAAATAGATGAAACGAATATAAGCATAATTAAGCATCTTCGGGACGGTAGAAAGTCATTCGGCGCTATAGCGGAGGAACTCTCGATAACCGAGAACACGGTACGTTCGCGTGTAAATAAACTCATGGAGGAAGGGATACTTGAGATCAGCGGTTTGGTTGATCCTGAATCACTTCCCGGCCACCGGATGATAGTCATGGGTGTCAAGCTTTCCACTGTTGAGCTGGTTCGAAAAGGACAGGAGCTCAACAATATGAGAGGGGTAGTGTCGGTAAGTGTAGTCACAGGCCGATATGATCTTATTGTCCATGTACTGCTGGATGAAAACAGCGGCTTCGGATTGCTGGAGTTTTTCACCGAAGAGCTCTCGAGAATTGATGAAATCCGTGAGGTTGAAACCTTTGTGGTGTACCAGGGTTTCAACCTTCGGGTGCCATATATTTTGTAGTTTATATTAAAAAAGGAGAAAAGGTTATGTTGAAACGAACGCCTCTGTACGATGTGTACAAGGAATATGACGGAGTCAAGATCGTGGAATTCGGCGGATGGGAATTACCTGTCTATTTTTCCGAGGGTATTATCAATGAACATATGGCGGTCCGGAAGAACGCCGGTCTGTTCGATGTTTCCCACATGGGAGAGATACTCATAGAAGGTGCCGGCAGTGAACAATATGTGGATTGGCTGGTATGTAATGATGTAAGATCGATGAAAGACATGCAATGTCTATACAGTCCGATGTGTTATCCTGACGGCGGGACGGTGGACGATCTGCTGGTCTACAGGTATTCTCCGGAGAAATATCTTCTGGTTGTAAACGCCGCAAACAGTGATAAGGATTATGAATGGATCGCGAAGGAAAATCCGAAAGCCAAAGATTCCTCAATACCCCCGGTCATTAAAAATCTATCCCCTGAATACGGGCAAATAGCATTTCAGGGTCCTCTTGCAGTAAATTATCTGCGGGAGATAGCGGGCGAAATTGTGGACCAGATCAGTTTTTTTACGTTTCGGGACGGTATAAAAATTGCAGGGCACGATTGTATTGTTTCAAGGACCGGATATACAGGTGAGGACGGATTTGAAATCTATTGTAAAAGCGATGCTGTGGCTGATGTCTGGAATGAATTGCTGAGACGCACCGCGGATAAAGGCGTTCTGCCCTGCGGTCTCGGAGCACGCGACACTCTCAGGTTTGAGTCGAAACTCCCGCTGTATGGTCATGAACTGAGCAGCGAGATCAGCCCCCTCGAAGCGAACCTCTCTTATTTCGTGCAGCTGGACGGACTCGATTTCTGCGGCAGGGACGCCCTGGTAAAGCAGAAAGCTGAGGGGATACCCAGAAGCCTCAGGGGTTGTGAAATGGTCGATAGAGGAGTGGCGCGGGAACATTACACGGTTTATCTTCCGGGAGGAGAAGAGATCGGTACCGTGACCAGCGGTTCAAAATCCATAATGCTCGATACCTTCTGCGGTTTGGTTCTGATAAAGAGGGGCTTGGGATTAAAAGTAGGCGATGAGATTGAAATCGAGATCAGCAAAAAAAGAAGAAAAGCGAGGCTTGTAAAAACTCCTTTTTACAAAAATACGAAAAAAAAGCTGGATTGAGAGGACAGACTGCAGTTCAAGTCTGACAGGCCTAAAAAACAGCTATCATAACTTGTTTTGCCCAGGCATTGTCATTACAATAAAGTGTGTCTAAAAGGAGGAATATTCAAATGAGCGATCTTTCGACTACTTTTATGGGACTATCTTTGAAAAATCCTGTTATTGTTTCCAGTTCGAAACTTACATACGATATTGAAAATGTCAAAAAATGTGAGCAGGCAGGTGCTGCAGCTGTAGTACTTAAATCCTTGTTTGAAGAGCAGATAAATTTTGAATCCAAGCGGATGATCGGTGATCTGAACTTCGATGCATATACGGACGCCTATGATTATTTTGAGGAGACCAGCAAGGATTTTTATGTCAACGAATATCTTGAGCTTGTGGAACAGGCCAAGGCTTCCGTGTCGATTCCGGTAATAGCCAGTGTGAATTGTGTTTCAGATGGAAACTGGATCGACTATGCCGAGAGGTTCGAGAAAATGGGTGCCGACGCTCTTGAATTGAACGTCTTTATCATTCCCGCCGCTGTAGAAACACCGGGAGAGCTGATTGAACAGAAGTATATTGATATTCTGAAAAAGGTCAAAAGCCGTGTGAACATACCTGTTTCGCTCAAGCTCGGCAGTCAGTTTTCAGGATTGGCGAATACCATGAAGCGTTTCTCCGATGAAGGGGTCGACGGGCTCGTTCTCTTTAACCGGTTTTATAAACCGGATATTGATATTGAGAATTTTTCAATAAAACCAGCCCATGTGTACAGCGCTCCTGAAGAGATGGCTTTTACACTGCAGTGGATTGCGATTCTGGCAGGCAAGATAAAGGCCGATCTGGCAGCCACTACCGGTATCTATTCGAGCACGGATATAATAAAACAGATCCTGGCGGGAGCAAAGGTTGTTGAAATATGCTCGGTGCTCATGAAGGACGGGCTTGATCAGATAGAAGGATATTTACAGGATATCCGCGATTATATGGATCGGAAAGGATTTTCAAGCCTTGATGATTTCAGGGGTAAGATGAGTCAGGAATCTCAGGAACATCCGGAAGCCTACGAACGTTCACAGTATATCAGGTCGATTGTAGGAATCTATTAGATATACCTCGAAAATATAGAAATATAAGCGTCCCGGCCGTTTCGGCCGGGACGCTCTTTTTATTCAACTATATCCATATAACGAAACATCACACAAAGCGTTGTCGTATTTCAGCACTTACATAATCCAGTATCGCCACAGTGATAGCAATGAACCAGACGGCGATTCCGGCCGAGCGGTATTCAAGCAGCCGAATGTACTGTACAAGCAGGAATCCTATACCGCCTCCGCCAACCATCCCGATAACCGTTGACATGCGAACGTTGATGTCCCAACGATAGATGGTAAAAGAGACAAAGGGAGGAATCATCTGCGGGACCACGGCGAACATGATTGTCTGAAGTTTTGTTGCCCCCGTGGCCTGGATTGCCTCTATCGGCCCCGGATCGATGCCTTCTATGGCTTCGGAATAGAGCTTACCCAGGGCGGCTATTGAATGGATTGTTAGCGCAACTATCCCCGCGAAAGGGCCGAGACCGACCCAGACTACCGCGATAAGCGCCCAAATAAGTGGTTCAATGGACCTGATGATATTCAGGACCGTTCTTGTGAGATAATACACGGCAATGGTTATGGGAGAACTCGACATCAGGTTTCTGGCCGCGAGAAAGCTGATAGGTACGGCAAGGATGATCCCGAACAGGGTAGCCATCATACCCATGAAGATGGTCTCGATTATCAATTCGATTGTGAGCAGCAGAGGCTCGCTTGCCTTCAAGGATCCCACTTCACTGACTTGCCTGGCCATTACCGTGTGCAGCTGCTCACCTCTGGCACTCGGCGGTACCAGGCGGTAGGGCATGATCATTTTGACTTCGAAAGCACCGGTTTCATCTGTTATGGTAGAGAGATATTTTCCCTGATACCGTGGTTGAAATTCATTTCCTATCGCGTCGCTCCACCATATCTCAGTCTTCATGCCGGGGGCAAAATTTTCTCCATACAAGGTGACCTTTGTGCCCGGAATGATTTCGTTATTCTTGTCCAGGCTGGAAAGATCGCCGAAATTCGGCTCCGCCCGGATATAGGGTTCATTATCCTTAAATTCCGGAACAGGTGGTGGAGTGCCTTCCGTTCCGATGAGAATTTCAGCGCCCGCTTCGACGGTATCAGTATCACGGGTCACTGCAGCCTCCCAGGGCCAGAGTATCTTTGAAAGAGGCACCCAGGCTTCGTTGGCGTCGCTGGCAAGTTTCAGGATGTTTATTTCGCTCACCTGCCAGCCGAATGTGAAAAAAACCAGCAGAACAAGCAGAAAGATGGAATTACCGTATTTTTTTCCCGGCCTGGTCTGACGGGCCGCGTCAAAGCTAATCCATATCCACAAGGCGGCGATGGCGGCGATGGAAAAACCGATAAACAACTGATTTCTTTCAAAGGCTTTTGAGAGCATCCCCCAGAATCCCTCAGCAAGTCTGCCCAGGTTCTTTATACGCCATACCAGAAGACCGGCGATACTTATAAAGGATCCGAATAAAAGAAGTCCTCTTCTGATCTTCAAGGCCGCGATTTGGCCGAGCCCGGGAACAAGGAGGGAAAGGACCGCCGCGGTGAGAGCATTCACCGGAGACGCTTTTTGTGGTGAGTACGTACGTTCCATTATGCTATCCCTCCGCTGAGAGTCCCCGCGTTTACCCGTTCCGCTTCCTGCCCGTATATTTCCTTGAATTGTTCATCCGTCATGCTGCGAATGTCTTCACGGGAACCTCTGTATACGATCTCTCCGTCTTTCAAGCCGATTACCTTGGTAGCATAGCGCTGTACGAGGTCGAGATAATGCAGACTGCAGATGACGGAGATATGGTTTTCCTGGTTGAGCTGTTCAATATATCCCAGAATCGTGTGGGCAAGTACCGGATCCAGACTCGCTACAGGCTCATCCGCCAGTACCATACGGGGATTCTGCATCAACGCTCTGGCAATACCCACTCGTTGACGCTGACCTCCGGAAAGTTCGTCGGCCCGCTTGTGTTTCTGGTCGTCTATACCGACTTTTTTCAAAGCCGCGAGGGCCTCCTGTCGGGCTTCTGCCGGAAATTGGTGCATGAGGCTGGACAAAGGATTGATATAACCAAGTTTACCGGCGAGTACGTTTGTGAGAACACTCGAGCGGTTTACCAGGTTAAAATGCTGAAAAATCATGCCGATTTTTCGCCGGATGAGACGTAATTCCGAACCATCAGCGGCGGTAACATCCTGATCATCGAAAATGATAGTTCCCTCAGTCGGATCTATCAAGCGGTTGATACACCGGAGAAGAGTTGATTTGCCGGATCCGCTGAGACCGATGATTATGAGAAATTCTCCATCCTCAACCTTAAAACTGATGTTATTCAAGGCTCGTGTTCCATCGGGATATATTTTTGTGAGATTTTTTATTTCAAGCATATCTTCCTCACTAGAATCTTAGAAACAGCGAGAGGGGGGTTAGTGCCCCCCTCTCGTAAAAATACTTTTAGGCATAAGACCTAATCCATCACATCCTGGACGCTCATTCCAGCGGCCTGGAGTACCTGACGGAAGGGATCGTAGAACTCGTCACCATGTACCGCAAGATCGTTCCACTGATAGGCGGTTGTCAATGCTTCCTTGCCTTCATCGGTTTTTACGATTTTAAGAAGAGCATCGACAATTTTTGTCTTCATCTCTTCGGAAACCGAGGGATGAAACTGGACGCCGTCGTTGGGAATGTCTTCGGTTACCTTGATAACCACTATTTTATCCATTACGTCCGGAAATTCTTCTTCCATTCTGGTACGGGCATCCACGTAGGTTGATCCAACGTCCGCGTCACCATTGTACACAGCAGATATTACCGTATCATGGCTTCCGGCATCTACGACATTCTTGAGGTCTCTTTCAGGATCGATACCCTCTGCTTTCATCTGGATCATGGGAATGATCCAGCCGCTGGTGGAGAGCGGATCAGGCCGTGCAAAGGTTTTCCCCGCAAAATCCGCTACCGAGCTTATACCGCTGTCTTTGCGGGTGATAAACTGGCCGTTGTACGTAGGGCTTCCGTACCGGACCGATACGAGGGCCGCTTCGGCTACGCCCCTGTCAGCCGCCATTATATAAGCGAAGGTCGCGAGCGATGCCATATGCGCTTTGGGCGGATCACTGCTCATTGCTTCAATGACTCCCACATATTCGGTAGCTACATTGGTTTTGAAATAGTAACCGGTTTCCTGAAACAGAAGATCTGCAACAGCTTCAGCCCCGGCTGCTACGCGCTCCATCTCTCCCGAAGGAACAAAGGACCAGATGATCGGGTTATCTTCGGTCCCCAATTCCGGTGTCTTTTCCTTACAGCCGACAAATAACAGTGTTACGGCTGCAACCGTGATCAGAAGCAAGAGTACAGCTCTTTTTTTGATCATTTTGAATCCTCCTATTTTTTTTACAGAAATGCTGTGTCAAACTATTATACCCTGCTGAATATGAGAAAACAATAAGTTTTAGACTAAAGACCAGTTTATATTCGAGGGTATCAGCCTGGCTCTCCTTTCTCTCTTAAACACTAATAGTTTGTTTCAGGAGATGCAATATCCTCCATGCTCTTTACTTTACAAGCCGTATTAAGATATGCTGGTGTTCTGAGGAAGAAGTCATGATTGATTATATGAATTTTGATGATATAAGGCCATTTAAGGATGATGAGGTCAGCAATGTAATCAGGCACCTTGAAGAGAGCCGTTGGTTAGTATCGGGACTGCGCACGGCCTTTCTTCCACGTACCGCGCGTCTTTTCGCTCCGCTGGTGGACACGATCCTGCACACGTATCTTAAGATGAAGCTAAAAAATATCCAGGATGTTGATTCATTCCAGAGAAAGATAATCGTTGATACCCTGCTGCATCCCATTGTCAAAAAAACCATCAGCGGACTCAGTTACAGCGGGGTTGAAAACCTTGTGCCGAACACTCCGTATATTTATATCACCAATCACCGGGATATTGTCCTGGATCCCGCTCTGCTCGATTATATCCTCGTAAAGAACAGGCTTTCCATGGCGCAAATTGCTTTCGGGGACAATCTGCTGTTTAACGAGGTCATCGAAAATATTATCCGGATCAACCGCGGTGTTATTGTTAAACGGAATCTGCCCCCGAGGGAACAATACATGGAGAGTCTCCGTTTATCCTCCTATATACGTTATATCAATGAGCATGGAAATTCCCTCTGGATAGCCCAGAGCGCAGGCCGTTCCAAAGACGGAATGGATGTG
>Ga0272443_10006888_pt1 | contig 11050 bp, 6 predicted proteins | sample SSMAcet12_FD_193581 | JGI IMG/M metagenome (GOLD analysis project Ga0272443, IMG submission 193581) | Marine sediment archaeal communities from Little Sippewissett salt marsh, Falmouth, MA, United States - SSM-Acet-12 | ecosystem: Environmental > Aquatic > Marine > Wetlands > Sediment ... | reverse complement strand
TGCATTTATAGCGGGAGGTTTTCTTTTTTTCTTCTTAATTGCCAAAGGTTTTCTGGGATTTATGCCAAGTTTTGAAGAATTGGAAAATCCAAAAAATATTTTGGCAACAGAGATCTATTTTGAAGATGGAAAGATTCTGGACAAATATTTTATACGTGAAAACAGAACCTACGTTGACTATAAGAATCTCCCTCCACAATTAATAGATGCCCTTATTGCAACTGAGGATGTGCGTTTTTACAATCATTCCGGTATCGATCTGAGAGGCCTGTTTCGTGTGATAAAAGGAATTGTAACCAACGATTCCAGTTCCGGTGGTGGCAGTACACTTAGCCAGCAGCTTGCAAAAATGCTTTTCCCCCGGGATAGTTTTTCGAATAAAATTCAATTGGTACTCCGAAAATTTAAGGAATGGGTAATTGCAGTAAAACTTGAGAGAAGTTATACAAAGGAGGAGATAATTTTAATGTATTTAAATAAATACGATTATCTGAACAATGCAGTAGGTATTAAGTCTGCCGCCGATGTTTATTTTAGCATTTTACCTGATTCGTTACAACTTCATCAGTCAGCAATGTTGGTTGGAATGGCAAAAAACTCATCATTGTATAACCCTATTCGCAGACCTGAACTGGTTTTACAACGAAGAAATGTTGTTCTCAACCAAATGGCCAAATATGGATATATCACAACTGAAATAAGAGACTCTGTAAAACAACTTCCTCTTGATCTGGAATATAAAAAGGTTGATTACAAATTAGGTTCTGCTCCTTATTTCCGAGAATATTTGCGATTAACACTAATGTCTAAAAAACCCGAGCGAAAAAATTATCCTTCATGGCAAGGTCAGAAATTTGTCGAAGATCTGGATGAATGGGAAAACAATCCGCTTTTTGGTTGGTGCAATAAAAATGTAAAACCAAATGGTGAAAATTATAACATTTATACCGATGGTCTAAAAATATATACAACTCTCGATTCCAGAATGCAGAAATATGCGGTTGAAGCTATTGAACATCATTTAGGCCAAAATATTCAGCCAACATTTGATGAAAGCATGAGTGGCTTAAAAAATCCGCCATTTGGAGATAATATGGATGATGAAGAGGTTGAAGATTTGCTAAATAGGGCTATCAGGCGAAGTGAACGCTATCGGGTTTTAAACAATGCCGGGAAAAGTTTTGCAGAAATTAAGGAAAATTTCAAAACCCCTGTTGAAATGACTATTTTCTCGTGGGAAGGAGAAATTGATACGACTATGGCACCCATTGACTCGATTAAATGGTATCTGCGTCATTTCCGCTCATCTTTTATGGCTGTGGATACAGAATCGGGCAAAGTAAAAGCATATGTCGGAGGGCCCAACTATAAGCATTTTATGTATGACATGGTTAAAGATGGGAAAAGACAAGTTGGCTCCACTGTTAAACCATTCCTTTACACACTGGCCATGCAGAATGGCTTAACACCTTGCACAAAAGTACCGTACGTAAGCCAGCAGTTTATTGAATATGATGGTTCAATTTATGAACCAAAAGACTCAGATGTTGATGAGGAAATGGATGGAAAAATGGTTACGCTGAAGTGGGGACTGGCTAATTCAAAAAACAGAATATCTGCATGGGTATTAAAACAATATAATCCCAGAGCAGTAGTTGAGGTAATGAAACGATTGGGAATTTACAGCCCGATTGAACCGGTAAACTCGATGTTCCTGGGTGTTTCTGAAGTTTCGCTTTATGAAATGGTTGGAGCATTTAATACCTATGCCAATTTAGGCGTTTATACAAAACCCTATTTCGTTACCAGAATTGAAGACCGGCACGGAAATGTAATTGCAACTTTCCAGCCCGAACGCCATGAGGCTATTGATGAAGAGACCGCTTACCTGATGTTGAACCTTCTGCAAGGTGTGATTGACGAAGGTACAGGAATTCGCCTGCGTTTTTCAAATCTTTCCCGAGAAAGGGTAACCGTAGATTACGGAAGCTTCACTATGCCAATTGCCGGCAAAACAGGGACTACCCAAAACCACTCCGACGGTTGGTTTATGGGAGTTACACCAAAACTTTCTGCAGGAGTTTGGACGGGTGCTGACATACGAAGCATTCATTTTAAAACAATTACAACAGGGCAGGGAGCAAATCTGGCCCTGCCAATTTGGGGATATTTCTATAAAAAAGTTCTTGCTGATGATTCGTTGGGAATAAATGAAGAGGATATGGAATTTAAAAAACCTCTCAACTTTAATATCAACTTGGATTGCGATGAAATTGAGAAAGAACAGGCTCCGGCCGACTTTGATGATTTCTTCTAAAAATTCAGAATTTATTGATCGCAATTTTTTCAAACTGAAGTTCTGAAAAAGATTTTCCTGTCCTTACTGACTCAGGATAACCAATTGTAACCATACAAAGTACTTTGAAATTTTCTGGGATTCCCAACAATTCCTGAATGTATTTTTCAGATGAAACAGAGTCTGTATAAAAACGGTTTCTGATTTGAATCCAGCAACTTCCAAGTCCTAAAGATTGTGCTGTGAGTTGAAGCAATATGGAAGCAATTGAACAATCTTCAATCCAAACATCATTTTTGGTTTCATCTGCACAGATAACAACAGCAAGAGGAGCAGATTCCAAAGGTTTTACTCCATGCGGTTTACATGCTTTAAGTTCTTTAAGTAGTTGAATATCATCAACAAAAATAAATTCCCATGGATTAATACTTTTTGATGATGGTGAGCGTAATAAAGCTTCTTTTAAAATTTCAATTTTGTCAGATTCAACTACCTGTTCGGTATACCTTCGAACACTTCTTCTTTTTCTGAGGATTTCAATCATAGTCCAAAATTATTTTTCAAAAATATGCTCTGTCATGCAGAAATCAAAAAAAATCATAACTTCAAACATTCATCAAAAACTGGTAATTATGAAGCTCAGACTCTATCTTATCCTACTCCTAGGCATAATCATGTTTTCTTGCAACCGTTACTACTCAATGGACGACTATACAACAGTAGAAAAAATTGATGCTCATTACCACATTTACAGTTCAGAAAGCATCTCCATGGAGCAGGCAAAAAAGGATAATTTCAAACTTCTTTCCATCAACACACATTCAGGCAGTTGTGATCGGGTGGTTGAAGCACACCAGTGGTTAAAAGCTTTAAACTCAAAATATCCGGCTGAATTTGAATATACCACAACCTTTTGCTTAGATGGCTGGGATGATTCAGGCTGGCAGGATAATACCATTTCGTGGATAGATAAATGTGTTAGCGACGGAGCAATTTCAGTGAAAGTATGGAAAAATATAGGCATGGAATTCCGGGACAAAGACAGTATTTTAGTTATGATTGATGATCCACAATTTGACGCAATATTCGCACATTTAACAGAACTGGATATACCGCTTGTCGGACATCTTGGAGAACCAAAAAACTGCTGGTTACCTTTGGATAAAATGACCACAAAAAATGATAGCAACTATTTTTCACAAAATCCACAATATCACATGTATTTACACACCGAGTTTCCCAGTTATGAAGAACAAATGGCCGCACGTGATCGTATGCTGGAAAAAAATCCTGATCTGGTTTTTATCGGATGCCATCTGGCAAGTTTAGAATGGAATGTTGATACTCTCGGAGCATGGCTTGACCGCTTCCCAAATACAGCTGTAGACATGGCTGCCAGAATGGGCCAACTGTTCTACCAAACCCGCAATGATAACAAAAAAGTACGAAACTTTTTTATTAAATATCAGGACAGACTGTTATATGGAACAGATATTATAGACAGAGGTGGTGATAAAGAAGCTTTTCACAAACGAATGCACGATACCTGGATGCGAGACTGGGAATATTTGGTTACAGATAATGGTATGACCAGCAATTTGATTGAAGGTGAGTTTAAAGGATTGAAGTTACCCAAAGAGGTTGTGGATAAAATATATTCAAAAAATATCAGAAAATGGTATAAAGGTTTTTAAATGAGAAGGATTCCATCATCTGTTTCAATTAGGATGAACTCTAAACATTATTATAAAAAAAGTAAAGTAAAGCCAACCATTTAAATAATATGGGGTTTTATACATTTAAGAAATAATAAATAACAACCAAAACATAATAATTTGAAATCCCCTCTATTTTGACCAATTTAGATCAGTTTTATGAGGTACAAAATGTAAATTTGCCATTATAATTTTAGAACTAATATTGAAATCAAAAAAATATCCATCATGGTAAAACAAACTAAATCCATTCTGACCTTACTTTTCATTGTATCAATAGCTCTGGTATCATGCAACCGGTACAAGGATTATTCTGATGTTCCTTATGAAGAGCCTGACCCAAAACCCTGGGAAGATCCGGCAATTTGCCAGATAAATAAGGTTGAACCACATGCACATTTTATTCCTTATACAACTGTTGAACAGGCCCGTTCGGAGGATAAATGGCAATCACCGCTGATTCAATCCTTAAACGGACTGTGGAAGTTTAACCTGGCACAAAATCCTTCTGAAAGACCTTACTGGTTTTTTATGGATGATTTCGATACCCGTGAATGGGATGAGATTAAAGTTCCTGCAAACTGGGAGCTGGAGGGATTTGATTACCCTATTTATACCAATGTGAAATATCCGCACGACCGGACTCCTCCTGTTGTTCAGGCACACTATAACCCGGTGGGTTCATACAAACGTACTTTTCAAGTTCCTTCTGATTGGAAGGGAAATGAAATCATCCTTCATTTTGGTGCGGTTAGTTCAGCAATGAATGTTTGGGTAAATGAACAATATGTCGGCTACAGTGAAGACAGTAAAACTCCGGCAGAATTCAACATTACAAAATATATAAAAGGTGGTAAAAACTCTTTGGCTGTTGAGATTTTCCGCTGGAGTGACGCCTCATATCTGGAAGATCAGGATTTTTGGAGAATGAGTGGAATTACCCGCGACACATACCTGAAGGTTCGCAAGCCCCAAAGTATTGCAGATTTCAGAGTAGGTTCATCACTTGATAATACTTATACAAATGGATTGTTCAGTCTAAATATCGACCTTACCAATAATTCGGAATTAACGGTAGAAGCTGCTTTGTCGGACAATGGCGAAGTTGTTAAAGAGTTTTCTGAAAAATTGAGCGGTACTGCAGTAACTTTTGAAACCGAAATTCCAAATGTAAAGAAGTGGTCGGCTGAAATACCTGATCTTTACGAGTTGATTATCACACTAAGGAATGACGACGGAATTATTGAAGTGATCAAGCAGGATGTAGGTTTCAGAACCATCGAAATTATTGATGCTACACTTCTGATAAACGGAAAATATGTCTACCTGAAAGGTGCTAACCTTCATGAACACCACGATGTTACCGGCCACGTTCAGGACAAGGAAACCATGCTGAAAGACATCAGATTAATGAAAGAGCATAATCTGAATGCTGTTCGTACTTCGCATTATCCGCAACCCGAATTATGGTATGAACTCTGCAACAAATATGGACTTTATGTTGTAGATGAAGCGAACATCGAATCTCATGGTATGGGTTATGGACCTGAATCGCTTGCAAAAGATGAAGCATGGAAAGAAGCACATCTGTACCGAACTAAAAATATGTATGAGCGGGATAAGAACCAACCGAGTATTATTATCTGGTCGTTAGGCAATGAAGCCGGAAATGGAATAAACTTTGAGACTACTTACGATTATTTGAAATCTGTTGATCATACGCGTCCGGTACAGTATGAACAGGCTCATGGCGGTAAAAACACTGATATCAATTGTCCCATGTATATGCGCATAGAACGTATGGAAAGATTTGCACTGGAAAAAGCCGACAAACCACTTATTCAGTGTGAATATGCTCATGCAATGGGTAACAGTGTTGGTAACTTTCAGGATTATTGGGATATAATTGAAAAATATGACGTATTACAAGGTGGTTTCATCTGGGACTGGGTCGACCAGGGATTACTTTCAAAAAACGAAGACGGTGAAGAGTTCTGGGCTTATGGAGGAGACTTTGGACCTGACACGGTTCCTTCTGATGGCAACTTCTGTAACAACGGTCTGGTTAATCCTGACCGTGCTGTAAAACCGCATCTTCTGGAAGTTAAAAAAGTATATCAGAATATTGGTTTTGATGCAGTTAACCTGAAGGAAGGTGTTGTTTCCATTAAAAATAAATACTCCTTTATCAATCTATCTGATTTTGATTTTGTATGGGAAGTGATTGGTGACGGGATTGTAATGGATAACGGAAGACTCAATAATATTGATTTAGAGCCTGATGAAAGCTCTGAAATAGCTATCGATTTCTCCGTTGAACCTGAACCCGGAGTAGAATATTTCCTCACTGTAAATGCAAAATTGAAAAAAGACCGGAGTCTGGTAAATGCAGGCTCAATAATGGCAGCAGAACAATTTGAGCTACCTGTTCGCAAAGCTCCTCATAAGGCAAAAGTGAGCACTATATCCGATTTGGTTGTTGATGAAGATGAAAATAAAGCGACCATATCAGGAGATAACTTTTCAATTACGTTTGATAAAAAAGAAGGATTGATTTCCAGCTTTAAAAAAGGTGAAATCGAATTCCTTAAAAGCGGCCCGATTCCCAATTTCTGGCGTGCACCTATCGATAATGATTTCGGTAACGGCCTTCACAAGCGATTAAGAATGTGGCGTAAAGCCGGAGAAAACAGAGATGTTAAGGATGTAAAAATTCAAAAAACCATTGGAAACAAGGTAAAAGTAACGTTTGAGTTTGAATTGTTTGATCAGGAAAACAACTCTGTTGCTGCATACCAATCAGATTATACAGTATTTGGTTCAGGTGATGTGGTTGTAAATAATCACTTTAAAAAGACAAATGCGGATTTACCAAATATTGTACGTATGGGAATGAATTTAGTAATGCCACGTAAGTTTGATCAAATGACCTGGCTGGGTCGTGGACCTCAGGAATCATACTGGGATAGAAAAACAGGGGCATTTGTTGGTTTATACAGCGGAAGTGTTGCCGATCAGTATTGGGCATATCTTCGTCCACAGGAAAATGGTAATAAAACGGATGTACGATGGATGACTATCACTGATAATGCCGGAAACGGATTGTTATTTGTTGGATTACCGTTGCTTGAAGTAAGTGCGCATCATAACATTATGGAAGATTTTGAGTCGCTTGAACGGACTGACGGTCGACAACGACCAGGAGTGGAAGTGGTAAATCGTCATACTACCGACGTAAAACCACGCGACCTGACTTCTGTAAATATCGATTACAAACAAATGGGAGTTGGCGGAGATAACAGTTGGGGCGCCAGAACACACGACAAGTATAGGCTACTTGATAATGAATATCGTTATTCGTTCAGAATGAGACCTCTTGCAAGTGGCGACAAACCTGCTGAATTGGCAAGAGTAAAGTTCTAAGAAATACTCACCGCAGAGGCGTAAAGGTGCGGAGAACCAACTCTGCAACTCTGCGCCTTTGCGGTTTTATAAATAAAAAACTTATATGAAACTTGTAATCCTTTCGTTGCTCGCTTTTTTACTCTTTAATCTAACAAAGGCACAGGTAAAAACAGAACTGATAAATTACAAAGGCTGGGAGAATGCAGTTCAGATAACCAATACTGAAATAAAAGTTATTGTTGTTCCGCAAATTGGCCGGATAATTCATTATGGTTTTTTGAATGAAGAGAATCTGCTCTATGAAAATCCTAAATTTGAAGGGCAAACCTACAGTGCTGAAAATCCTTATAAAGTTGATGGTGAGCTCGTTCATGCTTCTTTTGGTGGTGACCGCATGTGGCCTACCGTGCAGGATAGTTTTGAAGTATTGAATGGAAACCGGGGATTATCCGATCCATGGATTGACGGCTCACCTTGGGGATATGAACTCATTGAAAACGGAGTACAGATCACCAGCCCGGTTAGTGATTATGTCGGGGCTAAAGTTAGTAGAACAATTACTCTCAATGACCAAGGATCTGTTGTAGACATTAAGCAAAAAATGGAGAAGATACAGCGGGGTAAACAAAGGCAGTTAGAGCCCATTCCATTAACCATCTGGAACCTTACAAAGATTAAAAATCCTGATTTTACATTGATCCCGTTACAGGAAAGGAGTGTTTTTGATGAGGGTATACTCATTCCGGTTTGGCCTGACAATATTAACTCGGCCTGGAAAAACTATTCCAAAATCGGGGATGTCGGAATGCTTATACCAGATAAAGAGTTGTTTCAAAAGGTCGGTGCAGACTCCAAAGGTTGGGTAGCAGGAGTTACCGGAAATATTGTTTTTGGTGAGTTCTTTAAGTATGATGTCAACGAAACTTATCCCGATGGGGGAACCAGTGCAACCATTTTTACGTGCTCTGATTTTACCGAACTGGAATGTTTAAGCCCTGAGAAAAAACTTAAACCCGGCCAGTCAATTCAGTTTGATATTCAATGGAAGTTACATAAAATTGAAAACACGAAAAATTTTACCAAAATAAGAAAGCAAGCCATTAGCTGGTTAGAAAATGAATTTAATAACAGATAGCATCATTTGTCCGGGTAAATAAATATTCCGTCAATACATTATTAAAACTAAAATGAAGAAACTATTACTATTCTCCTTGTTCGTTACCATCTTTTTCGGATGCGGCTCTGCTATTGAAAATACCCCGGTTGAAAATAAGGTTCTGGAAGTGACAATAAATCCCGAGGTCACCTTTCAAACCATCCACAACTTTGGAGCATCTGATGCATGGAGTTGTCAGTATGTTGGCAAGTGGCCGGATGAACAAAAAAATAAAGTGGCAGATCTGTTGTTTAGTCTTGAAAAAAAAGAGGATGGTTCACCAAAAGGAATAGGATTAAGCTGCTGGCGTTTTAATATTGGAGGTGGAAGTGCAGACCAAAAAGGTGATACAAAAATAGGCGATCCCTGGCGGCGTGCGGAATGTTTTCTTCAGGAAGATGGTTCTTATGATTGGGAAAAGCAAGCTGGACAACGTTGGTTTTTAAAAGCTGCCAAAGAAAGAGGCGTTAAAAGTTTTATTGGTTTTGTTAACAGTCCGCCGGTTTGGCTGACTAAAAATGGCCGTGCAAATTCCGATGAAGGAAACACTGTAAATCTACCAAAGGAAAACATCCCGGAATTCAGCGAATTTTTGGTATACGTAACAAAGAACATTCAAAAAAATGACGGGGTATTATTCGATTATCTTTCACCGGTTAATGAACCACAGTGGGACTGGAAAGATGGCCAGGAAGGGAGTCCGTGGAAAAATTCGGAAATTGCTGAACTTTGTCGGAATTTAGGTAATGATTTAGAAAAATCGGGGCTTAAAACTAACATTGAAATTACCGAAGCTGGTAAACTCACACACCTTTTCGATCGCGGGAATGACGCTCAAAGGGGTTATCAAATTAAAGAATTTTTCTCTGCAGAGTCTGAAAACTATCTGGGTAACGTTCCTCACATGGCAAATAAAATTGCCGCACACAGCTACTTCACTACAACCAATGACGCTGTTTTAAATGACATAAGAATAAAACTCAGAAATGAAATAGAAAAAATTGATCCGGAACTTGAATTCTGGATGAGCGAATTTTGTATCCTTGGCGACAATGATGGTTTTATAGGTAACGGAAGAGATCTCGGAATGGAAACTGCATTATTTGTTGCCAATGTAATTCATTACGATTTAACAGTTGCCAATTCGTGCGTATGGCAGTGGTGGCTTGCCGTTAGTCCTTATGATTTTAAGGATGGTTTGGTTTATATCGACAAAAGTGAAACAGGTGGGAACATTTATGAATCAAAACTGCTTTGGGCACTTGGTAATTACTCGCACTTTGTTCGCCCTGGAGCAAAACGTATTTCAGTTGAATTGGAAGAAAATTCAGACGTTAAAATTTCGGCATATAAAAATAAAAACGGAGAAATAGTGGTGGTTTGCATGAACAGATCAGAAACCAGCAAAAGCATTCAGTTAAATCTGCAAGATAATGCAAAACGTTTTGAGACATCTGAGAACAATAATCTCTCCCGGTTGGAAGAAGTGCATTTAAAGAAACCTTTTAGCCTTCCGAAACAAAGTATAACTACACTGTTAATATCTCAATAATTGATTTTGAAATCCACTATTTGATTGTAATTTTGGCTCAAATTAAAAAATGGAGTTTAAAGGTTTTATATACATAGGGATTTTACTGGTAACATTTATTATTCCAGTCCTTCTGGAATTAAGAAAATCAACCGGTTTTTTCTATAATTTGAAATATCTGGTACCGGCTATAGTATTTAGCGGAGCGATATATATAATCTGGGATTTGCGCTTTGAAGAAAAGTCCATTTGGGTTTTTAACAACGAATTTTTAACTGGTATAAGCATTTTAAATCTGCCTCTGGAAGAATGGATCTACTTTTTTGTACTTCCCTTCCTGGGTGTCTTTATTTATGAATTTGTGAAACACCGTTTTAATAACTTTGAATACCCCAAATTTTTCCTTGCTTTTAGTTTGGTTTTGCTGGTGCTCTTTGGAATAATTGCGTATTCGTCAAGACAAAAATTATATCCGTTTTTTACATTCTTCCTGCTAACTATCTATCTGGGGTACACTGTTTTTCGTAACCGGTTTAAAAAGCACTACAGCAAGTTTTATTTGGCGTTTTTCATTTTAATAATTCCTTTTACTATAATCAATGGAGTTATTACAACACTACCGGTTATCGAATACAACCCTGACCATATTCTGGGAATTCATGTATATGCCATACCAGTCGAAAATTTTGCGTCGCTGTTTCTGCTTTTTATAATGAATATTACCATTTATGAATATTTGAAAGAACGACGTATTTATTAATATCAGAAACTTTATGAAATTTTTCTATCAAACCGGTATACTTTTCTATACAGTCCTTATTCGCTTTGCCTCTCTTTTTAGCGATAAAGCCAGATTTTTTGTAAAAGGAAGAAAAGAATGGGAAACAATGCTAAAAAGTAAGGTTGAAAAAGATGCCAGATATTTGTGGTTTCATTGTGCCTCGCTT
>Ga0272443_10006887_pt1 | contig 11052 bp, 11 predicted proteins | sample SSMAcet12_FD_193581 | JGI IMG/M metagenome (GOLD analysis project Ga0272443, IMG submission 193581) | Marine sediment archaeal communities from Little Sippewissett salt marsh, Falmouth, MA, United States - SSM-Acet-12 | ecosystem: Environmental > Aquatic > Marine > Wetlands > Sediment ... | reverse complement strand
CGTTTCTACCCAGCCGTTGACGGTTTCTATTTCCTGAACTTTGAGATAAAAACTACAGGTCTGATCGGTGGGCATAAATTGAGCAAACTTCCAGTCGGGATATTTATTTATGTAAGGCTCCGTAATAATTTGGCCGCGGATAGTTGCAAGTTGTGGCTCATCTGCAACAAGATTACGAATATCATTCGCTTCAGGCTGACTATAGTATGTTAATCTAATCGAGCCAAGACATATAAAACAGGCAAAAGCGAAATATGCTATAATATACTGGTTATACTCGAAAGGTTTCTTAATAATGAATAATAAAATCGCTGCAGTCATGAATAAGGCGAGCAGGGAAAGCCACAAATAAATTGAAATATCCAGGCTGTTTTGTATTAGTATTCCCGCTATTAGGCCAATCGAGACAAAAAGCAGGGGGCAGGTGCTGATTATTTGCTTATGAATGTTCCTGCCCGCCAATTGCTTATCAATTAAAGCTAATTTCCGCTGGATGTCATCCATAGCCGATTAGGTTACAAAGACATTGAAAAAAATCAAGAATAATTTTAATGGTATTTTTCAGACGTTGACACCAGGAATGGCATAGAATAACATGAAAAGAAATAATATTATCTAAAAATAATGTCATGGAAAAAAAAGATTATTTCAATAAGGCACGTGAATTATTGCACCGGTTCAAAGGTGATTCTTATCTTTACGGCCGGGGTATTTTATCGAAAGCAGGAGAAATAGCTTTATCTATCGGCAAAAAAGCTGTTTTAATTCGAGGAACTTTTAACGGCAGTGACAGCTATGTGGAGATTATAAGGAAGTCCCTCTCAGAATCATCGATAGAATTTGTTGGACAATTCAAAGGCGCAAGACCAAACAGTCCTAAGGAAGATTTATTCCGGATTACCGAAGAAATTAAAAATGCCAGGCCGGATGTAGTCATCAGCTTCGGAGGAGGCAGTACTATCGATGCAACCAAAGCTGCAATTGTTCTTCATAACTTGAATGGAAAAATCGATGATTATTTCGGAACGAACCGTGTAACTCAGGAACTTGAAAAAACTGTTCAATTATTAACACCTCATATCGCAATACAAACACTTGCAGGCTCAGCATCGCATCTCACAAAATATTCAAATGTAACAGATATGTCCACAGCCCAGAAAAAATTAATTGTCGATGATGCCGTTATACCTGATTTTCCAATTTTTGATTATGAAGTTACATACAATACACCGCCTGATATTACAATAGATGGCGCAATGGATGGTATTGCACATTCGCTTGAGGTTCTTTACGGCTCTGTGGGAAAGCCTGTTTATAACAAAGTAGAGGAAATAACAGAGGCATGTATTTCTCTTATAATAAAATATCTTCCTGCAGCTTTGGAAAATCCGGACAATAAAGAAGCCCGTGAAGCTCTTTGTCTGGCAACCGATTTAGGCGGATATGCGATTATGATCGGCGGAACAAACGGGGGACATTTAAGCAGTTATTCATTAGTGGATATTCTCCCTCACGGCCGAGCTTGCGCGATTATGAATCCCTATTACACCATTTTCTTTGCCCCTGCCATAGAAAAGCCGCTGCGACTTATAAGCAAAATATATAAGCAAGCCGGATTAATAAAATCCAACATCGAGAATCTTGAAGGCAAAGATTTAGGAGTTTCGGTTGCCGAGGCAATGTTTGAATTCGCGAAAAAGATTGGCCTGCCTACACGATTGGATGAAATCAATGGATTCAACGAGGGGCATATAGAACGAGCATTGAAAGCTGCGAAAAATCCTCAACTGAAAATGAAATTACAAAATATGCCTATTCCATTGACCTCTGAAATGGTTGACGAATATATGCAACCGATATTGGAAGCCGGAGCAAATGGTGACATATCTTTAATAAAAAATATCCCGGTATGATGTATTTTTTGTACAGGAAAACCTCTTTTTCCAAATTAAAGCTTTTAAGATTGATTCTTTTTCTCATTATTGTTATAATGCACTGAAAGATTTTTGGAGAACAACACGATGAATAGAAGAGCCTTTACCCTTATCGAATTGTTAGTTGTTATCGCAATTATTGCTATATTAATGGGAATTCTTATGCCTGCGCTGCAAAAGGTGAGGAAACAGGCAAGGGAAATCTCCTGCAGGTCGAACCTTAAGCAGTACGGTATAGCCGGAGCCATGTTCCTGGATGATAATGACCAGAAATTCCCTAAGCCACAGTATTGGTTGTATAGGGATTCAGATTTTATTAATAATTGCGCCTGGCATGATGCATCAAAAAAGGCTGATGGAGCACTGTATTCCTATTTGAAGGATATGGATGTTCATATGTGTCCGACTTTTTATTCTTTGAAGAATATGGGAGCCGATCATGATGAGCATGATTCCTCAATACCTATCGATCCCCAGTACAGTTATAGCATGAACTTTTTTCTTGGTGGAGAAGGTGCTCCTGAATCAGTTACGAAGTCTACAGATGTAAAACAGCCGTCCAATGTATTATTCTTTACGGAGGAAAACTTATGGCCGATAGAAGGTCTTAGTCTTTATGCGCTTAATAATAACATCTTCTATACGAGGAAAGAAGATTCCTATGATTGCCTCGCTACATATCATGGATCAAGTGGTAGTGATAATAATAGGGGTACTGCTAATATAGTTTTTGTTGATGGTTCTGTCGGTACGGGAGAAGCTGTGGATAGCTATAAACTGTGCTTGCCGAAAGATAAAAGCTTAGCAATTAATTGATTTAGCTCGCGCCGTAGTTGTGTAAGCCGGGGAAAAGCCTCGAAAGATTTACCCATAGCGTAGTTATAATTATAACTGCCAATCCTAGAATTATCCATACACTGTTAATACGTGAATATTTTTTACAAAACATATAGCGAAAGTGCAAATAACCGACATAAACGAGCCATGAAGCGAGTGACCAAAGTTCTTTCGGGTCCCAGCCCCAATAGTCACCCCACGCCCGTTTACCCCATACGCTGCCGAGAATTAGGCCGAGAGTCAACAAAGGAAAACCGGCACAGACAAGCTTATAAGATGCTTCCTCCGGCGGCAGGAGATTCGTATCTGAAGAGTTAGTTTTACCTACAAGTTGCGCGGCAGCCTGAAAAGCAGCCTTTGCCATAAAGATATAAGCTAAAACGTAAACAGCTACATGAGGTGTGAACAGCCAGCTTTGCAAGGCGGGAGGGAGTCTCTGAGGTTCTGCGTTAAAAACAAAACCGGCGGGAAAAAGAATTATTATTCCCAGGAACATATCGGCGATTTGTCCTCCGACTCGCAGAATCTTACGACTGAAAAAAGATATCGGATAAATCATTCCAAGACAGAGAAAAACCTCGAATAAATTCTGTAAAGGGACATGTTGAACGTGATACCAGCGATAGCTAACAGAAATAACAGATATAATAAATCCAAGGAAATAAATTATTTGTCCATATTTGAATTGGTGGGAAATGCACGCAACCAGAGCAAACAAATAAGTTGCCATCGTAAGATATATCAATAATCCCTGAGTTGTGTACTTGATTTCCATTTACCTGCCTTTTGGCCAAAGTTTTGTGAACCAGAAATACCAGAAGATTCCGATACACAACATAAAATATCCGGAATAAACAAATGTAAGCCCCGAATCGGAAGTAACCTGCAGTACGCTATATCTGCCTTCATCGTGGTCATAGTCCTGCTGATAAAAATGATAGCCTCCATAATGCAAAGGATGGTTAACCTCAATATTTTTCTCTTTTACCGCACGATTATTTTCAATCACCTGCAACTCACTTATATAATCACTAATGTCTCTTCCATAAGCCATAAAAAGTTCATCGCCGGGATCCATGTGCCCCTGAAAATTCTCGAAGACATATCTTGTTGCCGGTTGCCCTCCCGGCGGTGTCACCTGTACATGGATCGCCGGATTGGAACCTGAACCGGGGTCATCGATAGCAGTTCTGTTTTCATCTTCCAGATTTATCCTGAAATTCTCAAATACCCTGAGGATTTTCACTGTTCCGAAATCAGGACCGAGTGAGAATTCCTTATCTTCTTCAGCGGGGAAACTCCAAAAGTCTCCCTGACGAGTTTGAATGTAAAGATCGCCAATTTTGTAATATTCAATCCTGAAATCCTTAAGTCCTATGGAAAAAGGAAGCTCGAATGCAGTTCCATTTTCCAGTTCGACATGATTTTCCATGTGACCTTCAAATACGTACATGACACCATTCAGGAATTTTTCAGTTCCGAAAATATTCCTTCGCAATTGGTGTCCGGCTTTCGAGCCCCAGAGCCCGCCGATTAAAATGAAAATACATCCTATGTGCATCAGTAACAGAGCAGGTACGTGCCGCAACCTTTGAAATAAAATAATACCGATAGCAAGCAGGATGATAAATACGATCCAGTAAGCGGCTAATGGAACGCTATTGAAAAATTCCCGGGCGCGCCTTGAGCCTATAAATGCCCCATAAATGGACAAAACAAACAGCAGGGCAATAGCTGCCATAGCCGTCCACAATATAATCCTTCTTATTTTACAAGCTGATTTGTCTATACTTGCAATCCTTCAATTATGCAGCTAATCATAGTATTTAATTACATAAGTGCCTAAAGTTTAAAGTGTCTAAAGTTATAATATGAAATTTACACCCATTTTAAGCACTTTAGTTCACTTTAGACACTTATAACTTTTCTGTGTGGATTATACTACGTCTAAAGTCACATATCAATTACCTAAAATTTCTGCTAAATCCTCATCGACATTACCTGTTGGCTTAATTTTATAATTGTCAACGAGTAATTTAAGAACATTAGGACTTAGAAATGCAGGCAGGCTCGGTCCAAGATGAATATTTTTTATACCCAAATGCAGCAGGGTCAGCAAAATCGCAACTGCTTTTTGCTCATACCAGGATACAATCAACGAAAGCGGCAGGTCATTTACTCCACAATCGAATGCTTCAGCTAAAGCAACCGCAATCTTAATAGCCGAATAGCAATCGTTACACTGACCTGTATCGACCAGGCGTGGAATACCATCGATATCACCGTAATCCTGGGCATTCAATCGATATTTTCCGCATGCAGCGGTTAGAATCACGCAATCATCCGGAACTTTTTCCGCGAATTCAGAAAAGTAATTTCGCCCCGGCTTGGCACCATCGCATCCGCCGATGAAAAAGAAGTGTCGAATTTTGCCGGCTTTAACTGCTTCGATTATTTTGTCCGCCATGCCAAGCACTGCGGTATAATGGAATCCCGTACTCAATGTCCCCTGAGGATTATCAACAAGAGGCGGCTGCGAGAGGGCTTTTTCAATCACCTGACTGAAATCTCTGTTCTTTATATGTGTTACTCCAGCACAGCCTGCTATTCCGCAAGTGAATATTCTGTCCTTATAGGAATCTTTCGGAATCATGATGCAGTTGGTTGTTACTAAAATTGAGCCGCTGAAATCATCGAATTCATTTCGTTGATTTTGCCATGCTGTCCCGTAGTTGCCTACAAGATGCTTGAATTTTCTTAATTCAGGATAACCATGAGCGGGAAGCATTTCGCCGTGAGTATAAATATTGATTCCCTTACCTTCGGTCTGTTTGAGAAGTTCATAAAGGTCAAGCAGGTCATGGCCTGTAACGACAATTCCCGGACCTGCCTTGGTGCCGCTCGGAACTGTAGCAGGAGTGGGATTGCCGAATCTTGATGTATTCGCGTTGTTTAGCATTTCCATTACGCGAAGATTCATTTCACCGGCCTTTAGTACCAGCTCAAGATGACGATTTAAGTCGAAATCCACATTTGTCAAAGTGGCAAACATTGCTTCATGCATAAAAGCATCGACCTCTTCGTCTTTCTGCCCAAGCTCTCGTGCATGATAAGCATAAGCGGCGATACCTTTCAAACCGAATATAAGTGTATCCTGTAAACTTTGAATATCCGGATCCTTACCGCATACGCCGATTTTAGTACATCCTGTACCTCCTGCCGTTTGTTCACATTGATAACAAAACATATTTCGCCCCTTTCTATTTTTGAGTTTAATTGTTAAGAAACAAGTCTCTGGCTAAAAGATAGCCTGTTTTCGTTTTGAATCTTTTTTCAATAATCTTTTGTATTTTATCTACATTAATATTTTGAATTTCCTCATGCAGATTTACAATATTATCCGCATCCCAGATAATATTGAATTCCAAGCTGTCTATATTCTTCGCACTATGATGATTTGCTATTATTTTGCAAATATGTTCGACTACATCGTCTGGTATTTCGTATTTTTTCAATATTCCATGTGCAATCGGCGACCCCTCGATTTCCTGATATTTGCCGGCAGAAGAGTTATATTTTCTTTCAGCTTCCTTAATACCGATATCATGCAGAATCGCTGCAGCTCTTACAACAAATGCATCGCCTCCTTCATTTAACTGTATCTTCTCAGCAAAATCAAGGACTTCAAGAGCATGCTTGATTCGTTTGATATCATTACCGAATACATGACTCATTTCGTCAATCAACTTATCACAAATATTGTTCATACTTTTCTTAGTGATAATCGTACTCATGATTTTATTATTCTTTTGTGCGTATCATTGTTAGCAGCATTTTGAATTTTTCATCGGCTGCCACTGCATGAGGTACATTGCAGGGCATAATTATAATATTACCATTCGAGACATTAATTTCCCTGCCATCGATAGTTAACCTTGCATTGCCATCAAGAACCTGTACAACAGCATCATAGTGAGATGTATGCTCGCTTAATTTTTGTCCCTTATCAAAAGCGAACAATGTAATGGTACCTGAAGTCTTGTCCACTATTGTTTTACTTACTATAGAATCTTTAGAGTATTCGACTAAATCGACCAACCGCTGATTTTTGCCCAAACAATCGTTAAGTACTCCCGTATTTTTATCCGTACTGGTCATTTTTTTGCCCTTTTATTTTTCTTTCTTTTACTGGATTTTTTTTCAATAAGCTCCGCCAGTGTTATATTATTAAGATAATTGCCAATATATTCCTGAAGTTCGATAAGTTTTGGTCTGACTGTACAGTTTTTTTGCCTGGGGCATTTATTCCTGGCAAGTATACATTTATTCAGGCTCAAAGGCTCCTGAATAGTTTCAATTATTTCCAATACATTTATTCTGGAAGGTTCCCTGCTTAAGCAGAAACCGCCTTTAGGCCCCATGTGACTTTTTACCAGTTTTGCATTATTTAGCTTCTGCATTAGTTTACATGCAAGCTGATAAGGAATTTTCTCTTGTGTTGCTATAGTCTTACTGGATACAAGTCCATTGCCATGATTTTTCGCAAGATTTACCATCGCACGCAGTGCATAATCCGTATTTCTTCTTACTATATCCATATTTTCAGGATTACTTTCAAATTAACCTACATTCGGTATATATGACCACGTTAGTCATATATGACTATATTAGTCTTATATATTCTTGCCGTCAAGAATAAAAATATATATTTTAAAAAATATTTTAAATATATCGTTTAAGCTTTTTTCAGGCAATCGGGGATGGTTTCAATGAATGCCTTTATTTGTTCCCGGACCTTTCTGAATTCAGCCATAACATTTTCTTCACTGCCTGTGGCAAAATACGGGTCTTTGAATGGTTTATGTATTACTTTTGCTTTGCCGGGGAAAACGGGGCAGTTCTGAGCCGCGTTATCGCATAAAGTTATTACATAATCGAAATTAATATTCCATAATTCATCAAGGTGCTTTGAGGTATGATCGGAGATATCGACACCGGCCTCGGCCATTGTTTTGATAGCTCTTGAACTGACACCGATAGGACGTACACCGGCTGAATATGATTCAATAGTATCACTTTTCAAATGTTTTGCCCATCCTTCGGCTATCTGGCTTCTACAGGCATTACCGGTACATAGAAATAATATTTTTATTTTGTCTTTTGAATCTGTCATGTCTATCCATTTATATTAAATTATCGTTGTCTGCAAAATAAATCAAGGTCACATGATTTACATTTAACGCCATATTTTCCTGTGCAGTTTTCAACGATTCCAATGCGGCTTAGAGCAAAATCATATTTTACAGGATCGGATGGTTCTATTTTAGAAAAATGTCTGGTAATTTCCACTGCTGTTTTTAAGGAAATTGTCTTATTATTATGAAAACCTAAGAATTTACATAACCTGCCCATGTGCACATCTATGGGTACGATGAGTTTTGCCTTATCGATTGATTTCCATATTCCTGCATCAACCTGGTCGTACCGAACCATCCATCGCAGGAAGAGATTGAGCCGTTTACATGCGCTGCCGTTAGAAGGTGAAACAAGCAAATACTCAAGGCCGCGATTAGATTTTCCATTATTTTGAGAAGCGTGAATTTTTAATAGCGTATCACTGAATTTCGTTAAGGCGGGAATTATATTCTCATCAGTTTGGTTATAGCCCTTCAGGAAATATTTTTCTATACTTCCATATTCTCTTAGCACTCTCTTCAATAATTTCAACAAATCTGCTATATCACTGCCTGTATTAAAACGGTGTTTGAATCCATTTAATTTTTTCCGCTTATTATGATTGAAATTTACTACAAATTCGTATGGTTTTTGACCAATTACAGTAAAAAGCTTTGTAAGACTATTTTGTATTTGTTCAACTCGCCCATAGGCAAGAACTGCCGAGAGCAAACCTGCAATTTCCATGTCTCTATGGTCAAAGAAATGGTAAACAAACTGCAAAGGGTCCGGCTTAATCAGGTTTCGGTGATTATACCTCTTGTATAAATTTTCCAGTGTGTGTTTGACAGCTTTATTTTCACTATGGTTTTTTGTTATCATCTGTCGGTGTTTCAGCTTTGAGAATCCCATTAATTTGTTCAAGAGTTAAAGATTGTATTTTAACAGTTTTGATATTACCTTTTTTATCAATGAAAAAAGTTGTTGGTATATATACTACATCAATAAACGGACTTGGTAAATAGCTATCACCGAGAGCAGCTACAGTATAATTTATTTTCTCGGTATCAACAAATTTTTTGACATCTTCATTACTTTCAGTAGAAATCGCAAGTATAGCTAAATCTTCTTCGCTTACCTGTTTTCTTAGTTCAATAAAATGAGGAATTTCCGCCCGGCAGGGTGGGCACCATGTCGCCCAGATATTAACCAATAGATTTTTACCGAGATAATCGCTTATTGAATGTTGTTTTCCCTCGATATCTGTAACAGTGAAATCTGGAGCAGGTTTGCCGAACCACTCTGAAAAAGGAAGATTTTCCGATTCTGTAATACTGCCGGATTCATTGTCATTTTCAGAGGCATTCTGATTATTTAAGGTTTTAACGGTAACTCCCGCAATAATTACTATTCCAATTAGACCTAATATTCTTAATAAAGAATTATTATTTTTTGTTTCATTAGTCATTTTATTGTCTCCTTAATCAGAAGAATTAGTTATACGAATCTTCTGCGAATAGAACGTTCTTTCAGCCAGCAATATAAAACCGGCACAACTAACATTGTTAATATTTCGATAGTCATTCCACCAAAAGAAGGTATCGCCATAGGTACCATTATGTCAGAGCCTCGTCCGGTCGATGTTAAAACCGGAATCAACGCTAAAATCGTTGTGGCGGTTGTCATAAGACAAGGTCTTATTCTGCGATTGCCCGCTTCAATTACCATTTGACGAGTCTGGTTAATTGTTACCGGGCTGTTCTTTTGAAAAGATTGTTTTAAATAAGTACACATCACGACACCATCATCTGATGCAATTCCAAACAAAGCCAGGAATCCAACCCATATTGCAACACTTAAGTTTACGGGATGCACCTGGAAAAGTTCACGCATATTGACTCCGAAAATATCAAAGTCAAGAAACCATGATTGTGCATAAAACCAAATTAATAGAAAACCTCCTGCCCATGCTACGAGAATTCCGGAAAAAATCAATATGCTGGTACTCGCCGAGCGAAACTGCAAATAAAGAATAATAAATATAATTAATAATGCCAGTGGTATGACAACCGACAGTGTTTTTTGTGCCCTGATTTGATTTTCATAGCTGCCGGCAAAAGTATAGCTTACTCCCGCGGGAATAATAAATTCGCCGCTATCAATCCTTGATTTAAGATATTTTTGGCTGTTTTCAACAACATCAACTTCTGCATAGCCTTCTTTCTTATCAAATAAGACATACCCGATGAGAAAAGTATCTTCGCTTCTAATGGCCTGTGGACCGCGAACATAACGGATTTCAGACAACTGGATGAGTGGTATTTGCGAACCATTCGCCACCGGAACAAGAATTTCTCCTAAAGACTCTATTTCATTCCTGAGTTCCCGCATATATCTTACTCTGACAGAATATCTCTCGCGTCCTTCAACCGTAGTCGTGACGGTTTTGCCACCAATTGCAACTTCAATTATTTCCTGGATGCCAGCGATAGTGATTCCATATCGTGCTATTGCTTCTCTGTCGATATCTATTTCCAGATATGGTTTTCCAACTATACGGTCCGCTATAACAGTTGATGGTTCCACGCCGGGAACTTCTTTGAGAAATTTCTCGATTTCAAGACCGACTTTTTCAATTGTATCTAAATCAGGTCCTTTGATTTTTACCCCCATCGGGGCTCTCATACCGCTTTGTAACATTACAATTCTCGCGGCGATAGGTTGAAGCTTCGGAGCGCTCGTAGTTCCCGGAATCTGTGCGGCTTTTACTATTTCGCCCCAAATATCATCAGGGCTACTAATATGATTACGCCACTGCCTGATTCGGTTTCCATTTTCATCGGTAATATATTCCGGTTTATAATTTATAACGGTTTCTATCATTGATATTGGTGCAGGGTCAAGAGGGCTGTCAACCCGCCCGATTTTTCCAACGACAGATTCTATTTCAGGAATTGATTGAATCGCGGCATCCTGTTTTTGTAAAATATCCAGACATTCTCCAATCGAAGCATGCGGCATGGTTGTCGGCATATACAAAAATGAACCTTCGTCCAGAGGAGGCATAAACTCCTTGCCAAGACCGGGAAAAGTTTTCACTCCGGCA
>Ga0272443_10006886_pt1 | contig 11052 bp, 7 predicted proteins | sample SSMAcet12_FD_193581 | JGI IMG/M metagenome (GOLD analysis project Ga0272443, IMG submission 193581) | Marine sediment archaeal communities from Little Sippewissett salt marsh, Falmouth, MA, United States - SSM-Acet-12 | ecosystem: Environmental > Aquatic > Marine > Wetlands > Sediment ... | reverse complement strand
AATTCTTTTTCTGCTGACGTTTTTCAAAAATAAGACATATAATTTCAAATGGCATTCAATCCTCAACCTGGAGGTGAGCGATGACGGATGCGGCTTTGCCCCAAGCCGGGGTGAGTATGGTGCAACTGGCCCGAAACTGGTGGGTCCTGGCCCTGCTCGGGCTGCTTATGGTCATCCTGGGCTTGATTGCCCTGTTCCAGCCCCAGGAAACCACCACCACCATCCTGCTCGTACTGGTCATAATCTTCGGGGCCTTCGCCCTGGTCGAGGGGATCTTTCTGTTGGCCACGGCCTTCGCCCAGACCCGCAGTCAGCGGGGGAGGGCTTTGGTCCAGGGTTTCATCGGGGTGATCGTGGGCATACTTTTCCTGGTCTGGCCCCTGGCTTCCGCCGCCGGGCTGATCTATCTGCTGATGGTCTGGATGATCCTGGCCGGGGCCGGACAGATTTACAGTGCCCTGGAGCTGCCCTCCGGGACCGCCGGACGCGGGCAGATCGCCCTGGGCGGGGTTTTACTCCTCATCCTGGCCCTCCTCGTCCTGCTTCATCCCCTGGCGATGCTTTCTGCCGCCACCTGGCTGTTCGGGATTCTCGCCCTGCTGGCCGGGATCGCCACCCTCGCGGTAGGGTTCCGGCTGCGCGGCCTGGAAGCCTGATTCCAGACTTGTCCGAACCCATCCCTGCCGCCCCGCCGGGGAGGACCGGCGCGGGCGGCAGGGGATTCTTTTTTCGTGCAGTTGAGGGATTCCCGGGGTAGCCTACCGTGCCGGGTTATGCAAGCAGGAATGAGACAATCCATTTTTGCGTTTTTTTTAGGCGTCGTCCTGTTCTCGGCGGGAGCCGCCGCTGCTGCAGCTCCCCCGGATTCCTTGGACTTCCCCCTGGTCGAGGGGATGGTCTGGCGCTACGACTCCACCCTGGGCGAGTCCGTCTCCACCGTGAGCCGCCTCGAGGACGGGTACCTGCTCAACTCGCGGGCCCCGCACCTGGTCATCGAGCAGGTGCTGATTCCCGGCGATTGGGGGATTGTCCTCCTGCGCGGGCGCAGCGAGGTGTATTTCGTCGAGACCGAGCGGACCTACGAACCGCCGATGCCCCGGTTCCCCCTCCCGGCCGACGTGGGAATGCGCTGGGAATGGGAGGGGACGGAGATCGTGGACGGCGACGAAGAGATTCGCAGCCGAATCGTGGGGGAGGTCCAATCCCGGGAGAAGGTAAGGGTTCCCCTGGGCGAGTTCGAGTGCCTCAAGGTGGTGATCACCACCTCCTCCAGCGACGGGACCGAGAGCAGTTCGATCCAGTGGGTCGCCCCGGGCATCGGCCCGGTCAAGATCAGGGTGGAGATCGAGGCCGGCGGCCTGACCGGGGTGATGGTCTGGCTTCTGGGTTACGACGTCCTTGAGTTCGAACTGACCTCGTTCGAATACCCGCCGACTCCCCCCCCGGGGCCGGATCACTCGTAGCGCAGGGCGTCGATCGGGTTGAGGCGGGAGGCCTGGCGGGCGGGCCAGAGGCCGAAGATCAGCCCCACCGCGGCCGAGAACCCGGTGGCCAGAAAGATCGAGAAAGTCGTGACCCGCGTGGTCCAGCCCGCGGCGCTGGCCAGTCCCAGAGATATGCCGCCTCCCAGGAGGATGCCCATCAATCCCCCCGACACCGTCATCAAAACTGCCTCGATCAGGAACTGGGTCATTATGTCGGCGCGTCGGGCCCCCAGGGCCTTGCGCAGCCCGATCTCCCGGGTCCGCTCGGTCACGCTGACCAGCATTATGTTCATTATCCCGATCCCCCCGACCAGGAGGGAGATGGCGGCGATGGATCCCAGCAGGAGCGTCATCGTTCTCGTGGTGGACTCGATGGTTTCCTGGATCTCGGCCATATTTCGGACGTCGAAGGCTTCGGCTTCCTCGTCCAGGACTCGGTGTCGCTTGCGCAGGAGGGCATCGATTCGTTCCTGGGCTTCCTCCATCACGTCCTCGGAGACGATCTCGGCGTCGACGTTCCGCAGGTAATCCTCCCCCAGGAGGCGGTACATCGCGGTGGTGACGGGGATGACGACCACGTCGTCCTGGTCCCGCCAGGAGCTGCCTCCCTTTTCCGGGAAGACGCCGATCACCCGGAAGGCGATCCGGTTGATCCTGATTATGTTCCCCACAGGGTTCTCCTCCCCGAACAGCTCGCGGGCCACGGTCAGCCCGATCACCGCGACCTTGGCCCTCTGGCGCACTTCCTCGGCGGAGAAGAAGCGCCCGACGGCGGGAACCGAAGCCCGCATCTGGGCATAGTGCTCTCCCTGGCCCTCCACGGAGGTGTTCCAGTTCTTTCCGGCGTGGACCACCTGGGCCCGCCCGGAGACCCGGGGGGAGACCCGTCGGACCTCGGGGAGTTCGGCCACCGCCTCGGCATCCTTGAGCGTGAGCCGGCTTCCCGAACCGCTTTCCAGGCGGACGGCCCCCTGTGACCGGCGCGCGGTTCTGATGCTGAGCAGGTTGGAGCCGAGGGAGGCCAGACGCTGCCTGATGGAATCGGTGGCGCCCTGGCCCAGGGCGAGCATCGCGATCACGGCCGCCACCCCGATCAGGATCCCCATCATCGAGAGGATCGAGCGCATCTTGTGGGAGAGAATGGCCCGCAAGCTCTGTCGGAAGTGATCGCCGAAAAGGATGCTCCCCGGTTTTCCCTCCGCCTCCTCCGGTGGCCCCGCCCTGCCCGGGGCGGGGGAGGGAGCGGCCCGGCCGGAATCGGTGGGGCGGTCGGAGACGATCTCTCCGTCCAGCATCGTGATGACCCGCCCGGCCCTGGCCCCGATCGAGGGTTCGTGGGTGACCATTATGATGGTCTTGCCCCGGCGGTTGAGGTCCTCGAGGATGGAGATGATCTCGTCCTCGCTCTTGGAGTCGAGGTTTCCGGTGGGTTCGTCGGCCAGGATGATGGGGGGGTTGTTGACCAGGGAGCGGGCGATGGCCACCCGCTGCTGTTCCCCCCCGGAAAGCTGGTTGGGGCGGTGCCCGGCCCGATCTCCCAGGCCGACCTGCTCGATCCGGGCCCGGGGAGCTCCCCTCCCGTCCCTTATTCCCGCGTAGACCAGGGGCAGTTCGGCGTTCTGCAGGGCGGTGAGCTGCGGCAGGAGGTGAAACTGCTGGAAGATGAAGCCGAGGCGGTGGTTGCGCAAGGACGCCAGCTCGTCGTCCCGGCGCCCCATCATTGAGACCCCGTCCAGGAGGAACTCTCCGGAATCGGGGAGGTCGAGGAGCCCCAGGATGTGCAGGAGGGTGGATTTCCCCGAGCCGGAAGGGCCCATAATGGCGACGAACTCCCCCCGCTCGATGACCAGGTTGGCTTTCTTCAGGGCCTGGACCCCCGTCGAGCCGGCCAGGTAAGTCTTGGATATCTCTACAAGTTCCACCAGGGGCATAAAAATTCCCCGCGGTTCGGAAAAAATTAAGTGATTTTAAACTATTTTAAGCCAAAAGGCTATCTTCTTCTCCCGCCCCGGCGGGAAGGCATAAACGGGCTCCCCCCCTGCTCGCTTCTCTGCTGGGGATTATAGTTGCCGGCGGCCGACGAGTTCAGGACTTCATCACCTTCCTGCAGGCCGGAGACGATCTCGGTCCGACCCTCGGCCTCCATCCCCGTCTCCACGCGCTGGCGGCGGTCCTGCCCGTCCGGGCCGCCGGGTAGGAGTACGTAACTGCCTCCCCGCCGCCCCTGTTTCACCGCCTCACTGGGAACGGTGAGGACGTCCCGGGCCTCGGCCACCAGGATGGAGACCTCGGCGCTCATTCCCGAACGGAAGTTTTCCGGGATTCGATTCGGGAGGATGTCGACTTCGTAGATGGTGACGTTGCTGACCACCGTGGATTCGTAGGCGATGTGGTCGACCGTGGCCGGGATCTTCTGCTTCGGGTAAGCGTCGAGGGTGACCGTAGCCTGCTGCCCCAGGCGGACCTGCCCGATGTCGGTCTCATCCACCTCGGCCTTGACGATGAGCCGGTCGCTGAGGACGAGAACGACGCTCGAGGTGCTCACGGTCTGTCCGGGTTCCACCCCGCGCACGATCACGGTGGCGTCGATGGGGGCCAGGAGGGGGCTGGGTTTGTATACCTCCTCCCAGTAGGCCACCTTTTCCGGGCCGTTGAGCTGGGCCGCGTCCAGGAGGGAGGCCCGTTCGGTCGAGCTCATCAGGGCCAGCCTCTCGCCCCGCGCCACCTGTTGTCCCTCCCGGACCAGGACCTCCTCGATTCTCCCCGAGATGGTGGGCTTGATTTCCAGGCGGTTCTGGGGTTCGACGATCCCGGTGACCGAGATGTGACGGGCCAGGTCGCCGCGCTCCACCCGGGTGCTGGACAAGCTTACCTCCTCGCCGTTTCCCGGTTCGCGCAGGAAAAAGTACCAGCCCGCCCCGGCGGCGGCGGCGACGACTATGAGGATGATCAGGATTCTCACGCGTTTCATAATCTTCAGTTCTCCCCCGAGAGTTCCGACTCCATTGTCAAGCCGGTCCGGTATTCCCATTCCGCCCAGGCCCGCAAGGCGTCGGCCCGGGAGCTCAGGTCGCTCTTGCGGGTGCTGACCAGGTTGTCCTCGATGATGATCCAGTTATCGAAGCTGAGCAGCCCGGTGGCGTACTGGGCTTCGGCGATCTTGGCCCGCTCCTCGTCGGCTTCCAGGTATTGCTTCTGGATCCCGACCCGGGCGTCCTCGTCCAGGAGGCTTTTCCAGGCGTGTTCCAGGTAGTAGATTGTGTCGTTCCAGGTTTCGCGGGCATCCTCCTTCTGCTCGGTGAGGGCGGCTTCGCTCTTGTTGACTTCGGCCAGCCGGCTGCCGCCCGTAAAGATCGGGAGGGAGAGGCTGACCCCGGTGGACCAGCTCTCCGAATCCGGGGGCCATTCGTCCCCGGAACGGCCCAGGGAAGCGGAAGCGCGGATGCTGGGGAAAAACCCGGCCCGGGCCGACTTCAGGTCGTACTCGGCCGCTTCCAGGAGGGCCTCCTGCTGCCGGGTGGAGGGGTGGACCCGGGCAATTTCCTCAATGGGCGGGATCTGGGCCGGCACCGGGGGAGAGACCAGGCTGCCCTCGACCGTGATGGGGGTGAAGGTCGCCCTTCCGATCTCCCGGCTCAAGTTGCGCTGGGCCAGGAGGATGTCCCGCCGGGCCTTGTCCACGTCGAAACGGGCATCGGCCAGGTTGGCCTGGGAGGTCATCAACGAACCCCGGTGCTCGTTCCCGGCTTCGTAGCGCAGTTGCACCATATCCAGCTGCTGCTTCCGACGCCGGGCGATCTCCTCGCTCATCGTCAAAAGTTCCTGGGACTCGATCAGGTCGATGTAGGCCTCGCGCAGGGATTGCCGGACCGAGGCCGAAGTCAGCCGGTAGGAGTAGCGGGAAGAGAGCAGGTTCTGCTGTTGGCGGCCGGTTCGGTACCAGCTGTCCAACCCGTCAAAGATCAACTGGTCTCCCGAGATTGAGTAGGAGTATCTGTCGCTGCCGCTCTCCCCGCTGGACTTGGAATGGCTCCAGGAGGCCCGTCCGGAAAGTTCCGGGAGGAGGGCGCTCCGGGTCTCGGCCACCTGTTCCACGGCCTGGGCCACCTGAGCCCGAGCGGAAGCCAGGGAAGGATTTTGCCGGCCGGCCTCCTCCAGGCATTTCTGCCAGTCCATCGTTACGGCCGGCGGTTCGGCCCGGCCCCCGGCCGGACAGGCCAGGGCCGCCGCCGCCAGCAAGATCTTCAGGTTCATCGCGTTAGGTTTCCCGGTTCAGCTTTTTCGTGTCCGGAGACACCCCAGGATAAGGGACTCGTCAACATCATTTAACCGTTCCCGGGGCTTCAGGTTTAACTTTCAATCATTTTATCTTGTTTACCCGGTAGATATCGACTCCTCCGGAGGAGTAGGCCGGCGCCCCGAAAAAGCCGGGAAAGCGGGCGGCCCCGCCGGGATGGCGCTCGCGTTCGAGGCGGCCGAGGTAAACATAGTCCACCCCGTAGTCCGCCAGGATGGTGCGGACCCGGGTGGGGTCGTCCAGGGAATAAACGGTCGCCGCATCATTTTGGCGCCGCTGGGGTTCCTTCCAGTCGTTGCGCCATCCGGCCTCGTGGTTGGTCCATCCGATCAGGGTCGGCCGGCCGCTGAAGGTGGCTATCCGGGGGGCCCAGTCGTAGGCGTTCCCCACCCCCTGCAAGATTATGTCGTCGGGGTCGGTGTTGGCCTTGATCCAGCGAACCGCCGCCAGGTCGTCCCGGTCCCAGCGCCATTCGCTTTTTTGCCAGGAAGGGACGGGTTCCTCGACGTAGGCCAGGCCGTCCAGGGTCTCCGGGAGCCGGTGTCCCCGGGCCAGGGCCCCCACCGCCGCTACCGTGTAGACCAACCCGCCGACGATGAGAGCCCCGGTGGCGATCCGCCAGACCGCCAGGCCGGTCCGGTTCCGCAGATGCCCGGCCACCCAGGCGATCCCGAAGAGGGAAACCGAACCCAGCAGGAGCCAGATGTTGGTGTAGAGCTTGAACATCGTGTTCATCCGCTCGTAACCGCCGCCCTGGTAGTGGTCGATGAGGAAGAAAAACTCGCAGAAAATTCCCAGGCCCAGGGCGACCAGGAGGCAGCTCAGGGCGAAACCCTCGTCCGCTTCCAGCCCCCGGCGGAAGAAAAGGGCCAGGGCCGCCGCCGCCAGGAGGGCCAGGAGCAGCCAGGTCGGGACCAGGAACAGGCCCCCGGTGGCCAGGAGAACGAACAGGCCGGCGCCCAGAAAGAACACGCTCCGGGTTGAACCCAGCGGGGCCAGGCTCCGCTTTCCCGTCACCGCCCGGGCAAAGAGATAGCAACAGGTGAAGAAGAGAAAGATGCCGCAGGCCACCAGGAAGAGGTCCAGCGGGGTTTGCCGCCCGACCGAGCCCAGGCCGCCGCGTTCCTTCCCGGCCTGTTCGGAGAGGAAGGGGAGGTTGAAGGGCAGGTAGAGGATGAAGCTGAGCACGGCCAGGGCGGCGGCGGGGGGTATGAAGGCGGCTTTTCCCCGGAGACCGCCGGGAGCCGGGCTTTCTTCGCCGGCTTCCGGTTCCTTTTTCCGCCAGCTCAGCCAGGCCAGGATCAGGGTTCCCGTGCCCAGGTAGACGGGGTAGTCCCAGGTGTGGGCCCCGATCAAAAGCCCGATCAGGACCGCGAGCAGTCCCAGGAGGCAACCGCGCTCCCGGATGGTTTCGCCCAGCGCCCGCCAACCTGCGCCCAGCCCCCGGGCCAGGTTGAGAAGGAGATTGATCACCGCGATGTTGATCATATAGGTGATGACGTAGGGGTGAAGGTCGCCGTAAACCAGGCTGAAGCTGGGGAACTCGTTGATGGGGTAGTCGAGGATGGTTCCGTCGGCCCCGGTCTGGACCATTACCCGGGCCCCGTTGAAGAAACCGAAGTTCTTGAACTGCCAGACCAGCTTGTCCCAGTAATCCGGAGCGGTCACCCCGCTCCGGAAAAGGGCGTCGAAGGTTTCCTGGCGGGGCACGGCCACCTGGATGAAGCCGTAGAGGTTGCCGACGAACATCAACAACAGGCCGCCCAAAAAACCGAACGAGAGCTTCCCGGTCAGGTTGTAGCCCAGCCCGAAGGCCCCCATCACGAAGAGGGCATAGATCAGGCCCAGGACCAGGTTAAAGAAGACGGGCAGGGCGATGGGGACCAGCTTGTGCAGGGCGGCGACCAGGATGTAGCCGTAATAGTAGTAATTCATCGTCCGCCCCGACATCCAGGGGTCCTGGGGAGGGAAGCTCTCGCTCAGGTCGATTCGGTGGAGAAGGGCGTAATCCATAAACCGCTCCGTTTCCGGGGCGATCTCCGGGTTGAAGGAGAGAATTTTGAGAACCAGGAGAAAGACCACGAAGCCCAGCGCCTCGACCGTGACCGCCAGGCCGCGGTTCCGGACCAGGAAGCTGGCGATCTCTCCCAGCCGTCGCCGGGCCACCAGGACCGAGACGACCGCCACCAGGAGGAGGGACCCGATGACCAGCGGGGTGCCGAAGGGCGCGATCCCGAACGAAGCCGCCAGCCAGGCCGGGAAGGTGACCGCCGCCAGCCCCGCGATCCGGGCCACGGCGAAACCCCGGTCGCGCAACCGGGGGCAGGCGAGGTAGACGAGGGGGAAGACGGCCGCCCCGCAAAGAGCCGATGCCAGCCAAACTCCGATGATCTGCAGGAAGAGCATTTAAAACCTCCGTCTTGTCGGCGTTTTCCCGAGACGAACTATACTCCCATACCCGGCCGGGCCCATAGCCCAAATAGCGTCCGCCGGGAGTTTTTTTGCTCCGGTTTTCAAGGAAAAATTTTGTTGCCTTCCGTCCGAATTTCTAAAAAAAACACAATTTCCGTCGTCGCCGCCCCGCCCCGCCCGCGAATGCGGGCCCGCCTCCCGTTATCCGTTGCTTTTCAAGGGAATGAGGAGGCCGGACGATGCCCCAGCAGTTTGGGTTGACAATTTTACCCGCCCTTAGCTTGGCTGTCGGGGCCTTGTCCGGGCAAAAATATCAGGGTTTTCGTTTTGTATTCCAGTTAGGAACAGGTATTATTTAGGTGTGGGAAAAGTCTCTTCAGTGCAAGCTAAATAAAGGGGACCAAGGGACTATGAAAGCCAGGACTTTTTTACTTTTTGTCAGCATCTGCGCCATTCCTCTCATCCTGCTGGGCCCGGGCCCAGCGGCGGCCGCCTCGCCTCACCCCCTGGAAGACCCGGTCATCAACTTCCAGGGCCGGGTGGAGGTGGACGATGTCGGGTATTCCGGGAATACCTGGTTCGCCCTCACCATCGGGAACCAGGACATCACCGAGACCTACTGGTCCTCCTGGGCCTCGGTCAGTGCGGTGGAGGGGATATTCAACATAATGATCGGGGGGACCACGGCGGACAAGCTGACCGACGACGTCTTCAACGAGCAGACCGACCTTTACCTCAGCGTCTCGTTCTCCACGGACGGCGCCAACTACGAGCTGCTCAGCCCGGACCAGCACATCGTCAGCGTTCCCTATGCAGTCAACGCCGACCGCCTGGACGGACTGGAAAGCCCCGACTCGGCCTTCGTGGGCCTGACCGACGCCCAGACCGTCGAGAACAAGACCCTGGTCCAGCCCGAGATTGACACCGTCTACTTCACCCCGGGGGCCCTGCCCGCCTCCCCCGTGGCCGGGTTCATCGCCTTCGACTCCTCCGATGACACGATGAAGTACTACAACGGCGCGGACTGGGTCGAGATGAGCGGCACCGGCGGCGGCGGCAGCGACGAGGACTGGGCCTTCATATCCGGCTCGACCGTGGCCGACCCCATCTACCACACCGGATCGGTGATCATCGGGACCAACTCCAAGGATGGCGACGAGGTCCTGAGAGTATACTCCGAGGGATTGGCCCCCGCCCTCCTGGTGGAAGGGACCGGCCTGGGGACGGGCTCCGGCGGTTCCCTGATCCAACTCTTCCGTCACGACAACGGGCGCATCCTTACCGCCACCACCCAGGCCACCACCCAGAACGGGATCTGGGTCACCTCCACCACCCTGACCAGCGGCAGCTTGCTAGGGGTGAGCGCTTCCAGCGATGCCTTCAGCGGGGCCGCCCTGCTCGACGTAGAACAAGGGTCGAACTCGGCCACCGGCAACGCCGTCTTCGTCCAACAGGCCGGATCCGGCAAGGCCATCCTGACCACCATCTCCTCCGGGGGGCCGGGCGGAGCCCACGGCTTGTTCGTCAACCAGAATGCCGACTCCGACGACTCCGTGACCGACAGCACCGGCGGTGCCATCCACGTCAGCAACTCGGGCAACATCTACGAGGGCATCAGTGCCTATACCAATATGAGTGATGCCGCCGCCGCTCCGCTGGTGACCTTCGAGTCGGGAAACACGGCGTTCGATCAGCCCCTTCTTTCCCTCGATCCCGCGGTGGGAGGAAACGCCCCCCACCTCTACCTGAAGGGGATAGACGGCCCCACCCCCGAGACCCTGGCGGCCGGGATGATCTATATGGACAACGACGGCTATCTATACTATGCCGCCAACGACCAGGGCTTCAACGTCCTCAACAGCCGCTGGACCCTGCGGGACGGGTCCCGGGCCAGCGACAGCACCTTTACCGTGACCAGCAATTCCGTGAATTCCAATGCCTTCCAGGAAGGACGTCCCGTCCGCTTCAGTTCGGACGGCAGCAGCTGGAACTACGCGGTGGTGAGCGATTATACCGGGGGAACGGTCACCATCGCCGGGGCGCCGATGACGGCCGGCCTGGACGCCTACATCCAGAGCGGAAACCCCGAACTGGTCCGGCAGGCCAGCTTCTACAAGCCGGGGGACGTTTCCACCGGCAACGACTATATGGGGCTGGCCACCTGGCAGCTGGAGGACGGTTACGCCGTCCGGGTTACCGGGCAGCTCGAGGGAGCCCCGGTGGACGACGACGTCAGCATCCAGATTGGGGTGGGGGGAGCCTCCGACGACTTGCTGACCTCCACCCTGGACCTGGCCGATACCAGCCAGGGCAGCAGCGTGACCGGCATCGACACGGCCGAGTATAAGCTCGATTTCGGGGATCGGATCTACGTGAACCTGGACTCGGTGGGCACGACCACCGCGGGCTCGGGATTGCTGGTCACCCTGGAAGTGGTCACGCCTTAACCTGGAGGCAACCTCAGTTTTTTGTAAGGCAAAAAGCCGAAGAAAACCCGGCCGGATGTCGTTGGGCGCGGAATTGAAAAGGAACCGATGAGCAGGTGAAACTGATCCAGAAAGGCTGGCGGGGAAGGGCGGGACGGCAGAGGTCGGCCGCGTACGCACTCCTGGTAGCGGCCGTGCTCTTTTTCCCTGCCCCGTCCGCCGGTCAGGATTGCGGCCTGGTGGACGAGGGGTTCGACAACTTCGATACCGGGACCCGCCCCTCCGGCTGGATCTTTGACGGCTGCGGAGCCAACTCCGACACCTACACCGGGGCCGGGTATTTCGGGGATGCCTCACCCTCCATCCAATTGAACGCCACCGACGACGCCATCACCACCGAGACCTTTGCCAACCCTCTCCAGCTCAGCTTCTG
>Ga0272443_10006885_pt1 | contig 11052 bp, 12 predicted proteins | sample SSMAcet12_FD_193581 | JGI IMG/M metagenome (GOLD analysis project Ga0272443, IMG submission 193581) | Marine sediment archaeal communities from Little Sippewissett salt marsh, Falmouth, MA, United States - SSM-Acet-12 | ecosystem: Environmental > Aquatic > Marine > Wetlands > Sediment ... | reverse complement strand
GCTGTTTTTTTTCGTATTTTTCTTCATTGGAAAAGTGAATTTATTTGTTATACATTTGTTTATGTAAGTATCTACAATATAACACTTTATCTTCACTTTTCCAACTTTTACTTTAGGGATTTAGGTATTATATAAGGTCAGACTAAAAAACATACAAAGTATTAATTTTTTGTAATTTACCTTAATATCACTCCTTATAAGAGAAAAAATAACTATTTTGGATTTTTTCGAAAAACAAATTCGAATTATGAAAAGCGATATAGAAAAATCAAAGTCAGAGCTGATAAAGGAACTAAATGAACTACGTTCTAAGTTGTCTGAATTTGAATCTTCCCAAAATGAATATAATAGATTACAGTATCTTGCATCAAAATCTGAGTATCAACAGTTAATAGCTGAGCTTTCTGAGGATATGTTCTCCCTCCATGATCCTGAGGGCTTTTATAAGTATGCTTCACCAGCAAGCTTTAATATTTTTGGTTATAAACCAAAAGAATTAGTTGGAAGAAATGCTTATGACTTTTTCCATTCTGAAGACTTTAGAAGAATAGCTGAACACCATGAGGCCACAACAAAAGGAAGGATTACTCATCCTGTAACTTATAGAATAAAACATAAAAAAGGACATTTTGTTTGGGTTGAAACTACAAACCGTTTCATTTTTAATCCAGATTCAGATCAAGTAGATATGATAATATGTGTAACAAGAGATGTAACCCGCCAAAAGAATTCTTACCGTAAGTGGGAAGAAAGCGAGATGCGTTTCAGAAATATAATAGAAAAAACACCTGTGGGAATGTGTATTACTGATGCTGAAGGATATTACCAATATGTAAATGATGCATATTGTAAGATATTTAGTTATTCAGATGAATATCTTCTCGGTAAGCATTTCACCATTATTCTACCTAATGATAAAAAAGATTTCTACTCAAAAAAACATGATGTTTTTATTGAATCCGAGCAAGACGTAAATGGCATCTGGACTGTTGTGGATAAGTATAATAATATAAAGTATATCACTTCAGCTGCTGTAAGAATTGTAGGAACTGACGGTAAGTTTAAAAAAGTTACTTATGTAAATGACCTCACTGAAATTGAAAATTACAAGAATGAATTGAAAGCGAATCGTGGTTTTACTTCCAACATCAAAATATAATACTCAGTTAATATTGGTACAAAATCATTAATAAAAAGGGAGGTTAAGAAATATTCTGTAACCCCCCACTTGTTAGATTTTATTTTGCAAATTTTTCTTTTATCATATTTAATGCAGAGCCAGCTTTAAACCACTGTATCTGAGCATTATTATATGTATGCTCTACTTCAAACTGGTCTATTGAACCATCTTTGTGATGTAGTAGAACTGTTAGTGGCATATTTGGAGAAAAATCATTCAAGCCCAATATGTCTATTGTATCATCTTCCTGGATTAAGTCATAGTCAGCTTTGTTCTTGAATGTAAGACCAAGCATACCCTGCTTTTTCAAGTTTGTTTCGTGAATGCGAGCAAAGGATTTAACGAGAACAGCTTTTACGCCAAGGTGACGAGGTTCCATAGCAGCATGCTCGCGTGATGAACCTTCACCATAATTTTCATCTCCGACTACTAAAGAACCAATATTGTTTGCTTTATAATCTCTCTGTACTTTCGGTACTTCTCCATATTCACCAGATAACTGGTTTTTTACTTTGTTTACTTCATCATTATAGGCATTAGTGGCACCGGTTAGCATGTTATCAGAAATATTATCGAGATGACCACGGAATCTAAGCCAAGGACCTGCCATTGATATATGATCTGTTGTGCATTTGCCTTTTGCTTTTATTAGTAATTTCAATCCTTTAAATTTTTCTACATGAGCTGGCTCAAATGGTGTTAATATCTGGAGTCTCTTTGAATCCTGTGCAACTATTATCTCTACACCCGATCCGTCTTTGGCTGGTTGCTGATAACCGGGGTCTTTTACGTCAAAGCCCTTTAAAGGCAGTTCTTCTCCAGTTGGCTCTGCCAGTTTTACTTCATCGCCGTTTTCATTTGTTAGAGTGTCTGTGATAGGATTAAACGAAAGCCGTCCAGCGATAGATAGAGCTGTAACCAATTCCGGAGAAGCAACAAAACCATGAGTATTAGGATTGCCATCGTTACGTTTTGCAAAGTTTCGGTTAAAAGAAGTAATTATTGAATTTTTCTCCTTTTTCTCAGCACCATGCCTTGCCCATTGACCAATACAAGGACCACAAGCATTTGCCAAAACGACACCACCAATTCTCTCGAAAATATCAATGAACCCATCGCGTTCGATTGTAAATCTTACCTGTTCAGAGCCAGGGGTAATCGTATATTCAGATTTTACTTTCAAATGCTTATCTGTTGCTTGTTGAGCAAGAGATGCTGCACGGGAAATATCTTCGTAAGATGAATTAGTACAAGAGCCAATTAGCCCAACATCCAATTTATCAGGCCAGTCATTTTCTTTTACAGCTTCTGCCATCTTTGATATTGGAGTAGCCAAATCAGGAGTGAATGGACCATTAATGTGTGGTTCGAGTTCGGATAAATTGATTTCAATAACTTCATCAAAATATTTTTCAGGATTTGCATAAACCTCGGGATCGCCAGTTAAATGTTCTGCGATATTTTTTGCCATATCAGCAACTTCTTTCCTTCCAGTTGAAGCTAAGTAATCATACATTTTTTCGTCGAATCCAAATGTAGAAGTTGTAGCTCCTATCTCAGCTCCCATATTGCATATAGTGCCTTTTCCTGTGCAGGATATAGTGTTTGCACCATCTCCGAAATATTCTACTATAGCTCCAGTGCCACCTTTGACGGTCAGAATACCAGCCACTTTTAAAATAACATCTTTTGCAGAAGTCCAACCGCTCAATCTGCCAGTTAGTTTAACCCCAATAAGTTTTGGAAATTTCAATTCCCATGCCATACCAGCCATAACATCTACTGCATCAGCTCCACCAACACCAATGGCAACCATCCCTAATCCGCCTGCATTTACAGTATGAGAATCAGTACCAATCATCATTCCGCCAGGGAATGCGTAGTTTTCGAGGACAACTTGATGAATAATCCCTGCTCCTGGTTTCCAGAATCCAATACCATATTTATTGGACACAGATGATAAGAAATCATAAACTTCTTTATTAACATCAATAGCTTCTTCTAAATCTTTTTCTGCTCCCACTTTTGCTTGTATTAGGTGATCGCAATGAACAGTGGAAGGAACGGCTACTTGAGGTCTGCCTGATTGCATAAATTGGAGTAAAGCCATTTGAGCGGTAGCATCTTGCATAGCTACACGATCTGGAGCGAAATTAACATAATCGCTTGCTCTTTTGAATTCCTTTAGATCTTTTTGATCGAAAAGGTGAGAGTATAATATCTTTTCTGCCAAAACCATTGGCCTGCCGAGCATATCTTTAGCTTTTTGTACTCTTGATGGCATTTCATCATAAAGTTTTTTAATCATTTCGAGATCGAATATCATTTCATGTTCCCTTAAGTGTTAAGAATAATAAAACCATTAGTTTTCAATTAAGAATATTAAAATAAGAAAACTATGGGATTATGGCAAGTATTTATCGAACAATTTTTATTTCTGTTATATCATCCGATTTATTTGTTTTTAATCATTGTTTATGCACTAAACTGCAATATATTAGAGTCTATATGTTTAACTGAAATCAATTTTCAGATAAATATTTTTTTTGATAATAAGGGTTTCACGATGAATATTAAAATTGAACGTCTCAGTAAGGATCAGATCAATGAAATGGGAATCAACAACTGGCCTATTTGGACTAAGGAAGTATCTAAGTTCGATTGGTTTTATGATAGTTCCGAGCAATGCCTGATATTAGAAGGTAAAATAATAGTTAAACATAATGAAGGCGAATTAGAAATCAATTCAGGCGATTTTGTTACATTCCCAAAAGGATTAAAATGTGTTTGGAATGTAATTGAACCTGTAAGAAAACACTATAATTTTGAATGATTTTGAGTTTTAAATGAAGTTTAATATTGAACTTACAAAAAGCCAATATAACAAATTAGTCAAAAGATCAGAAATGCTCGGGCAAAATCCAGAGAATGCTGCAAAAATGGTGTTATCTGTGCTTACTGATGGATCAGATGCTGAATTCATTGATTATCTGGAGCTTACAGGAACGCCTTCTGTTCATAAGAATATTGATGAAAATTTCTTATTTCATATAGCTGATGAATGGGAATATAATGACGATGATGAAGAATTTTCTTAGATATTTTTAGTTAATTTATTGCATTTAGTAAAAATTTCCGTAGTTTATAAAAATTTTGCATGATATTTGCACTTGTTTGGAATTTAAGAGCATAATTGATTTTTTTATCATAATCGTCAGAGCAAAATGAAGATTTACGAAACAGCTCCAGAGCCATATTACGAACATGGGAGACACACATCCTCCCAGCTTATTATATTTATACTAATTATTTTACTATCAACATCTGGAACTATACTATTAGGTCAGCAAGCTCTAAAAGCATTTTTTTCGAATAATCTACAAGGAGAAATTCATAATAATGAAGAGTTTGTTTTTACTTATATAGAGAAGTCTGGAAAAAATGATAAAATGCAAAAAACAAATCAGTTTTTCAACTGGGCAGTTGATCTTTACAAAGACACCCCCTCTGAATCGCGTTATTGGTTTAATCCCTTTATGATTGTTTTTATAGAGTCTGCTTTCATTGGTTTGCTCTTTGCTGTTTTTTTAACTACTTTGCTGCCCTTTGAGTATGGCTTGATGCGACAAAAAGTTGAACGTGAAGTATCAAATATTATTGATAACATCGAATATATCAAGCATGGTTTCCATAGTACTGATGGACAGAAAGAAATTATCAAAGAACTTATGAACCTCAATTCCTATAATTTTCAAGAATATGCCGAAGAAATCAATTTTCATTCTGACGATTTAAGAGTCTTGATTAAAGCCATTAAGTGGAGAGAATCAAATATATGGCATAAAATTCTTCATTTCAATAGTGGTATTCAAGTTTACATGCGTTTTCACTTCACTGCAAAATATAGCAATGCTGTTCTCGGGTTTGTTTATATAGGAGCGGCTTTTCTTATAGTTATTATAGGTTTACGTGGTTTGAAGTTTATTCCACCGAACGAGCCAACTTATGTTATGTTTGCTCTTGGGATGGAATTCACTATGCTTGTTGTTTATGCTATTACTCTTATATACTCCAAGCAGGAAGAGGAAATGGAGATGGAAACTAAAACTCGTGAAGCAGCTGCCTCCTCGCTTGGTTCCGAACTGGGTGATTCCAGAGAAGTTGAAAAATTATTAAGAGTGTTTATTAAATCTAATGGCAAGGATAAATAAAGGATTTATTTAGTGGGACTAAAACTTATTTCAGAACATCTGAACGGATTAATAGTATTTCAGCCGGATGTATTCGAAGATAAACGCGGCTTTTTTATGGAATCATTTCGGGCTGACGAATTTGAAAAGCTATCACTACCAACTGATTTTATTCAGGACAATCATTCACGATCAATTAAAGGTGTGTTGAGAGGTATGCACTTTCAATGGGATAAACCTCAGGGCAAATTAATTAGAGTTACTCTGGGATCATGCTTAGTTGTTGAAATTGACATTCGGAAGGGTTCACCTTCGTTTGGTAAGTGGTTCGGGATTGAACTAAATGCAAAAAATAAAAAAATGCTATGGGTTCCTCCTGGGTTTGCGAATGGTTTCTATACATTGTCCGATTGGGCTGAGATGCAATATAAGTGTACTGCATTTTGGAATAAAAATGGAGAATCTTCAATCTCTTGGAATGATCCTAAGATTGCAATTGATTGGGGTACTACTGACCCAATCATCTCAGATAAAGATAAAAATGCTCAATCATTGGAAGAATGGCTAGATAAAGAAGAATCTGAGTATTTCAGATATTAATTTCTAATCATTCAGCTATCATTTTCGTTGATTTCATTATTTAAAGCAACATTATTTAGTGCATTTTCTAATTTCTCAAGTTGTTTGGATATTCTTGCATCTACAGTTCCTGCTGATGTTTCTAAGATACATCCGCCTTTTTCAATTGAATCATCTGGACTTAATACAATATTCTCAGAAATTGATGAATCAGATGATAATGTGCTTTTGGAATCTTCGAGGGCTTCTAAATCATCGGGATTTATTCTAATCCTAAATATCTGATCTTCATCTAAGGAATCAATAGCTTTCTTAGCTTGAGTTAGCACCACCGCAGAATCCTGGGATATTTCTCTAACAAGAATATGTTCAGCCATCATTCTTGCCAGTGAAGTAAGAGAATCATCAAATTTATTCACTTCATAATGATAACTTATTGCAAGATCTTCTATTACACTATCAATTCTTCTCATCCAATCTCGATATTTTTCTATCTCTGCTTTGAAGTTAGAAGTAGTTATCTTTTGACCATCATCGAAACCATTGTCATAAGCTTTTTGTACTTCTTTCTTTACATCATCAACTGGAATTGATTTTGGTGGTATCTTTTCTAATGATATGGAAATCGGATTCTTGGGAATACAAAAACAAAATTCGCCAGTAAATACAGAAGGTTTCGGATCCTCTTTCTTCTCCTTTTCAATTTCATTTTCATCGAATTCATCTAACTTCTCGATTATATCATCATCAGGTATTGTGTCTATAGGTAGAAATACATTTATATCTTCAATCATAGCATCCTTTCCTTTAAGTATCTTAACTCTGTGAAAGGGTTGTCTTATTTTTACTTTAACACTTGACACTTTGTAATCCTGATTCTATTAAACGAAAACATCTTCTTTACCGCGACCACCTACTACTATCTCTTCTTCTTCTTCGAGACGCTTGATAATATCAACAATTCTCATTTGAGCAGATTCTACTTCCTTGAGCTTTACTGGTCCCATAAACTCTAACTCTTCCTTAACAACTGAAGCAGCTCGTTCGGACATATTCTTGAATATCTTGTTTTTAATTTTGTCATCACCTACCTTAAGGGAAAGAGCAAGATCACGTTTATCTACTTCTCGCAATATTCTCTGTATACCCTTGTCATCAATCATTACAATGTCTTCGAAAAGGAACATTAGTCTTTTAATCTCAACAGCCAGGTTAGAATCTTTGTCTTCAATAGTTTCAATTATAGATTTTGCAGAAGCATTATTACTTTTATTCAAAATATTAGCAACCAACTTAGCTCCACCAGCAGTTGCAAGGTCTTGAGATAGGGTTGATTCAGCTACTTGATCCACTACATGCTCTACTTGAGTAACAAGTTGGGGAGAAACTTTTCCAAGTTTAGCGATTCGCATCACTGATTCACCCCTAAGCTGATCGGGAAACTCATTTAGGACTTCTGCTGATTGATCTGGTGGCAGATGCGAGAGAATCAAAGCAATAGTCTGTGGATGTTCTTTAGCCAGAAAGCTGGCAAGCTGCTGTGGATCTGCCTTTTTTAATATATTGAATCCACGAACAGTAGTTAGTACTCTAATTCTTTCAATGATTTCCTTTGCCTGCTCGTACCCCCAGCTTTTCTCTAATAGCATTTGTGCATATTCAATACCGCCTTCCACCATATAGGTCTGAGCAGTCATTAGTTGATAGAACTCAGAAATAACATCCTCAACAACATGGGGTGGCAGATCTTTCATACTGGTTATTTCAACAGCTATTTGCTCTACTTCTTTCATCTCGAGTTCTTTGAAGACTTTTGCTGCTACGTCAACGTCCAGAGACATAAGCAACACAGCCGCTTTTTGTTTTCCGTTCAGGTCGCTTGATGTTAATTGCTTTGTTTTCATATCTTTATTCTATTGTGTTTATCATCCTACTTTACATGTATCGTTTCTTGCTTTATGATATTTTATAAAATACAATATTTATAATAGCCCCATATCCTGATAATCCTGTTGGAGCATTACTCTAACTAATCGAGCAGCTTCCTGTGGTTGGTCATCAATGAAATCCTGAACTTTATTCTTTATTTCAAGACTCATAAGCTGATCTTCAGTCATATCTCCGGCTTCTTCTTCAAAATCTGCTTTTGCTCTACGTGCTAAAGTATCTTGATCGAGACTTTCTTCATCAATACCAAGCGACAATCCGTCTTCTCTGTCCATTCTTTCACCTTCCAAAAGAAGTTGGTCAGGAAGTTCAGCTGGGAGAAGCATTAGATCATCTTCGTCAAATTCAAGTTCTTCCAATTCCTCTTCTTCCTCATCAGCCAAATCATCATCATCAATCTCAATATGCTCAGGAAGCCCCAATGCAATGCGAAATCTTTCCCTAATTTGTTTAGATTGAAGCACTCTGTAAAGTATAAAGATAGTTACAAGCATCGCCAGAATCAGGAAGAAAAGCTTAATGTATTCAGGGTCCTGCCACCATAAGGGTTTCGTTTCATATCTAATCTCTTCTTCAAGATTTGTCATATCAAATGGAACGTTCAGCACTGTGATCTGATCATTTCTTGATGGATCATACCCGACAGCATTTTTAATAGTCTCTTCTAGCTTTTTCATTTCTTCTTCTGAGCGCGGGACATATTCAATGGTTTTTTCGCCATTTTCATTTGTTACAACTTTAACTATATCATTGACCATTGCTGCAACAGAAAGTCTTCTGACGTTGCCTACTTCTTCAATAATCTTTGACTCAGTCATAGATATTTCGTAGTTTGAGATAACATTTTGCTTATCGCGAGCCATGTTGACTGCTGGATAACTAAGAGAATCGGTAGACTCTGATATATCTGTAAGGGTTTGCTCGCTTCGAATAACTTGCCTTTCAGGATCATAATCCGTTATTGTCTTCTCGATTTTAGTAAAATCAAGCTCCACATTTACCTGAACTTCTGCATTTCCTGGACCTAATACTCCATTAAGAAGAGTCTGTACTTTATTGGATAAGTGTCTTTCAGCATCAATTTGCTGCTCGTGTTGCATATTTGTAAGCCCAGCAATGCTTGATTCGTCTAATGGTGGTGGTGATATTATCTTGCCTCGTTGGTCAACTACTGTTACGTGGTCTGTAATCATACCTTCCACGCTTGATGCCACAAGATTCTGAATTCCCTCAATACTGACTTTGCTAATACTTCTTCCAGATTTTAACCATATAGAAACAGAAGCAGTTGGTTCTTTCTGGTCTTTTTCGAATAACTCTTTTTCTGGTGTTACTAAATGCACTCTTGCCTTTTTAACTTCATCAAGAGAAGATATTGTTCTTGCTAATTCCCCTTCTAAAGCTCGACGGTAATTTAGTTTCTGAACAAATTCAGACATACCGAGATTTGTCTTGTCAAAAATTTCATAGCCCACAATACCTGATTCAGGTAAACCTTCTGAAGCAAGATTTATACGAGTGTCATATACTATATCTTTATCAACTAAAATAGTTGTTCCGTTATTAGTCAACTCATAAGGTATGTTTTTCTCTTTAAGATTTTCAATAATTTTTCCAGCTTCTGCTTCATCGAGTGATCTAAATAGAACTGTTTTTTCTTCGGGAGTACCAGTAGAAGCAATTAAGAAAATACTAAGAGCCAGAGCCAGTCCTACAGAACTTCCAATAATTATTTTTTGTAGTGTTGATAATTTATTGTAAAATGTTTTTACTTGATCTGTAATGTTTAGCTTTGCCATAGCATCCTTGAGAATATAATAAAATTATTCAATCCTGATTATACTTGCATTCTGGAAACTTCTTTGTACATATCAACGAATTTATTACGCATTTCCATTAGTAGTTGAAAGCCCGTCTTGGCTTTTTCGGCAGCAATCATTACATCGTGTAAATCCACTGGCTCTCCTTTTATCATCCTCTCTGTTAATTCTGCTGAGTCTTTTTTCAGAGAATTAACATCAGTGATCAATTCCTTCAATGTATCTGTGAATTTATCAGCTCGTTCAGAGGCACCAAAATCCATTTTTTGTGATTGCTGTTGGACCAAAGGCAGGTATCTGTTGTTCGGATCCATTTCATTAACGACCATTATAGCATCCTTTCAAAATTGATCATCCTTGATAATTTAAATAGTGTCAAACTCTACCGTCTATAATAATTCCTTTTGAATATGAATGAGTTTGTAAACGACCACTACTGTTGAAAATCACATGCTTCTCTAATTGCTGTTGGTTATCAGGAAACATCTTAATAAAAAAATCTCGCTCTTTTTGAGTAATTAGGTTGCCATCGCTTTTTAATCTGGCAGTTCCATTTTCTTTATGTGGTATATCCTTGTCAGTAATGCGTTCTAAAGGATCTTTATCACTTGCGATTGGTTGAACCGAATCACTATAGACCATATCTCTATACGCATTTATACTTGGAATTTTCATTCTTACCTCTTTACCTACAACCTAAAAAGTTATAAAATATTATATTTCCAAAGAGTCTCTGGCAATATTTTTAGCTGCATCTATTACACCTGTATTCGCCTGAAAAGCTCTTTGAGCGCTAATCATCTCCACCATTTCCGTTACAATGTTAATGTTTGGCATTTTTACATATCCTTTCTCATCGGCATCAGGGTGCGATGGGTCATAAACGATTCGTGGAGGAGTGTTGTCCCTCGCCGTTTTTGCACTCAGCACACGATAATCAGGAGGATATGTACCTTGACTCGCATTCATGCTATGCGTATTATCTGTTCTATCTAATCTAATTTGATTTTCAAGTTCATTTTCAAATGGGCTTTTGTGCATAGCTCTTACTATTACAACTTCCCGCTGGTATGGCTGACCATCTGGTCCTTTAGTAGTATTGGCATTGGCAATGTTTTTTGCCACAGCGCTCAATCTCATTCTTTGAACGCTCATTCCCTGCCCACTTATGTTAAAAGAAGAAAAAATGTTTTCTGCCATAAAAATCACATTGCTATTTAATAATAAGTTTCTTTAATTACCAATTACCTAACAATTCCTGTAATTGATTGATCCAGACCCTGAAAGTATTTTTTTACTACCCTTGAAGTAAACCGAAAGCGTATCTGGTTTTGAG
>Ga0272443_10006883_pt1 | contig 11055 bp, 15 predicted proteins | sample SSMAcet12_FD_193581 | JGI IMG/M metagenome (GOLD analysis project Ga0272443, IMG submission 193581) | Marine sediment archaeal communities from Little Sippewissett salt marsh, Falmouth, MA, United States - SSM-Acet-12 | ecosystem: Environmental > Aquatic > Marine > Wetlands > Sediment ... | reverse complement strand
TGCTAGTGATGCTCGAGGAATTGGAGTTGTAAGGGGACAGATTAAAGATTATGCTAAGACAAAAATCATAGGGCAGGACTTTAAAATTATTTTTATGGATGAGGCAGATAGTATTACTCCAGAAGCTCAACATGCTTTGCGAAGAATTATAGAACGCTATGCATCCAAATGCCGATTTATATTATCTTGTAACTATCCCAATAAAATTATTGACCCTATCAAAGACCGGTGCGTAGTATTTCGTTTTAAAAAACTCACATCAAAAGAAGTACAAATGATGATACTTGATATTGCCAAGAAGGAAGATATAAATATCACAAACTCCGCTGCGATGCTATTGGCTACGCTATCAAATGGTTCGATGCGTAAGTCATTAAATACTCTGCAAAAACTTCATTTGGGCGGTATAGAAAATATTAATGATGAAGTAATATATGATGCCTTAAGTTATGTAAATGATGACCATGTGAAGAGTTTACTTATTGCTATTAGAAAAGGGGATGTGGAGGTTGTTGATAAGTATTTAGACAATCTCTTGAACACAAAGGTATATTCCGCTGAGGAAATCATAGAATCACTTCGTCGCCTTATCAAAGAATCCAAGGTGCTATCAAATGCTGGTAAGCTAAAAGCACTTGAGCAGATGGGAACAGTTGAATATAGAATTGCTGTAGGAGCAACGCCTGAAATACAACTAGGAGCATATATGTGCTCCTTAATTATTTTATATGGAAAATATAAGAAGGAATAGGTATGGAAGAGAATACTAAGAATGTATCATTTTGGATTATCAGAACAATCATGGTTGCTATCATATTGTTAACGCTTGTGTATGCTGTTGAGCAGTATATTGGTATTCCAATTGTAACGGATGCTATGATAGCCATAACACTTGTACTACTGATAGGATTAGGGCATGAGTTTCTCCATTATATCGTGGCTGTACGCCTAGGATATAAACCTGTATGGTTTCGGGAGAAGATGAAGATGGGATTTGACATAACTCCACACACCAACAGAAATAAGTGGAGGAAGGATAATAAGAAAATCGCACTGGCGCCATATTATTTACTTATTCCTGTGAGTATCATATTGATTGTGGTAGGATATATGATGGGCAGTTTAGGAATAACTATGTCGGGAATAGGTAGTTTACTATTGCATGGAATATCAATAAAAAAAGAAGGGGTATTAGTTTGAATGAATGCAATAGAGTATGCAGTTGTAGTGGTGGTGGCTGGAATAGTAATAGGATTCGGATTTGCAGGAGCAGTTTATTTGTGGCATTATTTATTTAAGAGGAATGAAGAATGAATACAGGTGGAGCAAAATAAAAAAATTAGAGGAGAAGTAATGGGTGTATTTGAGCGTGGCATAAGCCAGAGTGGATTATCAATTTTCAGGGATTGCCCCTACGCCTATAAACTAAGATATATGGATAATGCAGAGGGTATGTTTTTTGACCCCAGCGTTCTCGATGTAGGTAAGCTTGCTCACAAAGCAATAGAGCTTTATTATAAACATGATTTCCTAACTGAAGGAACTGCTGATGACATTCTAGCACTTACATATCTTAGATTAAAAAATATATGGGATATCACACTAACAATAGAGCAATTACAGAAAGCATATCAATGCCTTGAGAATCATGCTGCATGGGAAGCATCAAATATTGAAAAATATAATAACGCCAAGCCACTAACAGAAGCAAAACTGGCTGGAAGAAATTATTTTGGCTATGTTGATTATATCAACTTAAATCAAAACCAAGCTATTGATTTCAAGACAAATACTTGGCCTACGCTATCATATGAATATAGAATGCAGGCCCATGTATATCGCGAGTTGATTGAAAAGAACTTTGATGTGACGCTATCACATTTTTACTTTTTCTTTTTATATCCGAATACTTGGCGAACAGTTAAGTTCGACAGTGACAAGCAAAAGAAAGTTGGGGAAGAGGTAGAGGAGATGAAGAGGCAGGTTCTTGCTTGTTATGAAAATGGAGGTTTCGAAAAGCGCCCACGAACTCCAGCGACATGTAAGAACTGCCTCTACAATTATTATTGTATGTTGAAGGGATGGTAATGAATAATTGCAGAACTATTTATGGGGCGAAGTGGAAGTGCCCGCTTTGCGAAGCAAAAGGAACTAAATATGTTGCTGCGTGGAAAGCTAGGATTCAATTTCATAGACACTTGGATAGAAAACATAGAGGAATAAGAATAGCAGCAGTGCTAGAATATAAAAATATAGAAACAGGAAAATATCTAGGAGGGAAAAAATATGACAATAGAAAAAATAAAAGAGTTAGAAGAGAAAGTACAAAGGATAGAAAACGACATAGGAGCATTGTGTAGGGTGGCATCTAAAACGCTTGGTGCTACGCAAAATGCTTTGAAGAGAATAGAAAAGCTAGAAAAGCAATATGAAGATAAGGTAATAGATGATTCTATCAACATGTATCGGTAAATATTAGAATGAGCAAGGACTAGGCGAGAGAGGTGGTGAATATATTGGCAAGCATCCACGCGCATAATATCCGGGAGTACGACCGTGCCATACGGTGGCTCTGATGGCTCTTTTGTATGAATCTGTGCATCCCATCCAATTTAACATCAGAGCGAATCCCCCCACCTCCGCCAAATAGGTAATGCTATGAAAAAAGATAATCATAAAGCAGAAAATGCTGTTATTGGAGTAATACTAATGGTGGCAATTACAGTTGCTATAGCAGCAACAATTTATTTTTATGTCACAGAGGTGGACCCAGGAAATAGATATGATACTGAAACTGTAGAGTTTTCAGGAATCCTTAGAGGGTTTGGTGATTACGATAACAAAGCATTTATAATGATAGGAAACGACACCATAGATAATCTAAGAGTTTCTAATTCCCACGAAAATGAGTATCTTATTCAACTTCTCGGTAAAGATATCACAATTGTTTTTGAAAAAAGAGAAGGAACACGTAGTGATACAACATATTACTACTATCAATATGCGTATATAAATGCTTTAAAATAAAAGATAATAAAAATGGCAAAAAATAAAAGAAGTAGATGTTTCATTCTTCATAATGAGGATTTATATATATGAGGGTAAAAGAGGGGTTAAAACTATTAGGCATCATAGCAATTTCAGCTCTGGTGGGAGCATGTAGTATACTTGTAATAACACTATACACAGCAACATCATGGGGTGGAATTTTAGGAGGCATATGTGGCTTGTTTATTATGATGTTAACAGCAATATGGCTTAGTTCTGTATTTTTAAAAGAGTATATTGATGCGTTTTGGGAAGAAGAGGAGAGATTACATGAAATGGAAGCTACCGCCAAATAAAGATATGGCACTTATTTTAATAGCAATTTTTATTCTTGTATTAGCACTGAACTCATATTTTAATTTTCAAAGCGGAAATGTATTTAATCCTGATGGCGACACACTTGGAACACGTTATTATCTAAGTGGGCCTGACCCATATTATAATATGCGTTTGTGCGAAGAAACACTAGAAAAAGGATATTATCCTTACCTAACATCAACGGATGGAGACCCTTTATTAAACTATCCACTAGGAGTACGAGGAGGGGCAAGGCCTCCTCTATTTAATATGATAGCAGTAGGAACAACAAAATTAATTGAACCTATAGTAGGCGAGACGGACGCACTTGGGTTGTCGATGCTTTTTTTACCTGCTATCTATGGCGCCCTCCTTGTATTTCCTGTTTATGGTATAGGTAAGGAACTTTTTGATAGGAAAGCAGCAATTATTGCTGCGTTTCTTATACCACTAATACCTGCTCATATTGGTTCGGGGCATGGCTCAGCACTATCACTTTTTGACCACGATTCATTTGTATTGTTACTGTTTGCTATCACATTTTATTTTACTATTAAAACCTTAAAAGCTCCTGATAAAACAAGATATATTTATGGGGCGTTAGCAGGACTTACTATTGCTGCCCTCCAGATGACATGGGTGGCATCACAAGTAATACTTTTGTTACTTATGATATATCTAACGGCTCAATTTTTTCTTTGGATGTGGACAAGTAAATATGATATGAAAACATTTTATGTAATGAATATTATTTTTCTTGTAACATTTTTAGTATCACTTCCATATTTTATTGTAAAGGAACAACTCTTTCATTACCCTACTATTATACTACTAGCATCATTAGGTATTACAGGTTTAGCATATGTATATAAACGCTTACATTTGCCTGGTGTTATAACAGTACCACTTACAACAGCCCTAGGAGGAGGAGTACTATTCATATCATATTTAGCTCACCTAGGAATAATTGGAATACGAGCACTATCACAGATAGGGGACGTTTTTTTCGGTGCAGGAATTTATAGTAGTAAAGTATCTGATACTATTGGAGAAGCACATACAGCAAGTTTAAGTGTTGTAGCTATGTCCATAGGCCCTGTCATATATTATGCGGGGTTAGTTGGACTTATGCTATACATGTATAAGACATATGTTGATAAGTGGCCAAAACAAAATATCTTCTTTATTTGTATTGCTATCACACAGCTTTGGATGGTTACTACTGCAGGGCGATTTTTAAATGATACTATTCCTATTTTAGTAGTATTCACAGGATTTATATGTTCTATTATTATTACAAAAATCAATTTTAAAAAGCTTCTAAAAGCAATCAAAGCTACACGCTCACTCAAACCAATTAAAGCCATACATATATTTGTTGTATTGTTCTTTGCCTTTGGGTTATTTATTCCTGGTTCATACTTAGCACTTGATGCAGCGGTGCCACCTAATTTAGATTCGCAAATATTTGGTGAAAACTTTTCAGGATATTTTGGAAACTCAGTTAGCGAGCAGATACAATGGTCAGATGCTTGTAAATGGCTTGCAAACCAAGATACAGACATTGAGAAGCCAGAAGATAGACCTGGGATAATATCTTGGTGGGATTATGGCTTTTATATTGTATCAATGGGAGAACATCCTTCTGTGGCGGAGAATTATCAGCATGGAATTCCTTGTGCTGCAAACTTCCACACTGCCCTTTCAGAAAAGGAAGCAACAGCAATACTTGTTATTCGATTAATGGAAGGAGAAAAATATCCTGTTAGTAAAGTAGACCCAAAAGGAACTTTAACAAATGACAACATATCAATAACCTTAGAAAAATATTTTGCTGAAAATACAACGCAAGAGATTATCAATATAATGGAAGACCCAGAGCAGTATGCTCCTTCTTATGGAAAACCAGTATACAAAAATTCATCAATAACTATTGATGGTTTCAACGCAATGTATCAAGACATATCAGCGATACTAGCAACCTTACCAGACCTTTCGCTAACAGAACTATATCTTGACATGGCAGAAACAACGGATAGTATCATACGCTATTATGGAATAGAACAAAGGGATATCACAGGCATTTTTGGTGTATTTCCTTATTTAGCAGATAAAGGGGTTCATGGATATGAAGGATTAGAAGATGATTGGTTTAAGACAGTTTATACAGACCGTAATACAGGAGAACAATTTACATATGAAGAAGTAGTAGCTATGAAAGTAGGAGAATTACATAGTCGTGATTTATTTCCTTCTACTACAAGACAACCTACCTTCTTTCAATCATTTATTTACCGCTCATATTTTGGAAGGCACGATAACTTAAAATTACCAGAAACAAAAATCCCTACATATTTCTTAAGGCATTGGAAGATAGCATACAATAGCCCTTATATCACAATCAATAAATTTTATGCAGGAGCACCTATAACAGGCAACGTATATCTAGAAAATAATACCTTTGATGATGTATATGTTTATGTTATAGATGAATATGGAATCCCCCATGATGTAGCAATCACAGAAAATGGTGAATTTGCTGTAGTGGCACCAGCAGGTAATATTACAATAGCAGTAGGAACGCAGAATAATCTTTTAAATGTATCTAAAAACATAGGAAAGATTACTGATGATGAAGCAATGCTCAAAAGCGAATTTATTAAGCATGTAACATTTGATGTATCTTACGGAAATTTAGATATCACCATTACAGAGCTAAATCAAACAGCAAATCTCACCATTCAAAGTATTCATTATCCAGAATATACATATGAAATTGAAGCAAGTAATCAACTATTTACATACAATAATCTTATCCCGGATGATTATACTATATCATTAGTAAATCAAACGGGTGTATTATTATATGAAAAAGATATAATTGTATATCCAAATGGTAATGAATTAATTATACAAGGTGGTTCTCTTGGGAGTTAATCTAGGTAAACTAAAGTTTTGGCAAACAAGATTAGCTACATATGTTGCTATGATAAATTTTGCGATGATTTTTTATCTATATATTATAGAAGCACCATTTGGATTAGATTGGTATCACTGGGTTCTTATTATTTCAGTAGGAGTTGTAGGAACAGTTATATTTGATACTGTTTTTGTTCTGCCTGGGTCATTGGAATATCAATTTATAAAAAACCCAGAGTGGATGAAATTACGAAAAGAAATACAAACAATAAAGGAACAGCAGGAAAAAATATTAAAAAGAATATAACTATACGTATTTGGAACGAAGGAAGATTGGAGGTGGTGAGATATCTCTATATTAGTCACAGGAAGTGCAGGATTTATAGGTAGTAACCTAACGGAATATTTACTTAATAAAGGAAACGATGTTATTGGTTTTGATGCCGATACAACTAAGTTTAGTCACGTATATCAAAAGGTTTGTCCTTTGGCATATAAATTTGGTAGCAACATAACCAAAACAATGTGTACATCTAAAAAATTTTTAATGATATGGGATGATATCAACAAGATAGAAAAATACAACAACCGATTAAATGAAGTTGATATGGTATATCATCTAGGGGCTAGTGCCGATATACGAAAGAGTTATGATAATCCCACCATGGACCTTAATAATAATGTGATGGGTACATCAGCTGTTTTAGAATTTATGCGAAAGAACGATGTTCATAAGCTCGTTTTCGCATCAAGTTCTTCTGTTTATGGAGAAACACTTATAACGCCTACACCCGAATCAGTTGAAAATATCAGGCCAATATCACTTTATGGAGCTTCTAAACTTGCTAATGAAGCATTTATCAATAGCTACTGCCACCTTTATGGAATGAAGGCGTGGATGTTTAGATTTGCTAATGTTGTGGGAAAATATATGCATAGGGGTGTTATATATGATTTTTATCAGAAGCTACAAGACAACCCCAAAGAGTTGTATATATTAGGTGACGGTAAACAAGAAAAATCATTTTTTGATGTAGATGATTGTATAAATGGGATGATTACAATACCTAAACATAAAACTAATAAAAAAAGTGATGTATTTAATTTGGGAAATAATAGTACTATTACTGTGAAAAAGTTAGCTGATATTGTTTGTGATGAACTAAATCTAAGGCCAAAATATATTTATTCAGGAGGAGACAGAGGTTGGCCAGGAGATACTCCTTATACAATTCTTTCTATAGAAAAAGCTCGTAACACAGGTTGGGAGCCACAATATACATGTGAAGAAAGCATTAGAAGAACGATACAATATTTAAGCAATGGAAAAATGAAATGAAATATTCAATAGTTATACCGACATTAAATTGTGCTGAAGAACTGTTAAGATTATTAGAATCTATACATTTTTTTTCCATAGATAAGTTAGCAGAAATTATTATTATTGATGCTGAAAGCACTGATGGAACAATCAGTGTGGCACATCAATTCGATACAACAATTATTAAAAAAGAAGGAATATCAAAAGGGGCAGGAAGAACTTTAGGAACTAAATATGCACAAGGCGACGTTATCATTAATATTGATTCAGATGTTATGATAACAGAGACATGGTTTGACGCCATTAAGGAATCAATACAACATCATGACATTGTAGCAGGGTACTCACCTCATCCCAAGCGGGGAGATATTCCCCGCGTCCCCATTTACATAAATGGACAGGATATCACATGGCCTTTCTGCAACATAGCCCACAAAAAAGAAGTGTTTACAAAGATAGGAGATATTCTCGATACTGAATATTCAGAAGACATTGACTTTAACTATAGATGTGTGAAAGCAGGATATACAATTCACTACAACCCAAAAATGAAAGTAATGCATTATCATACCATGAATAATTCTTCTTTCATCAAGCAATCATTTATGTATGGTAAATGCAGAGCAATCATAAATAAGAGATATCCTGAATTATCACATCAACATCAACACGGTGCCTCATTAAAAAATATGATACGACTTGGTATTGGTGGGGCAGGTTTTTTTTATGAAAAATTAGTAGGAGCACACAAATGAGGAGAGGGGAATATGATACTATCAAAAGCACCAGTAAGAATTAGTTTAGGCGGAGGAGGGACGGACCTTCCATCATATTATGAAAAGAGAGAAGGTTTTCTTATCGCAGGAGCCATCAATAAATATGTATTTGTTGGGGCTAATATGCAATTTTATAAAGATATTATATTAAAATACTCGTCTATTGAAAAAATAAAATCTGTTAGTTCTATAGAGCATAGGCTCTTCCGGGAAGCACTAAAACTTTATGAGATTAAAGATAGCATTGAGTTAACATCACTTGCTGACATCCCAGCTGGAACTGGGCTTGGTTCATCGGGTGCTTTTCTTGTAGCATTGCTCAATACATTACATTTGTATAAGCATGGAAAATCATCATTAAAAAGAACAATGGCAGAGGAAGCATGTAGAATAGAATTAGAAATTCTAAAGGAGCATGAAGGTAAACAAGATAAATATGCTTGTGCCTTTGGCGACATCTATGGATATAAGTTTCATAAAAGCGGAAAGGTTGATGTTATCCCTCTTATTAATAATGACATAACGAGATATCATCTTGAGCATCACTTATTGTTATTTTTTACAGGCATCAAAAGAAAAGGAAGGGCTGGGGATGTTTTAAAGCATCAAGACGAGAAGTGCAAAGAAGATGATAGTGATATGATAAATCGCCTTGATGAGATAAAGGAAATAGGATTGGAAACGCAGAAACTGTTTGAGCGTGGGGACTATGATACCTTTGGCTCTCTGCTTAACAGACACTGGTGTATAAAGAAAAAATACAATCCCTATGCCACAACCCCTTTCATAGATAAATGTTATGATGTTGCCTTGCAAAAAGGTGCTCTTGGCGGAAAGCTCATAGGAGCAGGAGATGGGGGCTTTCTTATGTTCTATCATCCAGGCCCAGTAAAAGATATATGGAATTTTATTGATGCCATGGAATCTTGCGGTTTACAGCACATATCATATAGGTTTGATACCATAGGGTTACAAGCTGTAATGGAGGGAAAGCAATGAGTTATGTATATGTAGATTATCTTAACAATATCAAAGCAGTAGGAGAGAAACTAAAGGACACACAAAAGGACATGAATAAAATTATGTCCGCTTTAAAACACATACAAAATAATGGCAATGGGAGAGTTTTTTTATGTGGAAATGGAGGTTCTGCTGGAACAGCATCACATATGGCATGCGACCTCTTTAAAATGTGCGGAATCACAGCAATCAGCTTAAATGAAAATCCACCACTCACAACAGCAATAATTAATGATGAAGGATGGGAAAATTTGTATACATATCAATTACAAAATTATGATATAGATGCTGGGGATATTCTTATTGCCTTTAGTGTTCATGGTGGGGTAGGAAAGGACAAAGGGGAGGAATGGTCACAAAATCTCAATAAAGCCATTGAACACGTAAATAACCATAATGGCACAACAATAGGTTTTGCTGGTTTTGATGGTGGAGCAATGAAAGACCTATGCGATTATTGTATTATTGTTCCAGTCGATTCAACACCAATTGTGGAGGCATATCATGTCGTGTTACACCACTTTATTGCGTCAGAACTCCAAACTGGAGAAAGAAAATGAGTATATTTACAAAAGAAGCCCTAGAAAAGATTCGAAAAGGAATACCTATCACAATTTGGGTTGATATAGATGGTACTCTTTGTGATAGTGTAAATAAAGGATATGAAAATGCTATTCCTATTGAAGCAATGATAGGATGTATCAACTATCTATATGACCAAGGCCACACTATCATATTGGTTACAGCCCGAGGAGCAACAAGCGGTATAGATTGGAGAGAGTTAACTGAACGAGAACTGCAAGAATGGGGCTTAAAGTATCATAGATTAATGATGGGAACCCCAAAGGATTTATATATAGGGGATGAAACCTTCCAACCAGAAGAATTTATTTGTGATTTAATGGATGTGATTGAATGAATGATTGTCCGTTATGCAAAGCACTAAAGAATGAAAAAGATAAATTTCTTTACGAAGATAAGCAACTTGTATTTCTTCCAACCAAAACTAAAAAAGGACACAAAAAAAGAATTATGATGGTTATGAAAGACCATAGAGAAGAACCTTATGATGATATTTATAAGGATTTATTTATACAAGATTTTATTGAGTTTTGCAAAGAGTATTTTGATGACGAACCAACATTTGTACTCTGCGAGTCAACATATTCTTCCATTCCCGACCACTGGCACCTTATAGCATGTGATTGGTTAAGTGATGATGAAAAGGAAATGAAGCAATTATTCTATACGCCCCATCGGGCAATAGCAACTAATGTGGAGTGGGAACCATGATTAGATATTATTGCGAAGGGTGTGATTCTTATTATGAAGGGGGAGCAGAAGATATGTGTTGCCCTGTTTGCTCATCATATAATGTACGAATAGAGGAGGTATATTAATGTGTATATTTTTAGATAGCAGTAAAATAGAAGAAATTAAAAAATATCAAGCAATGGATATCATACGCGGGGTTACTACAAATCCAACTATCATGTATAAAGATGGGGTTAAAAGCTTCGATGAAATGAAAGAGCGTATAAAGCAAATAGCACAACTTATAGATGATTATCCTGTATCAGTTGAAGTGCTTTCTAATACAAAAGATGAAATGATGCAACAAGCAGAAGAGTTCAGTAATATAGCTTACAATATCAATATTAAAATTCCTTTTCA
>Ga0272443_10006882_pt1 | contig 11057 bp, 9 predicted proteins | sample SSMAcet12_FD_193581 | JGI IMG/M metagenome (GOLD analysis project Ga0272443, IMG submission 193581) | Marine sediment archaeal communities from Little Sippewissett salt marsh, Falmouth, MA, United States - SSM-Acet-12 | ecosystem: Environmental > Aquatic > Marine > Wetlands > Sediment ... | reverse complement strand
TTTTCGGTGAGACGGATCTCTCCCCGCCTGAGACGGGCCATGGTGATGGCATCGTCATTGTCAGGAAAACGGGCAATAATATCGGCGTACAGGGACAACGCCTCTGCATACCGTCCCTCTTGGTATGCCGTTTCGGCCGTATCATAAACGGGCCTGACTGGCGCGGGACCTTCTACCTCCCTCTCCGGGGGTTCAACCTCCTCTGTGACGACAGGCGCGCCCGCGCACCCGGCGAGGAAAATGGCCAGGCAGATGATTACGAAAAATGTCTGTTTCCTTCTCTTATTCATGCCCAAGGGTACCTCATTATTTCAGTGAGTCAATATATACAAGCATGTCATCGGCAAGCACCGGGCTGTCGATCAGGACGGACAGTTCGTGATTATACTTCAGCGCGGAATTTGTCAAATTATGGCTACCGATAAAGACATATCGTCCGTCAATAACGGCGATCTTGCTGTGATTCGTCCTTCGCCGTCCATCATAGCGGATTGTGACCCCCACCCGTCGCAACCTTTCGGCCGTTGCACGATTGCTTCTGTCGACACCGGAATCACTGTGCCTGCCCCTTTCCAGAACGACGGCAACAGGGACACAGCGCTTGACGGCTTCGCCCAGAGAGGCAACGATGCGGTCGGGACGGTTGGACGGGTAACCGTTCGTCTTAAAAAGAAAATAGGACAGCACAATGTCGTGTCGGGCGCTGTCGATGGCATCGAGAAGGGTATCAAAATAATCCCCCTCTTCCAGAATCCTGACGGCATACCGCTCATGGGGTTCGCCGACAGCGGCGAACCATCGCGACTCCGCACCGGCTGTCCATGACCATAGACAGCCCCACCCCGCACAGGCACAGGCAATAATTATGACAATCCGTCGACGCATAGGAGCGATACTATCTAATTTGACGGGGGAAGTCGAACGAAAAAACGCCCGGGGCACTCCGTCCCCGGGCATCTCTTTTTATCTCTATTACCGATCCTCGATTACTTGACCTCTTCAAAATCCGCATCGACCACATCGTCATCATCTTTTGACGATGCCGATCCCTCAGCGGCTTCTTCAGATGTCGCACCGGTGGCGGCTTCCTGTTCTGCACCCTTAGCCGAGGCCTTTGCATACATAGCTTCGGCGAGCTTGTGCGATGCCTGGGTCAGTTCTTCCTGGGAAGATTTGATTGCCTCGAGATCGTCATTTTCGATGGCCTTTTTCACCCTCTCCAGTGAGTCCTCGATGTTCTTCTTGTCCTCAGCACTGATCTGATCGCCGCTTTCCCGCATGTTCTTTTCCACGCTGTACACGAGGGAATCGGCCTGATTCCGTGCTTCGATAAGTTCCTTTTTTATTTTATCTTCTTCCGCATGAGACTCGGCATCCTTGACGAGATTGTCTATTTCGTCTTCTGACAAACCGCTCGACGAGGTAATACGGATACTCTGTTCCTTTCCCGTACCAAGGTCCTTCGCTGAGACGTGGACAATGCCGTTCGCATCAATATCGAAGGTGACTTCGATCTGGGGGACACCACGTGGTGCGGGCGGAATACCTGTCAGCTCAAACCGCCCAAGAGTCCTGTTATCCCCCGCCATGGGACGTTCCCCCTGAAGAACATGGATGCTGACGGCAGGCTGATTGTCGGCAGCCGTGGAAAAAATCTGGCTTTTCTTCGTGGGAATCGTCGTATTCTTTTCGATAAGTTTCGTCATGACACTGCCAAGCGTCTCAATACCCAGCGACAGGGGTGTCACATCGAGAAGCAGGACATCCTTTACGTCACCGGCGAGGACACCCGCCTGTATCGCCGCACCAATCGCCACAACCTCGTCGGGATTGACACCTTTATGGGGATCTTTCCCGAAAATCTCCTTGACCTTTTCCTGAACGCGGGGCATACGGGTCATGCCGCCGACGAGGACGACTTCATTGATGTCCGCTGCCGCCAACCCCGCATCCTTCATTGCCGTCCGGCAGGGCCCGACGAGCTTGTCAATGAGGTCGGAAACGAGCATTTCCAGTTTCGCCCTCGTTACCTTCATGTTCAAGTGTTTCGGGCCGGAGGCATCGGCGGTTACAAAGGGCAGATTGATGTCCGTCTCCATCGATGTGGACAGCTCCATCTTCGCCTTCTCCGCCGCTTCTTTGATACGCTGCAGGGCCATTTTGTCGCTTCTCAGATTAATTCCCTGGTCCTTTTTAAACTCATCACAGATGTAATCGATCAGTTTCTGATCGAAGTCCTCGCCACCAAGATGTGTATCTCCGTTGGTCGACTTAACCTCGAATACCCCGTCACCCAGTTCGAGAATGGAGATATCGAATGTCCCGCCGCCCAGATCGAAAACGGCGATTTTTTCATCCGCCTTTTTGTCAAGACCGTAGGAAAGGGCCGCAGCCGTCGGCTCATTAATGATTCTCAAAACATTCAACCCGGCGATCTTGCCCGCATCTTTTGTCGCCTGGCGCTGTGAGTCGTTGAAATACGCCGGCACGGTAATAACGGCATCTGTCACCTTCTCACCGAGATAATCTTCAGCGGTCTGCTTCATCTTTCCGAGTACCATCGATGATATTTCCGTGGGATGATAATCCTTCCCCCGCACCGTTACCTGGGCGTCGTCGTTCGACGCCTTGGAAATCTTGAACGGGCTGATGGTGATATCGTACTGGACTTCTTTCGAAGCAAACTTTCTCCCGATCAATCGTTTGATCGCGTAGACTGTGTTCTCCGAGTTCGTCACCGCCTGTCTTTTTGCTGTCTGTCCGACCAATCGCTCGCCATTATCCGTAAAGGCAACCATGGATGGCGTCGTCCGGTTTCCCTCCTGATTCGGGATGACCTTCGCGTCCTTCCCCTCCATGATGGCAACACAGGAATTGGTCGTTCCCAAGTCAATCCCTATTATCTTCGCCATTGTCGTAAATCCTCCTTATGTCTCATCTGTTTAATTATTCTCTGTATTCTGTGAAGTTTTCGCAACGGACACCTTTGATGGTCTCAGCAAGCGGCCATTCAACAGATACCCTTTTTCATATTCATCGACGACTGTATTTGACGGGCATTTATCCGTTTCCACCGTCATCATGGCTTCATGATAATGGGGATCAAACGTTTCACCCTGTGCCGTGATGCGCTCAACACCGTTTTTCTTTAATGCAGCTAGAAGGTTCCCGTGAATCAATTTCAGGCCTTCCACGAAAGTGGTAAAATCACCGGATTTTTCCGAATGATCGACGGCACGTTCAAGCCCATCGAGGGTGGGCAGAATATCCCTGATAAGGGATTCAGTGCCAAAGTTCAGAAGGTCAGCCCGTTCCCTCTGCACGCGCTTTTTATAATTCTCAAATTCCGCCGCGAGACGCAGGTACTTGTCGTAATTTTCCGCGGCCTCCTGCCGGGCTGTATCGAGTTCCGCTGTTCTGTCGTTACCAGAGGACGCCTCGGATTCTTTCTCGGCAGAAAGTTCAACGGTATCCTGTTTTGTTCCCTCATCGGGCTTTTTTTTCGCTTTGTGTTCTCTTACCATCGTTACCACTCTCCTGACACAGTAAAAACTCTGCCGCGCATATCACTGATATTTCTTATTCTTCCGGCCTTTTGAACAGGCGATAGTCGACCATTTCACAGATCGCATGTGCAATGGTGACGTGAATCTCCTGGATTCTCGGCGTACTCGTCGACGGAACACCCAGATTAAAATCCGTCGTCCGCGCCATCTCACCGCCGTTACCGCCGGTCATGGACACGGTCACCATACCGATTTTCTTAGCAGCGTCTAATCCCTTAATGACGTTCTGCGATGATCCGCTGGTGCTAATGCCCCAGGCAATATCACCGGCACGGCCGATGGCGCGTATCTGCTTAGAAAACACTTCGTCGTATCCGTAATCATTAGCAATACTCGTTATGACCGAAGAATCCGTTGTCAGCGCAATGGCGGGGAGCGGCGGTCGTTCAATGAGAAACCTGTTCACGAATTCGGCCGCTATATGCTGTGCATCAGCGGCACTGCCGCCATTTCCGAAGAGAACAACCTTGTTCCCGCATTTCAGTGTATCCGTCACGGCATCAACAACCTTAATCATCACCGCGATGTTGTCGTTGATGAAGCTTTCCGTCAGACGCGCACTTTCCTGAAATATTCGAATGATAATATCTTCAATATCCGCCATATGTCCGTTACGTCTCTTTCGTTGTGCAAGTAAATTATTCATCACCCGGCGGGATGTCAAGCCGTTAAGGTCGATTCATCATGTCTATTCAAATTGTTGCGGAAAAGAAGCCTTGAATTGTGCTACCGTTCGTGTACAATAAATGTGACATATTTCACATGGTCGGCTGTTTTGTCCCGAAAAAAAAACAGCTCATCCTCGGCAATATGGGGCGGAGGGGCGTATCGCCACTTCGCTTGCCCATGAAGAAATTAATGACGACAAAAAGAAAGGAGATCATTAGTAATGAAAAAAATAGTCATTTTTATTATTTCCGTTCTTTTCCTGCTCGGGGTGTCAGGCTGTTGCGGTAATAATCCGGCGGTCTTCAAAAACTGGGACCACTTAAAATACAGCTGCTGCGGATATAAAAACCCCGTATCCCAGGAAACCAGCAAGCAGGCCCAGAATGAAGGCTGGTGGGGAAAGACGGTGGTAGAACCCGGCGTCGCTGTTGAACCTTGTGAATAACTGACTTTGCACGTCAATAATGCGGGCATACAAAAATAGTGTGCCCGCTTTTCTGTGACAGTACCGAGGGGTGGATTACCGTTTTCGTATCAGGGACCGTCATCTTCTCGACGCGTGAAAAATGACGAATCATGGATCGTTCGGCGTCGCGTCTGTCTCATAACCACGGGCTCAATAAGAGACAAAAACCAGGCGGTTTTATACTCTCTTACTGTGTCGACACCGAGGACAGGTCATTCCATCGTCTTCGATTGGCTAGTTCAGCAAGTTTCCCCCTGTTCCAGCGTGAGACGGTTGAATAGTACCCGGTGATGCGCGCGACACCCTCCACGGATGAACCGCAACGGGGACACTGTACGGGGAGACCCCGGGTCACGAACCCGCAGGATCGGCAAAAACTGAAATCGGGTGAAAAGACCACATGTTGATTCTCCGTCTCCCGAAATACCTCCTCAATGAAGTCCGCCAGAGAGTTCGGCTCAGGGTGAGATTCTCCCAGCCACATAAGCGTCATGATTTCACCCTCAATCAATTGATGGAAGGCCCCTTCGAGACGAACCCGCTCCATCGGTTCAACAGGCGCACTGCTGTTGAAATGCGTTGAATTGGTATAATACACCCCGCCGCGTGCGAGATTACCTTTGACGAAACGTCCCGCCATGGGGGAACAGTGTTTCAGGTCAAGCCGTGCGAAGCGGTACGGTGTACTCTCCGCAGGTGTCTGCTGGAGCACGCATTTGATGTGATGCTTTCTGCTCTCCTCTCCCACCATGTTCTTCATCGACGCGACAACATCCAGACCATACTGCCACGCGGAAGCGGATTGATGAAGTTCGGTGCCATGGTGGGCGGCAACAAGCTCATTCAGACCGACCATGCCCACGAGGAAAATCTCGTGATCGCTCGCATAGAAAGGTTTACCGTCGTTATCCATGACCAGGAGCGAAAGAGGACCGTCCTCGCCAAAAGACATGAGCCTCTCGATGAACTGTTTCTTTTCGATATGCGCCTGAACGGCCCGTTTAACCGACTCCCCCAGCAATGAAAAGAGGACCTTATCGTCACCGCCCGCCTTATAAGCAATCCGGGGAAGGTTGATGGACACATTCTGGACACATACGGACCGCATCTTCCAGGGCTCTTTGTATTCATCATAGAGGTGGGGATGATCGGCAAAATTCAGATAGCCGCACTCGGAGAGACGCGCCGTCTCGCCCCGCTCAAAAATAAAGTGGGGATTGCCCATGTCGGCGGCGACGGCGGCAACCTGTAAGAGAAATTCCCTGTGACCCGGCGATTCAAAGAACGCATCCGTCAAATGAATAATCGGATGGGGGAAAACAAAGGGCAGGCCCCTGTTGTCACCCCGGCGATACACATCGCACAGTGCCCGGACAAACCGTTGCGCTTCGCCGGCATATACCCGGTACACCTGCCCCGTGTACTCGCCGCCGGGACCGATGGCGGGCACGTCCGCCAAGTGACGGGGCACCTCCCAGTAAAGATGAATATCCGTGAAGATCGTCTGTCCGCCCCGGCCTACTGCTTGCTGGGCGAACTCGTAAACAAACCGTTGTGCCAGTTGCAGGACCTCATGATCGTTCATCTCGGTAAGATAGGGAGCAAAAAAGATATTCAGCGCATCCCATCCGATGGCACCCGCGAAATTGCCTTGGAGCGCCGCCGCGAAACGCACCATGTGAGACAGAAGGACTTCCGCATGCCGTGCCGGAGCGGCGACAGCCAGCGAGTTGGGAAGGTTCAAACCGAACTTCTTGATATATTCCAATGACTGGCATGAGCAGTAGGGACGGTCGATATAGCCAAGATTGTGAATGTGAATATCGCCGATCATGTGGGCATAGGCCACATCGCTGGAGAAGACCTTGCGCACGGCGTATTCTTTCTTGACTCCTTCGGCCAGTGTCAGATTCGTGCCTTCCGGGCTGTGCGGAATATTTGCGTTTTCTTTATTCTGGTTGAGAATGATCTGTTCAACATCGTAAACGGGAAATCCGAGACGGGCATGCAGTGTCGTGACGGATCCGAGGCCCCGTTCAATGAGCTTTGCATTGACCAGTTCCCTGATCAGAGGGGCTGTGAGCAGCTCCATGCCGGAGGTGATAATCTCCTTTTCAACCTCCTTGCTGATCGACTCAGCAATGGCGATATCGATACTGGTCTCACGGATCAGGGCATCGACAATGCGTCGCCGATCCCACGTGACGATATCGTGCTGCGACGTCCTGACAAAGAGCGTCATATCAGTGGTATCGTTACCAATCATGCAGACTTTCTCCTAACAAAACTATCCCCGCCTTGCCGGCGGGGTCGTTCCCATGCTCAACAAACAGATACTTCTTAGCGTGCACGTGAGACGAGCGGTATGCCGTCTGACCATTCAATTCATCAGTCAGTACTCTTATACATTCGTCGTCATGACACTGCCGAGCGTGCCCAGCGCTTTCTCCGCGGCGGCGGTCAGTTCCGCATCATGCTCGTGGCCCAGGGCAAAGACGCGAAACTGGACGACGCGGGCCGGTATGAACCGGTAAATATCCTGCAACGGCTCCGGGGATGTTCGATTCGTCACCGGATTGAAGATATTGATCCGCTTGTCACGTTCCAGAATGGGATTAATGGGTCGCGGGTCCTGCGCGGCAAGATCGACACGAAGCTCGATATCACGAAGAGTGTCGGGCAGGCACTGCCTGATCTCCCGTTCATAGTCGTCGGTAGAGGAAAAGCGGACACCTTTCTGAACCTGGTCGATGAAGAGCTCCGATGTAAAGGACATCTTCCATTTCACCCTGCGCCGGTGCAGGCGGTCCCATTCTTCCGCAAGACCTCTTTTCTTGGGATCGTTGTCGTGCTGCCACCGTTTGGTCGTGTTGTAGAGCGACCAGTCATCGCAATCCCGGTAATCGTCGCAGTATTCGGCGGGATTGACGGGCAGGATGATATTCATCGTGTCCTTGAAAATTTCTTTCAGGTGCAAATCAAGGGCCCGTGTCGTCCGGTGATAATACACATTCGTGTAGAGATTCATCCGTGCATTGAGAAAACGGCTCAGGGCCGACGTCCCCACCTGATGAAGAGTCAACCCCTCCGAGGTGAAGAAACTGTAGTAACAGAGCCGTTTGATATCCACCATGTCCATGGAAAACCCCGTTACGTAGGCATCCCTCTGAACGTAATCGATATTATCGACCGTGTAGATCCCCGTAAAAAGCTGACGTAGGAATCGCATCCACGGCGGTTGATCGTTCCTATCTTCACCAAGCGGTTTAGTGATAAGATAGGTGATTTTATCGCTGGTGATGGATTCACCCGTCTGAAAGGTACCCGACGGGCTTCGGCGGATACCGGCGACCAGGTCTTTCAGCTCCTGCGTGATAATTTCACTCCCCAATATTTCATGAGTCAAACCGTATTGAGAGAGAAAATGATCGTCGAAAAAATGCCCGTAGGGGCCGTGCCCCACATCATGGAGGAGTCCCGCCACCCGAAGCAATTCCTCCACGTAATTAATCGACGGTACATCGGGAAGAACTTCTTTCAAACTCGGATAGAGGTACCGCCCGAATTCACCTGCCATATGCATGGTACCGAGCGAGTGCTGAAAACGGGTATGCTCGGCGGCGGGATAGACCCACCGGGCGCTCTGTAGTTGATAGATGCGCCTCAAACGCTGCACCCATGCCGAATCGATAAGGTCCTTTTCGGTCGTCTCCCCGGGAAGGCCCGCGGCGGGGATGGTAAACCAGATATACTGATAGATGGGATCGGCAAGGAGAGCCTTTCCCTCGTATGTTGTGGTCGTTTTCATCTTCTGCTCATGCATGGCATCATAAATATAAAACTTCTGCGAAAATATCAAATACTAATCGGAAAGCCGGTGAAAAGCCGACTATGATCTGCGTCTTTCACTTTTCGGATTCCTGTGGTAAAAAGTGACATGTGGCTATGTGTTGGGAACCTGTGGATTTTTTCATCGTAAGGAAAAGAAACCGCCAACCGTACAAGGAACAGAGAATACGGTAATTGTGCAAAACAGGAGACAAGGGAGGATTTTTTCATGAAGACATTGGTCACGTTCTTTTCTCAAACGGGTAATACGGAAAAGATCGCTCGTGCCATTTACGACGCGATCGACACGCAAAAAGATATCGCACTTCTTGGCAGCGAGCCCGACTGCACCGAGTACGATCTTGTTTTCTGCGGATTTCCCGTTCACGCACACAGCGTTCCGGCGGCGGCACAAAAATTTATCACGACACTGTCATCCAAGCAGAAACTCGCCATTTTTTCGACGCACGGATCTTTGCGAAACAATCAACTGGCACGGACGGCCATCGAACATGCCGCCGGAATCGCCTCTCAAGCCACGGTAGTGGGAACTTTCGGCTGCCGCGGGGAGGTTCAGCAGAATGTCATCGATACCCTCAGCGAAAAACTGGAAAACCGGGCCTGGTGCGAGGAGGCACAAAGTGCCGCAGGTCATCCCGACGACGCCGATTGCGCCGACGCTCGTGACTTCGCCCGCGCCATGGTGGCGAAGGCGCGCTCTCACACATGAGAACGGCTAAAAAAGCTTCCCGGGGTTCAATATATGACGGGGATCGAAAAGGTCCTTGATCCTGCGCTGGATTTTGATGCTGGTATCGGACAGTTCCATCGAGAGGAAGGGCTTCTTGACCATACCGATACCGTGTTCACCGGAGATGGTGCCTCCCATGACGATCACCTTTTTCAGGAGGCTGCTGATTCCCCTGTCAACATCGCCCCGGGCAACGGGATCATCTGCCGTAATGTTGAGATGAATGTTTCCGTCCCCGGCGTGACCGAAGGCGTAAATGTTCATTCCGTATTCCGTCTCGTATTCGGGCAGACAGGCAATGAACTCGGCGATGCGGCCGATGGGAACGACAATATCCTCCGGAATATAGACGGGGTAGTGCTCCTCAATCCTTACGGCTACCTGCCGCCTGATTTCCCATAACTTCGCCCGCTTCTGCGAATCGGGTGCAAGAAGGACGTCCATGCCGCCCCTGTCAAGGCAGATCTCGCCGATGGCCTGGATTTCCCGCTCAATGACGTCGAGGGGACCGTCCGTCTCCACCAGGAGAAGTGCACCGATACCGCTGATATCGTCAAAAGGCAGAAGATCGCCTACGAGATCAATACAGTGATCATCGAGGAGTTCGATCGCCGATGGGATGTGCCCCGCGGTCAACACGGTCGTCACGGCGGACATGGCCGTTTCAGGATCGGGGAAAAAGGCCACCATCGTCGTTACCCCTTCCGGATGGGGAAGCAATTTCAGGATCAAACGGGTGATGACACCCAGGGTCCCCTCGGAACCGACAATCAGGTGGAGCAAATCATAACCCACCACACCCTTGCGCGTCCGGACGCCGGCATCAATGATCTCGCCTGTCGGCAACACTGCCTCAAGACCGAGGACGTAATCCCGTGTCGTCCCGTATTTGACGCAGGCCGGACCGCCCGCGTTCGTCGCCGCGTTACCTCCGAGGGACGATGTATCGAGACTCGCCGGATCGGGCGGGTAAAAGAGACCTTCCCGTCGGACCGCCTCCTTGAAATCGAGATTGAGCACACCGGGTTCGACGACGGCAATGAGGTTGTTCCGGTCGATATCGATGATGCGGTTCATCCCGGCGAGGGAGAGGACGACACCTCCGCATATCGGAACAGCACCGCCGGCGAGACCGGTACCGAGGCCGCGCGGTGTCACGGGAAAACGAATCTCATTGGCCAGGGTGATAAGGCTGCTGACATCATTTGCCGAGCCTGCCTCGACGATGCATTCCGGCAGTGCGACGCACTCGCCGGCATCCCTGCCGTATTCCTCAAGGGCATCGCTCCGCGTCATAACGCGCGACGAGCCGACGGTGTTCCGTATGCGGGCGAGTATTGCGGGTGTTATGACAGTGTAATCATCCATCGTAGAAGCACAGTTCGTCCCTTACATGCTGAAGGCACTGAAACCCGGTATTTCGAGGCGGCGCTCCACCCGATGGAGCACCCAAGTGGCAATGGAGGTAAGAATCAAATAAACGACGCCGATAATCATGAAGACTTCCGTGTATTTGAAGGACTCGGAAGCAATGATTTTCCCCTCGCCCGTGAGTTCGATGCAGGTAACCATGTAGGCAAGTGATGAATACTTGATCAGATAGATAATCTCGTTCCCGCACCCCGGCAGTGCGCGGCGGAACGCCTGGGGAAATATAACGTGATAGATCATGCTGAGCTTGGAAAAACCCAACGCCCTCGCCGCCTGCATCTGTCCTTTTTTAATGGACAGAAAGGCCCCCCGGACATATTCCGAGTGATAGGCACCGCTGCACAAC
>Ga0272443_10006879_pt1 | contig 11063 bp, 11 predicted proteins | sample SSMAcet12_FD_193581 | JGI IMG/M metagenome (GOLD analysis project Ga0272443, IMG submission 193581) | Marine sediment archaeal communities from Little Sippewissett salt marsh, Falmouth, MA, United States - SSM-Acet-12 | ecosystem: Environmental > Aquatic > Marine > Wetlands > Sediment ... | reverse complement strand
ATTAAATCCAGTCCCTCCTGATTTTTTTCAGCGTAGAACTGTAGCCATCCTGCGTCACGTTCAGAAATAGTATCCTGATGATCACACCAAATATTAATAGGTGCAGACAATGCACGGTTACCTACAGCCATAACAATAGGAAGACGCATACCCGAGGCAATAAAAAGCATTTCATGCATAAGGGCAACACCTTGACTTGCAGAAGCTGTACAGACCCGTGCTCCGGTAGCAGAGGCGCCGATAGCTGCCGACATGGCTGAATGTTCTGATTCCACCCGAATCATTTCTCCATCCATCTCGCCATTTGCAATAAATTCCGATATTTTTTCGGGGAAAAGTGTTGATGGCGTAATAGGATAAGCCGGTATAACATGGGGGCGACATAGTTTCGCACCTAGTGCCGTAGCCATATTCCCCATAATGGTCATTTTTGTCATATCATTACCTCTCTTCAAGCTCCATTATTATAGCATCAAAGGGACATTCATAGGCACAGATACCGCATCCCTTACAGTAATCATAGTTGATATGGGGTCCCTCTTCTTTTTTCGTTATGCAACCCTCAGGACAAAGCTGCTTACATAGCCAACATTTTTTACACTTCTCAAGATCCATAACTGGTTTAAGTGTACGCCAGCTTCCTGTCTTATAATTTTTTGATGAACCCGGTTTATCATTAATAGCTCCTATTGCAATTTTCATTTATACCTCCATGACTTCATATGCTTCACGTGCCGCGTTTTTATTTTCCTCTTTTTTTACAGGGACCTTATGTTCAATAGCTTGTTCAATAGCATCCATGCCAATATTGCCAATAGCCTTTGCATACGCACCCAGAATAGCTGTATTTATGATCGGGTTAGTTTTTGTTCCCAAGCCATGTTTGGTAGCAATATCCGTTGCATCAATCGTATAAACCTGTGTATCCCCAAGCTTAAAATCAGCCGGTTTTTTTTTAGAGTTTATCACTATTTTTCCATTATCTTTCAATCCGTCCGCTACATCTATCACGCCGATAAGAGTTGGATCAAGCACAATCACTACATCTGGTTCATAGATCTGTGTTTTTATGTCGATTGGTTTATCATCCATCCGGGTGAATGCAGCCACAGGTGCCCCCCGGCGTTCAACACCAAAAATGGGAAAAGACTGTACATCCTTTCCTTCACGAAAAGCAGCATCTGCTAACAGACGCGCTGCAGTCACAGCTCCTTGTCCCCCTCGCCCGTGGAATCTTACTTCATACATTCGAATGGGTATTACTATTTGGTACATAAAAGTTTTGAATGAAACTTTCTGTTCATCTAACTGGCTGCTCACATCTACTCTTTTTCATGACGTTAATGGAGGATAATAACTTATATTAAAGTGTAATTTATATTCTCCATCGTAACGGAGGCAACAACATGGAACAGAAAGGTTCCCGGGATAATGTACACTTTGATGACTACATGAAAAAATTTAATAACCGGGTTTTAAACTATTTTCCCACTAAACAGGATTGGACGCCAGGTGATGATGCTCTCTATAAACCCTTGGATCTTTATCAAGTGCCTCAGAAACAGGCATCGGCTCTCTGCTTTAAAGCCATTAAATATATTTTTCATTATCACTACACACATAACCCCTATTATCAATCATTTTGTAAAAATCGGGCAGTGTCACCCGATGATATTAAGTCGTCGTCTGATTTTGAAAAAATTCCTCTTCTTGCAGACAGGTTTTATAAGGATTATCCCTCCGGAAGAGATTTTGCTCTCTGGCTTGGGAATCTTTTTTCTATAGATATACCCCAAATAATGATTAAGAAAAAATCTCCATCATATGATGAAGTTATCAATGATTTTAATTCTACGGGTTTAGCGGTAGCATATAGTAGTGGAACTAGTGGGCGTCATACCTTTATACCCCGGGATAAAAGAACATTTTATGCTTCAGAATATGCAGTTGCAAAATCAGTGATTGCCATGATCTATCCTCTCTGGAAATATGATATGCACGGGTATCTGCTTATGCCTAATCCCTATAAAACAAATGTATATGCAGGCAAGGTAACCCAGATATATTTTGATGTCATCAAAGATATTCAAGTCGCTATCGACCGTGAAATCACGGCAGATGCGATACAGGCAACCATGAGCAGTAAAAAATCCCTAAAAACATCAGTCGTCAAAAAAGTTGCCCAACGGATGTATAAAAAAATGATTGATCGGATTATTCTGTGGTTGAAGGAAAAAGAAAAGAATAAGGATGATATCGCCTTTGTGGGTGCACCCTTTATCTTACATTTTGTCATGAATAAGCTAGAAAAAGAGGGTCAATCTTTTTCCTTTGGAGAAAGATCAGGGGTTATTACAGGGGGAGGATGGAAAATTTATGAAGATAACCGCATGCCCGGTGAGCAATTCCGTAAGAGGGTAAACGAAATTCTGGGTATTCCTCCACAGAATTGTTTGGATATATATGGGATGGTTGAAGGAAATGGATGGATGACACAATGTCCTGAGGGCCATTATCTTCATGTTCCCTCTACCTATTTTTATCCTATCATTCTTGATGATGAATTCCAGCCCTTAGGATATAAGGAATGGGGTCGATTTGCTTTCCTTGATGGCGCCTCCTATAGTTATCCCGGTTTCATTATCTCTGGGGATACAGCCAGATTACTTGAACATTGCCCGGTTTGTGATCGTCCTGGTCCAGTATTAGAACCCGAAATAAGGCGGGTAAAGGGAGAAGAAATGAGAGGTTGCGCTGAAGAATTACGGCGTGTTCTTTCAGCTGATCTGGGGGGAAAGTAAATTATGGTGGGTATCCATGAGATAAAGGAAAAGGGGTATCTTCCCCAGCGACTGTATCTTATGTTGATGCTGGGTGGGTCTTTAACCCTTTTTAAGACACTGATTCTAAACCTCAGTGATCTAAAAAAGATTCGGCGACTACGCCCTGATGAAAAGCCTTATGTTCGTCCTCCATGCCGCTATTCTCTTCCTCTCTATCGGGATGATATGCAAGTATGTGAATCAACAGAAAAATATCTTCGTCCCACCCTTTACTGTGATTCTCACACACCTGAAGTTATTGCCATGGCCCATGAATTAGGTGCCTTTAAAAAAACCGATTATGAATATGCAGAGGCTGCCTTTTGGTTTGTAAAACGCAATTTAACCCTTGAAATACTTCCCTTGGATGGAGTAGGAGAAACCTTGCAGAGGGGTACAGGGACATGTTTTCATTTAATATCCACTTTTATTGCTCTTTGTCGAGCTGCCGGTATTAAAGCCCGGTATAAAATGTTTGCTATGAATCTGCTTGAGGCTTGGTATGATGCTGTTGTCGATGTGGATCCTATTGTTAAGAAATGGTATGATTCCATGGGGTATTTTATGATTGAAGGCGAGGGAGAAGTGCTTATTGATGGCAAGTGGCAGGTGGCTCATGTGGGTCCAACTCCTGAAAGACAAGCAGCGGCGGGTATACCCATAACCCGGTTTGGTGAAGATTCCATTGGAGTGTGGTTTTTTCCCGTTGAAGGAACCGTGATGCGGATGGAATCCATTCCTTTTGGCTTGGGTTCTGCCACGCGTTTTCTCCGTTTGATAGCTCCTGGGTCCATGGCACGAATCAATAACAGTATCCAAGAACAAATCCAGAAGGGTAAACACATATTGTCAACTGTGGGTGGTGAGGAATGCTATGATCAACAGGTGCGTAAAAAACAGGGTCCAGAAATGCCAACAGTAAAATTAGGGGAAAAAAAGGAAAAAATTATTTTCCTTGAACAATAATGGCCAAGGTGAAAAAATATGGACACTGTACGATTTCCTGAACCCAACCCTGTATTTCTTGAAAAACCTTCGCCAAGAAAGTATCTTCGGTATCTTCTTTTTTTTGGCCCCGGAGCCATCTTGGCATCAATGACTATTGGCCAGGGACAATTGATACTAGGGCCACAAATCGGTGCCTGGGCAGGTTTTACTCTTCTTTGGTTAATCACCCTTAATCTAGGATCTTATATTATTGCATATATTGGTTGTCGTTTCACCATGCTTTCCGGTATCAGCACCATGGATGTTTTCTCCCAGAGGACACGTCATGGTTGGCTCAATTGGCTTTTTATTGGGATTATCTTGATTTTTATTCCCTTGTTCACAGCAGCTATTATTACCACTTTGGGCGAGGCACTCCATTGGATTGTGGGTTTTGGGCATTACCTGTTTTGGGGCATCCTTTTTTGCATATTTGCTGGAGTTCTTGTCCTTGTAGGTCGTTATCGATTGGTTGAGCATACCCAGGCTTTTTTTGTTGCGGTGTTGGGGATTGGCGCGGTCTTGTCAGTTGCTGTTTTAAAGCTTGATGTATTGGAGATTTTACCCAATTTTTTCTTTATTGGTCATGTCCCCTCCTTTCCTTCTTGGGTGGATGTCCATTTCCCCAGTGTGACTGAAACACCTGTTCCTCTTCTTATGCTGGGTTATCTGGGAACATTAACAATTTCTCTTGTCCCTCTGGTGGGCTATCTGGGTTGGATTAAGGTGAAAAAATGGGGTATCTTCAAAGACTGTGACAATCCAGAGTCTTTTTCCTCTAAACTATTTTCCAGATTCCAAAAGGAAGGACAGATCTCATATCTTCCGCATACAAAAGATGAGATTAAGAAATCGCGTCTTCTACTCAAACCTCTCCTCATTGATTTAGCAATCGCATTTTTCATTGTCTCTGTTGTCTCTGCTGCCTATATGATTGCAGGAGCCTCACTTTTGGGGCCCCAGGCGGATGGCTCTTTTAAACTCCCCAGTGATGTGAATCTATTAAGGGAACAGGCAATTATTTTTTCCCATGTAGCCTCCTGGCTTCACCCTGTCTATCAAATAAGCGTGGTTTTCGCTCTTTTTGGCACTGCGTATGCAGGTTTTGAGGCGGTATCCCGGATGCTATATGAAACATCAAAAAATATATCCAAAAAAATCAAGGGATTGCCATATCGAAAATTTTTATTCTCTATCTTTCTTTATATCCTAGTGACGGGTGTCCCCCTGGCCATTTTGGGGGCACTGGGCATATCAATTATTCTTATGCTAAGTCTCACTCTTTTGTTTATTGGTGTCGTAGGTGTACTCATCTATGGCATTGGTGTTCTTTACCTGAGCCAGACTATTCTCCCCCAAAGCTATAGGTTGGGGAAGGGGTTACTTTTACTTGCAGGAATCTCCCTTGCATTTCTTTCACTGCCCTTTATCTTTCTTTTCATGTAAAATTTATGGGATATGGTATTTTTCAGCATTTCTACCTAATTTTCTTTTGGCTAACACATCATCATTCCAGTGTTATTATGTTATGGTGCCGAGAGGTTTTTTCCTTTATTCCTTTTTTTTTGTATTAATACTGGCTGTTTTATCTGGTATTGGAGAGGTTCTGAAAAAAAGATGACGCTCCCTTATTCTCTAACCCAATTTTTTTTGGGTGTCTGTATCTTCCATATTCTAGTATGTTCTCAATGGTATTCTATACACTAATTGTTATAGTAGTGAAATAATATGCATGTCTTGAATTTAAAAATGATATGAAAAGTTAGATGTAAGCCAGCTAGAAAAAAATTTTATTAATTTTTTTTCAGTCGTTCTCTGGTGCATATTTCTTATGTGCATAAAGGAAACCAAAACATATGCCGGTGTGGGCAGTGCTTTTTTGATGATGAATAGCATGTGCATGCAGCACTCTTTTCATATATGGTCCCTTGGGATGATACCGAATCTTAATTCGTCTGTGAAAAAAAATGTCGTGGACCAAAAAATAACCAATTCCATAAAACATAATGCCAAGGCCAATAAACATTAAAAAAATAGGTCCTTTTAGCAATCCAGTAAATATTAGAAAAATCGAGATAATACTGAAAAACAATCCAAATAAATCATTTTTTTCAAATCTCCCTTTTGTTGCTCGATGGTGATCCTCATGAATATACCATCCAAATCCATGCATCACAAATTTATGGAGAAACCAAGCGACACCCTCCATGGATATGAAAAAAGCAAACATAATCAATAGGTAACCAATTACGGTCAATATAGTCTCCATTATTTTTTTTTACTCCATATATCTTATATTTATCATATTATTTATGGGCTTTGATACAATCCTTTATAATTGATGCATATTAGATTCTATACTATGTTGACTATTTTTTTGGGAGTTCTAACATTTATTATACTATCGTATCTTTATGTTCAGACTTCTTTTTTGTAAGGAAAATAAATGCTTATAGACAATAATTTAAGAAGGTTTTTTTAGTTGATAAAAAAATCTTTTATAGCCTTTTCGTATCCTTTTATCCAATGACTGATAAAAAAATTGTTGTCATTGGTGCCGGATTTGGTGGCCTAGCCGCTGCAGCACTTCTGGCAAAGAATGAATATGATGTTACCATCCTAGAAAAAAACAGCAAGCCAGGTGGGCGAGCCATGGTATACCAGGAAAAGGGATACTCTTTTGATATGGGTCCATCCTGGTATATGATGCTTGATGCATTTGATCGTTATTTTGCTGAATTTAAGAAAAAAACCAGTGATTTTTATGAAACTATTCGTCTTGATCCTTCTTACCGTGTCTTTTTTGGAAAGGATGACTTTGTTGACATCCATGCAAATGTTGCTGATAACTATCCTCTTTTTGATCAGCTTGAACCGGATGGTGCTCAGAAACTCAAGCGGTATCTTGAAAAATCTGAGTATCAGTATAACCTTGCCCTAAAGAATTTTATCTACCGGGATTATGATACCTTACCTGAAATTGTCAACAAAGACATTTTCCTTAAAGGATTACGATTAAATATATATCAATCCTTTGAAAAATACACCCAATCCTTTTTTACCAGCCAAAAAGCCCGTAAACTGATAGAATACAGCATTGCTTTTGTGGGTGGCGGACCAGCCATAAGCCCTGCAGTATATTCACTTCTTTCCCATGCTGATCTTAATCTTGGTATTTGGTATCCAGTAGGAGGTATGGGAAAAATAATAGATTCTCTAGTCCTATTGGGGAAACAGCATGGTGTTGAATTTCAGTTCAACCATGAAGCACAGCATATACGGGTGGAGGATAAACAGGCGACAGGAGTAGACACCACAAAAGATTTTTTTCCCGCTGATGGTGTTCTTGTCTCCGCGGATTATCATCATGCAGAAACACAGCTTCTTGATCCACAATACCAATCTTACCCTGAAAAGTATTGGGGAAAAAAAGTGTTGGCGCCAGCTGGCTTCCGTATCTTTATTGGCCTTGATAAAAAACTTGACCTGATAAAGCATCATTCTCTTTATTTTAACCCGGATTGGGATTCCTATTTTTCTGAAGTATATGGTTCCCATACGGCCTGGCCCCAAGATCCTTCGTATTATGTGTGTTGCCCATCAAAAAATGATCCTTCTGTTGCCCCCTCAGGCGGTGAATGCTTTTCTATCTTGGTTTTGGTGGCTCCAGGTCTTGAGGACACTCCCGTGATTCGTGAACGCTATTCCAATAAGATTCTAGATCATTTCGAACAACTCATAGGGGAAAATATTAGAGATTCCATTGTGGTAAAAAAAATTTTTACCATCAATGATTATAGGGCTACCTATAATGCATATAAGGGAACAGCTTTGGGCATGGCGCATACCCTGCGGCAGACCGCCATGTTACGGCCCAAGCATCACAGTAAAAAGGTGACAAATCTTTATTATTGCGGTCACTACACTCATCCAGGGATTGGTGTTCCCGTAACTTTGGTTTCTTCTCAGTTGGCGACACAAAAAATAGTCGATTCCCTCAAATAAAAAAGTGTATCTCAGTTAAACAATCTTTGAGTTATTTTCTTCCACATCCTCCTGATTGTCTCGGCGATTTCTCCCTGTGAATATTCTATAATAGTTTGTTCATGTATCATGGCGTCAGTTACAACATTATCATACGGTATTTTTCCTGCAATCTCGATACTATTCTTGTTGCAGTAGCTCTCAATTTTTTTTGTATTTTCAATATTGATGTCATATTTGTTGATGCATACAACAGCGGGAAGCTGAAAATAGTGTGCTACACCCAGGATTCTCTCCAGGTCATGTATGGCAGAAAGTGTTGGCTCAGTCACAATCAACACGAGATCTACACCGGTCAATGAGGATATTACCGGACAGCCAATGCCAGGTGGTCCATCAATAATTATTAGGTCATTGTTTTTTTCCTGAGCAATCATTTTTGCATTATTTCGTACCACCGTGACTAGTTTTCCGGATGCCTCCTCAGCAGTATTTAACATGGCGTGAGCCATGGGTCCAAACCGTGTCTCAGAAATATAGGCGATACCTGACTCCCGGTCTATCATTGTGATGGCATCAACAGGGCATATATAGGCACAGACACCGCATCCCTCGCAAGCTTCCGTAATGAGGTTGATATCCTTATCAATGGCTTCAAATTTACATAATTCATAACATTTTTTACAATCTATACAATTGTTCTTGTTGATATGGGCGGTCTTTAATCCATGAAATACGGTTGATTCTAATACCTGGGGTTTGAGGATTATATGCAGATCTGCAGCATCAACATCGCAATCAGCAAGAACAGCATTGTTAGCAAGAGATGCAAATGCAGCTGTGATTGAAGTTTTTCCAGTCCCCCCTTTCCCACTGATTACAGTAACTTGTTTCATTTCTTTACCTCTGCTTGTATGTCGCTGAAAAGATTGCAGAACCGTTGCCGCCATTCAGGTAACTCTGTAACAAAGGGGATACCCTTAGAATAAAGATTTGCAATTTTTTCACTATAGGGTATTTTCATCACAATAGATACATTTTCTTTCTGGCAGTAATCCTCCACTTTGCTATATCCAATACCGTCTCTATTAATGATAACTCCAAACGGTATTTTCAGATGCCTGATCACCTCCACAGCTAGTTTAAGATCATGCAGACCAAAGGGTGTGGGCTCAGTTACCAGGATACAATAATCTGAGCTATTAACCGTTTCAATCACCGGGCAAGATGTACCAGGGGGCGCATCGAGGATGACCTGTTTATCCTTTTTTATTTTTTGTTTCAAGGCTTTAATTACAGGGATAGCTTGAATTTCGCCCACATTTAATACTCCATGGTAAAAATCCATTCCTCTAGTTGTACCATGTTCAATTACTCCTACAGCTCGTTTATCCCAGCTGATAGCATCCCGGGGGCATACAAGCTTACATCCCCCACATGAATGGCATAATTCGGGAAAAACAAGAACATCTGTGGGGACAACAGCAAGTGCATTGTACATACAGAACTCAGAACATTTTCCACAAAAATCACAAAGAATTTTATCGATTTTGGGTATATCCACAGAGATTTCTTTCCGTTCATGCATAGTTGCATTAAGAAAAATATTTGCATTGGGTTCTTCCACATCACAATCAATAAGTTGCACTCCCTCAAGACTTAATGCAAGGTTCGTAGCAACTGTTGTTTTACCTGTCCCGCCCTTTCCGCTAGCAATGGAAATAATCATTTTTGTACCCTAAAAATAAGATCACCCACCTTTGCATCCATATCTTGAGCTACCAAAGGACATTTTACCAACAGCAAGAAAAAAATCTCTCTTTTCACCTCATTTAATGATTCATAATTCCCCTGACCCTTTGCAATAACTAAATCATCCTGGTTAAAATGTTCTAAAAACTCCTTGGATACCGTTTTTAATAGTATGCCAGGTGATGATTCATTTTGATCAGCATCTGCAGAAATAACTTTTGCCAAACTGTCAATCCCCGCTTTTTTTGCATCAGTAAAGGTCGCATCATTGAGTATAGGATTTGCCTTTACCGCATAGGTTATCTCCTTATTTCTTGTTACCAACTCTTCTAGGAGTAATTTATCAAAGAATATTTCACCTGCATTATCAGCAAGATAAAGAATATTCTTAGATTCAGTTAGCACTTTTTTAAATCGTGGGTATGCCGTATTTACGATTTTCTTTTTAAGGGAATCATTAATCATAGTTTCTACATTAAATCTCATCACGGAACCAAAATCAATGGCATTCCCAACAATGGCGAATTTGATAGCAGTAAGAAGCGAATCGTTTGACGTATGAATCATCTCTTTAAGCTGGGGATACAGCTTTTCTGCCATGATATTTGATTGATCCTTTACAATCTTGTAAGGATCATCACATTTGGTTATCCTGCGTATAATCGCATGCACCTTTTTTGATGTTACCGGTGGCGGATTATCAAATGAGAGCATTTGCAGATATTTTAAGACTTCTTTCATCACTTGGGTATGCACGGCTGTATCCACTGTTACCATACGTGTCGCTTCTAGCGACTGTTTGATAAAACAAGGTATGCAATCAAAATATGTTTTCATCTAATATACTTTTTTTACGTATTTATCCATTGATTAATGATGACGATCTCTGAATGCGTGTTTGCCACATGCATTATCTACAGTTGCTTTCTGAAGCATCCCCTGTTGAAACATAGCTATTGCATCACGCACCGTTCCAGAAGCTCCAATATAAACCTCAATACCCAGGCTTTCAAACAAACTTATGGCACGTCTTCCCAATCCTTGGCAAACCATTGCGTTCACTCCCTCCTTTGCCATAATCTCAGGCGGATCTCCTCGTCCCCCCATATGATGGCTGGTATTAGGAATAATCCGCACATCATCTGTTTCAAGATCAACAATAGTATAGGTAGGAACTCTTCCAAAATGTTCACCTATGCTATCATCTAAACCCTTCTCATCTATTGTAGGTACACATATTCTCATTGATGTTTCCCTCCATTCACTGATTTTTTGTCACCTATCCCTGAGTGACTGCCAACTGTGGCTCTCTCAGTTTTTTTAAGATTGCCAGCTTTAAATTGTTCAACAGCATCTTTTACCCTGCCGCTTACACCAGTAACCACTTCTATTTTTGCTGCTTGTAATGTTTGAAAAGCATTTGGTCCAATATTCCCCGTAATTACACATGTGGCTTTTTGCTGTGCTACCCGTTGGGCAGCTTGGATTCCTGCTCCTCCCGTTGCCAAGGCACTCTGA
>Ga0272443_10006878_pt1 | contig 11064 bp, 5 predicted proteins | sample SSMAcet12_FD_193581 | JGI IMG/M metagenome (GOLD analysis project Ga0272443, IMG submission 193581) | Marine sediment archaeal communities from Little Sippewissett salt marsh, Falmouth, MA, United States - SSM-Acet-12 | ecosystem: Environmental > Aquatic > Marine > Wetlands > Sediment ... | reverse complement strand
CCTCCGCGTCGGTCCCGAAGTAGACCTCGTGCGCCGCCGCCTCGCGCCCGGCCCGCCAATCGAGCACGGTATCGACGCTGACGTCGACCGCCCCGTCAGCCGGCTCGGGCTCGCGCGCCTGGATCGGCGTGTAGAGGAAGCGGACTTCGCTCAGGCCGAACTGGCCCGACACCCCGTATCCGCTGTTGGCGGTCAGCCGCACGTATTGAGCGCCCACGCCTTCGAGATCGACGACGTTGTTGGCGGTGTAGTCTCCGCGGGCCGTGGCCTGGGCGAACTGAACGTCCGTCAGCAGCGTCCAATCCGTGCCGTTCTCCGAGACCTCGATCGTGACATCCTTGAACCCAAAGCCCAGCAAGGGCTCGAACATCACGTTGTAGTTCCAGACCTGCATCTCGTAGAGCTTGTAGACTTTGTCGAATTCATACTGAATCCACACGGGCTCGGCGCCCCCGGTCGTTCCGGCCCACATGTCGGTGTTCAGCGTCGAGTGCTGGTCATCGGTATTGAGCCCCGATCCGTCGACGGTTTTCTCCGGCCCCGAATCCGGCTCCGAGGTCCCGTTGCTGGTGGCGACGATGTTCTCGATCGCATAGGCGAACGGTTCGGCAGTGAAGCTCCAGACGTCGCCTTTGAAGATCGTGTCATCCGGTGCGGCGTTGACTTCGTCGATCCGCCAATAGTAGGTTCGCCCGAAGTCGAGCGGGCCCGCGGGATCGTGCGTGGTGCCGGTTTGCCCCTGACTGACGAGCACATCGAGCGGGTTGGCGCGGTCGGCCGCGTTCACATCGTCGAGGCTCGTGCCCAGATAGACGTCGTGCGTCGCCGCGAATCCGCCCGGCGTCCAGGACAAGACGACGTCGCGCGGCACGTCGACGGCCTCATTCTGAGGCTGCGGCCCGGCGGCCTTCTCAGGCAACGCCATGCCGTTCTGGAAAATGTTCAGAATCTCAGCATCGGAGAGCTGGCGATTGTACATCGCGGCCTCGTCAATGATGCCGAAGAATTGCTGGCCCCCGCCGGCGCTGGACTCGCCGGCGATCATCACCGGCCAATCGTTCGGATTGATGTCGACCTCTCCGACGGAGGTCGCCTCGCCTTCCAGGACACCGTCGACGTAAACGCGCAACGTCTGGTCGCCAAACGTGCCCGTGACGAAATGCCACTCGCCGTCCATGACCACGGTCGTCGAGTCGGCGATCGAGGTGGTGTCGGCAACGAAGAACTCGAGCCGGGCCAGGCCGACGTTCTGCGTCAGGACGAGATCGAACCCGCTGGTCTGCCATTGGGATTTGTCGATGATACGCCCCCAGTTGGGATTCGTTGTGGCGTTGACCCAGGCCATCAGGCTGACCTCGGCGCTCACGTCGTACTGCGGAATTTCCGGGATCGATACGTGGGACCCTGCGACGAATTCCAGCGCCGTTCCCTGGTATCCCTCCACCCATAGCGCGTCGCCGACAATCGCCCCGTCGTTCTTGTAACTCGAAGCGTCCTTGGCCACATCCCCGGCACCTTCATCAAAGGGCAGGTAGAGGACCAGGGATCGGTCGACCGCCAGCGCGGGAGCCAGCAGCACCAGGGTAAGCAGAGTAGATAAGAACAGCCTCTTCATTTCAATGCCTCCTTCCAGTTGCCATCACCGAGTTGCGGGCGCAGCACACATCTGGCGCCCGAGGCTTGATTGTACCAACTGGCGTCGTGTGACTTCAAGGAATTCACCTTGCCCACGTGGAGCAAGTCGGCCTGGACAGACCTAGGGCGACTGAAAGCCTGTCTCCGAATTTGGGAGCGGTTCCCATTCGGCGAAAGCGTCGAAGTGGACCTGGACCTGGGGGGCCGACGTGTAGGCTTCGTGGCAGTTGTAGTACCAGCCGAGGTACTCTGAATCCCCGGCGCCTTGGGTGGTAATGAGATAGCGATTGCCGAGGTTGCCGATGGCCAGGGCCTTGTCGCGCGGTGATTTCTTGTCCCCGGCCTGGGCGTCCATGCGGACCCAGCCGTGGTTGGGCAGATATACTTCGGGCCAGCGGTGGAATACATCGTCCAGACTCGCGTCGTCGCCCCGCACCACGAAGGCGCCGACGTAACGGGCCGGCACACCCGCCGCTCGACACAACGCGATGAAGCAGAAGCTGTATTCGGAGCAGGAGCCGGTGCCACGCTTGAGCACCACGGGTGCGGCATTCCAGCCACCTTCCAGCTTGTAGAGAAGCTTCTCGCCCACGTAGTCGAACATTCGGCGCGCGATCTTGTAGGGATTGGTTTCGTCGCCCGCCAGTTTCTTCGCCAGCCTGGCGATGTACGGATCGCGGATCTGATACTTGCTCCCGTCGGCAGTGTAGCGCGACCGGATGTCCTTGGGAATGTCGGCCAAGGTGCCGCACCGATCGGGGAAGACGGAGTAACGGATGGCAGAGAGCTCCGCTTCCACCTCCAGCGAGCACTGCACCGTTGTGTTGGAGGCAATCGATTCGAGATGGAACGCCGCGACGGATTGGTCCCACCGGTCCTGCTTGATTGTGTGTTCGGGCCGAACTTGTTTCGCGAGGATCTTCTGCTGGGGCAGATTCTCGGGCAGTGCCAGAAACACATCGAGCTCTTTGACCTGACCCTGACCGTAGACGCGCGTCTCATGCGTCACCGTGATCCTGGCCCGGCGCGTGTCGGTCAACTGAAAGGCTTCGTCGCCCGTGCGGCAGAGTTGATAGACGCTGTCTTGCTGATAGTCCACGTTCCACAGATGGGTGCCATCGAAGCAGAGCCCCCGGGGATAGGGACCCGGCGCATCACACAACACCAGCACGTCGCCCGAGTTCGGATCGATCATGTAGAGTTCATTGGTCGTTCTGTCGGAGCTCCAGAGGTAGGTGCCGTCGAAGCAGAGGCCGTTGCACGACTGGGCCGGTCCGGTCAGAGTCTTCACCGCCGTGCCGTCACTGAGATCGATGCGCATGATCTTGCCCGTTTTGTCGTCTCCGACCCAGAGGGTCTGTCCGTTCCAACAAAGGCCCTCCGGATGGCTCGACGGCGCATCGATGGCCTTCAGGATCGTTCCATCCTGAGAATCGATTTTGAAGATCATCTTGCGCTCTTTGTCCACGTTCCACAGATGGGTGCCATCCCAGGCCAGACCCATGGGCCAGAACCCGGGTGAAGGCACCGCGTGCAGCGTCCGCCCAGTCTGCGGGTCCACCTGGAACAGCTTGTCGGCCTTGTAGTCCGCGACCCACAGATTCGTTCCGTCGAACGTCAGGCCCGTGACGAACGAGCCCGGCGCGCGGTGCGATTGGGTGACCTGCCCGGTATGGGTGGCGTAAAGTGGGGACAGTCCGGCCAGGACGAGGACGACAGCGAACGATCTACAGGACATGGAACGCTCCTTTCCTTGGAAGTGGCGATCAGCGCCATCTCGCGCACGGTCTCAGCGATATCAAGAAATTGAGTGTAGCATGGCCGCCGGATGTTTTCTACGGCAATCGGCAGGGCGCACCGTCGCGCAAGCAGATGGGGCCCGCGCCGATGGACGCGGGCCCCATTTCTTTGCCCATGATCACGTCGCCACTGTGTGTCACTAGCGACCGCCGGCCAGGTAGCGGACCTCGCCGGCCGAGAGGGCCTGGCTGTAGATACTGAAGTCTGCCACAGAGCCGGTGAAGTAATCGTCGGCCTCGTACTGCGAGCGGCCCAGCCAGTTCTGCGTCGGCGTGCCCAGGTCCCGAGGCAACGTCGCCGTGGCGCCACTGCCGATCAAGGTCCCGTCCAGATAGACCGACGCCGTCATGCTGGCACTGTCGATCACCGTCGCCAGGTGATGCCAACCCGATGGCATGCTTATCCCCGTGCTGACCACAGATTCCGCGCCGCCGGGCGGGGCGATGGCGAAACGGATCGAACCGGTTGTGCCCTCGCGCGGGCACAGGAACATGTAACCGGCCGTGCTGCTGGTGCCGAAATCGAAGACGCGCTGCCACGCGGCATCGCTTTCGGCGACGCTGACCCAGGCCGTCACGGTAATATCGCTCAAGGAGGCAACAAGCGATCCGATGGGCAGCTCGACATAGTCGTTGATGCCGTCGAAGCGCATCGCGCGACCGAGGTCGCCCGCGGCGTCCTCGTAGAACGGATCGTTCATGGGCGTGCCGTCGTAGCCATTGCCGGTGCCGTCGGTGGCGTTGTTCTCGAAGGCATAGTGCGCCGCCAGAGCTTCCGTGCCCGGATCGACCGGAACCACCAGCCCCGGAGCGACTCGATACAGACGGAGGTCGTCGACGTAGATCGTGCCCGAGCCACTGCCCTCGACACCGACGATCACCTTCGTGACATTCTGAAGGTTCGCGCCGGTCGCGGCCAAGTCGATGTTCCACTGCTGCCACAACGCCATCGCACTGCCACCGCCACCGGTGACCTTGGTGTCGTTGATCTTCACGTACACCTGGGCCGCGTCGTTATCGAGATCGCCATAGAAGTAAAGCGTTAGCGTGGTCACGCCCGCCTGCGTCCAGTTCTGCGCCGCCGGCAAGGTCAGCTCGGCCTCCGAATACGAAGCGCCACCCGTATTGGCGTACGCCAGCGGCATGGCCTGCCGGCCGCCGTGGACGATCGTTCGCTCGGCAAAGGGGGCTTCGAAATAGCCGACCTGGGAGCCGTTGGCCGGCGTGTCGACGCCGTCGAGCCAGGTCTCGTAGATGCGGTTGTCGTCGTCGTTGTAGCCCTCGAAATCGTCGACGACGAGGTAGTCTTGAGTCGCGAAGCTCCACTGGGGGCCTGCCCATGAACCGATCGTCTCGGCCTCGTTGACTTCGTTGATCTGCCAGAGGTAAGTCGTGGCCAGATCCAGACCGTCCGGGTTGTACTGGCTGTCGGTCACGGTGTCAGTCAGAGTCAGCGCCTCGGCGTCGGTTCCGAAGTAAACCTCGTGCGCCGCCGCTTCGCGACCGGCCCGCCAGTCGAGCACGGCATCGACGCTGACGTTGACGGCGCCATCGGCCGGCTGGGGCTCGCGGGCCTGCACCGGCACATAGAGGAAGCGGACCTCGCTGAGACCGAACTGGCCCATCAAGCCGTAACCGCTGTTGGCCGTCAGGCGGACCGCCTGGGCCGCAACGCCCTCGAGGTCCACGATGGTATTGGCGGTGTAGTCCGCGCGGGCAGTGCCCTGGGCGAACTGGACGTCTTTCAGAGCCGTCCAATCCGAACCGTTCTCGGAGGTCTCGATCGTGACATCCTTGAATCCGAAGCCGAGCATCAACTCGAACAGGACATTGTAGTTCCAGACCTGGAGTTCGTGCAGCTTGTAGACCTGGTCGAACTCGAACTGAATCCACACAGGCTCGGCGCCACCGGTCGTGCCGGCCCACATGTCGCCCTCGGCGGTCGAGTGCTGGCCGTTCGCGTTGAGGCCGGACCCATCGACCGCTCTGTCCGGACCCAAGCCCGGCTCCGAGGTGCCATTGCTGCTGGCGGTGACGTTCTCAATCGGATAGGCGAACGGCTCGGCGGTGAAGCTCCAGACGTCACCGGGATAGAGTTCCCCGTCGGGTGCGATCAGGTCGACGCGCCAGTAGTACGTTTGTGCGAATTCGAGGAGGCTGTCCGGATCGTATACCGGATCGCTCTGGCCCTGACCGACCAGGACATCCATGGGATTGGCTTCGTCGGCGGCCGTCACGGCGTCCAGACTCTCGCCAAAGTAAACATTGTAGGTCGCGGCCGGTTCGGCCGAGGCCCAGGTCAGTTCGGCATCCTGCGGAACGTCCGTCGCGTCGGCTCTGGGGCTCGGATTGTAGGCCTTCAGCCCGGGGACGACCAACGGGCCTTCGATGCTGAAATTGTCAAACGCGGCATACCCTTGCTCGCTGTTGTACGTGGCCTGGAACAGCCCGACCTGCAGGGCCAGGCCGTCGAAATCGTCCCGCGTCAGGGGCGAGACCCCCATCTCCGTCCAGGTCAACCCATCGGCACTGGTGCGGAAATGAAAGACGTTGCCAACCCGCTCGATCTGAAGGTACGGATCCAGGTCGAACTGCTTGCTGTTGTGGCCGTTCTCGGTGCGGACGTCGTCGTCGGCCGAGCGGACGAAGTTGCCGCAACTCCAGATGGGGAAGTAGTCCATGGCCACCCAGTCTTCGCCCGACCCGGCATCGTCCAGTGCGGCCCGCACCAGGATCCCGCAGTTGTTGTGGTAGACCGGTGCGTCGGCGGTGCCGGCGTACTCGGTCACCTGGACCGTGGCGATGAAATCCCCTTCGACGACCTTGTACAGGAACGGGGCCAGCGGCGTCCACGGCTCTTGGTACCATCCGTTGGTGGACTCGATGTACAGTTGCCCGGGACGGGCCACGGAGGCATTCAACGCGTCGACGGTCTCATCCGCCCCCAGACCGATGAAGCCATCCCAAAACGTGCCCTCGACACCGTCGGCGACGTAGTCGTGGGCCGCCTCAAAGGTGTCCGTGAAGACCCCGGCCTCGGCCGCACTGGTCATTGCCAGCGCCAAGGCTATCAGAATAAGACAACGCAACCTCGTACCCATGACAGTCCTCCTTATCAACGAGATCAGTGCAACTCGGTCTTCAGTGCCTGCCGACGCAGGGACGCAGCATGCCAATGCGAATCATCCGTCGTGGAAGCGGAGTCTGGCTCAGAGGCCGCGAGTGACGAGTGCCATTGAACCTTCCTCCTGACATAACAGCCTCTTGCGGTGGTGGAACGGCTCTGGCCGGGAGGGCGTGTTCACCTCCGTCGCAAAACTGCCCGGCGTGCCCTCCTCACGACCGCGAAGCACAAAACAACCCTATATTATCTCACAATCGCCACCCGTGGTACAATACCGCTTTGCGTTTTGTTTTCGCCATTTTCCGAATAATCGACCTGGCCGCCGCTGCGTATCGCTGAGACCCTCTGTCGGGAAGGCGGGTCTAGGTTGTGGGCGGTGCCGCGGACTGCCTTGTGTGCCGGGCGTTCTCGTGGGCCTGGTCGCGCGTGCGGGGATACATGCCGACAATGACGCCGTCGGTGGGCTTGAGGTGCTCGAAGGCAAACTCGAACGCCTCGACCACCTGTTGTTCTGTTTTGCATCGCTGCCCGGCCCCGAGAATCTTGAAGCCGAGGCACGGCTGCTTCACCTGCCGGGCCACGGCGGTCATCGTCGCCGGATCAGAGGTCGAGCAGGTGTAGTGCCCGATATGCAGCTCTGTCCCGGATACAATCTGCTTTCGCTGCTCGTCTGACCTCGTCAGATAGTAGAAGCAGGTCATAAACAGATCGACCGGCCAGCCCTCGTCGGCCACCCGCTTGATACAGTCGGGGTTGTGGGCCGAGACGCCGGCCAGCACGCCCGCATCGCGCACCCGCTGGACGAAGTCGCGGACTTGTCCGCTCTTGCCATCCCGGAACAGCCGGTCGGTAGCGCCGCCGTGATGGACGATGGCGATCGGCGCGATGTCCGCGACCACCTTCTCGATCGAGCCGGCGTCGGCGTGGAGGCAGAGGAATTTCATCTTCGAGCCCTGCTCGCGCAGCGCCCGCACGGCCGCGATGCCTTTCTCCGCATGGTCGAGCTGCCAGGCGGTGATGCCGTTGCGCTCGCAGTTCTGGAGAAACGCCACTGTTCTCTCAAGCGTGAAGAACTCGCGCATCTGCCGGTCCATGGCCGAGCCCTGGTAGGAGTAGCCCGCGATGGGATTCCAGCCGGCGAGCAATCGACTGACATGATGTTTGCCCAGGCGCATCGTCGGCAGCGGCGGTGGGGCATCGCTGCCTTGGGCGGCCTCAGACAGAACCAGAGCGGAACCCGCGACGGCCAGCGGCAGATGCGCCAGGAATCGCCTCCGTCCCGTCACATCCGGGTGATTGTCGGAACTCATGGAAACCTCCACAGAAGCTCGAACAACGTTGGACCACAGAAACGGCGTTGTCCCTCTACGCACACCGATTCTACCAAATGGCAGCGCCGCACGGAAAGGACGAAACAGCGCTGTCAGGCCTTACGCCTCGGCCAGCAGGCAGACCTGCTTGACGGCTTCGAGGCAGCCGGGCAATTTCGCTTGGGCGTAGCGGCGCTTCATGGCAGCCGCGACCAGGCCGACGAACATGGGGCTGGGCCGCAATGGGCGGCTCGTCAGGCACGGATGGGCCTGGGTCCCCATGAAGAACGGATGGTCGGGCAACTCCAGAATCTGCATGATCGGTTGGTCCGGCGCCTTGCCCGAAAAGACCAGGCCCTTCGCCTCCAGCGTCTCGATGTACTCGGGGTCCACCTCGTAGCGATGGCGGAAGCGCATGCGCACGGTGTTCTTCTGGCCGAAGAGGTTCCAGGCGATCGTCTCCGGCTTGATCTCCACGTCGCGACCGCCCAGCCGCATGTTGCCTCCCAGGCCTTCGATCTTCTTCTGCTCGGGCAGGATATCGATCACGCGGACCTCGCATTTCGGGTCCAGTTCCTGGCTGCCGGCGCCCTTGAGGCCGCAGATGTTGCGGGCGAACTCGATCACGGCCATCTGGAACCCGAAGCACAGGCCCAGATAGGGCAGATCGTTCTCGCGGGCGTACCGGACGCAGGCGATCTTGCCCTCCGAACCGCGACTGCCAAACCCGCCCGGGACGATGATACCGTCCACCTCGGCCAAATGCTCGGCGGCGTTGGCGTCGGTGATGTCCGTCGTGTCGATCCATTTGATACCGACGTCGCTGCCCAGCGCGATCCCCGCGTGCTCGAGCGCGTTGATGATCGACGCGTAGCTGTCGCGCACGGAGGTGTACTTGCCCGTGATGCCGATGGTGGTCTGGTGCTTGGCGGTGCCGATCTTGTCGGTGAAGTCGCACCACTTGGCCCAGGCCTTGCGTTCGTGCCGCAGGTTGATGCGGTCTTCGATTTTGAGCAGGCGCAGCACCTCGAAATCCATGTTGTGTTCGCGGAGCATCGAAGGGATCATGTAGATACTGGCCGAGTCGTGCAGGCTGATCACCCGCTCGAAGGGGACATTGCTGTAGATGCTGATCTTCTGCCTGGCCTTTTCGTTGACGGGGCTGCTCGCTCGGCACGCGATGATGTCGGGCTGAATGCCGAGCTGCATCACCTGTTTGATCCCAAGCTGGGCCGCCTTGGATTTCTGCTCGCCCAGCGCCGGGGGCTCCAGGATATACGTCAACGCCACGAAGCAACTGCTGTTGGGGCCTTCCTCGTAGGCCAGCTCGCGCATCGCTTCGAGATAATACGCGTTCTCCAGATCGCCCACGGTGCCGCCCACCTCGACGAAGACGACGTCGGCCTTGCTCTCGATGGCGAGTTGACGGAGCTTGAGCTTCACCTCACCGGTGACGTGCGGAATCATCTGCACGTCGCGACCGAGGTAGTCGCCGTGCCGCTCCTTGTTGAGCACGGAACTGAAGATCTGGCCGCTGGTGGCGAAGTTGGCCTGGCTCAAGTCCAGATCCAGCATTCGCTCGTACGTACCCAGGTCCATGTCGCACTCCATCCCGTCGTCGAGGACGAAGACCTCGCCGTGCCGGAAGGGATTGAGCGTGCCCGAGTCGATATTGAGATAGCCTTCCAGCTTGATCGGCGCGACCTTGAGGCCTTTGTCCTGGAGCAGCTTGGCCAGACACGACGAGAAGATGCCCTTGCCCAGCCCGCTCATGACGGTGCCCATGACGAACACATACTTGGTCTTGCCCTTCTTGTACCCTTTCGGGATGGGCGAGAAGAACTCGCTCTCGGTCGATGCGTCACTCAGTTTGGTCAACATCTCTTTGCTATCAGCCATCTAACTCTTCACCTCTCGATGCTGGGGCTGTTGGGTTGCTCAATCGCTTACAGTTTCCTTACTGTAGCGCCGCACGAAGGCGGCGTATTGTTCGGGGGTGTCGATCCCCTCGCTCATGTCGGTGACGATGCCGACGAGGATCGCGTGGCCGTTCTCGACGGCTCGGAGTTGCTCGAGCTTCTCGAGCGTCTCCAAAGGTGTCTGAGGCAACGTCGTGAGCGTCAGCAGGAAGTCCTTGCGGTAAGCGTAAATGCCGATGTGCCGCAGGTATTGGTCCGCCGGTCCGATGCCGGCCTGGGCGCGATCGTACGGGATCGGGCAGCGCGAGAAGTAGATCGCGAGGCCCGTTTCGTGATGCGTACAGCGTGATGCGTCTTGCGTAGGGGCAACCCCCTGTGGTTGCCCCTCCTGTGACGGGCAACCACGGGGGCCTGCCCCTACACGTTGTTCGCGTGACACACGACGCACGACGCACGACGACACGATCGCCTTGACGATATTGGGATCGGCGACCTGCTCGGCCGTTTGCAGGGGCGTGGCCAAGGTCGCCATGGGCGCATCTGGATTGTCGATCAGCAGTTGGGCCAGTCGGTCGATGTGGGCCGGATCGATGTTGGGTTCATCCCCCTGGACGTTGATAACGATGTCGGCGTCCACCTCGCCCACCGCCTCGGCAATGCGGTCGGTGCCGCTTTGGTGATCCACGCGGGTCAGGACGCAGGGGGCGCCGAAGGTTTCAGCGGCAGCCACGATCCGTTCATCGTCGGCCGCGATCAGGACGCTCTGAGGCAAACGGGCTTTGCAGGCCTGCTCGTAGGTGTGCTGCACGAGGTACTTGCCGGTGTCTTGAGCGAGAACTTTCCCGGGGAATCTGGTCGAGTCGTAACGCGCAGGAATACAGACAACAATCTTCACTTTGGTCCAGACCCGTAGATGCGCCCAGTCAATCGGCCGCAAAGGCAGTTCATATTGGAGAAGGAAAGACTCCGTTGGTGGCCACGCGCCCCAACCCAAACCTCCAACGGGACCGTATCATAGCCCACCCCATTCGGGCTGTCAACATGCCGGGCGATGCAGCGGGCAAATTATTCGCCGCCGGCTTATCAGCGGGCCTGTTGATATTCGCGTTCATGTGTGGCAGCCTCAAGCCGCAAGGCTTGGGGATGGTCGACCGGGCTATCATCCAGGTACCAAGGGGCGTTTCGTGCAGCGCCCCATCCGCAAATCCTCCGGATTTGAGGCTGCCACCCAACTGTGCCAGACGTGACGAGGGTGTCCGGTACCTTTTTCCTTCCCG
>Ga0272443_10006875_pt1 | contig 11066 bp, 9 predicted proteins | sample SSMAcet12_FD_193581 | JGI IMG/M metagenome (GOLD analysis project Ga0272443, IMG submission 193581) | Marine sediment archaeal communities from Little Sippewissett salt marsh, Falmouth, MA, United States - SSM-Acet-12 | ecosystem: Environmental > Aquatic > Marine > Wetlands > Sediment ... | reverse complement strand
GCTCGAGTCTGACATTCACGACGTCGAACTGGAACAGCTACCAGACGGTCACGCTGGCTGCAGCGGAGGATGCAGACACGACGAGCGACTCAGCCACGATTCGGGTTCACGAGACGTCAGGGGAGGGCGTTCCAGATAGAGACGTGACGACAACAGAGGATGACAATGACGAGTCGAGTGTCTTGCTGGATGAACCCTTCGAGACGATCTCTACGGACACCTGGACGTATGTGGACCCCCCAGCCCACCATGCCTCGATTGTCGAGGGTCGGCTATTCATCAATGCGTACAACGATTGGACTCAGGGATGCGGAATCGCGTCGAGTGGTACATTCCCGGTGAACACGACAGTACAGGTTGACGTGCAGGTTACAGAAGTTGGATGCATAGGCAGCCTACGAAACATGCTCCACTTCCGTGATGGCGAGCTCTCCCCAGGCTACAGCTACCCGACTGGACCGAACTACGTGACTCTCTCCTCGAGTTGCGACGGCTACTTCTACGTTACCTCCAGTACGGGGTTCAACGAGAGGATTGGCCCCCTGTGGACCATGGATCAGCTCGCTTTCCAGTTCACTGCTGAAGAGACGAAGGTGACATACGGGGCTGTGACGTTGACAATTCCTGTTGTTCTAATAGACTATCATATCTGGTTCGGAGGACACGTCTTTGATGCGTACTTCGATAACTTGCTGGTGAGCTATGATTCTGTACCGGACTCCTCGGCCGTCTTTCGCGTTGCGGATGGGGCAGTACTTGCGGACCAGGCTTTCCATGCTTCTTCATTCGAGACTGGTGCGGCTGACGTCGCAGAGTACGTGTATGTCAGCGAATCGGTCGAACCGGGCGATGTCCTCGAACTCGACCCAACGGCTGCCGCTACCTACCGCCCTTCGCGAACCGTCTGTTCGTCACTCGTTGCCGGGGTCGTCTCCACCGAACCGGGTGCTGTACTGGGAGCGACGGGATATGCCAATGGCCAGATGCTCTTGGCACTTGTAGGCATAGTCCCCGTGAAGGTCATCGACGAAGGTGGGCCAATCCAACCCGGAGACTTGCTTGTGAGCTCCTCCACCCCCGGCCACGCTATGCGATGGGCGGGACCTGGACCATGCCCATGTGCCCTCGTAGGCAAGGCGCTGGAGCCGATGACAGATGACATGGGCGTGATTCTCGTCTTGTTGACATCTCACTAGCAGCAGCTCCATTCATGAACCTCGGGACTGTCAGTGAGATCAGGAGGAAACAAAGACAGGAATAGGCTTGTAGCTGGATCTAGTGGAGCCGAGAGGAGTCGAACTGATTCGGGGGCGGTTCGAGACCGATTCGCGAGGTAGGCAGCCCCCACAGTCAGCCTCATGCAGCTACAGGTCCTCGGGGAGGTGGATGGCGAAGACGCAGCGGTCGTCGCCGCGGACGATCGACTGAATGACGTCGACGCGGATCGGGCGTCGATCGAGGATCGTCTCCCACATCTGGACGAACCATCCGGCGGAGCAGTGGCAGAACGACGGGGAGATCTCCTCGCCGGTGCGGACGACCTCCCTAACCAGCGAGCAGAAGCAACCGTAGTACCGTTTCTCGGCCGGGTCGGTCGCCCGGTCGTACGCTGCCCGGTTCCACGGCGGGATGAGCTTCTCGATGTAGACGACATGCTTGGGCTCGCTCTCCTTCCGGAAGACCCGTGACGGGAAGAGGCTGTCGTCGCGGTTCAGCCGCTCGATGAACGCGACGATACCGGACTCCTCCTCGTACGCCGCCTTCATCCGGAGGAGCTGGGACTTGGGGTAGCGGTGAGCACAGCCGTTGAGGATGCAAGCCCGTGTCCGATCGCACGGGACAGCCCCATCGAGGCGATCCAATGCGCCGAGGACCCAAGAGCGTAGCCTGTCTGCATCGAAGTCGTGGCGCACCGCGTCCGCCCCGACGGTGACCGCTGCGGCGGTCTCAACATCGACCCGTTCGCTCAGCCCGCGCTCGAGCGACTCGATCCAAAGCGGGAAGTGGTAGGAGATCTGGATCTCGGTGACGTACTTCTCGGATCGGTTGCCGTGTGTCTCCGGTCCCTCCAGGTAGACGTAGCGGGTCGGGTTGTCGCCGGCGAGCAGGTGATGGTCGCCGATGAAGCTCCACATCCGCTCGGCCGTTTCGCGGAGTCCCGCGGCCGCGTCCGACTTCGTGTGCGGGCCGTGATGAACCGCCCAGAGAACATGGTCGCCAGGAATCATCGTCAGCTCGAACCCGTCGATCGAGGCGGCTTCCCCTACGGGGACAGCGATCTCGACCTCGTACCCTTGCTCCGGATCGTGCCCGAGGAAGAGGCAGATCGGTGCGCCGGTGACGGCCTCTCCGGCCGCCTCGCGCAGCATCTCGATCGACCCCAGGACATCCTGCTGATCGGCGACGAAGCGCCGGTCCGTGACCGCAGTCTGCGGCTTCACCCATTTCGCCCGAACGTCGATCGAACCCATCGAGTTCCTCCTTGGCGGCGCCCGATTCGCCAGGAGTCTAGGTCCCGCTCGTCTCTCAAACCGTCTCGACACCGTCTCCGGCATAGGGCTAGACTGTCATTCGAGATCGCGAGAGGAGGCGAGGACCGTGAGCGCAAGATCGGTGGTCATCATCGGGGCCGGCATCGGCGGTCTGGCCGCCGGCTGCACAGCACAGGAGAGCGGACTCGACGCTCGGATCCTCGAGATGCACCGGCTTCCCGGCGGGCTGTGCACCTCCTGGACCCGCAGTAGCTACACGTTCGACGGGAGCATCCACCATCTGGCCGGATGCCGCCCGGGGACGCCGCTGTACCGGATGTGGGAGGAGCTCGGCGCGATGCCGACGGACGTCCTCTTCCCCGAGGATCTCACCCAGGTCGAGACGCCGGACGGCCGCCGATTCACCGTCTACACCGACCTCGATCGCCTCGAGGATCACATGCTCGACCTCTTCCCCGAGGATCGACGGCGGATCCGCTCGTATGTTGGAGCGGCTCGAAGGCTCGCCCGGTATGACCTGCTGGAAACCTCCGTTCGCCATCCGATCGGTCTGGTCCGCTACCTCCCTGCAGCGCCGCAGATGGTTGGGTGGGGTCGGTTCACGATGGCGCAGGCGGCCGAGCGATTCCGGGACCCGTTCCTCCGACGTGCCTTCCCGACGATCCAGTACGACTGGCCGGACATCCCTGTGCTCATCCATCTCAACATGCTCGCGCAGTGCGCCCGTCGCAACTACGGGTTCCCCGCCGGCGGGTCGCTGCCGTTCGCCCAGTCGATCGAGCGGCGATTTCGCGAACTCGGCGGCACAATCGAATACGGCCGACAGGTTGAACGGATCCTCGTTGAGGGAGACCGCGCGATCGGCGTGCGCCTCACGGACGGCACGACGGTCGAAGCGGATGCCGTGATCTCCAACGCCTTCGCGCCCACGACGCTCTTCCGAATGCTCGAGGGCGTGGAGATCCCGAAGGGTGTGCAAGCTCGGTTCGCCAAGCCGAGCCCGGAGGCGCTGATGGGAATCCAGGTATCCCTCGGCGTCGCGCGGGACCTGACCGACGAGCCGCATGCCCTCGTCCTGCTGTTCGACGATCCTGTGCAGGTGGGTGACCAAACGCTCGATCGGATCCCGGTCGAGCTGTACGGCTTCGACGGGACGCTCGCGCCGCCGGGCAAAGGTGTGATCAAAGTCCTGCTCAATACCAGCTATACCTATTGGGAGCGACTCGCCGAGAACCGGGCCCGCTACGATCAGGCGAAGGAGCAGCTGGGGCGGGATGTCATCGAAGCGCTCGAGTCCCGGTTCCCGGGCCTTGCCGCACAGGTCGAGGTCACCGACGTAGCCACCCCGCTGACGACCGAGCGGTTCACCGGAAATGGTCTGAGCTACACGTCCGAGTCCGGCGATTCGTCACTCGCCTCGATGTTGCTCGGCCGCCCGCTCACGCTGTCGACCGTCCGGAATCTCTGGCTGGTCGGGCAGTCGTCCGGAGGCGCCGGGATTCCCGGCTGCGCGGCACAGGGACGCCATGCGGTTCGAGCGCTCTGCCGAGGATCGCGCTGACAAGTTCGTGCCTGCATCTCGTGGACCTACCTCTGAGCAGACGCCTTCGTGCGGGAGGTCGGATACCTCGGAGGTTGATTCTTTGATGCGTATCTATATACTAGACTTCGTAAGTATATAGTCCCACGCGCCCCTCCCCCTCGGCGCGCGAGCAAGATCCAAACCGGTGGAGGGAAGAGATGGCAACCATCGAAGACCGTCTACAAGGGCTCCGCATCCTGGCGGACGAGCTGCGAGGCGAGATCGCCGGCTCCACGTTGCTCCTTCGGCTTGACGAGCTGCTCGAGGAACTGAACGAGGAGGCGCCGATCGCGGGTGCCACGCCGGGCCCACGCTAGGAACGAGCGGCGCGAAACCGACGCAGCCCGGTCCCTCCGGGCCACCACGCTGCGAATCGTCGCGCACCCCCCTCTCGTGTGTCTATTCGAAGCGCTCGCTCCCAGCCACCCGGTGGGCCCACCGCGTCGTTTCGGGCAGCCGATACCGGGTGCAGCACGCCATCACGAACGCAACGGCGCACTCCGTATCGATCCGATGCCCGGGCGAGACGAAGACCGGCTTCACCCCGTCCCGCGTCCGCAGGACAGCGCCGAGTACGCGCCCAGGATCCTTCGCTTCGACCAGTGTCGACACATCGCCCTTCTCCGGGCCAGGCGGCTCATGGATCCCGTACAGCCTCGACTTCGCGACACCGAGGCTCGGTACGTCGAGCCAGAGTCCCATGTGTGCGGCGAGTCCGATCCGCCGCGGATGGGCGATCCCCTGACCGTCGAACAGCAACAGGTCCGGCTTCGTCTTCAGCCTCTCCCAAGCGTCGAGGATGACCGGTCCCTCGCGGAACGCCAGCAGCCCGGGAACGTACGGGAAGACGGCGTCGACCTCTGCGGTAACCCCTTCGATCGGCTCGAGATCCGGGTAGCTGAGGACGACGATCGCCGCTCGTGCGCGACCGGCCTTCACGGAGACGTCGATCCCGGCGACCGACGAGACGTTTCGGCCATCCCAGGTCAGGATCACCCGATCGGCCAACTTCCGCTGGAGTCGGATCGCTTCCTTCGGGGTGAGATCCCATCGATGCAGAGGCCGCATGGTCGTTCCACTGTAGGGCGCGGGGGATGCACCCGCAATCTCGCGGACAGGCCGCGCTCCTCCTACAATCCGTATCGGACGAGCCGCGCACCAACGCGTGTCTTGCGCTCGTGCAGCCAGTCGGAAGGAGACTCCAATGCCGTTCGACCGTACCCGGCGCACGCTGTTCGACCAGGCGGCGGACGACTACGAGGCAGCCCGGCCGGGCTATCCGGACCGGTTGATCGAGCAGCTTCTGGAGCGGTCCGCGATCCCCGACGACGGCCGCATCCTCGAGATCGGCTGCGGCACGGGGCAGCTGACCGTCCCGCTCGCGGCGCGCGGCCACACGATCACCGCAGTCGAGTTGGGCGTGAACCTCGCCCGCCTCGCCGGGATGAACCTCGCGCGGTTCCCGAATGCAGCGGTCGTCTGCGCCGACTTCGAGGCCTGGCAAGCCGACCCGGCGACGTACGATCTGGTCGTCTCGGCGCAGGCGTTCCACTGGATCGATCCGGCAATCGGGTACCCGAAGGTCCATGCGGCGTTGCGCCCGTCCGGATGCCTCGCACTTGTTTGGAACCTCTTCCCGGGTTGCGACGACCCGATCCACCGGGCGCTCGACGAGGTTTACCGATCGGTCGCCCCACAGCTCGTCCGGGATTCGGCCGGATCGTCCCTCGAGGAGCGGGTCGCACGCACGCTGCAGGAGGTCCGCAGCTCGCGGCTGTTCGAGGAACCGGACATCGTTCGGATCCCTTGGATATCCACCTACACGACGGCGCGGTACCTCCGACTCCTCCGAACGCACTCCGATCACCTCGCGCTCGACCCCTCGACGTTCGAACGGCTCCTCGCTGCGGTCTCATCGACGATCGATCGCTTCGGCGGAACACTCGAACGGCCTCAGGTAGCAACCTTGCTCGCTTCCCGTCCGCTCTGGCGAGTCGCTGCGAACGAGAACTGATCCGGTCACAAGTTTCACTCTTGACTGAATGGATTGAACCGAGTATACTCCGCCCTTCATTTGGAGGGATTGTGGACAGAGAAGAATACAAACAGTTCATCGAGCAGGCGGCGGACCTGATGGAAGAGCACGGTCTGCCGCACATGGCCGGCCGGGTCATCGGCGCGCTGCTGGTCTGCATGCCGCAATACATGTCGCACGACGAGCTTGCGGAGAGCGTGCAGGCAAGCAAGGGCGCGATCAGCATGGCGACACAACTGATGTTGAGGATGGAAGTGGTCGAGCGGATCAGCCTGCCGGGGGAGCGCCGACACTACTACCGCCTGCGCGAGACCTTCCTGGAGGACGTGATGCAGGAGCGAACGGAACACTTCCTTCAACACGAGAGACTATTCGAGGCGGGCACACACCTCCTCCGCGATGAACCGCTGGAGGCGAACCTGCGACTCACCGAATTGCAGGCATACGTCGACTTCTTCGCCGAAGAACTCCCGGGACTGAGTGAACGCTGGAAGAATCGGCGGGAGGAACTGATCCGCCGGCGCATGGATGCGCTGGAGAAGGCCAAGGAGACAACATGAGGAAACGAGCAAAGGCTGTTGGCTGGGTATGCCTCCTGATGGCAGCGACGACGCTCCTGGCGTCCGCCCAACCGGCACCCGAGGCGGTTCGGGTGCTGGTGGTCGACGAGACGAAGACGTTCACCTCGACGATGCGCGTCGCCGGCCTGGTCGGCGCGTTGCGAACGGTCGGGATGTTCGAGGTGGGGGTCGCGCTGGCCGACGTAACGACAAGCTACGACGATCCGCTCGCCGGCCGCATGCCTGCCGAAGACGAGGAAGTCTACGATCTGATCGTGGTCCTACCGCGCGGGCTGGACAACGGGTCGATCGACCAGATCTGGGTGGTCAGCGCGGGTTTCGACGCCCTGGCTCCGATCGTCGCCGCCGGCGTCGATATGCTCTCCGTCCTGGTCGATCAGGTCTTCGCGGAGATCGCTGAGGCCATCGACGTCACGGAAGACCTCTGGCCGTGCCTGCTGTGGGCCGTCTACGAATCGAAGGGATGGATCCGATGAACCGATTGATTCGATTCGCCGTCGATCATCCGATTTGGACGATCGTCGCGACGCTGCTGCTTGCCGTGGGACTCGCGTACCCGATCCAGTTTCTGGAACAGGAGACCGACTTCCGCGAATTCATGGCCGACGACGATCCGATCATCGTCCTGATGGACGAAGCCGAAGCCCGCTACGGCCGATCGTGGGGGATCATGGTGATGCTGTTCAACGAGGATGGCATCTTCAACGACACGACGCTCGGCAAGATCGAGCAGATGACCGACGCGATCGAGGCGATTCCGGGGATCAAGTCGGTGAGCACACCTCTCAACTCCCAGACGCTCGTTGGGACCGAAACGGCGCTCTCCGTTCGCAAGGTTTCCCCGGGAGGTGTCGCACCACAAACACCCGAAGACATGGAGACCTTCCGGTCGCGCTTGATGGCCGACGAGAACCTGATCGGCGGCGTGGTCAGCGAGAACGGCCAGGCTGCGCTGATCAATGTCGAGCTCGAAGTCGGCGCGGACGAGTACGCCATCACGCCGGACATCGTCGACATCGTCGATGCAAACCGCGGCGGCGGCGACACCCTGTACGTCTACGGTGACGCGTACTTCGACACGGTCGTGTCCGAGGAGATGAACAAGGATACGTCGCTGCTCTTCCCGCTGGCGATCCTACTGATGGTTGCGCTGTTGTTCGCGTCGTTCGTGACGATCCGCGGGATCCTCCTGCCAATCGCGATCGTCCTTCTCTCGGTCATCGTCGCCATGGGAGCGATGGTTCTACTCGGGTTCCCGATGACGAGCATGTCGTTCATCGCCCCCATCCTACTCCTGGCGATCGGGATCGCCGACGCCATCCACGTGTTGAATCGCTACAACGAGGAGATCGCGAAGGGAATCGAGAAGCGCCAGGCGATCTTCAACACGATGAAGGAGATGAAGGGGCCGGTCGTGATGACGTCGCTGACGACCGCGGTCGGCTTCCTCTCGCTGCTCTCATCGTTCCTCGTTCCGCAACGCCACTTCGGCATCGTCACGGCTATCGGCGTGTTGGCGGCGATGTTCTTCTCGCTCTTCCTGATCCCCGCCATCTTCTCGCTGCTGAAGAAGCCTCGCGTGCGGGACCTGTCCAAGGGGCTGCGCCCGTTGACACGCGTGTTGCTCGCGTTCGAGAAGGCGATCGTCGGACACCGCAAGATCGTGCTCGTCGTGGCGCTCGCGGTGTTCGTCGTCATGGCTATCGGCATCCCGCGGCTGCGGGTCGAGACGTCGAACGAGGAGTTCCTCGGCGAGGAGCACGAGGCGGTCAAGATCCTCGACTTCACGTCCGAGTACTTCTCCGGCGACATGAGCGTCATGATCGAGTTCGACACCGGACGTCGCGATGGGTTGAAGGATCCGGCCGTCTTGAACGCGATGCTCGACCTGGAGGCGTTCCTGTTGGAGAACGGCGTCGCGAAGACGTTCTCGTTGACCACGCTCGTTCGTCAGATGAACGAGAAGTTCAACGCCGACGATCCGGCGTACTACGAGATCCCGGAGAGCCGCGAGATGATCTCGCAGTTGCTGCTTCTGTACACGTTCCAGGGCGGGACGCTCGGCGACATGGCCGTCGGCGACTTCTCCGCCGGTACGGTGACCGGGATGTACCAGATGAACTCATCCGGCAACGTCTCCCGCCTCGCAGGGCTCGTGCAGGACTACCTCGACGAGCACTTCCCCGACGGCGGAGAGATGCGCGTCCGGATGATCGGCGGTACGACGCTGATGGACCGGATGTTCACGCAGATGCAGAACAGCCAGCTGATCGGCTTGGCGACGACGATCTCCGCCGTCGCCGTGCTTGTGATGGTGTTGATGGGCTCGATCGTCGCCGGGCTGATTGCCGCGATCCCGCTGATCCTGACGGTGACGTTCTCGATGGGGATCATGGCCTACACCGGCCAGCCACTCGACATCATGACGTTGATGGTGTCCGTCGTCGCGGTCGGAATCGGGGTTGACTACTCGATCCACTTCATCTCCCGATTCCGGGCGGAGTATCGAAAGGATCAGGATGCCCCTCGATCCCTCCAGGCGACGATCCAGACGACGGGCCGCGGCATCACCTACAACGCCTTAACGGTGGCGCTCGGGTTCTTCATCCTGATCTTCGCCTCGTTCAAAGGGATCCGGACGTTCGGATGGCAGATCGCAATGACGATGGGCGTCAGCGCCCTGTCGGCGATCTCGATCATCCCGGCCATCCTGGTGCAGTGGCAGCCGAAGTTCCTATCGCGGATTCCGCTGTGGAAGCGCGGTCAAGCGGCAAACGAAATCAAGAAGCCCGGGTAAGTTCCCGGAGGAGGAACGGCATGTTCAAGAAGACGATGGGATGGATGATGGCAGCGGCGATGGTGCTCCTCTTCGGCCTCGCGGCCGCGGCACTCACCGCCGACGAGATTCTCGACAACATGGAAGCGGAAGCGGACAAGCTGGCCGAAGGCAGCATGATCGGCAAGATGCAGTTCGACAACACGTATCGCGACGGTACGACCGCCGGCAACCTGTTCGGGATGCTGTCGAAGCCGGACTACGCGCTGATCTACTTCATCGAGCCGGCCGACGTCGCCGGGACGATCTTCCTGACCCACGAGATCGACGATGGCAACGATTCACGCCTCTGGCTGTATCTTCCGCTGCTCGGGATCCCGAAGGAGCTCGTCTCCGATGAGGAGCGCGGCGGCTCGTTCGCCGGCAGCTCGATGTCGTACGACGAGCTCGGCGGCGGCAGCGAGCGGGACGACTTCGTCGCGACGCTGCTTCGCGAGGAGGACGTCGTCGTCGGCGACGAGACGCGAACCGCCTACGTGCTCGAATCGATCGCCAAAGAGGGCGTCGATACCGACGCGCCGCGATCGATCATCTGGGTTGACAAGGAGGCGTTCCTCATGCTGAAGGCCGAGTCGTACAACGACCTCGGGAACCTGTCTTCGACGGTCGAAGTGGCCTCGCTGACCGAGTTCGAGGGGATGCTGACCTTCTCGGCGATGCTGAGCACCGATGTCCTCGACGAGAGCTCGACGCTGATCACCGTCGTCGAGCGGAGGCGTCCCGACGCCGAGATCGGCGACGACGTCTTCTCGCCCGACAACCTGACGACGTTCGATCCCGCCGTCTGGGGCTTCTAGCCAACCCCCGATCCACTTACAGGGGCGACGTCCGTTCTCGGACGTCGCCCCGCCCCCGGACTCTCCGCTGCTTCCGCAGCGTTCGCCTGTTCTTCTACGCTCCCGCCGCGAGGGCGCGGTGCAGCCTGTCCGTCTCCGCGCTCAGAATGCGCTCTGCGGCGGTGGTTCGCTCGGGCGGGTGAAGAACCGTCTGGATCCGATCGATCGATCGCAGCGCGGCGAAGATCGGTACCGAACGTTCCACCTCGTCCGGCAGGGATCGGACCGTGCGGTAGCCTTCGAACAGCTCGTCGAGCATCTCCTCGGCCGCCCCCCGGCGCTCGATCCAACCCACTACGACCGCAAGGTCGTACGCGTAGTACCCCCACCGGCAGCCGTCGAACCCGACCAGTCGAACGTCTCCCTCCTCCGCAAACAGGACGCTTCGCCGATGGAGATCGCCGTGGATCGCGCCGGCGACCTCCGGCCCGTCTCGGAGACGGGCCATCGTCTCCGCAATCCGATCGATCGCGGTTCGGAAGAGGTCGATCGTGCCCGCGTCGAACGCGGACTTCAGCAGGCGGATGTCGAGCACCTCCGACATCATCGTCGCGTTCCGGCGAGGCGGCGTGATCTCCTCCGGCCAGCGGAACGTCTCGGCGTAGGCATGCATCGTCGCAAGGCACCGTCCGACGCGATACAGGTGGCTCGGCTCGAGGTCCTCGTCGAGCGACTCCCCATCGACCCAGCGCAGCAGCACACAC
>Ga0272443_10006874_pt1 | contig 11071 bp, 10 predicted proteins | sample SSMAcet12_FD_193581 | JGI IMG/M metagenome (GOLD analysis project Ga0272443, IMG submission 193581) | Marine sediment archaeal communities from Little Sippewissett salt marsh, Falmouth, MA, United States - SSM-Acet-12 | ecosystem: Environmental > Aquatic > Marine > Wetlands > Sediment ... | reverse complement strand
ACGTCAACAGAGGTAACAGTAGTCTCTGAACCTGATTCTTCAACTACAGGCTCATCAACATTTACAGGAACTTCTGCAACTTCTTCAGCTACAATTTCAACTGGAGCTTCAACTGGCACCTCAGCGGGCACTTCAGGAGTTTCAAATTCAAGAGTTTCAACTGGATTTTCTGAGACTGGTTCAAAAGGCGCCTCAACAGGAACTTGAACTGGTGTCTGAGTTTCTGGCGTTAATGATGCTTGTTCGTCTATTGGAGCTTCTACAGTAGCTTCGGGAATTTCTGCAACAGCTTCAACTGGAGCTTCTTCCACAATTACTTCAGGAGCAGCCTCTTCAACTACTGGAGTTTCTACAGGTGCTTCAAAGGTTTCTTCGTCTTCAGGAAGATCAATTGAAGGAGCAAAAATATCATCCATCGAAATTTCTGATGGGGCTTCAACTGTGGGCTCCATTGGAGTTTCAAAAGCATCCATTACTGGTGCTTCCATTGGAGCTTGAACTGGAACTTCAAAAGGAGAAACGGGCTCAGATGCAAATGCTGCAACAGGTGCTTCCATTGAAGGAGTAAATGTTTCTTCGACTGGAGCTTCTACAGGAGTTTCAGTGGGCGCCTCGGCAACTGGTTCAGGAGCAAGTTCAACAGGAGCTTCTATTGGAGCCATAACTGGAGCTTCAGGAGCATCAACAGGTATATCAGTTGTTTCTTCAACTTCTGGAATGTCTAGTTGAGCGGGTTCAGCAGTTTCAGGTTCAATTGCTTCAATTGGTGCTTCTTCGGGAATAATGGTACTTACTGCTTCTTTGAGAGAGATCAATTGCTTTTTCAAGGAGTAAAGACCGTTTGAAAAAGCCACAATTTCGTTAGCGTGAAGTTCATCATCAATTTCTCCGGCAGCGTACTGAATTTCAGAGTTTGCAAGAAATATTTCCAAGGTGCCAATTTGGTTTTCGAGTTCTTCTACTTTAGAAGATAATTTGTCGGCGAGTATTTTTTGGCGAGATTCAATGTCACAAATTATTGTAGATAGTTCAATTTCAAGGGAATCATACGTAGAAACCGAAATTTTGCCTGAATTATAAAGAGCGTCAAGGGCTTGCTTCTTTTTCTTAGCTAATTCCAAATCCGTGCTTATTTTTTCGAAAGAGTACTTCCATGAGATCAAATTCTAACACCCAGTCGAAAGCTACTATAAAAGAACGAAATAACTGTTGTTAACATGCAGATATATCGGTAGCTGTCAAATCAGACTTCTTTTTGCCAAATAACCTCAATGCTCTTTTAAACAAGCATAGATACCATCACACGTACAACATTAATCATTAACACACTTAACTAAATTTTAAACACATGTTCCCGACGTTTTTTGCAGCAAAAATAGAAAAACCGAATACAAAAAAATAATCATAACTTAAAAAGTAAGCAGAAAAAATAATTCACTGACAATTGTTCACGCCAAAGTCAACAAAATTAGTCAGTTTAAAAGCAGTTTTCGGTCTTCGGTATATCCCAAAAAAATAGAAAACTTATTTTTTAATAAATATTCAAAGATTTAGATCCAAACTAAGGAATTACTCCAGTTATTTTAGCAAGTTTCTCCGCTGACTCGTAATCCAGTTCTTTGGTATCCAAAATAGTGTAACGTTCTGGACGAATACTGCAAGACTGAACTAAAGCTTTAACTACAGATTCAGGTTTTACACCAAGACCTTCAGCAGTTGTTGGGCATCCAGTCTTTTGGAGAGTTTCCTTGATTCCTTTCCAGTCTATATCATAAAGATACGCCATCATTATTGCACCCACACCACATTGCTGCCCATGCAAACCACCATTACATTCAACCAAATCAAGAGAGTGACTGAATAGGTGTTCTGAACCACTACAAGGTTTACTACTTCCAGCAATACTCATTGCAACTCCACAACTAATTAACGCCTCAAGAACAAGTCTAAGACCCTCTTCTGCCCTAGGTTTGATTAAATCAACATTTTTTGTCACAAGACGGGCACTCATTAACGCTAAACTTGCTGCATACTCACCGTAATATTCGTTTTTCACTTTGTAGGCTAATTCCCAGTCACGAACCGAGGTAAACTTGGATACAAGATCCCCGCAGCCACTGGCAGTAAAACGGTAATCTGAACGAATAATTACATCAGTGTCAGCAACTATAGCCATAGGAGACTGTGCCATCACAGAATATGGTTTATCCAAACCCTTCACAGCAGCAACAGGACTCGCAATACCGTCATGAGAAGCGTTTGTGGGCACACTAACAAAAGGAAGTCCCTGACGGGTAGAACTTAGTTTTGCAACATCAATTTTAGTTCCGCCGCCAACACCTAAAATAATCTGTGGTTTTAGTTCCTTAATTCGCTGTTCAACATCACTGACTTCTTGCAATGTTGATGACTTAACAACAATGTAGTCTACATCCATGTCTTTGTCGCTAAGCAAATCAATAACTCTTCGACCTGCAATGTCTTGAGTGTCAGGACCTGTCACTACCAGCGCAGATTCGCGAAAACCTAATTTTTTACAAATTTTACTTAGCAAAAGCAAAGTTTGATTTCCAACTACAACCTCACGCGGGAGTTGCATTTGATGTAACTTCATTGTCAATGCAATCACCGATATGATTGAAGGATACATATTAAAGTTTCAGGGTTTCATCCTACGAAAGCCAAGACTATCAGTTAAAATTAGGGTTTCGAAATGTTTTTAAATACGCCTAGGGAGTATATACACCTCTGACTTCTCCCGAGTCATTCTATTAACAAAATATATTTTCGGGGGCACATGAATGCAAGAAAACATTGAGAAATTAGCATTAAAAGGAACAACAACAGTCGGCGTAGTTTGCACCGACGGCGTAATTTTGTCTTCAGACACACGAGTTACCATGGGATATTTTGTAGCCCACAAACAAGGCAAAAAAATCTACAAAATAGACAACCACATCGGAATGACAATATCCGGCGGGGTAGCAGATGCACAATACGTAGTTGAAATTTTAAAAGTAAACGCCAAATTATACAAACTTAACAATGGCAGACCAATGCCAATAAAATCCGCAGCACGACTAGTATCAAATGTTTTGTTCTCTGCACGAGGAGGATTAATGGCACAGATACTTGTTGGCGGATATGATTCTACAGGTCCTCACGTTTTCTCACTGGATCCGCTTGGCAGCCTCATTGAAGAGAAATGTGTTGCCACAGGGTCAGGTTCCCCAATAGCATACGGAGTCCTAGAAGACAAATATCAAGAAGGGCTACCAGTAGAGAAAGTATTACCGGTAGTTGTTCGTGCTGTTGATTCTGCTATGAAACGGGACATAGCAAGCGGAAACAACTACGACATTGCAGTTATATCAAAAGATGAATACCGCTCGCTCAGCACTGAAGAAAAAAAGGCGATTCTAGAGGGCTCCTGAGGAGCGTTAAAACATCTTGACATCAAATGGAAAAGACCAAGTCGATATAAGTCAACATATTCTGGAAAAAATTCCTCCAGAAGCTGAAGTTACCCGCATCGAGTACGAAGGACCCGCTCTTGCGGTTTACACAAAGAAGCCTGAAGTTTTAGTTGAAAAAAGTTTTATAATTGCAGAAATTGTCAAGATGATTCGGAAACGAATTGTTGTCCGCTCTGACCCATCCATACGATCCAAAGAAAGAGACACAGAACGAATCATAAAAGAAATTGTCTCTGAAGAAGCGGAAATAACTAACATAAATTTTGACCCAAGCCTTGGAGAAGTAATAATAGAAGCAAAAAAACCTGGAGTCGTTATTGGAAAAAATGGAACAATTCTGCAAGAAATAATCCGGAAAACACGGTGGAGACCCCGAATCCTCCGAAGCCCACCCATACCCTCCAAAATTATTGCACACATGAGGCACTTTTTGTATTCAGAAAGCAAAGAGCGAGAAAGAATACTAAGAGCAATAGGTGAACGAATTTTTAGACCTTCAACCCACGAAGTTGGGGATGTTCGGCTTACTGCATTAGGAGGTTTCCGTCAAGTAGGAAGGTCAGCTATTCTTGTTCAAACTCGAGAAAGCAACGTATTGATGGATTGTGGAATTAATCCAGGAGCCACAGACCCAACAATTGCATTTCCAAGATTAGATACACCACAATTTGATTTAGATGCTCTAGATGCAGTAGTTATAAGTCATGCTCACTTGGACCACTGTGGATTCTTACCATTTTTGTTCAAATATGGTTATGATGGACCGGTATATTGTTCTGCACCAACCTCTAGTCTTATGACTTTGCTCCAATTGGATTATCTGGACGTTGCAAACAAACAAGGAGTGATGCCTCCTTATGGTCAAAAAGACGTCCGAGACACAGTAATGCACACCATTCCGTTACGGTATGGTTCAGTAACTGACATAGCACCAGATATTCGGTTAACTTTGCACAATTCTGGACACATTCTGGGTTCATCTTTAGTGCATCTGCACATTGGAGAAGGACTACACAACCTAGTATACACTGGGGACTACAAGTATGGCAAATCCATGCTACTTGAACCAGCAGTTGCAATGTTCCCAAGAGTAGAAACAATAATCACCGAAAGTACATACGGTGCTCCAAATGATGTTATGCCAACACGGGCAGAATCTGAAGAAAAAATCACATCAATAATCAACCAAACATTAGATAGACAGGGAAAAGTTTTGATTCCAGTTCCTGCAGTTGGAAGAGCCCAAGAAATTATGCTGATTATTGACGATTACATGCGCCGAGGAATACTAAAAGAGGCCCCTGTGTTTGTGGAAGGAATGATTTCAGAAGCAACAGCAATTCACACGGCTTATCCAGAGTATCTGGCCAAAAACGTAAGAAACAGCATCTTGTATGAGGGGATTAACCCCTTCCAGTCAGACTACTTCACAATTGTTGAACATCCAAGCGCAAGAGAGGAAATCGTCGACGGAGAACAATGTATCATTTTAGCCACTTCAGGCATGCTAGAAGGCGGACCAGTAATCGATTATTTCAAACGATTAGCTGCAGACAAAAGAAACACAATAATTTTTGTCAGCTACCAAATTGACGGAACTATGGGTTCAAGACTCCAAAAAGGCATGAAAGAAGCCCCCATAATAAACAGCAAAGGCAAAATAGAAGTAACTAATGTTGAAATGCAAGTTGAGTCAGTCAGAGGCTTTTCTGGACACTCAGACAGAAGACAACTAATGAACTACCTTCATCGCATGAAACCAAAACCTGAAAGAATAATTGTGCTTCACGGTGAAAAGTCTAAAAGCATGAGCATGGCCAACTTGTTTAAACGCAGATACAACGTAGAGGCTTTGGTTCCCGAAGTTTTAGAAACAATCAAGCTGCGGTAGGCGCTTTTTTCGAGACAATAGTCTCTGGGCGCCATATTCGCACAGAATTTGGAACGATTACAACACGCTCTTCCCCGAGGCTGGCAATGTCTCCTCCAACGGATTTAGTGAAACTAGAAAGTTCATTTACTGCAATTTTTACATCTTCAATGCTTTTTCTTGCAAGTGGCGTGATTTTCAAAATTATGATATTTCCCAGTTTGAGTTCATGTTTGATAACTTCCACATCAGAGAGGTCTCGAAGGGGTATAGCTTTAAGGTAAGATTTTTTTTGATTTTTCCCAGTCTCTCGTTTTGTTGAGGGCAAACAACGTCACACCAGTTATCTAGTTATAGCAGTTTCATTTTAAACATTTCCGCTCCATAAAGGGCATAATCTTCAAAAAACTACATCCCAAACTAACATTCTATGATTCTTAACAAGCAAACAAATAATTAACAAAGATTTTTCCTAAAAAATTCAATCACAACAGTTTTTGCTAAGCTTTCAAACTGTCCCAAAGTCTGTCTCCGACGTAATGAAGAGTTTTGATGACCTTTCCACGTTTGATCTTTTTCATTTCTTCAGAAGCAAACAGGGCTAAACCTACAGCCAAAGGCTTACCGTGACGTTCATCAACAATTAAAAGAAGCTTGTTTTTATTAAATTCGCCTTGAATTTCGCGAATACCGGGGGCCATCACATTTGCGCCCTTACAAACGTAGGGAATAGCACCCATATCCACTACAACTTTTGGGAACAAGGAAAAAATTTCTTCAAAAATCAAAGTGAAAAACAGATTATTATTTGATTTTGCAAAAAGGGGGTTCCCGTTAAAAAGAAATACGGTAAAAGCGTCAATTTCGTATGATTCAACACGAACTTTCGACTCAAAAAACTGTTTAATTTCGATTCCAATTTTTTCAAAGATGTCCACAGTAAGCTTTTTTGCATCTTTTGATTTTAAGTAACAGCGATGACGCTTTGGCACATAACTCACCAAGATTAGGAATTAACAGTATACACAGAAAAGAATAACTCTTGTGTGTTCCAAATTTATCCCAAAAATTTAACATTCAAAAAACCAGTTATCGGTAACTGTTTTCAATCTTTTTCGTTTTTTGATGGCGGACAAACATTACAACTTTTTGGAAGCTTTGTAATTTCTTTGTGCAATGCACATACAAAATCTTCTGACCGTAGGGCCTCACATAATTCGCAAAATTGCAGCATAGCATCAAATGGTGAAATTTTTTCTTCAGCTATTCCTTGGGCAAGATTGTTGACAATTTTTTGGACTTTTGGGGCATCCTCTAGCTGTTTTACTAATTTGGTACCTCGTTTGGAGTAAAGATAATTGCTAACAGACGCTTGGGTTGTTCCAAGTTTTTTGGCCGCGTTCACTTGAGAAAAATTATAGTCTTCTATCAGGCGCCTTGCCACAAGTGACCTGAAAGCAGGCAAAACGGATCGTACAACAACTTCACAGGGGGGGCGCAATTGGATTCACAAAACTATAACGGTGTTATTGCATATAAAGTAAGTGTGAAAACACTAGACCACTGTTCGCCCACGGAAATGTTCACGAAATGATTGGATACGAACTTTTGAAGTTGAATAATATTGTTTTTGGCGTAAACCTAAAGCTACATCAATGAATTCGGGCAAAATTTTAAACTTTAACTCATTAGTTGGTTTTCCTAGTCGCAATCCAGTACAAGCAGAATCCACATAAACATAGAATTCTCGGTCACGATATATGTAAAGTGCTTTCTGTTTGTCACCAAACTTGGGTTCACCAAATACTTTGAAAGGCCAAATCTTACACGCAAGAGGTTTCGCATGTTGAAGTCCACAACTAGGTGGGTTACCAAGCTGATTGAGAAAACAACAAGTGCCATTGTTTCGTTTCCTTAGAAGCAATTTACCTGGAGCTTGTGCTATTGCTCCTTCACCATAGTTTTTGAGTATGGAAATCCATTCGGCTAAATTTAGAACAACATAGTAATCTTTACAACAGATGCCACAGCTAACACATCTCCAAGACTTCACGTTTCGCCAAGATATAGGATTCATTTTCTAGAAAAACACACTCAATAACTAAATAAACTGGGCAAATAAGTAAAAACAAATAATTTAAACATCTTCTTTTGCAATACGAAAAAATGAAGAAATGAAAATGAAAAATTACACTTCATAAACATACAAAGTGTGAGAAGGGTAGCCCAATTTAGGGTTTTCACAGAAATTATCAATTTTTTTTGGTTTCCAACCCAAAATCTCATAGTCGTGAGAAACTACACGAGTTCCTGATTTGAGTTCTTTTTCCAGTTTTGGTTTGATTCTTTCATTGGCACTGGTTGTCAGATACAAAAAAACAACATCAGCAGAAGACAAATCAACATCAAAGATGTCATTGTTAAGAATTTTTGTTTTCTCTTCCAATCCAAGTTCATGAATGCTGGTAAAAGCTTTTTTTGTCAAATCGTCGCGTAATTCAATTCCAAAAGATTTGGCGCCAAAGTCTTTAGCGGCCATTATTACTGCACGTCCATCCCCAGACCCTAAATCATACAAAATTTCTCCAGATTTAAGTCCAGACAAAATTAACATTTGACGCACTACTGAAGCGGGGGAGGCTACAAAAGGTGCTAGAAACAAAAGTAAATCACATCTCGATTCTGGTTATAAAAGAGCAGTTACTTTTATTGTTTTCGTGATATACATAAAACGATTAAAAACATGTTAATCAAATAGTTGTTCAAAAAATCGACTGAAATAAATTCTAGATATGAATAATTAGGTATACAGGGGGCACTTGTTAGTTACAAATGCAAGTGAAGGATATAATATTGCGTTAGCTGTCACCCGAACCCTAATGAGTGAGTATAGAGACGGCATGTTTTTAGGCTTTAGTGCATCCATCTCCCGAGAGTTTGATTCCTGATTGATTGTATTTTTCGCTATTTTACCCATTAGTTAAAGTGTTTGATTCTTCCGTTGTTTCTTGTCTCTACGGGTGGATTAAAAGACAAAGCAGAATCATTCAGGATTGAAAACACGACCCCTAAACAAGCAGACCTTTTCTTTAAATGCTGGGAACATAATTTTTCGTGGAGACAAACTCTTTTGCAGAAGTATCTTTGGTCAAACAGCGGAGTCACTGGTTATGGTTTGAGGTTTTTGTTTACTTATGGGTGTAAAGAAGTAAAAAACTATTTAACAAATGTAAAAAAGAATACAACCACAACATAGCATCAAATATAAAAGATCAAAGAACGGGAGAACAACTGTTGGGCCTGCACCAATTCGATTTAGTTATAATTTAAAGAAAGACAAGTGTTTCATATAAAAAAAATGCCTATAATACAGGTTATCGAGTTAATCAGGAGTAACGATTGAAGACAAATCTTTTATTCAACATACACAGAAAAAGTACATAATATTTAATGGAGGAATAGATGAATGCCAAAATGTAAAAATTGTGGAGCTGAAGTCGCCTCGCCTAGGAAGAGCTGGAAGATGGCAGGTCGCCCAGACAAAGAGGGAAAAAAAACTGAACTAACAATCGGACTTTTCGACTGCCCCAAATGCGGTAAATCCTTCAGGTTTGTTTTAAATAAACAGAAAATCTGAATGCGAAATCTCACCAAAGCCTAGAGAATAAAGATTTCAGCAAATCAGTGTTTAGTAACTGAACACTTACTTAAGGGAAGTTGTTGATACACTAACTAGGTAGGCGATATTAGATCCCTTTATTGTTCTATGCGTTATCTTTTTATTGCCTGACACAAAGAGTGAGTTAAAAAATTCTGAGTTAGTGGAGCCAAACCTACAATGCAACTGCCCGAAGTATTCAAACGTGATTATGTTCAAACGATTATAATGATAGCAATAGTAATAGGTGCAGTATTGGTTTTTTGGTTTGGAATTGGTTTTGTTTTCAAAACTGAACACCCAATTTTGGCCGTTGCGTCAGGAAGTATGGAACCAGTATTATACAAAGGCGACCTCATACTAATTGAGGGCATAGAAAACATTTCAGAGGTTCAAGTTGGTACCAAAGATTCGACAACCCCCGGAGACATAATCGTTTTTGATGAACCAGGCATTTCAAAGGAATTGATTATTCACAGGGCAGTAACTAGGATAGATAATGGAGATGGAACGTATAGTTTCAAAACGTGGGGAGATAACAACTCATTTCAAGACTGGTGGGAAGTAGATGAAAGCGCAATTGTTGGTCGATACTTAGGAATGAAGATTCCATGGGTTGGTGAGTTTGTTTTGTTTATTCAACCGTTTGAGGTTAAGTTGGTGTTTTTTGTTTTGTTGGCAGGAATTTTGTTGCTTGTGGAGTTGGGTCCATCAATTAAGAAGAAACTAAGCAATGAAGAAGATTCCCAAGAAAGCCTTTATAAATAACTGAAACAACTTCATGGTATTTTACGGGGAGGGAATTATAGTACCCGAAGTTGTAGCTTCTATTCGAATAGAAAATGTTGTTGCATCTGCATCACTAAATCAAAGGCTCGACTTAAACGCCATCGTGAAAGGGTATCCTGGAGTGGAGTATCGGCCAGAACAATTCCCGGGTCTTGTTTTTCGGTTAAAACGGCCAAAAACTGCAACACTAATATTCAATTCAGGAAAAATGGTCTGTACTGGAGCAAAATCAGAAAAAGAGTCAAAACGAGCAGTTATGAAAGTTGTAAGAGAACTCAAAAAAAGCGGCATAATCATTGTAGGAAAACCAGAAATCAAGATACAAAACATCGTCGCTTCAGGAAACTTAGCAGGACTAATCGACCTTGAACGTTCAGCATACAGTCTTGGCAGGACCATGTATGAACCAGAACAGTTCCCAGGACTCATTTACCGCATGGACGACCCAAAAGTCGTAATTCTTCTGTTTGCAAGCGGGAAACTAGTATGCACAGGAGCCAAAGAAGAAATCAACGTATACGAAGCAGTAACTAAACTGCACGAAAACCTAGAACTAGAAGACCTCATCTACTACGAATAATTCTGTTTTTTTCTCTTTTATTTTATTTATGTAAAAAAAACTAACCCATAATAATAGTGTGACATATTACAGCCAATTTAACGATTATAACCGTTGCAAATAATACTAGTATCCTAAGTTTTTCATAAAACATTAGTATGATTGTTTAAAATAAAAGAGAAACTCATCGAGAAGGAGTTTTGCAGTTTAATTACATAGGTTTATGTATCAAATGTTCTGGATTATTTTACCACAATTCTGACAATGAATATGAAGTGAAGACTGTTCAGAATCCCATCCAGATATTGTAGCTTCTTGTTTTGGTATCTGCCATCCACAGCGTGGGCAGTTATAAAACTTGGAACCTAAGAAGAAACTGTTTATTCTGGTAAGTAACTTCACTGCCAGACCCTAAAAAAAGTAACAGTTTTTCTTTTTTAAAATCAATGAAAACACAATCAATAAGAAAAATCTGAAAAATAACTAAATAAACAAGAAGAAATGGGGATAATTATTTGGTGTTACTTATTTTGTGCGCGCCTTATCACAGTTGTTAGCTGTTCTTTGGTTATGGCAGCCATATTATATAGTTCTTGAGCCAGCTCACGCATCGTTAACATGTAGTGAAGATTAATTCCGACATCAGCCAAGTTTCTGGTTCCATTTTCTTCACGGTTCATCAAAACAACGGCGTCCATAACTACGCCACCTTCAGCTCT
>Ga0272443_10006873_pt1 | contig 11072 bp, 12 predicted proteins | sample SSMAcet12_FD_193581 | JGI IMG/M metagenome (GOLD analysis project Ga0272443, IMG submission 193581) | Marine sediment archaeal communities from Little Sippewissett salt marsh, Falmouth, MA, United States - SSM-Acet-12 | ecosystem: Environmental > Aquatic > Marine > Wetlands > Sediment ... | reverse complement strand
ACTGCCATCTCTTACCTTGAGAGGGCAATAGACCTATACTCAAGGCTTGACAAGTTCGAGGACATCCAGGAATGCCAGAACTACATATACCTTTCAACAAACTACCTGCAGGCGAACAATTACTTCAACATTGCCGAGAAGCACTTCCTTGACAAGGACTACCAGACCGCGAAGAGCTACTTTTATTATGCTATGGAGACCTATGAGTCATTGGGAAACACCCAAAAGGTCGCGGAATGTAACAGCAGGATCAATACCTGTGACGAGGAGCTCAATAAGTTCAAGACAATGGAGAACGGAGCGTATGCTGCCGTGATATTCTGTGTCATATACGGATTTTTGTCAAAAAGAAAGGAGATTTATAGAAGATTAAAAGGTGAATGATTCCCCGGGATTCAATATCAGGACCTTCGCCCTTTCACCGACCCGCCTTTTGAACTCCTTAGGGTCCTGTGCTATGGCGGGGTAGGTTCCATAGTGCATGGGCACAATATACTCCGAACCCAAGAGCTCTGTTGCCTTGGTCGCCTCTTTGATCCCCATCGTGAATCTAGAGCCTATGGGCAATATCGATATGTCGGGTTTATACAACTGGCCTATGAGCTTCATGTCATAGAACACGCCCGTGTCGCCTGCATGGTATACCCTGTGGCCCTTGAGATGCAACACAAACCCTGCCGCATGAGCCGCTCCCCCCTCGAAGTCGGATGAATGAACGGCATTTGTCATCGTTATTAAAATGCCGTCGACTTCTATTGTGCCGCCTATGTTCATGGGTTCTACCTTCTCGACACCCTTTCCACTGGCATAATTGGTAATCTCATACATTGCAACAAAAGTCGCGTTGTTCGCCTTAGCTATCTCTATGGCGTCCCCCAAGTGGTCCCCATGCCCATGGGTGACGAGCACCATGTCAATGTCCTTGAGCTCATCTTTTCCCTTGCTGGCGGAAGGGTTTCCTGTGAGGAACGGATCGATCAATACCCTCTTATCGTCGCTTATCAAAAAACAAGAATGTCCAAGAAATTCCAATTTCATTTTCATCCCCCATACATCTTTAAATACAAAATTTAAATACCTTATCCAATGATCATCTACGATTGCGACTACGTCGCCATGAACGACAAGACCATTGTAAGGTTGTTCATAAAGGACGGGGAGAATTGCAAGACCATCTATGACGACAGCCACACACCCTATATCTATGCGATACCCACCGTAGATGGCGCTGAGGCACTGATAGAGGGCCTGGTCAAGGTGAACAAGGAGACCGTGGCCAAGGTAAAGGGGATAGAGAAGGTAGAGAGGGTCATGGGCAGGGAAAGGGTCGAATGCCTTAAGATATACTTCCATTATCCGTTCCACGTGCCTGAGCTCAGGGACGACATTTCCAGATATGCCGACATATATGAGTACGACATACTGTACATAAGGAGATACCTTATGGACAAGGGGCTTCCCCTGCTAACCCCTCTTGAGATCGTCACTGAGGACAGGGATGGATGGGAATACCTTGTCTCCTTCAAGGAGATGGATGGTCCTTCAGAGGAGCTGGGCGTGCTGAGCCTGGACATTGAGACGTATTGCAAGGGGCCAGGAAGGATGCCTGACGCAAAGGTCGATCCTATAATCATGGTGTCAGCAGCCGACGAAGATGGGGCCCACGTCTTTACCTGGCAGGAATGCGGCGGCTCGAAGATATATGAGGACGAGAAGGCCATGCTCCAGGCGTTCTTTGAATTCATGGACAAGACCTCCCCGCAGATCGTGGTAACGTACAACGGAGACAACTTTGACCTCCCCTACATAAGGAAGAGATGCGAGGTGCTGGCCGTCTCCCATCGATTCGCCAATGATATGAAGATAAAGGGACGGGGGAGCAACAACAGCGCGGAGATCCCCGGCATAGTACATATAGACCTGTTCCCCATAGTGAAGAAGACCGTCAACCTCTCAAGGTACAAGCTTGAGGTTGTATACAAGGAGTACATGGGAAAGGAAAAGAGCGATATCGACGGGGCCGAGATATGGAGGTACTGGGAGGATCCCTGCCTGCGCGACGAATTGGCATGCTACTCCAAGGAGGACGCGATCGCCACATTCGAGATAGGTCAGCAATTCGTTCCACTCGAGACCGAGATGACCAAGATAGTCAATCAGAGGACTTTCGATGTCTCAAGGGCCTCCTCATCGCTTTTGGTCGAGATGCTGCTGATGAAGAGGTGTCTGGACAACGGGGAGATCATTCCAAATCCCCCGGGGTCATCAGAGCTGAGCAAGAGATATGGAGATACCTACGAGGGCGCATACGTGGTAGAACCTATCAAGGGGATACATAACAACATCTTCTACTTCGACTTCAGATCGCTGTACCCTTCGATAATCATAGGGCACAACGTCGATGTCTCGACGCTTGACTGCGAATGCTGCCAGGAGAATGTATCGCCAACAGGCCACTGGTTCTGCAAGAGGGACAAGGGATTCATACCCCAAATCCTTGAGGGCCTATTGAAGGAGAGGATCAGGATCAAGTCTAAGATGAAGGGCGCGTCGGGTCTGGAACACAGCTCATTGTACAGCCAGCAATGGGCATTGAAGATACTTGCGAACTCATTTTCCGGTTATCTGGGATACCCAAGGTCCAGGTGGTACTCTAAGGAAAGCGCAGAGTCCATAACCGCCTGGGGAAGGCAGTACATAAACGATGTGATCGACAAGGCGAAGTCCTGGGGGCTGGAGGTCGTCTACGGCGACACGGATTCACTTTTCGTAAGGTCCAAGACCATGGACAAGGACAGGGCCCTTGAGTTCCTGGAATATGTTAACAAGAGCCTGCCTGAGAGCATGGAGCTGGAGATGGAAGGTTTCTACAAGAGAGGCGTTTTCGTAACAAAGAAGAAGTATGCCCTGATCGACGATGACGGTAAGATCACCACCAAGGGTCTTGAAGTGGTCAGGAGGGACTGGACCGGAATCGCTAAAAAGACCCAGAGAAAGGTCTTGGAGATGCTTCTTGAGAAGGGAGACATCAAGGGTGCGATCGAGCACGTTCAGGGAGTGACAAGGAGCATTAAGGAGAACAAGGTCCCGATAGAGGACCTCATCATAGACACCCAGCTTACAATGGGCCTCTCCCAATACAAGTCCATAGGTCCTCATGTGCAGGTGGCAAAAATCTTGAAGGAGAGGGGTGAGGATATAAAGATGGGAACGATAATATCTTTCATCGTCCTTAAGGGTTCTGGGAGGATTAGGGACAGGGTCATTCCCGCATCGGACTACAAGGAAGAAAAGATAGATACCGAGTATTATGTCAAGAATCAGGTCATACCCGCCGTAGCAAGGATCCTAAAGCCACTCGGATACGGGGAGGATGACCTTGAATACCAAAAGACAGCGCAGAGCAATCTTGACAAATGGTTTTGAGATGGTAGCATGATTGAGAGACATGTATATTGGAAGGGAGAGATATCAGCTGCACACCACCTAGAGCTTGACTATGAATCGAAATGCAGGAGGGTGCATGGCCATAACTACATAGTTGAGATATGGGCCTATGGGGAGCTGGACGACAACGGGATGATAATTGACTTCACAAAGCTCAAGGAGATCGTCAACAGGTACGATCACAAGGACCTCAACGATTACCTCGAGAATCCCACTGCCGAGTGTATGGCAATGGACTATTTAGGGGCCCTCAAGGAACTGGGGCCGAACAGATTAAGGGTGAGGGTCTGGGAAGACAGGGATAGCTATGCCGAGGTTGAGTGGAAGGAATGAAAGTGAATGAGATCTTTGAGAGCCTCCAGGGTGAAGGACCGCTGATGGGTAGGCCCATGCTTTTCATAAGGCTCTCAGGATGCAACCTTGATTGTGAATGGTGCGACACCAAGTACGCTCGTGACGAGGGTGTTGAGATGAGCGTAACGGAGATCGTGGATAAGATCCTGGAAAGCGATCTTTTATATGTCTGCTGGACGGGCGGAGAACCTCTTCTTCAGGTAGACGATATAAAAATGGTCATCAAGAGGACGATCCACAAGAAGCACTGCCTTGAGACCAACGGGACCCAAACGATACCTCATGGAATATTCGAGAGCGCTATCGTGTCTCCCAAGGACCTTAATAGCTCGCCCGTTAGCAATGCAGATTATTTTAAGTTCATAGTGCGTCCCAATGAGTTCCAAGATATTGTGTCCTATGTTGAAGAGCACTCTATAGAAAAAGAGAAGGTGTTCATCCAACCTCTGTGCAAGGAGGGTGATGACATTGAAAGATTGAACAGGGAGCTCTGGCCGCTTTGTGTGGAACACGGGTTCGCCCTTTCCCCGAGATTGCATGTAATGATGTTCGGAATGGAGAGGGGGGTATAAAATGGAAGAGGATTGTGTAGTTATCCTAAGCGGGGGTCTCGACAGTACCGTTCTTTTGTACAAGCTCATTGATGAGGGAAAGAGGCCAATGACGCTCACCTTCGACTATGGACAGAAGCATAAGAAGGAGATTGAGATGGCGAAGATGACGTCATCCCTTCTTGGTTTGGAGAACATATTGATCGAAATACCGCTTGACAGGATCTTTTCTGAAAGCTCCCTGCTCAAAGGTGGCGAAGAGATTCCTGAGGGGTATTACACCGACCAAAGCCAGAAGAGCACAGTTGTGCCAAACAGGAACATGATATTGCTGTCCTTTGCCGCAGGCATTGCGGAGGACAGGGGATTGAGCGAGGTCTACTACGGCGCCCACATGAACGACAGGACCATATATCCTGATTGCAGGCCCTCTTTCATAGAGGCGGTCAGCAGGGCGACGGAGGAAGGGACCTACAACAAGGTGCGCATCATAGCCCCTTTCAAGGATTCCAGAAAAGAGGACATAGTACGGGAGGGGGAAAGATTAAATGTGCCGTTCGAGAATACGTGGAGCTGCTACAAGGGAAAGGAGCGGCCGTGTGGGAAATGCGGCACATGCGTAGAGAGGAAGGAGGCCTTTGAGAAAGCCGGTATAAAGGACACGGGGTATGACGATGGAAGAAAAGATTAGGGAATACTTGTTGGAACTGAACAAAAAATATGGATTCTTCAACAACGAGGAGATAGAGAACACTCCAAAGAGAATAGAGAGGTTTTGGGAGGAATGGGCCCAGAACAGGGAATACGAGTTCACGGTATTTGAGAACGAGGAGAACTATGACCAGATGGTGATATTGAAGGTGCCAAACTTCTATTCCATGTGCTCGCACCATCTGCTGCCATTCTTCGGCAGCGTCTCGGTGGGCTACATCCCAAAGGAGAAGATCTGCGGAATATCGAAGCTTGCAAGGCTTGTCAGGAAGTACGCCTCCAGACCGCAGATCCAGGAGAACATGACCCAACAGATACTCAACGGCCTCAGGGAAAAACTAGATACTGAGGATGTCATGGTCGTGATAAAGGCCAGGCACCTTTGCATGGAGCTCAGGGGCGTCAAGACGGAGAATCCGACCATGGTGACCTCTGCGATATCGGGGGTTTTCAGAAAGCTGGAACCTAGACAGGAGTTTATGAAGCTCATCGAGAAATGAGCGACTTTTAGCAATCATATTTATGTCTTGAGAGTCATTATTAAACATGCCCCATTCCAAGAAAGGATCCCCGGCCAGAAAGGATCCCTCAAAGGCGTTGGGAAAGAGCAGGGCAAGGCTGTTCATCCTTGAATACATGATCTCCCGGTATGATGACAAGGTCTCCCACTACGAGATCGTGAGCCGTATGCACCTGCCGCCGATAGGCATCAAGAGGCAGGACCAGATAGAGCACCACATCAGCGAGCTTGAGGACGATCTTGGGCTATTGACATCTGACTACATCAAGAGCGGAACAAGCTCCATAAAGGCGTACAGGCTCAAGGACGATGAGGCATCAAGGATAGATGTGCTATCAGAGATCTTGGAATCGCCCAATAGATTGGAACTTTTCAATGACAGCTACTTCAGGAACATGGGCAGTAAGGACGCCCTCTGGGGGCATTTCAAAAGATGGCAACAAGATCTTGAAGAAATGCTAAGGAGGGGCCTTTCACTTGCACGTGGGGACTATGGCGACACCCTCCCTGTTGAGGCTCATTTTGATGATGTCCTGTACTTCGTTAGGTCCCTGCTTTCCGGCGATGGACGCTGGGACATCATAGGTACGATACCCATCCTCACCTATATGCTGATAATGGAAGATGAAGGAGCAAGACGGTTTTGGTTGTTTGTCAATGACATCTGCCAAGAATATCCTGAGCTTTTCACCATAGAGAGGGATTTGATGCTTGGAAGGTAATATTATGGAAAAGGATCACATTTCGGAAGTAGGCACTGTTTGCATGGAAAAGATGGAAGTGGCTTTTCTGCCGTTCGAATACACTGGCGACCAAAAGACCACCGATGACAAGATCGCAGAGATCTTGGAAATGGCTGGCGACATGGCCTGCGGGGATCCATTCATACTTATTGACTGGGGGAAGCGGTCCATGGATGGATACGCCGCAGAGGCATGCTGTCCGGTCTCTGGAAATATTGGAAAAATGTCAAGAGAGTTCGCTGGGGGGGATGCCTACGTTCTCGTTTACAGGGGCGACTATGATGGCCTGGACAAAGGATATCAGAAGATATTCAAATTCGCCTATGACAGGGGCGTCCAGCCCGGCATGGAGTTCCTGGAGATTCACAGGGGGAGCAATGGCGGTGAACGCGAGATAGAGCTTATCATGATGATACACCCATGGACCCAACTGATGATGGACTCCCTCATGGACGTATTGGGGGAAGAGGACTCCAAGGAGCTGGTCGAAGAGCTTGTTGACATTGGCCCGCTGACAGAGATAGACGATAGATACTCCACGATCCAGTGGTTGATCGAGGACCTGGAAGGGCTGACGGACGAGGACCAAAGATATGAGATAATGTCCAGATGCGCAGACAGATTCTCTGAGGAAAGGATCGATGAGATGAGGGAGGTCTATGAAAGGAAAAACGATGTGGACGACGTCCTCGAATTCATGAGAAAAGAACAGGATTGGTACAGCGAGCCCTGGAGGGAGGGCAACGAGATACATATAATCAAGGTGCCTTATAGGAGGAAGGGATATGAGAACGCCAATACACCAGATGAGAAAAGAAAGTTCTATTGCCACTGCCCCTTGGTCAGGGACAGGCTGAACGATGGAATGCCCAGCACATATTGCCTGTGCGGAACAGGGTGGTTCCGCCAGCAGTGGGAAGGCATACTGGGAAGGCCCATAAAGGTACGCTTGGCACGTTCCCTCCTAAAGGGCGATGACTGCTGTGAGTTTGTTATCGAGCTTCAGTGATAAATATAATTTTAAATCGATGCACCTAATTATATTAAACGGTGAGATGTGATGTCGGATATATATTTGGAAAAAATGGCAAAGGTCATGACCCAGTACTCCCTTAAGATAAAGGAGGGTCATAACATATTGATCACAGGGGGGATAGAAGGTGCCCCTTTGATGCTCGAGGTCTACAAGGAGGTCCTCAAACTGGGGGCACACCCCGTCATACTGCCATCGCTCTACTATGACCAGGAGATATACTACAAATACGCGAGCGATTCCCAGCTCAAACACGTCAATCCCCTTATCAAGTTCGCCTATGAGAACTATGACGGTATGATACAGATCATCAGTCAGAAGAACACAAAGAACATGTCCAATGTCGACCCAAAAAAGATGGCCATGAGGAACGCGTCCTACAAGGACGTGATCAAGACGGTCTCAGAAAGGGAGGCAAAGGGAGAGTACCAGTGGGTGCTCACAGAATACCCTACCGATTCCATAGCGCAAGAGGCATCCATGTCTCTGTTGGACTTCAAGGACTTCATGTTCAAGGCCTGTCTTGTGGACAAAGAGGACCCCGTTGCAGAATGGAAATCGATCTCGGCAAAGCAGCAAAAAATCTGCGATTGGCTTGACCAGAGGGAGGAGTTCCAGTATGTTGGGCTTGACACAGACCTGACATTCTCAATAAAGGGCAGGAAATGGATCAACTGCGACGGAAGGATGAACTTTCCGGATGGAGAGGTCTTCACATGCCCTGTAGAGGAGAGCGTGAATGGAAAGATCAGATTCACCTATCCGCTCATCTACCAGGGAAACGAGGTAGAGGGCGTCACCCTGACCTTCAAGGACGGCATAGTCACCGATTTCAGCGCATCAAAGGGGGAGGCCCTGCTCAAAGAGATAATAAACACCGACGAGGGATCCAACAAGGTCGGAGAGATCGCTATAGGCACCAACTATGGAATAGACAAGTTCACTAAGAACATACTCTTCGATGAAAAGATAGGCGGCACCGTGCACTTGGCACTGGGCCTTTCAGCAGAGCCCACTATAGGCAAGAACATATCCTCCATACACATGGACATCATCAAGGACATGCGGGAAGGAGGGAAGATATTCGCTGACGGCGAGCTTTTCTATGAGAATGGAAAGTTCCTGATATGACACTACTTTGACTGGAACAGGGCGAAGCACGCTCCGGCGGGGTCCTGTATGACGCACGAGAGATAGCTGCCAAAGTCATCTGGGCCCTTGAGCACCTTTCCGTTTAGGGCCTTGCATTTCTCTAAGCTTTCATCCATATCCTCTATCTGAACGTATATCATCCAGCATGGGGGCACCCCTTGATTTACACCAATAGAGTGGCATATGCCCGCGACCGTGTTGCCAGAGGAATCCTTCATGTTGTAATCGTTGTGATCCCCCATGTCCTCTGTAGAGGACGACCATCCCATGACCTCAGAGTAGAACTCCCTCAAAAGCTCCGCATCCTCAACGGTAAGGTCTGTCCATATGATCTTCCCAAAGGTCACTTCCTGGACGGGGCCCGAATCTTTCAAGAGCTTTAGTTGCATGCCTGAGCCTTCCTCAACTATCTCGGCGCCTGAGATATCTGCATCGTCGATCAATAGTTGGGAGATATCATCAATGCTCTTGTTCCCATATCTTTCCCTTATCACGCCCAGAGCCCTTATAAGTTCCATCTTGTTCATTGATTCCGCCATAATATAGATCGGTGCTGTAAATAAAAAAGGTAAGTTTTTTTAAGGTGATTTCCTAACACTCGGATATGGATAGGATAGGGCTCTACATACTTGCATGGTTTCCTGTTATAATACTCGCCATACTCAACGCGGCAATAAGAGAAGGCATATATCAAAAGAGATTTGACGAGCTGCTGTCCCATCAGCTATCATCGGTAACTTTCATACTTGTATTGTTCATTTACTTCATGCTAATGTTGAGGTCCTTCCCGCTTGAGAACATAGATCATGCGATATACATAGGAGTAATATGGTTGTTCATGACAGTATGTTTTGAGTTTCTGTTCGGCCATTATGTTATGGGTCACACTTGGGACCATCTACTACAGGACTATAATTTGATAAATGGAAGGATTTGGGGCCTTGTGTTGGTGTTCATAGCCGCAGGACCATATTTGCTGCAAAAGATATTCTTCGAATAGGCATTGCAAGATCATGATATGGGGTCCAATGGATCCTTAACGGCAGTGATGTTTTAGAAATGGTCTACCGGCCGGCCATATAGCATTGAAATAGCCGTGTGGGCACTCTCACAACATCAATTCTCCCACCATTGCCCTATGAAGTATATTTTTGAGTCATCAATGGAGAATATGGGGGCGTGGCAGAGGAACCCTTCGGGATAGTAGTCCGGAGTAATATTTCTGATGTCATTGCCATTTTTATCCATCAGGTAGATATCATATGCACCTTGCCCGTCTATGGCAGCTACAAGGTATACCAGCTTTTCCCCGTCATGCGACCAGCTTGCAAATCCCTGGCTATGGCCGGTGTAAGTAAGCTTTGTCTCATCTGTCCCATCGGTCCTGATCTTGTAGATGTTGTAGTTTCCGTGCGGCGACTCATCATCTTCCAGCCTTTCAAAGACTATCCATGAGCCGGACGGGTCAAGTTGGGGGTCGTAATCCCCGAATGGCAGATTGGCCTCCCCCCACTCTCCGGCCATTGGCGGGTCAGTTACCGTTCGCATTCCACTGCCATCCTCTCGCATTATGCATATGCAGCTTTTCGATGTGAACACGATCCTATCCGTATTGCAATGGATGTCCGCATCATGCGACCCAGAATCGTATATTAGTGAGCTTTCCTCATCTCCAGGACGGATGACGTATATGTCTAGGTCGTCTGCCCTCCATGAAAGGTGAAATATCTCGCTGCCATTGGAGGACCAAGTAGGGTAAAGGTCCCAGAACTCATTGGAGGTGACCCGCACCAGGTCGTATCCCTCCACCGTCACGGTGAATATCTCCTCTGAGCTATCCTCGTTGAGTAGCAAAGGTTTAGAGAACACCAGCATTGCCCCATAAGGGTCCAGGCGGATAGTTTTAACCTCTTCATCAAAGCTGACAATCAGCTTGGTCTCTGACGAGGAAATATCAAGTGAATATATGCCCCATCTTCCATCCCTCTCCAGCTCACTTTCATCGTCATCGCCAATGCATCCTGAGGAAGTGACAACGATAGATAATATGATCAATGTAAAAATGGCTAGAAAAGACCTAGATAATGACATGTTAAGATATATTCACTTTAAAATATAAATATATATAGATTTGTAGAAGGTCTATGAAAATTCAATGCCATCTCTACCAATGCCCAATTGATAGTGGCGTCATTTTTAGTCCAATCCCCTCAAAGGCGCAAATGGAAAAACTAATGGTTATTTATTAATAAAATAAGGCATTTTCTAAAAAAATATAGGTAAAGAACTAAGTTACTGTTCGATGTTACTTATTACAAGTTCGCTATCCTTTTTAAAGGGTTCAAACATCCTTCTATCAAAAAAGGTCATGAGCACTTATGAAAAGGATAGCAATCGGTCTTATGATAATAATGTCAATCGCATTGGTCACTGCATCGGGAGCGTTCACTTCCCTAAGCACGGACAGGCTGGCGGAGATTAACGTTGCAAGCGACAGCAACGCCCTTCTCGCATTGGCGCCCTGCACCGGCCAAGGAAGCAATGGAAATTATTTTGTGGAC